>Ga0302325_10004154_pt1 | contig 33568 bp, 32 predicted proteins | sample Palsa_T0_2_FD_201948 | JGI IMG/M metagenome (GOLD analysis project Ga0302325, IMG submission 201948) | Peat permafrost microbial communities from Stordalen Mire near Abisko, Sweden - Palsa_T0_2 | ecosystem: Environmental > Terrestrial > Soil > Palsa > Peat permafrost | place: Sweden: Abisko... | reverse complement strand
TGCGGCCGGACTTCGCCCGGGGCCGGACAGCCCTTCGGCTCCGCTCGGGGCCGGCTCAGGGCGGCTGTCTCAACATGGTTCGTGGTAACATCCGGCGAGTGGCCACCGCCAAGAACAATCCTAACCTGAATTACAACCCTGAGCGCCTGGTATCTGCGGCGGCGGTAGAGGACGACTCTTCGTTTGAGTTGAAGCTGCGGCCGCAGCGCCTCAACGAGTTTATCGGGCAAGCCAAGGTCAAAGAAAATCTTGCGGTGGCGATCGAGGCGGCGCGGTCGCGGGGCGAGGCCATGGATCATGTGTTGCTGTATGGGCCTCCGGGGCTGGGCAAGACCACTTTGGCCAACATCATTGCCAACGAACTGGGTGTTCATTTTCAACCCACCGCGGCGCCGCTGCTGCAGATCAAGGGTGATCTGACGGCAATCATCACCAACATGCAGGACAAGCAGGTCCTGTTCATTGACGAGATTCACCGGCTGCAGCCGGTGCTCGAAGAGTTGTTGTACTCGGCGCTGGAAGATTACAAACTTGACATTATCATCGGGCAGGGACCCTCGGCGCGCACGCATACCCTTGCGGTGAAGCCGTTTACGTTTGTGGGTGCGACTACGCGGGCGGGGTTAATTTCGGCGCCGTTGCGGTCGCGTTTTGGCATCGTGTTGCGGCTCGAGTTTTACACTCCCGAAGATTTGCGCGTGATTGTGGAACGGTCTGCGGAAATTCTGGGAGTCGAGGTCGATGGCGCCGGGGCGATTGAGATTGCCAGCCGTTCGCGGGGGACGCCGCGAATCGCAAACCGGCTCCTGCGGCGAGTGCGGGATTATGCGCAGGTGCGCGGGGCGGGTAAGATCGATTTACCCACGGCGCAATCGGCGTTACAGATGTTGGAAGTGGACCAATACGGCTTCGATGAAGTGGATCGACGCTTGCTGCTTACGATCATCGAAAAGTATCAAGGCGGTCCGGTGGGTGTGAATACCCTGGCAGCGGTTCTGGCCGAGGAGCCGGACGCCATCGAAGAAATTTACGAACCCTTCCTGATGCAGATTGGGTTCTTAAACCGTACGCCGCGCGGTAGGGTAGCGACGCAGTTGGCCTACGAGCACTTTGGCATCACGCCGAGCCGCAGGCAGAGCTCCCTTTTCTGAGCCAACGCTCTCCCGTACTACAACCGCAGTTTTGGGCATCGAGGTTTCCCATCCTGCTGCGGCTGAAATCCATCCAGCCAAGTCCGGTGCCGAGTTCGGGAAACCTCACAGACAATATTTTCGCGTTTTGTGAGAGGTCCTTCTAGTGTATCGTGCTGGTTTCCTCGCGAGGCGGAAGCGGGGAGGGGTGAGGGCGCGTTTTGTTTTTGGTTCGATTCCGAGAGCTTCCATTCCAAGGGCTTCCCAGATTGCTGCTGGCGATGTTGGTGATATTGCCTGCTGCGGTGGAGGTCGCACCGTGTTCCCCGGCGCCACAGGCAGTGGCGCCGACAACGAATCCCCCGCCCCAGGAAACAACCGGGCAACAGCCTCAGGCCAGCCAGCAAAATCCAGCACCGTCGGCGCAATTGCCCGAGCCGGTCATCCTGAACCCGAACGTGCAGCCGGCCCCGAAGCCCGCAATCGCGACTCCGACGCTGAGGATCCCGAGGTTAACTCGCACTCCCTTGCTTGAGGACTTCCTGGGGATGAAGCCCGAGAGTGACACGGCATTACAGATGGCGAAGGTGACCGGCTTCGTGCAACGCGATCCGCACGACGGCGAAAAGGTTTCCGAAGAGACGGCAGCCTACCTGGGTTACGACCAGAAGAACCTGTACGTGGTGTTCGTGTGCTTCGACGATCCGAAGAAGGTGAGGGCGCGAATGTCGCGTCGCGAAGATGTTTACGACGACGATAACGTCGAGGTCCTGCTGGATACATTTCACGACCGGAGGCGGGCATACGCATTTCAGACCACGCCGCTGGGAGTGCAGTGGGATGCGATCTGGACCGAAGCTACGCGAACCGAGGTGAATGGAAACTTCGACACATCCTTCGACACGGTATGGGATTCACGAGGAAAGGTTACCAACCGCGGCTTCGTGGTGTGGATGGCGATTCCGTTCAAGAGCCTGCGCTTCCCGGCCGCAAGAGAGCAGCAATGGGGCATCATTTTGTATCGGGGAATTTTTCGCAAGAACGAAGATTCATTCTGGCCGCACGTTTCCTACCGGGTCGCGGGACGGCTGGGGCAGGCAGCGACGCTGTACGGGCTGGAGGGAATCTCGCCGGGTCGCAGCGCGGAACTGATTCCTTATGGGGTGATGCGGAGTTTCAGGGGTCTGGATACGCGTGATCCTTCCAACCCGTTTTTTGCAGGTGCGGCGGTGCAGGGCCAGCCCGGCATGGATGCGAAGTTCGTGATCCATGACCACTTCGTGCTGGATATGACGGCGAATCCGGACTTCAGTCAAGTGGAGTCCGAAGATCCTCAGATCACGGTGAACCAGCGCTTTGAAGTGTATTTTCCCGAGAAGCGGCCGTTCTTTCTGGAAAACGAAGACTACTTTCGTACGCCTCTGGATTTGTTTTTCACCCGGAATATTGAGGACCCTTCCGCCGGGATCCGGCTTACGGGAAAAGCAGGCCCATATTCTGTCGGCCTGATGGCTAGTGATGACCGCGCACCAGGACAGGCTGTCCCGCCCTATTTCCCGTTCTCCGGCACGCGCTCTTACTTCACCATTGCGCGAGCCAGTCGCGATATCTTCAAGGAATCCAGCGTTGGAGTGATTTACACCGACTGGGAATGCCCCACGACCGGCGAGTTCAATCGCGTCGGCGGAGTCGACACGCGGTTGAAGTTTAATGCGAACTGGACACTTGACGCACAGGCCGTGGCCAGTTCAAGCAACCTCGCAGGAAACCTCTTCGTCGCGGACGGGTATTCCGGCAACAACTGCGAAACCAACCTTTTTCCCTTCAGCTCAGGCAACGCCGGCAATGGCAGCTACTATGCCGGACCGGCGGACAAACTGGATCTGAAGCGCGATGGGCTGCACTTTAGTTATGAAGGGAAATATGAGGACATCAGCCCAGGGTTCGTAACCGTCCCCGGGTTTGTAAACCGCGTGGACATTCGCGGAATCTACCACAGCGTCGACTACCGCTTCCGTCCGAAGAAGGGCTGGCTCGTGGACTGGGGACCTTCGCTGAACCAGACCTACGTCTTTGACCACGAAGGCAACCGATTGGACACGGACTACCAACCGTATCTGGCGATCCAGGGGCGCAGTCAGACGTACTTGTTTTTATCTCCTTATGAGGAATTTCGGGAGCGGCTTCGCCCGCAGGATTTTTCCTTTCTCGGTTTGTTGGTGAGCCAGAACCGGGACTACCACGAACACCGCAGCGGCGCCTCATTCCAAACCAGCTACTTTCCCAAGACTCTGGTGGCCGCCAGCTACTACTGGGGCGACGGGGTGAACTTCGTGCCCGCTGCAAACGCGCTGCCGCAATCCCTTTTGTCGCGATCGGATACGGGCACTGGGACGCTGACCTTTCGTCCCCTTAAGCCCTTGAAGATTGAGAACACTTATTTGTTTGAGCGCTTGCGCGCGTCTGAAAGCGCGTATCTTCTTGCACTCTCGCAGACGCCGGGAGTGGGGCGGGGCGTTTTCGTTAACCACATTGTGCGCAGCAAATGGAACTGGCAGTTTACTCCGCAACTTTCCTTGCGCCTGATTCTGCAATACAACTCGGTTCTGGCTAATACCCCGGGGAATATGGTGTATCCATACACATACCTGCCGACGCAAAAGCAATTCAATGCCGACGTTTTGCTGACCTATCTGTTGCATCCGGGTACGGCGATTTATGTTGGGTACAACAGCGACCTGCAGAATCTGGACCATTCGCTGATGCCAGATCCCGCCGGCCTGGCCGGGCTTTACACGGCCAGGGGATATATCAACGACAGCCGTCAGTTCTTTGTGAAAGTTTCTTACCTGTTTCGCTTCTAGAGAGCGGTCAGCGATAAACCGCTGCCAAAGCTTGGGATTGCTGAATCCTGGGGCATTCCGGTAGAATCTAAGTCTCGTATCGAGGTTTGAAAACCCTATGAAAGCTGCCATTCATCCCGCTTACAACGAAGTTCGGGTCCATTGCGCGTGCGGCAATGCATTCGTTACACGGTCCACCCATAAGGGCGATATCAGTGTGGAAATTTGTTCGGCCTGCCATCCCTTCTTTACCGGCAAGCAGAAGTTGATGGATACCGCGGGCCGCGTGGAGCGCTTCCGCCGCAAGTATGCCAAGAACGCGCCTGCACCCGGCAAGCCGGAGGCTTCGAAGAACTGAATTATTGGTGGTGGCTTCGCGCCGTATAACTTGGATACATCTCAAATCCAGCCCCCGCTTCGCGGGGGCTTTGTTTTTCAAGGTCGATTAGACAGGGCGAAGTAGAATAGAACGGTGAAGAAATTCTGGGACAAGTCGGAGGGGGGGGATGGGGTGGACACGGTTGTCCGCCAAGCGGCGTCTGTGAAGCCAGTCCCCACACGGCTTTCCATCGGTCCCGTCGCAATTTCTCCGGCCACGGTCCTCGCGCCCATGGCCGGCGTCACTGACACGGTGTTCCGCCGTTTCATCCGCAACCTAGGCGGATGCGGGCTGATCATGACTGAGTTCACGTCGGCCGACGGCGTGCTTCGCAAGAAAGATCAGAAGGCCAAACGCTACCTTCACTTCTACGAAGACGAGCATCCCATCTCGGCGCAGCTTTTTGGCAGCAATCCGCAAGTTATGGCCGAGGCGGCGCGCATGGTCGAGGACCTCGGCTTCGACCTGGTGGATTTGAACCTGGGCTGTCCGGCGAAGAAAGTGGTGAAGTGCAATGGAGGCTCAGGCCTGTTGCGCGATCTCCCGGCGATTGGGAAGATCTTCGAAGCGGTGCGCGCGGCGGTGAAGGTTCCCTTCACCGTGAAGTTTCGCGCAGGATGGAGCGACGAGGAAATTGTCTGCGTGGAACTGGCTCGCATGGCGGAATCCTGCGGGCTGGCAGCGGTTGCGCTTCATGCTCGCACTCGTGAGCAAGGCTACAGTGGCCGGGCCCGCTGGGAGTGGATTGCCGCGGTGAAAGACGCGGTTCAGATTCCGGTGATCGGCAATGGCGACATTCGCACTCCCGAAGATGCCTGCGCCATGGTTGCGCAAACCGGCTGCGACGCGGTGATGATCGGGAGGACCGCGCCGTCGAATCCTTGGATCTTCCGGCAAATTCAGCAACATTGCGCGGGGATGGAGAGCGCCGGGGAAAGTACCGCCGATGTGGGGACAGCCGCCCCCGGCTGTCCAGTCGAGCGAAGCTCGATTGGTTTTGGTGTCGGCAGTGACCTGGATCGCGGGTTCTCGGGCCTTCGGCCCGATCGACAGCCGGGGGCGGCTGTCCCCCCATGGCCCGTGGGGGAAAGGCTGGCAATTGGCAAGCCCTACGATGAGCCCAGCGAAGCCGACCGCTACCAGATGATCCGCACCTACTTCCAGATGCTGATCGAGGAAGAGCTCCCGGATGCGGTCGGAAAGATGAAGCAGTTCGCGTCGTGGTTTACCCACGGCGTTCCCGGCGGGGCTTCGCTGCGCAAGGCGATCTACCAGTCGAAGAGCGCGGTCGAGATTCTGGGGGGGGTGGAAGAATTCTTCGACGCGAGGCTGTGTGTCGCGGGCGCCTCTAGGACAGGATCGAGGCAGGCTCTTGCCGGCGACTCTTTTTAGACGGCCCGTACCACCAGCTTCCCCGTCTCATCCTTCTCAACATAGGCCCATGGCGTCCTCGCGTCGTGGGTAAAGACGGTCAGCCATTTCTCCGGGATCGCCTTTGCGTAGTACTGCTTCTTGCTCTCGATGGCTTGCAGCGGGTAGAGATCGAAGCCCATGCCCCAGGCGATGTCGATGTGGGCGGCGGTGGGGATCAGATCGGAGGTGTAGCAGGCCATGGCAGGGGCTGAAGCCCCGTTCTTTTTAGGGGCCGCCCGTTCAAAACCCGGCTGCCCGTTTACAATCACGGCTTGCATGTGGGCGGTGTGGCCGGGGAAAGTTTTTACCGAGATGCCGGGGACGATTTCTTCGCCGCCTTTGAGCAGCGTCATTTGACCGCTTTGAACGAGCGGGTCGTAATTCTCGGGGATGTAGCTGATGGCGTCGCGTTCGCTGGGGCGGCGCGCGTATTGCCATTCGCCTTCCGGGGCATAGTATTTCGCTCGTGGAAAGGTGGGAACGATTTTTCCGCCCGGGTCGCGCACCGTGTTCCAGCCGCAGTGGTCGAAATGCAAGTGAGTATTGATGACGATGTCGATATCTGCAGGGGCGATTCCCGCCGCCGCGAGGTTCGTGATCAGTTGAGCGGGCTGGCCGTAGAATTTAATCATCCTCTCGGAGAGTTTGTTGCCCATGCCGGTTTCGACCAGCACGGTCTGCTTCCCGGTGCGGATGAGCAACGAGTTGAGACCCGCCTGGACATAATTTCTCGCATCGGCGCTGACCTTGCGCGACCACATCACCTTTGGAATCACACCAAAAAACGCGCCGCCATCGAGCGGGTAGGTGCCGTCGGAGAAAATGCTGAGTTCAAAATCACCCAGGGTCAGGCTAGACATGGAGCTAGTTTGCCACAGAGCGAAGCGACATTTCTCCTGCGAAACTGCGGTACTCTCATCGTTATGGAGCGCCCGGCTAGCGTCACAGCGATCGCAGTCTTATTTTTTCTGGTTGCGATGTATCTGGTCAGCATCGGCATTATCGATTTCGTGGCGCCAGGCACGCTTTCAATCACGCGGGCAACCGGGATCACATATGGGAGAGAATTGACCGGACCGCAGTCAGCTATCTCCGTTGGCGCCGGATGGGCGCTGATCGGCTGGGGCCTTTCCCGGCTGCACAATTGGGCGCGGTGGTGCGGGATTCTTCTCATGGTGGTCGGGGTTGCAGGATCAGTGCCGGCCGTTTCCGCAGCCGCGAGAGATCTGACCTGGCGCTTCTTCTTTTACGGCGCGCAGATCATGGTGCGCATCGTGATCGCATGGTACCTGGTCGCGTCGCCTGAACTGATCGACGCGTTCAAGCGAAAGTAGAGAGACTGCGGCGAGCGAGTTCGACAGGTTTCGCGGGGGACTGCTTCGCTCCCCTGCGGGAAGCTTTACCCGGTCGCTTTTGCGGCTTCCTTTTCTCGCACGCGCTTGCTCACTTGGAACTTCATCTTGCCGGCCTTCTTGTCGACGTCAACCACAATGTGATCGCCGTGCAGAATCTCTCCATCCAAAATCTTCAGGGCGAGCGGATCCTGAATTACCTTCTGAATCGCGCGCTTGAGCGGGCGGGCTCCGAAATTGGGCTCGTAACCCTGAGTGAAGAGCAGATCCTTGGCGGCGTCCGTGAGTTCGATCGAGATTTTGCGGTCGGCGAGCAGGCGTCGTACGTCCTCGAGGCGCAATTCGATGATCTTTACCAGCTGTTCTTTGCCGAGCGGGCTGAACACAATGATGTCGTCGACGCGGTTCAGGAACTCGGGCCGGAAGTGGCTGTGCAAAGCGTTGATCACCTGATCGCTGGCCTTCTCAAACTCTTCCGGAGTCTGCACGTGGTCGGCTTGGAGGTAGCTCGAGCCGATGTTCGAGGTCATGATCAGAATCGTATTCTTGAAATCCACCACCCGGCCCTTGCCGTCGGTGAGGCGGCCGTCATCCATGATCTGCAGCAAAATGTTGAAGACGTCGGGATGAGCTTTTTCAATTTCATCGAAGAGCACGACGGCGTAGGGACGGCGGCGGACCTGCTCGGTAAGCTGGCCTCCCTCTTCATATCCGACATAACCCGGTGGTGCGCCGATCAGGCGGGCAACCGAATGTTTTTCCATGTACTCGGACATGTCGATGCGCAACAGAGCCCGTTCATCGTCGAAAAGAAACTCGGCAAGCGCACGGGCGAGCTCCGTCTTGCCAACGCCGGTGGGGCCGAGAAAAATGAATGAACCGATGGGCCGCTTGGGATCGCTGAGTCCGGCGCGAGAGCGGCGGATCGCGTTGCCGACTCGTTCGAGAGCCTGGTCTTGTCCGACAACGCGCAGGCGGAGGCGATCTTCCATGGTGACCAGCTTTTTCACCTCGCCTTCTAGCATTTTGGAAACCGGAATGCCAGTCCACTTGGAGACGATGCGGGCGATATCTTCCTCGTCCACTTCTTCCTTGAGCATGCGCGGGGCTCCGGTGCCCTTGCCCTCAATTTTCGCGGTCAATCGGCTTACCTCTTCTTCGGCCTGCCGCAATAACCCGTAGCGGATTTCAGCGACGCGCTGCAGGTTACCTCTCCGCTCTTCGGCCTGCTCTTCGATTTTGAGCTTCTCGATTTTTTCTTTCAGTTCACGGGAACGGGCGATCAGATCCTTTTCCTTTTTCCAGTTGGCTTTTAGTGCGTTGGATTTCTCGCGGATGCCGGCGAGTTCCTTCTCGATGACGGCAAGACGCTCTCGGGAGTTGGCATCGTCCTCTTTCTTTAACGCCTGCTTTTCGATTTCGAGTTGCGTGGCGCGGCGCTCGAGCTGATCGATATCCGTGGGCAGCGAATCGATCTGGATACGAATCGAGGCAGCAGCTTCGTCGACCAGGTCGATGGCTTTGTCGGGCAGAAAGCGATCTGAAATGTAGCGGTGCGAAAGCGTGGCGGCGGCAACGATCGCCGAATCTTTGATGCGGACGCCATGGTGCACTTCGTAGCGCTCCTTCAGGCCGCGAAGGATAGCGATTGTGTCTTCGACGTTGGGCTCGCCGACGAAAACAATCTGAAAGCGGCGTTCGAGGGCAGCGTCTTTTTCGATGTATTTGCGGTACTCATTGAGCGTCGTCGCGCCGATGGCGCGAAGTTCTCCGCGGGCCAGCGCGGGCTTGAGCATGTTCGAAGCGTCGATGGCCCCTTCGCTGGCTCCGGCGCCGACGAGGGTATGAAGTTCGTCGATGAAAAGAACGACCTGGCCTTGCGCGTCCTCGATTTCCTTCAGGACGGCCTTGAGGCGGTCTTCAAACTCACCACGATATTTTGCTCCGGCCAGCATCGCTCCAAGGTCAAGCGAGACCACGCGTTTGTTCTTGAGCACCTCAGGCACGTCGCCGGAGACGATGCGCTGGGCGAGGCCTTCGACGATGGCGGTCTTGCCAACGCCCGGTTCTCCGATGAGCACGGGATTATTTTTCGTGCGCCGCGAGAGAACCTGAACCACGCGGCGGATTTCTTCGTCGCGTCCGATCACTGGGTCGAGTTTGCCGCGGCGGGCTTGCTCGGTCAGGTCGCGGGCGTAGCGCTCCAGCGCCTGGTATTTCGCTTCGGGATTCTGGTCGGTCACTTTCTGCGAGCCGCGAACCGCGATCAGCGCCTTGAGAATTGCGTCATACGTTGCGCCGTGGCGGCCGAGAATCTGCTGAGCCGCATCCTGCTTGAGGTGCGTGATGGCCAGCAGAAGATGCTCGGTTGAGACGTATTCATCCTTAAAATTGGCGGCTTCCTTGAAGGCTTGCTCCAACATTTTGTTGGTCGCGTTCGATAGCGTCGCCTGCGCCGCTTCTCCGGAGACTTTAGGGAGCTTTTCGATCTCGCGATAAAGATCGGCGAGGACGGCTTGGGGGCCGACTCCGATTTTATCGAGCACCGGAGGCACGATTCCTTCTTTGTCTTCGAGCAAGGCTGCGAGCAGATGAGCCGGCTGCAGTTCAGGGTTGCCGTGCTCAGTGGCAAGGTCGTTCGCTCGCTGGACCGCTTCCTGCGCTTTTACCGTAAATTTTTCCCAGCGGATCGCCATAAACTTTGTCCTTGACTCATTCTGAGCGCAGCGAAGAAAGCATGCAACCTCCCAAGGAGCTCAGATGGCTGCTCCTCATAAAAAGTGGGAGGCGGTTTTTCTGCCGCCTCCCGCCGAGAAATCGTCGAGCTGCGCTCGTCGGACAGCCGAGGGCGGCTGTCCCCACATGAGCATCGCCAGCTTACGCCGCTTTGTTCGGACTCTTTCCTTCCAAGGTTTTCTCTGTCTCGGCATCGGCCGGGCGCACATTCACCTTGATTTGCTTCGGCTTCGCTTCCGCTTTCTTGGGCAGAGCGATTTTCAATACGCCCTTGTCGTAGGTCGCCGAAACCTTTTCGGAGTCCACGGTCAGCGGCAGGGTGAAGGTACGGGTGAAGCTCCCATACTGGCGCTCCACGCGCCGATAGTTTTCTTCTTTCTCTTCCTTCTCGATCTTGCGCTCGCCGTGAACGGTGAGGGTGTTGTTTTCGATGCGGACGTCAATATCTTTCTCGTCGATGCCCGGGACTTCAATCTTCAGCGTGACCCTGTGCTCGTCCTCATAGACGTCGACGGCTGGAGCGAAGCTCGAGGTGGTCAGGGACTCATCCCCGCCCTCGTTGTAGGTCTCGCGAAACAGGCGGTTCATGCGGTCTTGCAGGGTTGCAAACTCACGGAAAGGCTCAAAACGGGTAAGTACGGTCATAGTCATTTATCTCCTTCATTGATCTTTATGCTTGTTTTTTAGGAATTCGGCAGCGCCGTTCACAAGCTTAGATGTTAATTCATCACAAACGAAGCATAAAATATGAGTGTCTCATTGTCAACTATATTAATGCTTCTATTTTCATAGGTTTACAATCGCGATCGCGCACTTCAAATAGGCCGTCTCTGGCACATTTAGAAGGATCGGATGATCCTTGGCCTGTCCTCGGACCTCGGCCAAGCGCAGGGTGCGGTGCGCGTCGCGAGCCGCGTCGGCAAGCATTTCGAGAAAGGTCGAACTCCCTATGTGGTAGGAGCAGGAGCAGGTGACCAAAATCCCACCGGGTCGAAGCATCTTCAGAGCGCGAAGGTTGAGTTCCTTGTAACCCCGGAGGGCGGCATCGAGGTCGCGCTTGGTCTTGGCAAAGGCCGGAGGGTCGAGAACGATGGTATCGTAGCGCTGGCCGGAGGCAGCATAGTCCTTCAGCAGGTCGAAGGCGTTGGCTTCGATCCACTCGATTTCTTCGTGATCAAGCTGCGTCAGGTTCAGAGCGGCATTCTGCTCGGCCACTTCAAGCGCCGGCCTGGAGCTGTCGACGCCCGTGATGTGCGCGCAGCGGCGAGCCAGATGAAGGGCAAAACCACCCTGGTAACAGAAGACGTCGAGGGCGTCGCCGTGGCCGTATTTCGCGGCGGCGGCGTAGTTTTCCCGCTGATCGAGGAAGGCTCCGGTTTTTTGCCCCGCGAGCGCATCGAAATGAAACTGGACCCCGTTCATATTGACAATGGTGGAAGTATTCTCACCCGAGATCAGGCAGGAAGAACGCGGCGGCAACGCCTCGAGCTGGCGAACCCGCGGATCCACGCGTTCGACGATCGAGGCCGGGTGGAGCTTGGCGGTGAGCTCTGAAATAAGCGTCTCGCGGACACCTTCGGCGTCCATGGCCTGGGTCAGGATCTGCAGCGAAACAATGTCGTTGTAACGATCGACGATCAGACCGGGAAGAAAGTCGGCTTCGCTGAAGATCACGCGGTAAGCATTGGTGTCATGGACCAGCGGCTCGCGATAGACGATGGCGTCCGCCACGCGCTTGCGAAGCTGGGCCGCGAGGTCGGTCACGGGCTCCTGCGAGATCAAACGGATGGCGATTTGCGATGCGCTCGAATAGAGTGCCGTGCCCAGGAACTGGCCGTACTGATCGGTGACGGCGACCACCGAGCCCCCCGGGACGCCATCGGCTGACACGATGTCGGAGCGATACACCCAGACGTGTCCGTCTTTCAGGCGAGAAGCTCCGCGCGGCGAGATCTTCACCGTGTGAACGCTTGCTGCGCCTCCGTGCGACATGCAGCAATCTTAAATGATGGTTAGCTAGCGGCTTGCTCAGTGGAAACAACTGCGGACGTCTTAGGCTTGGCGGAGGCGTGCGCTGTCATTTCATAACGAGCAGCCTCAAGATCGGTATGAAGAGAATCGAGCGCAGTCATGGGCATTTCCGTGCCCCAGGTTTCCATTTCATTTTCAGTCCAGTTCCCGTTAAGGCGGATGGCGCCGGTGATATCCTCCGGGAAAGCGTGACGAAAATCTCCTTCACGGATAAGTATGTCGCCAATCAGGCGGCCGGTCGCCATGTCGAAAACCCGGCGGCTGGCCTGCCCGGCGAAATTGTTGAAACACAAGAACACTTCGCCGGCATCCGCAAATTCGACTCGATAATACCAGGCTTGGGGAGCGTCGACTTTCGGATGATGACGGCGCGAACGCTTGTGCTCGGGCTCGAGCGCCTGCATTTCGTTGGCCGGATTGAAGTACAGGATGCGCTGGCAGGAATCGCAGACCACAGTTTGCTGTCCGGTGCGAACTTCATTGTAGGTCTGCGGCCGGAGCATGACCTGGCAAGCCATGCACTTATGATCGAGCACCTCAGAAATGCCACTCCCGCGAAACTTCGAGACGCGCTCGTAGTGGCGCAACAAATCTTCGTTCACCCCGGCACGCATTCGATCGCGCTTGGAGCGCCATTCGGTGAGCTGCTTCTCGTCTTCGGCAGTGCGCTGTCGAGCTTCTGCTTTTTCCTTCTCGATCTCGGCTGCCTCCGCCTTCAGTTCGGCCTGCGCGGCCTTCACTTCCTTGTCGCGGGCATCGGCGTCGACCATCAGCTCAAGAATTTTGTCCTCGGTACCGGCGATTTCCTGTTCGGCAAACTGAATCTCGTGCAATAACGCCTTATATTGGTCGTTCGTCTTCACCTCGAGAGACTGGTCTCGGTATTTGGAAATCTTGCCGCGAAGGTCGCTGATAACGGTTTCAAACTTGCGCCGCGCAGCCTCATCGGCCTTCACTGCGGCTTGCGCCTTCTCCAGTTGAAGTTTTGTGTCGGCGAGTTTGTGTTCTATGGCAGAAACGCGTTTGGGAAGTTCGGCAACTTCATCCTGCAGGCGGCGGATTTCCTTGTCCGCTTCTTGCAGGCGCAACAGGTTTTCTATTTCTGGAAGCATTCCGAGAGAACTCAGCTTTGATTCTAGCACGCGTGGAAACGGGCGCGGTGCAAGGATCTCATCCGGCTTTTTCTTTGGACTTGCGGCGCTCTGTTCCAAATCGGTCGCGAACAAGAGGCAAATAAAAGCATGCGCCAAAGTCTCCGCGACTCAGGCCTCCTGCCGGTGTAAACTTTTTGGTTCGCGCTGACTTTCGGCGGCACCTTCCGTCTCGGGGCTTAATAGTGAAAAAGCAGACCCTCCTCTGTCTTGTTGCTGCCACGACGTATCTCTTTACGTCCACGACGCTTTTTGCGCAACCATCATCGCCGCAGAAACCGCTCACCATTGAAGCGATCTATGCTCCCGGAGGACTGGAGGGTCGCGGTCCAGAGACCATCGAGTGGAGCCCCGACGGGACCAAACTTTCATTCTTGCAGCGCGATGACAACGGTGAAGATAGCGGCCTTTGGTACGTGGACGCGGCCACCGGCGAAAAGAAGTTACTCCTGGCCGCCGCAAAACTTTATTCCCTCGCCCCCGACTACAGCAAGATAAAAGATGAACGAGAAAGGGAGCGCCTGACGCGCTACCACGTGTCCCCATACGTCTGGGCGCCGGATTCGAAACATCTTCTTTTCGATCCTGAAGGTCAGCTCTGGCTTTTTGATTTGGCGACGGGCACGGCGGTGCAGTTCAGTTCGGCGCCCGATCCGACTGGCGACCCCAAGTTTTCTCCCGATGGAAGTCGCATCTCTTACATACGCAAGCACAATCTTTACGTGCAGGCGGTCGGCGGCACCGCTGAGAAACAGCTTACCAAGGACACCGCGGACAACCTATTCAACGGCGACATCGATTGGGTTTATGCCGAAGAGTTCTCGGTGCGGAGCAATTACTTCTGGTCGCCCGACAGCAAAGAAATCGTCTTCCTGCACATGGACGAAAGCAAGGTTCCGGACTATCCCATCACCAATTGGATCCCGACGCACCCGACGGTGGACCACGAAAAGTATCCCAAGGTCGGCGATCCCAATCCGGTGGTGAAGCTCGGAGTGGTGGATGCCGACAAAGGCAAGGTTCGATGGATTTCCCTGACCAGCGATGAGGATGCATATATCCCGCGCTTCGGCTGGGTACGCGAGGGATTGGTGTGGGCCGAGGTCCTCAATCGCAACCAGGACAGGATGGATCTTTATTTCGCCGATGCGAAGTCCGGGAAATCCGCGAAGGTGCTGACCGAGACCAGTCCGGACGCGTGGATCAACGTGAATGACGACTTCCGGGTATTGAAGTCCGGCGACCGTTTTCTGTGGTCGAGTTGGCGGGACGGAAACACCCATCTGTATCTCTATAGCTTTGACAAACAGAATCCGCTCGATGCCCCGGCCAGGCTGGAGCGCCAAGTCACGCAGGGAGACTTCGAAGTGCTGGGATTGGCCGGAGTGGATGACTCTGCAGGAACGATTTTTTTCTCCTCTGACAAAGATGATGCGAGGCAGAGGCACATTTTTTCGATCCGGCTCGATGGAAGCGGGATGCAACAGCTGACCCATGACGAGGGCATTTACTCCGCCAAATTCTCCGACGATGGCCGGCACTACGAGCAAACCTTCGTTGGCCCGCTGACGCCTGAGCAGGTTTCGCTGTGCGCAGTGGGTGGGGCGTGCACTCCGGTTTGGCAGGGGCGCAATGAAGTTGACGAATATGGGCTGCGGTCTCCGAAATTCCTAGAATTCCGGGCGGACGACGGAACCACGCTCCACGGGCGTCTGTTGTTTCCTCCCGGGGCGACGGCCAGTAAGATTCCATTGATCGTGAATGTCTATGGAGGGCCGGCGGCGCAGATGGTGCTGAAAGAAATGGAGAATCCGTTCGACGAGATCCTGGCACGCGACGGCTTCGCGGTTTTTTCCGTGGATAATCGCGGAACACCGGGACGCGACCGTAAATTCCAGACTGCGATTCGCCACCAGTTCGGAGCGATCGAGTTGAAAGATCAGCTTGCGGCACTGGACCAACTTCTAGCTCGGTACCCGCAGCTGGATCGAGAGCGTATGGCAATCTGGGGATGGTCGAATGGCGGCTCCATGACGCTCTATGCGATGACGCACTCGGAGCGCTTCCGCGCCGGGATCGCGGTGGCGCCGGTGACCGATCAGGTCAACTACGACTCGATTTATACCGAGCGCTACATGGGCCTGCTCAAGCAAAACCCGGCAGGTTATGCGGAGTCCGATGTGACGAAAGCGGCGGCAAATCTGCATGGCGATCTTTTACTGGCTCACGGAACGGGCGACGATAACGTGCACTTCCAGAACAGCGTTCAGATCATCGACGCGCTGGTTAAAGCGGGTAAACAATTCCGGCTGATGATCTATCCCAACAAGACCCACAGCATATCCGGGAGTGACGCCCGCGATCATCTGTTCCACATGATCGAAGAATATTTCGAACGGGAGCTGAAATAGGCGGAGGCAGGTAGCATCTTCAGCTGGGGCGCGAATCTACCGGTTCTTGTCGGACGTTCTGGAGGAGGATTGCTTGGCGGAGCTTGATTTCGCCGAGCTGTCCTTCGCCGAGCTTTCCTTCGAAGAACTACTTTTCGATGATGTGTCTCTCGAGGAATCATCTCTCGACGCGTTCTCTCTGGCCGAGCTGTCCCGCAAAGAACTTTCCTTGGCCGAGCCGTCGGACTTGGACTTCTCCTCTTTCTTCGAGGCTGAGCTGCCCTCATCGGAGGACGAGGGAGTGCGTGACTTGCTCGCATAGTCGGTGACGTACCAGCCCGATCCCTTGAACTGCACCGCGGGCGCGGAAATCATCTGCTCGACCCGGCCGCCGCACTCCGGGCATTTCCTGACCATCCTGTCGGAAAATTTCTGGATTTTCTCGAAACGGTGGCCGCATTTTTCGCACTGATATTCGTAAAGAGGCATGGGCGCAGAGACGGATGTGAGGAAAAAGTCGTTCTTCATTGATTCTAGGGGCGCGGGTTCGATTGCGTCAATTCAGGGCAGGGGACCACTATAGGGACAAGAAAATTCCCGCGCCCCGGCGTTCGGGCCACAAAAATCCATTAGAGGCTATCAATGCGGCTGCTGGCCGGCCGCCGAAACGCGCCCATGAAATCGTCCAATTCCTGGAGAGAGAACGGCTTATTCAGGACCGGCGATGCGGTCATAAAAGCGAACTTTTGTTTGGGATTTTTCTGCCGCAGGGCATCAATGAATTTCGCACCACCGGCGCTCGAACCGCGCAGGAATTTCAAAGCGATGAGAACAACATCATGGGGGCCCTTGTCGCAGTAAATGCGAAACGCTTCATTGCAATTCAGAGCTAGTCCAACTTGGTAACCGAGCCGGTTAAGCATAACGCCAGTAGCTTTCAAGACCGCATCTTCTGCTTCGACCACCAGAACCTTCATGGATTCCCCCCCCTTGTTTCATCCTCGAATCTTAGACAGAAAACTACGGAGGACGAAAGAGACCACTCTGGTGCTGGCGTAGATCCAGCTCCGGGAGCTGCTCCCTGACCCGAGCGGTGGTACACTCCGGCCATGAAGGGTGCTGATCGCGGACCTGGCGAGTCTAAGGTTGTCGACCAGGGAACGATGCACTCCGAAGTCGATCTCGAGAGGGCGACGCATGTTCTCGCGCCAAGGCCGGCACTTTATCTGGTAGCTACGCCCATCGGAAATCTCGAAGACATTACACTGCGCGCGTTGGGAGTTTTGAGACAAGCGGATCTGATTGCGTGTGAGGACACGCGCCAAACCCAGAAGCTGCTCCACCATTACGGCGTTACGACTCGCACCGTCAGTTACCACCAGCACAACGAGATGACGCGCGCGGCCGAGCTGGTCAAGGAGATGCAAGAGGGCGCGAGCGTCGCGCTCGTCACCGACGCGGGGATGCCGGGGATTTCGGATCCAGGGTTCCGGCTGATTTCGTTGGCGATTCGTCATCATCTGCCGGTGGTGCCGATTCCGGGGGCGTCGGCTTTTTTGGCGGCGCTGGTGGCAAGCGGTATGCCGACGGACTCCTTCCGCTTCAGCGGATTCCTTCCCGGGAAGCGCGGCGAGCGGCAGGCTGCGCTGGAGGCGATCAAGACTTCGCCGCGCACGCAGGTTTTCTACGAGGCGCCGCACCGCATCATCGAATCGCTGACAGACGTCGTCGAGGTTCTTGGAGACACCCGGCATGTGGTGATCGCACGCGAAGTGACCAAACTGCATGAGGAGTTCATACGCGGGCGCGCCGGCGAGGTGTTGCAAACCTTAAAGGCGCGCGACGGAGTGAAGGGCGAGATTACGCTGCTGATTGGAAAAGCCGAGGAATCGAATGAGCCGGCCGCGACGAAAATTAGTGTGCGCGGGAGGGTCGAACAGATCATCGCAGAAGAGAAAGTCGATGAGAAGGCCGCGCTCAAGAAAGTAGCGAAGGAGCGTGGGATCTCGAAGAGCGAGGCCTACCGGGAGCTGCAAAGAAGCAAATAAACGAACTTGCAGGACAGCCGAGGGCGGCTGTCCCACACGAGCATTGCTACTTCCCCGCCAACTCCCGCTTCACTGCCTCACTTACCATCTTTCCATCCACGCGCATGCCTGCGCCGGCGAAGCGGGCCATGGCATTCTTCATCACCGTGCCCATATCTTTCATGGTGGGAGCGCCCATCTCGGCGATCACAGCTTTTACCCCCGCGGCCACTTCGGTCTCTCCTGCGGCCGTCGGCAGATAGGTTTCGATCAGGACGATCTCGGCGGCCTCTTTGTCGGCCATTTCCTGGCGTCCGCCCTTGGTGAACTGCTCGACCGACTCCTTGCGCTGCTTGATAAGCATGCTTAGGACGGCTTGCGATTCCTTGTCATCGAGCGGCGCCATTTTCTCGATCTCCCGGTTCTTGAGCGCAGTTTTCACCATGCGCAGCGTGGAGAGGCGCCGCTCCTCGCGCCCTTTCATAGCGGTTGTAATGTCTTTCTGTATCTGTTCAACGAGGCTCATTCAGGAATTATAGACGCTTGCAAATCCGCAGCTGTATGGTGACTGCAATCACCGTCCCGGCCGGGCGTTTCCGATAAAACTGCTAAAATATCTCTTCGATAAGGATTCTTCCCTATGCTACGAAAGAACCGTCTTTTTACCCCTGGCCCCACGCCGCTGCTTCCGGCTGCACAAACCGCCATGGCTTCATTCACGGCCCACCACCGCACCGCTGATTTCCGCGCTTTGTTTCAGCGGGTGCTCCTCGAGATGAAGGATTTTGTCGGGACAAACAACGATGTGCTGGTGCTGGCCTGCTCGGGGACGGGCGTGATGGAGGCATCGGTCACGAATCTGACTTCGCCCGGGGACAAGGTGCTGGTGCTCACCGCTGGAAAGTTCGGCGAGCGCTGGACTGGCCTGGCCAAGGCGTTCGGCTGCAATGTGGAGGTGCACAGCGTTCCCTACGGCGAGACGTTTTCGCTGAACGACATTCAAGCGAAACTGAGCTCGGACGTGCGCGCAGTATTCGTGCAGGCAACCGAGAGCTCGACCGGCGTGCGGCATAATGTGGAAGGCATCGCGAAGATCGTGCGCGCGAACGGCGACGACACTCTGCTGGTGGTGGATGCGATCACGGGCCTCGGGACCACGCACCTCAACGTCGACGGCTGGGGCGTGGACGTGATCATCGGGGGATCGCAAAAGGCGCTCATGATTCCTCCCGGTCTGGCGTATTGCGCGGTCAGCGAGCGTGCGTGGAAGCGTATGGAGACCACAAGTTCTCCGCGCTTCTACTTCGACTTGCGCAAAGAGCGGAAGTCAGCGGCCAAGGGCGAGTCTGCCTATACACCGCCAACCTCGCTGTTTGCAGCGCTGGGAGCGGCATTGGAATTTATTCGCGAAATGGGAAATGGCGACCTGGCGAAGGGACGCGAAGCGCTGGTCGACAACGCCGAACTCTGCGCCGAGATGACGCGTGCGGGCGCCCGCGCGCTCGGACTCAAGCTCTATGCTGCGTCGCCAGCCGCCGCGCTCACCGCGATTTGCTCTCCTGGAGGAATCGATTCCGGAAAGATCATAAAAGAATTCCGCGAATCGTTCGATGCCGTGGTGGCGAACGGGCAAGGCGAAATGAAGGGCCAGCTTTTTCGCATTGCGCACATCGGCTACTACGACTATCTGGATACGATCGGCATTCTGGCCGCCCTCGAACAGGTTCTCGTGCGCGTGACTGGTAAAGCGGTTGAGTACGGTGCATCGGTGCGGGCAGCGCAGGAAGTGTATGCGCGTGGCCTTTCCCGCCCGCAGCAACTGGTCGGAGTTTGAGGACCGCCGGGGAGCGGTCCTCATCCTAGTTGATCGTAAAGTTCATCGGACTCGAAGTTTCCGCGAGCGTGCCGCCGCTGCCGTATATGCCCATTCCGGGCGTACCCGGGTTGGTTACAGTGACTGGCACCGTTCCGGCAGTGGCGAGATCCGAGGCCGCAATCGTCGCGGTCAACTGGTTCCCACTCACCTGGGTTGTGGTTTGGGCTGCCCCGTTAAAGTTTACAACCGCCGTGGCCGAGAAGTTGGATCCGTTGACGGTCAAAACCAATGCCGGAGTGCCGTGGCTTGTGCTGTTAGGCGCGAGCTGGCTTATCGCAGGCATGGCGCCCGGCTGCGCCGGCGTAGGGGTCTTGGAGCTATAGCCGCACGCCAAGGGAAAACTGCTCAGCACGGCGAGCAGTGTTACTGAAAAGATTTTCAAGATGATCCCTCCATGGGCGATGGCCCATGACAGCAGTGTAGGAACGGAGTCGGGTTGCGGTGTCAGAGCGCTGTCAAATTTCTGTCAAGGTCTGGTCAGGCGTATCTTCGGCTGTTTGCAGTCTTACCCAGCTTGAGTAAACGCAAGAAAGATGAGCTCGTCAGTGAAGATTCTTATCGCGGAAAAGATCTCGACGGCGGCGGTAGAGCAATTAAAGGAGCCGGGCTGGGTTGTGCTTACCCCCACTCAACTGGACGGCAGACTTGCTGTGGAATTGGAGTCTGCCGATGCTTTGATCGTGCGTTCGGCGGTGCAGGCAGACGCAGCCCTGTTATCGCATGCCAAGAAATTGCGCGTCATTGGTCGCGCCGGCGTCGGGGTGGATAACATCGATCTGGACGCGGCGACGCGGCAGGGCATCGCGGTGATGAATACGCCGGGCGCAAATGCCGTGGCCGTGGCGGAGCAAACCCTGGGCATGATGCTGGCGATGGCTCGCAATCTTTGCCGCGCCGACGCTCTCATGCACGCCGGACGCTGGGAAAAGAAATCGCTGCAAGGTAGCGAGCTGCGAGGCAAGACTCTGGGAATCGCCGGGCTGGGCCGAATCGGGATGGAAGTTGCGCGGCGGGCTCGCTCGTTCGGCATGGATCTGGTAGCCCATGATCCGTTCGTTTCCGTTGCGGTGGCCAAGGAACACGGCATCCGTATGACGAGTCTCGACGAGCTTTACGCCGTGGCCGACTACATTACCTTGCATGTTGGCCTCACGCCCCAGACCGCGGGCATGATCAACCAGGCTGCGATCAAGAAGATGAAAAAAGGAGTGCGCCTGGTGAATTGCGCGCGAGGAGAGCTGGTATGCGAGGCTGACCTGGTGGAGGCGCTGAAGCAAGGGCACGTGGCTGCCGCGGCACTGGATGTTTTTGTGGAAGAGCCTTTGAAGAATTCACCGCTGCACGCCATGGAGAACGTTATTCTCACGCCGCACATCGGCGGCTCGACCTTTGAGGCGCAAGAAGCTGTGGGCGTGCAGATCGCGCAGCAGGTACGGGAATACCTGAAGCACGGCGTGATTCAGAATGCGGTGAACGTTCCTTCGGTCTCCGCCGAAGAGTATGCGGAGATGCAACCTTACATTGTTCTGGCGGAGCGCATGGGCGCGTTTCTGGCGCAGATTTCCCAAGGCTCAATCGAAGAAATCTCCCTGCGCTACAGCGGTCATATCGCGAAGTGGAAGACCGAACTTATTCGCAACGGTGCCATCAAGGGCATTCTCAACCAGGCGCTGGAGGAGAAAGCCAACCTGGTGAATGCCGCATCCCTGGCCGAGAGTCGAGGACTCCGCGTGCATGAAGCTCACAAAGCAAAGGCATCGACCGGGGGCGCGGGCAGCGTGCTCTCGATCTATCTCAAGAGTTCGAAGGAAGAGCACATGGTGAAAGGCGCGGTTTTGCGCGGGACCGCGCCACGGCTTTTACACATCGACGAGATTGATGTGGAAGCTCCGCTGGAGCGCGACCTGATTTACCTGCGAAACCGTGACGTCCCGGGCGTGATCGGCAAGGTGGGCACGATCCTGGGGGAGAGCGAGATCAATATCGCCGACTTCTCGTTAGGAAGGCGGGGTTCGGAAGCATCGTCCGAGCCGCGCCAGGCCATCGCTGTGGTCCACGTGGATGGGCCCGTACCGGACGAAGTGCTGAAGAAGCTGGAGGAGATTCCTGCGGTGCAACAGGCGAAGGCGGTGCGGCTGTTCTGACTCGATCCGCCTGGCCGGTGGCGTGATGTCTACGACTCCGCGCTATCGCGCCGGAGCTTCCTGCTCTCCGCCAGCAAGGCCATGGAGTGCATCAAATTCTGCAGCGTGACAATGCCGACCAGGCGCTGATCCTCCACCACCGGGATGATGCTGAGATTGCGAGCCGTGAGTTTGCGGAAGGCGGAAGCCAGCGACTCCTGCCGCGCCGAGACTTCGAAAAGCTTGTTCATCACGGCCTGGACGTACCCGTTGCCCTCCACGCGCAGTGCCTCGAGAATTCGCTGCCGGGAAATCACCCCCACCATGTCGCTGCCCCGCACCACGGGGAAATCATCTTGCAGGGAATGAACCGCCTTATCGAGCGCGTCTTCGAGGGTGTCCGCCGGGGATAACGTGGCGAAGTCAGTGAGCATGACTTCCTCCAGCCGCACATTGTCCAGAACTGACTGGAAGATGACGGCCCGCTCCTCGAGCTGTGCCGCGGAAAAAATAATGACGCCGACCATGGTGAGCCAGGTATTGCTGAACAAGCCGGCGACCATCAGGATCATCGCCACTGCGTGGCTGATAGAAACGGCACGTCGCGTAGCCGCAGCGGGGTCGATGGTGCGCGCGAAAACGGCTCGCAAGACCCGGCCTCCGTCGAGAGGATACGCCGGCACCAGATTCAAGACCGCCAGATAGAGATTGGCCCAGACCAGGCTCCGCGGCAAATTGCTCGACTGCAGGAATGGCCAACTCCACAGATTCGCTCCGGGAACAGTGGCGAGAATCACGCCGGCGGCGATCATGGCGAAAACAACATTTACCAGAGGCCCGGTGAGAGCGATGCGAACTTCTTGTTGCAACGCGGCCGCGCTGGAAGCTGGTTTCTCCACATGCGACTCATCGAACACAGTTACGCCGCTGAGCGGCAGGAGAATCACGGCCTTCGGAATCAGGCCGTAACGGCGAGCCACCAGCATGTGACCAATTTCGTGGGCCGCCACACAAGCAAGCACGATGCCAACTAAGGCCAGATCCCGCGGCCCGTTGGCCGAGGGATGAACGCTATATTCCGTCCAGAAAACAAATAATGGCAGGATCAGGAATGTCAGGTGAAGGCGAACCTCGACTCCGAACAATCGCCCAACGTGAATCGACCAGCTTCTCATAGGATCCCGGCTACTACAGTTATTTTACATGGTCGGATATATTGGCTCGGATAGTCGAAGGTACAGAGTCATGCGCGTGATCGCCGGCAAATACCGCGGGCGTGCTCTGCGCTCCTTGCGCGGAGTGGATATCAGGCCGACTTCCGACCGCTTGCGCGAAACTTTGTTCAACGTGCTCACGGCCGGCAATCCAGCGGCACTCGAAGGCAGCGTGTGGCTGGATCTGTTCGCCGGGACGGGCGCGGTTGGCATCGAGGCGCTGAGCCGCGGAGCCGCGCAGGTATACTTCGTTGAAACCTCTGCCCCTGCCGCCAGGCTGATTGAGCAAAACCTGCAAAGTCTGGGGATCAGCGATGGATACAGGATTCTCCGCGACGATCTTTCCGGAGCCATCTGGCGTTTACAGCGGGAACACGTGGTTGGCGATGTCGTGTTTCTTGATCCCCCGTATCGAATGCGGCAAGCTTACGAGGAAACGCTCACTGCGTTGGCCGATTCGCCGCTGGTTTGGGCTATGTCGCTGGTGATCGCCGAACATGATAAGAAATCCGATCTGATTGATGAATTCGGATCATTGCGGAGAATCCGCCGGCTGGCCCAGGGAAACGCCGCTCTCAGCTTTTATAGGATTGGCGGACGTCCGGACCTGAGCGCATAAAAACCCGGTCTACGTGAGCAGTTCAGGGTCGCGGCGAACGATGGGGTGTTGCATTTCCTGCAAGTCATTCTTGACCATGTTCAGGCCGTAAACGCAACCCTCGAACTCGCGAGAGAGTTGGGCGAAGAGAGGCGCCACTTTGGCGTACTCGAAGTGTTCAAACTTCGAAACAATGTAGTAGCTTTCTTTGCCGGCTTTCATCCATTCCACAAAATTTTCCACGCGGTGGCGGCGCAGCCGGAAGTGGTTGATGCTCTCGGGAAACATGCCGGCAAAGAACAGCGCATAGTCGCCAATATGTTTGCGCACCTGGCGCTCGCGATCGAACGAAGGAGCCGGCCCATAAACGGGGTCGGATTCGATCAGCATCTCCCCCAAGTCAGTCAGGGGGCGGTCGGCGACGTCGTGGATCTTAAACAACTGGTCGGTTTCGCAGAACTCAGCCAGCAACTGGGACACATAAGCCACAACCTGCGGATCGCGGATACCGATTTCCTCGGCGTAGTGGCGTCCCACCAACTCCTGGAACAACTGCCGCAGCGGATGAGATTCCGGAATCATGTTTCTTCGAGTCCCCAAAACCCGTGTTGTAACGCGGGTTCCGATGATCGTTAGTAACTAGTTATCCCAGTTTCGTCGCAAAAGCAAGTGACTTTTGTTTCTCGAACGCATCACTTTTGCTAATCATTGGAGGTGAGCAAGGTCGAGCAGGGTTGCCGCGACTTTTTGTTGGCAGACTCGCGCCTTGGCTGCTAACGATAACCCTTCGGCTACGAATAGAATAAACGTCAGAGGAAAGCGATCGATGGAAAGAATGAACATCTCGAGCGGCACGGTTTGGGAACCAATCGTGGGTTACTCACGTGCTGTACGAATTGGACCGTATATCCATGTCTCCGGCACAACCGCGACGGGGCCGGATGGCAAGATCGTAGGCCCAGGAGATGCTTACGCTCAGGCGGTGCAGACGCTAAAGAACATTGAGAGCGCCTTGCAAAAAGCGGGGGCTAGTATGAAAGATGTCGTGCGCACGCGAATATTTGTAACGAACATTGCCGAGTGGGAAACCATCGGCAAGGCCCATGGAGAATTCTTCCGCGACATTCGACCCGCAACCTCGATGGTCGAGGTGAGAGCGTTGATTTCCTCGGAAATACTGGTGGAAATTGAGGCGGAAGCATATCTTGAATAAACGACGGGAGATCCCGAGGTACCGAAACTGACGGTGAAAAGTGCCCGCAAGTTCCGGTTCCGGCCAAACAGGAAGAAATAGAAATTCGGACGCTTGGTTCAATTTGCTTGACATCGGCTTCGCTGCGAGCATAATTCATCAATCCCGAATTCTGCTGCGGATTGCGACCCTCAGACGGGGTTGAGAGCGGGTGGAGGTATTTATGAGCGTGCTGGAACTCTGTGACCGGGAAATTGCGGCGGTTCCGCTCCATGCCAGCGTAGCCGACGCCATCAATAAGATGCTTGACCACCATGTTGGTGCAGTGGCTGTCGTCGACTCCGACTACCGCGTTGCCGGAATCTTCACCGAGCGCGACGTCCTCCGCAAGATGGCGCTCACCCGCACCGATCCCCAGACGACGCCAGTCCGCCAACTGATGACCACGCCCGTGGAGATGGCAACCCGGCGTACGGGAGCGGGCGAAGCATTAACCACCATGCTGGAACGCCACTTCCGCCATCTGCCGGTGGCCGAAGATGATGGAAAACTGTTGGGGATTCTCTCCATCCGCAACCTGCTCGAGTGGCGGGTCGACGACCTCAGCCGGGAGCTCGAGTCGCTTGAACAGTACGTTTCCAATGACGGTCCCGGCGGTTAGAAATCCGGCCGAAATGCGGGTTCGACGTCTGAGTGACCAGCGTGGCGCACAGAATTGTCTTCTCGTTACGCTCTAGGTTTTCGAAAAAACGGCTCTCTCACGGCGCGCTCGATCGATAACCCAATCAGTCCAGAGAGCGTCTGCCCCGCTCGCCAGCAATGGATGATCGCCGAGCAACGCATCCACAAAGTTTTCGATCATGGGAAGGTGCACGTTATCGTGCACCGGTAAGTGCTCGCGGCCGCCGGGATAAACCAGGTCGGGTCCGTTCAGCGGAGTCAGTTCCATTTCGCCGTCCGTGCCGCGAATGCGGCACTCGTCGCGCTTCATGCGGGAATTCCAGCGCACGTCAACGATGCCACGAACTCCTCCATTGTATTCGATCATCACCGTCGCATTGTCTTCCACGGCATAATGATGGACCGCATTCGAGAGTTGGGCGCTTACACGCAGCGGCTGGCCAAAGAGAAAATTGAGCGCGTCGATGCGATGGGAGGCAATATCGAACAGCGGCCCACCCCCGGCTTTTGCAGGATCGATCAGCCAATATCGCTCGCGATCGCTTCCGTCATACTCTTTGCCGTCAAACCACCCATGGCAGGTAAGTTCTGCAAGCACAGGCTGGCCAATTGCGCCGGCGGCGAGCAGTTGCTTGGCGCGCCGCACTTTCGGGTAGGCCCTGCGATAGTAAGCGGCGCCGAGTTGACTCCGGCTCTCCTGCGCGGCTTGCACCATCGCACGGGCTTCGGTCTCATCCATGGCCATCGGTTTCTCGCACATCACATGCCTTCCCGCACGCAGACACTGGATGGATTGGGGCGCGTGTAGGAAGACTGGAGTCGCGACGTAAACCAGCTGAACCGCAGGGTCGGAAAGAGCCTGGTCGAGCGTGATCCAGACTCTTGTCCCGTAAGGCGCAGCCTTTGCCGGATCGCGCGTGACCAGACCATGCAAACAACTGCGCGTTTCGGATTGAATGGCGGGAATGACGCGACGAGTCGCGATGTCGCCGATGCCGATAACAATCCAATTCAGCATAGCCAGTTCCGTGTTGCGATCGGTCGAAGTGCAAAAATCAAAGGCCGGCCTGAGCCGGCCTTCCGGATTGAACTGCGACAATTAGCCGAAACAGAAGCTACTTCTTGGGAGCGATGGCGTCCTTGGCGGCCTTGGCTACGCGGAACTTCACCACGGTCTTCGCCTTGATCTGAATGGGTTCGCCAGTCTGCGGGTTTCGTCCCACGCGGGCCTTGCGATGCGCCTTCACTAGGCGACCGAGTCCGGGCACAACAAACACGCCGTTCTTTTTTGTTTCTTTCACCGCAACATCGGCCAACTGCTCGAGAAATGCCGCTACGGTTTTGTTAGGGAGTTCAACCTTCTCCGCCAGATGGCGGACCAGTTGAGTTTTGGTCAAACCTGAAGCCATAGTTCCTCCTTGGAGAACTTTTCAATTTAATTCCAGCGCTTGATCTTATATCAGCGCCCTGTGGAAAACACCCATATTTTACGCGGGTCTCACGCGGGCAGCACTCGAAAAGGTCCATTTTTACATGCTCATTTGCAGATGACGGTCCCGAAACGGCCCAAACATGCGTACCAGAGCAGTTAACCCGCGCCCGGTTCAGAACGTTAGATTGGGGCGCGGCGAAGCCATTTCTACCCCCCACTCAGCCCTAGCTTGCGCGCGTGGTGCCATAATGATGAAGCGGAGGTGGGGTGATTTGAGTTGTTCGATCTGTGAAAATCGCAAGGAAAAGCGCTTCTGCCCGGCGGTTCACGCGCGCATTTGTCCGCAGTGTTGCGGCGAGCAGCGGGAAGTGACGCTAGATTGTCCGAGCGCCTGCCCCTATTTGCAGCAGGCTCGCGAACACGAGAAGCCGACGTCGGCAGAGCAATTCGACGCCGCCTCGTTGTTCGGGCAAGTCGAAATCTCCGAGCAATTCACCTACGAGCGCGAGCATCTGCTCATGGGCCTTAGTTACGCCCTCGCCAAAGCTGCTCGTGCCGACCGCGGCCTTAACGATCGTGATTTGATGGCAGCGCTCTCCGCCATGTGCACCAGCCACGAACGGCTCGTCAACTCCGGACTGCACTACGAGCAGCCTCTGACCAGCGGAGGCCAGCATGCCGTCGCGGCGCAGGTGGAAGAAATGGTAAAGCAGTATCGCGAGGCCGAGCGCAAGCAACTCGGCTACTCCCACCTGCGCGACTCGGACGTACTCAAGTCTCTGGTGTTTCTGCTTCGGTTGAGCCATGCTCGCACCTCGGGCCGGCCCCAATCGCGAGCCTTCATCGATTTTCTTTTCTCCCAGTTTCCCGAGAAGGAGTCGGCACTGGTCTCGCCCCGGGAGGCCGCAAGCCGCATCATCGTGCCTTGATTGCCGCGCTCCCGTCCGCTGATCTTCACAAGTTCCAGGATCACCCAAAGCTAGATCAGTTCGAAATGCAGTCTTTCGATCGTGTCACTTGATCCCGGGCTAAATCTCATCAGGCTCGCGGCTTTCGCACAATTTGGCCGGGCGACAGCGTGTCGCGCAGCTCCCCGATTGTCTTGCTGAACGTCGGGTGTAAAACCTGGGGAGCAATCTCAGCCAAGGGCTCGAGCACGAAGCGGCGCTTGTGCATCGCGGGATGCGGGATCTCGAGCTCGGGAGAATGGATGATCGCGTCACCGAATAGGAGGATATCGATATCGATCGACCGTGGACCTTTGTGCCGCCGCCGCCGCCGCCGGCCCATGTCCTTTTCGATACGCAGAATCGCGTCCATGAGTTGCGCGGGCGTCTGGCTGGTTTCGAGCGCGACCACGCAATTCAGGAACCACGGTTGTTCGGTGAAATCCACGGGCTCGGTTTCATAGAAGGACGAAACCGTTAGCACGCGTCCCTCAGCGCACAGCCGAGCCACGGCACCCCGTAGCCGTGCACTCCGGTCGCCGACGTTTGATCCCAGCGAAAGATAGACGGTCTCGGGCATGGTTCGGCTGCTAGTGTCGGGCTTTGCACATCTATTTTCCAGCGCAAAGTTTCGCCAATTCCGGTGCAGGTCGTGAGCTCGAGTGAAAGAAGACTGATCCGGCCAGACCTAGTGGTTTTGTCACCGGTGCGGTTACCCCCAAGACCTTTGGTTACTTCAGAAGGCGCTTGCTTCATCCTAGAATCGAGGCATGACGTTGGAGTCTTTACTCTTGAGCGAGGATGAGGATGTCGTGCGGGTTCTGCAGCCGACACTGGAAAAACTGGCGATTGACGTCGAGATCTGTAGTGAGGCGAGGACCGCCAGCGAAATCCTGCTTTCCGAAAAGTTCGATGCGGTGATTGTCGACTGCGACGATCTGCAAGGCGGCCGGGAGGTGTTGCAGGGGCTGCGCGCCACTGCCAGCAACAAGAACTCCGTCGCCTTCGCCGTTTTGAACGGCAAGAAAACCACCATGCAGGAAGCCTTCGGCATGGGAGTGAATTTTGTCCTGCAGAAGCCGGTCAGTACGGTAAACGCTTTGCGCTGTTTTTATGCCGCCCTCAATTTCATGGAGCGCGAGCGCCGCCGCTACTTCCGCCAGCCGGTAAAGATGCTGGTCAGGGTGGTCGTGGAGGAGAAAGAGATAAGAGCTACCAGCACGAATGTCAGCGAAGGCGGAATCGCTCTCCTGCTGCACCAGGCGCTGCCCACGAACGCAACTCCTCGCGTGCAGTTTACTTTGCCGGGAGCCAGTCCCGCGCTGGATGTGGAAACGGACATAGCCTGGACCGACACCAGCGGTCATGCGGGTTTACGCTTCCGCAACCTGCCTCAGGTGTCCCAGCTGTTGCTGGAGAATTGGCTCACCGGGCAAATGGAAAAACACTTTCCTGGCGCCACCAAGAAGCCGGCTGGGCAGAGTTCCCCGGCGTCAGGATCCGAACTGAGCCGCTAGGCGCTTCTCCCACAAAACCTTCGCAGGTATTCACCTGGTAATTTGCGGGGACCTCTCGACGTGGCAATCTGATGGGATAAGGGAGAGCCGCCGCCATGCTTCCTACCGCCTATCGTATCAGCCGTGTACAGAAGACTCTGCGCTGGTTTGAGCAGGATATTCCTTTGCTGAACATGCGAGTAAAGGATTTGTCGCCCGAACGGCAGCAATCCGCACGGCAGTTCGCCGCCGCCCTCATCGATCAGACTCGTGCTGAACTGCACCGGCTGCTCGAGGAGCAGCCGGAGAATGGTTCTGAGGTGGAAGGATCTCCCTGCGAACCCGCCGATTAACGAGGAATCGATCGAGCGGGCCGGGAATTTCTATCCGGGTGGGCGAACGTGTCAGAGGGAGAATCCGGCTGTGGCCTCGGCGCTAAGCGCGAGCGTGCCGTCTTTCACTTCCTCGGCCAGCGTCACCTCTTCCCACAGCGTTTTATCACGAAGGATGCGCGAAACCAGCGCGGTGTGCATGGCGTGACCGGCGCGATCGGCTACAATCCTGCCCAAAATCGGCTTGCCCAGCAAGGCCAGATCGCCAACCAGATCCAGAACTTTATGCCGCACAAATTCGTCGGGGAAGCGTAAGGGGCCATTTTCGATTCCGTCGCGGGTCAGGACGATGCAGTTCTCCCGGGACGCACCGCGGATCAGTCCCATGTTGCGCATGGCTTTCTCGTCCTCGCGCGAGCCGAAGGTGCGAGCTCCAGCGATCTTGCCCAGATAACTCCCGTTGGAAAGCTCTACCTGAAAAGTTTCCTTGCCGATCAGGGGATGGGGAAAATTAATGGAATAAGAAACCGAGTAATGGTCAGCCGGATAGACCGAAATGACCTTGTCGCCTTCCCGCATCTCGACTTCCCGAAGAATCCTCAGATACTTGCGCGGCCGACGTTGCCGTCGGATACCAGCTTTGTGGATCAGCTCGACGAACGGAAGAGCGCTGCCGTCCAGAATCGGGAGTTCGAGATTATCCAGTTCGACGACAGCGTTATCTATACCTAAGCCGACAAAAGCGGAGAGCAGATGCTCGGTGGTTGAAATCAAAACACCCTTTTTCATCAGGCTGGTGGCATAGCTGACTCGGGCCACGTTGCGACTGATGGCTTCAATCTCAAAGCCGTCGAGATCGGTCCGTGAAAATACAATGCCGGTGCCCGGCGGAGCGGAACGAATCCGCATGCGGACGGGAGCGCCGCTGTGCAGTCCGATCCCGCTGCATTCCACGGCCGAGCGTAATGTTTGCTCCTGAGGCAAAAGACGTCCGATATGTTTCGATGAATGAATAGATTACAACCGCAAGGCTCACTCTGGCTGTGGTAAAAAAGCCACAGTGCGTTGCGCCGGGGCGAGGCTGAACCGGTTTGATCACGGGGGCGGCTGAGTTCCCGATCTCCAAGCGTGTTTAACCATCGACACATCAACGGGTTATGTCAGAAGAGGGTTGCGACGAGCTCGGCGATATAGCCGTCAGTGCTTGCCCGAAGGTTTATTCGGGTTATAGCCCGAATTGGCGTCGAACATGGCCGGATTGAGCTCCTGGTTGTAAGAGACCGAGTTCAGGAAGCGTTCCGTCTGCATGTCGCCATTAAAGTAACGCGTGAATCCGTAGGCTGTCACAATCCCCTGGACCAGCCGATAATTGTCGTAGATCTCCTCCTCGACGTTGCGCTCCTTATCGACCGGATCGCGCCACACGTAGCGCTTCTTGATCGGTAGATGCGTGTCGATATCGAAGTAAAGACTCACGGCCTCATCTTTCGCGTTGATGAGCGTGATCTGTTTTGCGGGAAGGTTTCCGGCCAGGGCGTCGCCGTCATAAAAGAGCGCCACCGTGGGATCATTCCTCCAGACACGCAGCATGGTTTCAAGGGAGAATCTTCGGCGCCGAAGATAGTCATCGAGATCCTTCTTTTCGATCGCGCGGGGGCCCTTGTAAGTGACTTCATAGGCCTTGTCTCCAGTGAAGACCGTGGCCACGTCGCGCTCTTTCGTGACCTCGATCCGCTCCTTGTCGGGATACTGCATGAAACGCCAGAACAATATCCCGTTGCTGGTAGGCTGGCCATGATGGAAGCTGTAGGTGCGGCCTTGCTGCTGCAGATTGCGGACGTCAAGATACGCCTGCCCGCCCAGGGCCTGAACGGCCTGATCCAACAGTGCGCGCGCTTTGCGGGCGTTCTCCTCGTCGTTCTTCTGAGCATTTCCCTGCGTGCCGGGAACGGAGGGCTCGCCAGTCTGGGGCTGGGCGCAAAGCGATGGCAGGGCAGACGTCGCCAGCAGAATCGCCGGAACCATGATGAGACACAAATATTTCATTCAGCCGGTCAGTGAGATGCGCGAATAAGAGATTGTAGCTGCTCGCCTTACTGCTTCGCACCCTCCGGCTATCCCACGAGCACGGCTCCGCCGTTGACGTTGAACACCTCGCCGGTGATGAAACCCGCGTGCTCAGTGCATAGAAACAGAACCGGAGCGGCGATCTCCTCAGGCTTGCCCACGCGTCCCAGGGGGATGGTTCGCCGAATCTCGTCGCCGCTGCGGGGATCGTCGAGCGCTGGTCTTGACATGTCGGTGTCCACCCAGCCAGGGGCTACGCAGTTCACATAGATTCCATCACGCGCCAACTCCGCGGAGAGGCTTTTCGTCATGCTGATGAGCGCGCCCTTGCTGGCCGAGTAATCGCAGTGAAACGCCTCGCCGCGCTGGCCGCTGGTCGAGCTGATGAGCACGATATGTCCGGCCGTGGCCGAGTTTCGCGGCTGCGCTTTCATTTGCGCCACCGTGTGTTTGACCAGACCGAACACGGCGTCGAGGTTGATGGAAAGAGTCGAACGCCATTGCTCGTCGGTCATCTTCTCGATGGCGACGTCTTCGGCGGGCCAGACGCCGTGATTGGCGATGAGAATATCCAGCCGCCCAAAAATTTTTATCGTCTCGGCAACCAGAGCACGGGCGGATTCGGGAGAGTTCAGATGGCTCGCGACGGCGCGGCAGTGAGGCTCACCGAGTTCTTTCGCCAGGGCATCAGCCTGCGATCGAGCGCTCTGATAACTGAACACCACCTTCGCGCCTGCCGCCGCAAACAGGCGCACCGTGGCTGCGCCGATACCACGCGAACCGCCCGTGATCAGAGCGATGTTGCCGGAGAGAGAAAGAGAGATGGACATCTGGATAGTTTCCGGTTTTCCAACGTGGGTTGCAAGCAACTCAGATTGAAAATTGCTGAACCTGGGGTTGATGGTTAAAAACTTGGAGTTGAATCGTCAAAACAGGAATGCACTAGCGTGGCGATGAACAGGCGTCTGTGGCAATCGGGAATTCGCGGTTTTGGCTTGGTCTACACTAAAGGCAGTTGGCAAGGATATGACGGTTCACAATTCACTTCCCTCTCCCGAACCAGCAACTCCCGGAAACTCGCCGAAAAAGCGCTCCTCGGTTCCAGCGGTCTTCCTCGGAGGTGTCCTTGCCCTCGTTTTGATCGGGGTGGTGGTGTGGGTATCGACTGGATTCGGGCTGTTACGCCTGGTGGGCGTGCTGCGCGGAGAACGTACCACCATCAACGTGGATCAGCCGACTGTGGTTCGTCAGATTCAGAAACTCGAGCGTCTGGAGACCGTGAGCTACACCATGGATAAGATCATTTCGGGCGAGCACGGCAACGCTTATATGCCGAAATTCCTGGTGGGGGACCGCTTGCTGCTGGTGGTGCACGGCGAAGTGGTTGCCGGGATCAATCTCGCGGGTTTGCAGGGCGGCGATGTCCTGGTGCAAGGGCAGAAAGTATCGATTCACCTGCCTGCCGCCGAAGTCTTCAGCACCCGAATCGATAATGCGAGGACGAAAGTATATTCCCGCGACACCGGCCTATTCTCTTCCCCGGACCCGAACCTCGAAAGCGAAGTCCGCGAAGAAGCGGAGCGCCAACTTCAGCAAGCCGCGCTGCAGGATGGCATTCTCAAAACCGCCGCCGATAACGCGCGCAGCACGATCTCGGGGATGTTACTCGGCTTCGGCTTCCACCAAGTCGAAATCAGGTAAGCTCGGGCAAGACTTCGCCCGTACGCCGGGAGCGGTCAGGCTACGGGCCATCTCTTGCAGACGAGGCCCGCTCTGACTTCAACTCGCGGAGCAGCAAGCGTACCAGCATTCCGTCAAAGCCGGTCCCGCTCATTTTTGCCAGCTCGTCGAGCGCCTGCTCTGAAGTGCGGGCCGCAGAGATTGATTGCTCGGTGACCATGTTTGCGTAGGCATCGGCGAGGGCGACAATCCGCGCCCATAAGGGAATCTGTTCGCCCTTGAGACCCTCCGGATAGCCGGTGCCGTCGAAGCGCTGGTGATGGTGCTCGATGGCCTGGCGCATCATGGCGCTGCGCGGCAGGATGCCGATGATCTCAGCTCCCACGCGCGCGTGCATTTTTACCAGGAAGAACTCGTCGTCGTTGAGCGGTCCGGGCTTGTTGAGAATGCGCTCCGGCACGAAGATCTTGCCGACGTC
>Ga0302325_10004153_pt1 | contig 33569 bp, 37 predicted proteins | sample Palsa_T0_2_FD_201948 | JGI IMG/M metagenome (GOLD analysis project Ga0302325, IMG submission 201948) | Peat permafrost microbial communities from Stordalen Mire near Abisko, Sweden - Palsa_T0_2 | ecosystem: Environmental > Terrestrial > Soil > Palsa > Peat permafrost | place: Sweden: Abisko... | reverse complement strand
TGGCCGCCGCCAGGCACAGATCCGGGCCGATGCCGGAGGGTTCCCCGGCGGTCAGCGCGATCGGTCGGATGGGCGTCACGGTCGGACGCGGTTCCCCGGCGGTCAGCGCGTTCGGCGCCAGCATGGCGGTCGCGGCGTCAGAGCCGCAGTTCGACGTAGGAGTTGTCGCGGATCTCTTGCAGCCACAGCTCCGTGGCTTCCTCGACGCGGCTGTCGCGCATCGCCTCGAACGCGCGCTCGCGCGCCGCTTCATTGGTGTTGTCGTAATTGCGATGCCCGAGCATCTGCACGATGTGCCAGCCGTACTGGGTGCGGAAGGGCTGGCTGATCTCGCCTTCCTTCAGCCCCATGGCCACCGCGGAGAATTCCGGCACGAACACGCTGCCTTCGGACCACCCCAGGTCCCCGCCGTTGACCGCCGAGGCGCTATCCTGCGAATAGGTCTTGGCGAAAACGGCAAACTCCTCCTTGCCCGAGATCACCTGCTCGCGCCAGCGCGAGAGCTTCTGCTGCACCGTGGCGTCGTCTTCGATTTCGGTGGGCTTGAGCAGAATGTGGCGCAAGTGCACCTGCTGCACCATCTTCGGCCCGCCGACCGCTCGCGTGTCCATAAGCTTTACGATATGAAAGCCGCTCGGCGTCTGCAGCACGTCGCTGACATCCCCGGGCTTCATGCGCGCAATCACGTCCGCCAGGAACGTCGGCAGCTCAGTGCCCTTGCGCCAGCCCAGCGCGCCGCCCTCCAGCGCGCTCTCGCTCTGGGAATAGGCGACGGCGAGCGCACCGAAGTCCTCGCCATTGCGCGCGCGCTCGTCCACGTCGTGCGCCAGTTTCGCGGACTGCGCGAGCTGTGCCGGTTTCGCGTCCTGCGCCACGGCGATCAGGATATGCGCGACGCTGTATTCGTTGGCGGCCGAGGCGGTCTTCTTCTGGCGTTCGAGGTACTGATCGAGCTCGCGCGGCGTGACGACGATGTGCTGGATGACGTCGCGCTGGCGCAGGATCTGGCGCGCGATCTCGCGCTTGAGCTCGCCGCGGTACTGGGCATAGTCAACGCCGTCGGCCGCGAGCTTCTCGGGCAGCTGCTCGAGCGTGAGGTTCTGGCGCTTGGCGATGTCCTCCAGGGCGCCGTTGACCTGCTCATCGGTCACCTTGATGCCGGCGCGATCCGCGTGCTGCTGCTGGATCTCCTCCAGCACCAGGCGCTCCAGCACCTGCTGGCGCAGCACGGTTTCCGGCGGCAGTGCCACCTTCTGCATGCGCAATCGCTCCTCGATCTCGCGCGTCTGCAGGTCCAGCTCGCTCTGCAGCACCACCCCTTCGTTGACCACGGCCACGATGCGATCCAGCAGCGCACCCTTGTCCGAGAGCTCCTTGGCGCCGCGTGCGAACGGCGCGGCCAGCAGTGCCAGCAGGCTTGCCGCCAGGGCGGGAAGAATGACGCTGCGTCGCATTAAATTCTCTTTGGCCTCAAAGGGTTAAGCGTAGGCTAGGGCTTGGTAGCGGAGGCGGAGTATCCCCGAATCGACTGCTCAAGGAAAGTACTGACCCCACTTCCCGTGCCGATCCCACTTCCGACATTGGACAGACCCGTGAGTTCCAGCTGCAGCGACACGCCGGTGTCGCGCTGGCCGGTGCGGGTGCTGACGGTGCTTTGTGCCACTGCCCGAATGCTCCAGCAGGCCCCGCGATACTGGAAACCAGCGAAATTCTCGATCGGCGCGCGATCCAGCAACGAATAGACCGCGCGCGCGTAGGCATCCCAGTGGTTGTTGACCGGCCACGCCGAGGACACATCGACCTGCTGCACGACGCCGTCCCGATACAGATAGCCGATGTTGACCACCTGCTTGCTGTTGGCGAGGTACTGCACCAGCACCTCGGCCTGCTGCACGCTCGATACGGCGGGATTGGAGGCCACGTCGAGCTGCAGGTTCCAGTGGCGGTAGGCGGTCAGATTGATCTCGGCGATCAGGCTCGACGTGGTGCGCGGCTGGACCAGCTCGTCCTGCGGCGTGATCTGCTGCTGCTGTTGCAGCGTGAGCGCCGAGGGCGACAGCCCCAGCGCCGGTTCCGGCAGCGTCACCCGCGGCGGCTGAAAATAAAAGCTCTGGCCGATGGTGGCGCTCAGGTAGCGCGCGCCGCTGGAATTCTCGAACCACTTGGTGGTCAGCCCCATCGTGAGTTGATTGGCATCGCCGATGCGATCGATGCCGACATAACGATTGGGACGAAACAACTCGATCGAGTTCAGATCCGGGATCGAGGTGTCGAAGACCGGCAGGTCGGTCTGATCCCGGTACGGTATGTAGACGTACATGAGGCGCGGCTCGAGCGTCATGCTGCGCAGGCCACCCGGGCCCGCGAGCCGCTCGAACTGCAGGCCGGTGTCGATGTCCAGGATCGGCAGGCTGCGCTGTGGCGAGCTGTCGGGCGTGCCGCTGTCGCGCAGCGAGTACTGGGTCAGATCCCAGGCGACGTTCGGGCGAAAGAAATATCCCGGGGCGGAGATGTCGAGCCCGATCTGCGGCCTGGCGTCGAGCCGCCAGCCGTCAACGCAGGTCCAGGGCGCTGCATTGCGCACGGTCGACGGCACGGTGCAGGGCGGCGGGGCGCAGCTCGCGCCGCAGGCGCCTTGTGCGCAGCTGCAGGAGCTGCCGACCGAACGCGTGAAGTTCACCAGCTCGCTGTCGAAGCCGGTGACCACTGCCGGCCATCCCGGTGGCGACCACAGGCCGATCGCGGTCAGACGCGGCAGCTGGATGTAGGGCCGCTCGTCGTCGAGCCCGCTGTCCGGCAGAGTATTGTCCAGGGTCTGAAAACCCAGCAGCTGTGCTCGCAGGTTCCAGACGTCGTCGCGGTGGCTGATGGCGATGCTGCGTGCCAGGAACGGGGTGCTGGTGGACTGTGATCCGGAGCCGAAATCCTCGAAGTATTCGGTGTCGCTGACGTTGTCGAAGTTGGTATCGATGCGCGTGTTGTCCGGCAGCTGCAGCCGGTCGATCAGGTGCACGTAGCTGCGCTCGCTGCTGGCGCTGCACGAGACTCCGGGTGGCCGCTCGGTGGAGCAGGCGGTGTCGTAGTACAGGCTGTCGTTGGGAAGAAAATTGGCGTCGATGCTGCCGCGGTTCCAGCTGTTCAGGTAGCGATACTGCACACCCAGGTCGGGGCCGCGGTAGGTGTAGTACGCCGGCGTGAAAGTGGCGTCCTGATTCGGCGCGATGTTCCAGTACCAGGGCGTAGCGGCCATGGTGCCGCTGCGGCTGGAGGTGCTGATTTCCGGAAACAGGAAGCCGCTCTTGCGTGCATCGCTCATCGGAAACGAGATCCACGGCAGGTAGGCGATCGGGATGCCTTCCACGTCCAGGATCGCGCCGCGCCCGACGCCCTCGCCGGCAGCGGTGTCGAGGCGCAGTTCGCGTGCGCGCAGCTGCCAGGTGGCGCGCGTTTGCGGGCAGCTGGTGTAGATGACGTTATGCAGCGTGATGACGTCGCTCGGCGTCATCGAGATCTGGTCCGCACTGCCGTGGCCGGACTGTTGCAGCAGCTGAAACAGCGCGTGGTTGAACAGCGCGCCGTCATCGCCGTAGCGCCCGGTATCGCCCTGCACCAGCACGGTCGGATCGTGGAAGCGTACCTGGCCGCTGACGTTCAGGCTGTTGCTGTTGCGATCGTAGATTAATTTATCCGCCTGGATCTCCCGCTCGCCCAGATGCACATCCACATTGCCGGTAAGCTCAGTCTGGCCATCGGCCGTGGTGGTGAGTTGATCCGAGCTGCTGGTGATGTCACCGCCGAGGCTGGCGGCGCGGGCGCTGCTCAGGCCGCCGAGCGCATTGCCCGGGGTGCTCGCCGCCGCCAGCAGCGGCGTGCCGCTGTCCCAGGACATGCCGCATGGTGCCGCGAGCGGCGCGGCCAGCGCCGCGGCGACCGGGTCCGCCAGCGCGCCCGCGGCCTGCGCCGCGAGCACCGGGGCACAGCAGAGCGCTGCACCCAGAAGCGCGCGCAGGTGCGGGGAAGCAATCATGTGGGCCCTCATTATAATGACTGATGCGGCGGCCGCGGTCTTGCTTGGGCGGCGGCATGCTCAAGAGGAAGTAGGCGCTTCAATGACAGGCAGCGACGCGCGCGTGCAGCAGATCCGGGATTGGCTGACGAGCGAGCTTGACTTTCGCCTCGTGCGGCTCGAGCCGGCCTCGGCCGATGCCAGTTTCCGGCGCTATTTTCGCGTCTGGTGCGCGGACGGCACGACGCGCGTGGTGATGGATGCTCCCCCCGACAAGGAGGACGTCGCACCGTTTCTCAAGGTCGCCGCGCTGCTCGCGGCCTGTGATGTGCATGTGCCGCACATCCACGCGGCCGATGCCACGCGCGGCCTGGTGCTGCTCGAGGACCTGGGATCGGATGTATATCTGACGCAGTTGCGCGCGGGCGGCGATGCGGATGCGCTGTATGGCGATGCCTTCGAAGCGCTACTGCGCATCCAGCTGCGGGGCCGGGAAGCCGCGCGCCAGCTGCCAGCCTACGATCGTGCGGTGCTCGAGCGCGAGATGGCGCTGATGCCGGAATGGTTTTGCGCGCGCCATCTGCAGCTGACGCTGGATGATGCCGACCGCGGCGTGCTCGCCGAGAGCTTCGATTTCCTGACCGTGGAGGCGCTCGCGCAGCCGCTGGTGTTGGTGCATCGTGATTATCATTCGCGCAATCTGATGCGGCTGCCGAGCCGCAATCCCGGCATCATCGACTTTCAGGACGCGCTCGCCGGGGCTGTGGGCTATGACCTGGTGTCGCTGCTCAAGGATTGCTACATCGACTGGCCGCGCGCACGGGTCGAGCATTGGGTCAGCGCTTATCGGGCGCGCCTCGGTGTCGCCGGCGGGCTGGCGGGGTCGAGCGAACGCGAGTTTCTGCGCTGGTTCGATCTGATCGGTCTGCAGCGGCACATCAAGGTGCTCGGCATTTTTGCGCGCCTGTGGTATCGCGACCGCAAGAGCGCCTATCTGCCCGACCTGCCGCGCACGCTCGAGTACGTGCTGGACGCGGCGCGCCGCCACGTCGAGCTGCGAGGCTTCGCGCACTGGCTGCAGCGGCGCGTAGTACCGGCGTTTGGCAGCGCCAACGCACGGGCGCTCGCGGCGGCGCGGCCGTGAGCATCGAGTGCGCCATGATCCTGGCCGCCGGTCGCGGCGAGCGCATGCGTCCGCTGACCGACCAGGTCCCCAAGCCGCTGCTCACGGTGCGCGGCAAGCCACTGATCATCTACCATCTGGAGAAGCTGTCGCGGCTGGGAGTCAAGCAGGTGGTGATCAACCTCGCCTGGCTGGGCGGGCAGATCCGTGCCGCGCTTGGGGATGGGGCGCGCTGGAGCCTGCAGATCCGCTACAGCGATGAGGGCGCCGAGGCGCTCGAGACCGGCGGTGGCATCCTGCGGGCGTTGCCGTGGCTGGGCCCGCAGCCGTTTCTGGTGGTGAATGCGGATGTGTTTACCGAGCTCGATTTCGGCACGATCCACCTCGCCCCGGAAGGCCTCGCGCAGCTCGTGCTGGTCGCCAATCCGATGCACCATCCGCACGGCGATTTTGCGCTCGCCAATGGCCGCGTCCAGGAGCAGGGCGGGGCGCGCTGGACCTACTCGGGAATCGGCCTGTACCGGCCGGAACTGTTCCAGGGTTGCACTGCCGGCAGATTTCCGCTGTTGCCGCTGCTTCGGCGCGCAATCGCGGGCGGTAAGCTGCATGGCCAGGTGTTCGAGGGGATCTGGAGCGACGTCGGCAGCGTCGAACGCCTCGCCGCCTTACAATGACGGCGGATGGCATGCCCAATGAGCACACTTAAAGGAATCCCCGTTGTCATCGACAGCCCGTCGGCCGGTGGCGCCCGCAGCGCCGGCGGCGCGGCGGGCGCGCCCGAGTCCGTGCGCAGCGGCCAGAAGTACCTGACGCCGCAGGGCTTTACGGCGATCAAGGACGGCATGAAGCCGCTGCGCGAGGTCGATCGGCGCGGCCTCGCCGGCAAGCCGGGCTGGCTGAAGGCCCGGCCGGCAGTGGGTGACGGTTACGATTTCGTGCGCCGTACGGTGCGCGAGCACCGGCTCGCAACCGTGTGCGAGGAGGCGAAGTGCCCGAACATCGGTGAGTGCTGGAACGCCGGCACCGCGACCATCATGCTGATGGGCGCGGTGTGCACGCGTGCCTGCCGCTTCTGTGCAGTCGACACCGGTAATCCACGCGCCTGGCTCGACGCCGAGGAACCGCAGCACGTCGCCGCCAGCGTCGCGCTGATGCAGCTGCGTTACGTGGTGCTGACCTCGGTCAACCGCGACGATCTGGCCGATGGCGGCGCGGCGCATTACGCGGCCTGTATTCGCGCCATCAGGCAGCGCAACCCGGACACGGCGGTCGAGGCTCTGACGCCGGACTTTCAGGGCGTGCTGCGCGATGTGGAAACCGTGGTGGATGCAGGGCCCGCGGTGTTCGCGCAGAACGTGGAGACCGTGCGGCGGCTGACCCACCCGGTACGCGATCCGCGCGCCGGCTACGAGCAGACACTCGCGGTGCTCGCTCATGCCAGACGCCACCGGCCGGGGCTGCTCACCAAGACCAGCCTCATGCTCGGGCTCGGGGAGAGCGATGCCGAGATCGCGCAGTGCATGGACGATCTGCGCGCAGTCGGGGTGGACATTCTCACCCTCGGCCAGTACCTGCGCCCGACTGCCAATCATCTGAGCGTGGAGAGATTCGTCACGCCCGAACAGTTCCAGCACTATCGTTCCTGGGGCCTGGCGCGCGGTTTTCGTGAGTGTGTTTCCGGGCCGCTGGTGCGATCGAGCTATCGCGCCGAGCAGGCGCTCGCGGGCAATAACGTCGGACTGACCGCGCCCGCCGCCGCTACGGCCACTACACCGCCGTGAACGCGCCGCTGGCAGCCACTGACTGGCATGAGGTGAGCAGCGAGCGCGGCGCCGCGGCGGCGAGCGTGCCCGCCGCGCCCGTGACCCGGTGGCTCGGCCGCCTGGCGTACGAGCCGACCTGGCGCGCGATGCAGCGCTTTACCGAGCAGCGCGATGCGGCGACGCCGGATGAGATCTGGCTGCTCGAGCACGATCCGGTCTTTACCCTCGGCATGAACGCCGATCGAGCGCATGTGCTCGCGCCGGGCGACATCCCGGTGGTGCAGGTCGATCGTGGCGGCCAGGTCACCTATCATGGACCGGGACAGCTCGTGGTCTATCCGCTGATCGATGTGCGCCGCGCGCGGCTCGGGGTGCGTGACCTGGTTACCGCGCTCGAACGTGCCGTCATCGGCTATGCGGCGCGCTATGGAATTCGCGCCGAGTGCCGCGCCGATGCACCGGGCGTCTATGTCGAGGCGCGCAAACTCGCCAGTGTCGGCCTGCGCATTCGCCGCGGAGGCAGCTATCACGGCCTGGCGTTTAATGTCGGCATGGATCTGGAACCGTTCCGCCGCATCAATCCCTGTGGCTACGCCGGACTGCAGATGACCCAGCTGGCCGCCCTGGGCGGTCCCGCCGACGCGCAACGGGTGGCCGCAGAGTTTGCCCCGCTACTGACCACGATGCTCCTATGTCGGCGTGGCAACTGCTGATCACGCTGTCCGATATGCCATCGGGACAAGCGTTTGCCGACGTGCTGACCGCCGACGGCGTCGCCGTGAGGATCGATTCCGTTGCCAGCGTTCTCGGCCAGGCCGCGCCATGTCGCATCTACGTCGACTCCTCGCAGATTCGTCAGGCGCGCTGGGCACTGTCACAACGCAGTTTCAGCGATGAGGAACTCACCCTGTTGTCGACCGGGGAGTTTCCGGGGCAAGGCAATCCGTAGCGACGAGTCGCGTTCCGACAGGCGGCCGAGCGCGCACCGATGCCACCTGAACGGGCCCGTATCGGTACCCGCGCAACCCAATGTACACTGCGGCCGCGATGCTTTTGGGCGGGTGGGCAATGCTGTTCTGGTCGCGCACCCTTGCCATCTACGCTGGCGCCGCGCGCATGCCGCGCTGGGTGTTTCCGCAGGATAGTCCTATGTGGGAGTTGCCGTGATTTGTCTTGAGGTCAACGTCAACGGTCAGCGGCGCGTCCTGGCAGGCGGCCGGACCGCGGACGTGATCAATGCGACGGTGTCGCTCTACGCCGGTCTGAAAGAGGGCTGGCTCGAAGTCGCGGGCTCGATTGCTCCTGAGGATCAGCCCGTTGCCGACGCCAGATGGCTGGCCGCGGCGTTATCGGCCGGCGACGTCGTGGAGGTGCGTCTGGTGGATTCGGAAGAGCCCACCGCCCCGGATCTCAGCCGCACGGACCCGACCGCGCGCGCCACGGACGGCATCCCCCAGGTCTGTGCTTTCTGCGACAAGACCCCGGATCAGGTGACCGGGATGCTGGCGTCACGCAAGGCAATGATCTGTCCGGAGTGCATTGGCTATCTACATGACATTATCAGTGCCGGTGACGGCGGGGTCTGAAGCGTCGTCCGCCTCGGCGAGCGTTTTGCGCAGCGTCGCGATTTCACTGTCGAGCGCCTTGAGCCGGTCAGCCGCCTTGGCCTCGCCCAGCGCCAGCTCGCGTAGCGAGCGCAGACCCGACATCTCGAGCTGGCTGATGCGCAGGATAGCGTGGCGACGGGTCTGCTCCCGGGCCACGACTTCCGGCTTCACTTGCCAGCGCCGATCGGTCGCGTTCCACTCGTGATCGTCACTGGGCTGCGCCGGCAGCTGGTCGACCACGTTGCCCGTCTTGATATCGATGCGTTGCGACAGACGGTCGTAGTGATCGCCATCGATTGCTATGTGATCGCGCGGGGTATTGAGCGCGATCGATTTGGCATCGGACGACATCAGATGACGCGCATGAAACAGGCCGCTCACCTTGTGATAGAAGGATACCACCCGCATGATCGATACGGGCTTATTCACGGCTTTATTCATGGCTTTATTCATGGGTTAACCTGAGTTCATGTGCTGATCGCTGGCATCGGCCTGGTGGCCATCGGTAGCGTGACGATAAAGTCGCTGCCGAGGTCGCGACCTGGGCTCTTGGCGACCACCGTGCCGCCGTGCGCCTCGACCAGATCGCGAACGACTGCCAGCCCGATGCCAAGGCCGCCGTCGTACAGGGCCAGCGCGCGCGCGTCCTGGGTGAATAGTTCGAAGATGCTGGGCAGGGCGTCCGCCGTGATGCCAATGCCATTGTCGGAAACGGAGATCTGCAACGCATGGTCGAGCACCACCGCCGTCAACGAGATCTCGCCGCCCTTGGCCGTATACTTCGATGCGTTGTCCAGCAGATTGCTGAAGACCTGACCGAGGCGCACCGGATCACCAAGCACGAGCAGCGGCGCCGGCGCCAGATGGATCGTCAGATGCTGTGAGCGCGCTTCGACCGCGGGCCGGCAGCTCTCCACGGCGAGGCTGAGGATGCCGGCCATCTCCACCATGCTGCATTCGAGCCGGAACTTGCCCGCGCTTACCCGCGAGCCGTCGAGCAGATCATCCACAAGTCTGGACACCAGCGATACCTGCCGCTTGATCGCCGCCTGCAGTTGCGCGAGCAACGGTTCGTCCCTGAGGGCGCGGTTGAGCAACTCGGCGGCGGTGCGGATCGGAATCAGCGGATTGCGCAACTCATGGGCCACCATCGCCAGGAACTTCGTCTGCCGCGTGTAGGCCTCATCGGTCTGCGCCTCCAGTTCCTGCGCCGTGAGGGCGGCGATGACCAATTGCTCGTTCACCTCGCGTAGCTCGCGAAAGCGCGGCTCCTGCTCCGCCAGCGCGGATTCGTGACGGGGCGCCGGCTGCTGCGGTCGGTCGAGCATGGATTGATCCGGGCTGCGTACGCCCGAGAGCTCCTCGCGGTGAAACTCGAACCCGCCGTGCCGGCGTCTTTTGGAGCGGTACATGGCCGCATCCGCCCGGCTGATGAGAGTCGCCGCCTCCTCGCCATCCTCAGGGTAGGTGGCGATGCCCACGCTCGCCGACAGTCGCAGCATGTGATCGCCGACACGGCAGGGTGCCGTGAGGACGGCGAGAATCTTCGCGGCGATCACAGCGGCATCCGCGGACTGCGAGATCTCGCCCACCAGCAACAGAAATTCGTCCCCGCCGTGGCGGCTGACGCTGTCCGAGGCGCGCACGACGGACTCCAGACGGCGCGCTACCAGTCGCAGGACTTCATCACCGACCATATGTCCGAGCGTGTCGTTGATGTGCTTGAACTGGTCGAGGTCGAGAAACAGCACCGCTAATCGGGTCACATGGCGCCGTGCCAGGGCGATCGCGTTCTCCAGCCGATCAAGCATCAACGCGCGGTTGGGGGTCTCCGTCAGCGCGTCGCGCTGGCTGGTACGGGCCAGCTCGTCCAAGTGGCTCGTTGCCGTTTCAGCGATGCTCTCGGCCTGCAGTGCAGCCAGCACCAGTTGCTCGTTGGCCTCCACCAGTTGGGCGGCCCGCGCGTCGCTGTAGTCGTGTTGCACCTTCGCCAATTCCCGCCGCGATCTGAGGATATCCGCGCGGATCTCTTCCGCCTGCCTGTTGAGCAGCGCCAGCGTCCGTGTCGCCGCGGCCACGCCGCCCTTGTCGGGATGCCCGCTCACGTTGATGCACTCACAGCGCAAGGTTCAGTCATCGTCTACACCAGTGACTGGGTCCTCCTTCTTCAGTTCCCGGCTCGGCTGCCCGCCCAGCAGCCCTTCTCGGTCCGGGAGCATCGCCCCGATCTTGATTCCATCGGCGTCGATATGGAATAGGCGCAGCTCATTTGAATGCTCGCTGCCGCGCAGCTTTACGACAGCCAATACGCGCAGCAATCGGCTGTCTACCTCGATGTACCGCTGCACGATGATCGCGTCGGTCATGAAAGCCGTTCCATAGGGGCTGAAGCGCAGGTCGGTGTACCGGTCTTCCAACTCGGAAGTCATCAACACCGACACACCGGTGGTGGCGAGTGATGACACCAGGCGCGACAACGACTCGCGAAAGTCCTCACGGAACGTGGGGGCTAATGCGAGCTCGAAGCCCGATAGAGAATCGATAACCACGCGGCTCGCCTTCAGGCGGCGAATCTCGGTGATCAGCAGTCTTGCGATCTCGTCCACCGAGAGATCTGGCGCCTGGGTATCTACCACGCCGACGCGGTCGGCATCGATCAAGTCAGCGAGGATGCGACCGCGCGCTGCCTTAGGGCGCTGTTCGAAGGCAGCAATGACGCCGGTCTCCCCGGCGCGTGCACCTTCGATCAGGAACGCGGAAGCCAGGATGCTCTTGCCCGATCCGGAGGGTCCCGCGACCAGCAACGAGTAACCGCTCGGCAGCCCACCGCCCATCATCCGGTCGAGTTCCGCCACCCCCATCCGCAGCTTCATGTCAGTGCGCAGCGCTGGTGGCGGATTGATCCGCGCATCCTGAGACACCGGCGCGAACACCTGGATTCCCGCGGCGCTGATGCGGAACGTGTGGAGCCCGGGCAAGGTCCGCTGCCCACGCATCTTCATGATTTCCATTTTTCGCACAATCGAATTGCTCTGCTGGCTCTGGCGCAACCAGATGAGCCCGTCGGCGACCGTGAATACCGGGTTCGGGTCGATCTCGGTCAGGTATTCCCCGATCAGGAAGGTCGTCGCCTGCCAACTCGTCATCAGCAGCCCTAACCGCTGGATGAACTGCTGCTGGTCGATGAACGACTTGTCATCGCGCCCACCGGCGAGCAGCATCGAGCGGAAAGAGTCGACGAACACCGTGCCCGGTCCGTGCGCTTCGACTTCCGCGACAATTCGGCTCAGGACCTTTTCGAAATCGCCGGTGGCCGTGACGTCGGCGAGGTTGATGAAGCGGATCGAGGAATTCACCTGGTCGCTATCAAAGAAATCGAATTGCTGCTGGTAGCGCAGCATCTTGAGGGGCGGTTCACCGAGTACCGTGAAATACAGCGCGGGGCGCTTGGGCGTCGCCAAGGCGAACATGATTTGATGAGCCAGCGTCGTCTTGCCGCTCCCCGGCGAGCCGCCAATGAGATTGAACGAGAATTCCGGCAAGCCGCCGCCGAGTACCTCGTCCAGCCCAGGCACGCCGGTGGCGAGGCGATTGATGGTGGCTTTGCGGGTAGTCATATCCGGATATCCTGCACGGCCGGGTTGCTCCGAGGCAAGCTGCGAACCGATCGGAGCAGCCGCTCGGTGAGCGAGACGCCGATCAGGTTGGCAAGCAGATCACAGTAGGTCTCCAGCAGTGCACCGTTAGCCGCGACCACCTGGGCACTCGTTTGCTGCGACAGCACCATTTGCAACGCAGCAAACTCACCGACGCGCAGCGGATCCTCGTGCACAGCCGCGAGGCACGGATAAGCGGTGCGTGTCACGTATAGGCTTCGCTGATAGAGCGCGCTGACGCCGCCCGGGCCAATGACCGAGGACAACACCACAAACATTTCCCGCCAGGTCGAGGCAGCGACTTCGGCGATGTGTCTGGCATCGTCCGTGATCGCCGCCAGATCAGCGATCGTCGCTTGAATACGTAGCGCCTCACTTTGCATCGGCCATCCGGCGGCGGCCCGCGTTCGCGGCCCAAGCGATGATACGCCTAATATTCAAGGGAATTCTGCAAAGCAAGTCCGCAGCCCTAATTGAAAAGACTACAAAGGATGCGCGGCAATTATCGATGTGCCACCTGTAAAATATGACAGGTGACAAGCATGTGGTCGTGAGCCATGGTGTGATGGACTAGCTATAGTTGTTTGATCGTGCAGAGCATCGTGATGCCATTCGCTCTCCACCAGGAGTAAGCAACGCCATCCGATCCTCTCCGACTCCGACGCGAGCGGAGACGCCAAGAGGTGCGTTTGTTGACCACAGACATCGCCGGCCCGCTGGCCGACCTTGGCATACCGAGCGCGGCGCTGTGGCGTGAAATCTTCGAGAGCATGACCGTATTCGCGGGCGTGGCCTCGCGCGATGGCGTCGTGCTCGGGGTGAATCAGGCGCCGCTGCACGCGGCCGGCCTGCAGATCAGCGATGTCATGGGCCGGCAGGTCTGGGACACGCACTGGTGGTCGTACTCCGAGGAAATCCAGCAAGAGATCCGAGCCGTGCTGCAATCGGTGTTGCAAGGCAATTCCGTGCGTCGGGAGCTGATGGTGCGCATGAAGCACGATCAGCTGGTTGCCGTAGACTGCAGCTTCAGTCCGCTGCGCAACGCCGCCGGCGGCGTGGTGGCGGTCGTCGGCACCGGCGTCGAGGTTTCGGGTCGGACGAATGCGAGTGAGGGCGCCGAAGACAAACTGCCGCTGTTCCGGCACCTGTTCGACAAAACCCGTGACCTGATCTACATCGCGGACGCGGCCAGCGGGCGCCTGGTCGAAGTCAACGAAGCCGCCTGCCAGCGACTGGGACACACGCACGACGAGTTGTTGCAGCTCAACGCCGCCGACATCTCATCGGACGGTCCCGATCAACCTTGGCCGGAACGCGTGCACGCCGAACAGAGTTTGGGACCGCTGCTCCGGGAAGGCGTCTATCGCTGCAAGGACGGGCAGAGATTTCCGGTTGAATTCAGCACCAGCTTCATCGACTACGGGCAGCGCGGCTACCTGGTGGTGCTCGCGCGGGATATCACCGAGCGGCGGCAGCTCGAAGATCAGACGGCGCACTTCACGCGCGTGGTGCGGATGCAGAGCAGCATAAACGCGGCGGTGCTGCGCATTCGCGACCGCGATGATCTGCTTCGGGAAGCCTGCCGTGTCGCCACCGAGATTGGCGGCTACGAATATGCCACGCTGTGGATCGTCGACTGGGACGGGCGAATTGCGCGGCCGCTGTTCTCTTCGGGCGCGGCGGTGGATGGCCCGGAAAATCAACCGCTGCCTCTCAGCGATGGCGATGAGCCGGACGCGAGCTTCACGAGCCGGGCGCTTCGCAGCGGCGAGCTCACGGTCTGCAACGATCTCGCACACACCGGGCCGGCGGTAGCCACGCACGAAGCCCTGGCTGAGTTGGGATACAGGTCACTGGTCGTCGTACCGCTCGTTCTGGGCAGCTGGCGGCGGGGCGCAATGGTGCTGGCCTCGCGCACGGTCAATCTGGTCCGGGATGAGGAAATCCTGCTGCTGCAGGACATACGAGCTACCCTGGCACTGGCGCTCGAGCACGAGGAGAGCGCCGGTACCGCCGAGTATCTGGCGTCATTCGATTCGCTCGCGGGCCTGGCCAAGCGTGCGCTGTTCTACGAGCGTCTCGATGCCGCGCTGCGGGATCGGCCTGAACCGGAGAAGGTACTGACGGTCGCCGCCTTCGACATCCACGGGCTGGCCAACATCAACGATAGCTTCGGCCGCCGCGTGGGCGACTTGCTGCTACGGCAGGTCGCAGAGCGACTCAAGCGCAATACGGAGAGCGAGGAGCGCGTCGGCTATCTCGGGGGCGGCACCTTCGTGATGGTGGAACCGGGTCCGAGCGCATCTGCAGAAAACATTTCGGCAGTGCTCGGCAGCGCGGTCTTCGGAAAACCATTCGAAATCGAAGGTCACGCCATCCGTGTCAATTGTCCGTTGGGTATCGCGCGCTACCCGAACGATGGCGAAGGCGCCGACACCCTGGTGCATAAGGCGGAGGCCGCCCTGAAGCGGGCGAAGGATAGCGGCGAGCAGTATCTGACCTACCGTTTGCAGATGCACGGCGAGATCGCCGAGCGCATGCAGCTCGAACACAAGCTTCGAAACGCACTCGATGAACAGCAATTCGTCCTGCACTATCAGCCGCAGGTGGATATCGCCACCGGGCGCATCATGTCGCTGGAGGCGCTGCTGCGCTGGAACGACCCGGAAGGCGGACTGGTGATGCCGGCACAATTCCTGCCGAGTCTCGAGTCCTCCGGATTGATCGTACCGGTGGGCAGCTGGGTGCTCGCGCGCGCGGCGGAGGATTGTCGCCGCTGGCGAGCGCTGGGCCTGGGCCCCGTGCGGGTGGCGGTCAACGTCGCGCCGTTGCAGATTCGGCAACGCGCCTTCGTCGACGAGGTGCTCAGTGTCACCGAAGGTTTGAACGGCGCCGGCTATGGCATGGACATTGAGATTACCGAGTCCAGCCTGTTGCAGGACATCGATACCACCAGCCGCAAGCTGCAGGTGCTGCGTGACGCCGGGGTACGTATCGCCCTGGATGATTTTGGCACCGGGTATTCCTTTCTCGGACTGCTCTCGAGATTGCCGCTGGATATGCTGAAGATCGACCGCTCGTTCATCCACGGATTGCCGCTCGACCTGGCAAGCGTCGCGCTGACAACCAGCATCATCGGGCTTGCGGTGGCGTTCGGACTGGTGACGGTGGCTGAGGGCGTCGAGACCAGCGAGCAGCTCGACAAGCTGCGTGATCTGCGGTGCGCCCAACTGCAGGGTTACCTGTATTCGCGCCCGGTTCCGATCGAGCAGATCGAGCTGATGCTGGCTGCACCGGCGCCGTTGGCCGGCCCTGGTAGCAGCGCTCCGGTAGCTCGAGCCGCCGTCGCAGTCGCGCGCCCGAAGCGCCGTTCGAAGCGCAGCTGAGGCATGCGGCTGGCCCGCGCCCCCACGTGCGCAGTCACGCTGAAGTACCGCTGCTGCTCCGCGGGCGTCAGGTGCCTTTCGGATCGCGCCTGCGGTCGCCTTTCCTCGTTGCAGTCATGGCAGCGATGATCGTCGCATCGACGATTGCGCCATTGGCGATTTTGATGCCGTGGCGTCGCAGATAGTCATTCAGCGTCGCGAGCAGCTTCTTTCCCAGCCTGTTGCTCTCCAACAATTCGCGAAACCTGCATACGGTCATCTCGTCCGGTGACCCGTCCGCGCCCGGATCGATGCCGATGAAGTGGCGCATCGAGGCCGAGTCGTGCAAGGCTTCCGCGACCGCGCCATCCGACAGGTTGAACCACAACTGCAGAAAATATACCCGCAGCATCCGCTGCAGCGGCAACGCCGGCTGGTCGCCCGCTTGCCTGATCATCGGGTAGAACGGCTCGACCAGCGCTGCCAGTTCCGCCCACGGGGCGATCAGCTGCATGTCGGCGAAGAACTGAGCACGTCTCGTCGTCTTGCCGTAGCGCTCGAATCCCGTCGGTGTCTGCCGCTGCATCATGTCGTCCGCCTGAAAAGCAATGACGCATCTGCTGCGCATGAGGGCCGTGCCGCTGAGCTCCATTCCATTCACAGGCTAGCGGGCAGGTCGGCGAGGGTGAGGATGGCCGAGTCGGTCATGAAGGCCTCATCGCCCTGCTGTTCGGACAGGGCCTGGGTCTGGCACCAGATGACGATGCCCACGAGTTTGGGGAAGTTAGCCTTGGCGACCTGCAAGAGGTCGTCGGTGTTGCCGGAGTAGGCGGGCGGGGGGCTGGAGCTGATGACGCCGGACTCGGCCAGCAGCATGGGCTTGCCCAGGGCTGCCAGGGGGTTGTACCAGGCTGCATCAGATGAGCTGGGGGGATAGGAGTCCCAGCTGACGAGGTCCACATAGGAGTTGCCCGGATAATAGGCGGTGTAGTTGCCGACCCCGGCATTGACGTTGTATTCCCAGAGCACGTTGTGCACGCCGGCGTCGGCGAAGTAGTTCCACATCTGCTGCCAGAGCTGCGCCTGCTGGGAGGCGCTGCACTGACTGCCCCACCAGAACCAGCTGCCGTTGGTTTCAACGAAGGGGCGCAGGATGACCGGTCCGTTGATCTGCTTGAGCTTGGCGACGAGGGCTGCCAGATAGCCCTGCCAGTTGCTGTAGGTGGAGTTACCCGCGGTGAGCAGGTCCGAGCAGGTGATGTCGGTGTCGGACTGGCTGCCCGAGAGGGTGTGGGGGTTACCGGGCCACAGGGAGATCTGCACGATGCCGCCGGCGGCGAGCCACTGATTGGACAGGGCGACGCCGTTCTCGGAGCTGCCGTTGAGGCCGAACTTGGGGATATCGGCGGCGCTGAAGGTGGTGCCCAGGATGGCGGGCTGGGAGCCGGTCTGGCTCTGCAGGGTGCTCACGTAGTCCATGGGGTTGGAGTCCCAGTAGCTGGTGTGCTGGCCGGCCAGGATGTGGCGCGAATCACTGGACAGGCCCTGCAGGTAGGTCAGGAGAGCGGCGGTTTGTGCGCTGAGGCTGGCCCCGGAGCTGGAGCTGCCTGCGCCGCTGAGTCCCCCGGAGCTGGAGGAGCTGGAGGAGCTGGAGCTGGAGGAGCTGGAGGTGCCCCCTGAGCTGGAGGAGCTGGAGCTGGAGCTGGAGCTTGAACTTGAACTTGAGGGGCTGGGAGCGAGGGTGGCGGCGGTGACCTGGATGGTGAAGGCGGGCAGGGCGGTCGCGGTGCTGCCGGAGCTGGCGCTGATGACGATATTGGGGTAGACGCCGGTGTCCGGGGTGCTGGGGGTGCCCGAGAGCTCCCCGGTGCTCACGGCGAAGGCGGCCCAGGTGGGCTTGTTCTGGATGCTGAAGCTCACCGGCTCATCGGTGGCGCTCAGGGCCACCGTGGGGCGAAATCGGTAGTGATTATCGGCCGCCACGGTGGTGGGCGGGGTACCCGAGACGCTCGGGCTTGCCCCCTGGGAGCTGGCCGTGGAGGCGGGGGCGGGGCTGTCCGCATCGCTCGAGCCGCCACAGGCGGCCAGCGTTGCAGAGAGGCTCAGGATCGCCAGGCCTTGGCCCAGCACTCGGCAGATCTTGCTATTCACGTCGCTCGCCTCGCTATCAGGTGAAGACCCTGGAAGCGCTCCGGCGAGGTAGCTAGCGAGAGGAACAGGAGAGGCGGGTATTGACGGTGGAGCAGCCGATGCACTCGCATCCCCTCCGGCCGGCAACCCCGCTATCTCATGTCCCTATCGGACCTAAGACCGGAGGCTTTGCGTCCCCGCCTTACGGCGGGTTTGCCCTTACATTGCGAGCCCAGTTAATCCTCAATAGAACCCACTGGCAAAGTGTCCCCAGCCCCACACGTCTCCAATCAGCGACGCGGACGGGCCTGCTTTTGCGCGTGGCGCGCACCTATCCACGGTGCGCCGACACGTGCGCTGCGGTGAGCGCTGCAGTGAATGCTGCAGTGAGTTGCAGTGCGCCGCAGCTGCCATTACCGGGCCGTGCTACTGTGCATCGACAGTGCGGCCAGCCACAGCGCTCATGGACGCGCATGATGTGGTGCCAAGGATTGGTGATGACAGTCAACGAACGTCGAGGACTGCTGCTGGAGAAGTATTACCAGCGTCGCAAAGAGCGTCTCATCGCTCTGGCGCCGTCTGACTTTGAGGGCAAGCTCAACGAGCAGGACATCCTGACCATCGCCGGACAGCTAGCCGATCACGGACTCATTCATTGGCGGGCAAACACCGGCCAAGGCGGCGTCGGCGGCGGCATGGGAACCATCACTGCGGCCGGTGTTGCGGTGGTCGAGCACGCGGCGCCGGCGCCCATGGAAATCCACTTGTCGCGGGATGGCAGCCAGAAGGCGCCAGCATCGTCCGGCGCGGTACCGGCAAATGAAACCACGCTGACCGTCGCCGTGGCGATCGAGCGACTGGCGCAGGCCATCGATGAGTGCGATGCCAGTGTCAGCCGCAAACGCGAGGCGACACTGCTCCTGCGTGCGTTTCAAGAACACCCGCTTGTGTGTACCATTACGCAGGAACAGAAATGCGAATCCGTAGCGGTTAAAGCGACGACGGATCAGAGCCACTGAACGCACCGTGACTTCGCTTGCGCGGATGAGCATGTCGTGAAGCGAGGTGTTCTCATGCTGCAACTCCGACCCAATTGTGAATGCTGCAACACCGATCTGCCGCCCGACTCCCCGGCAGCGCGCATTTGTTCGTTCGAATGCACGTTCTGCGCTTCCTGTGCGGACGGCATCCTGTCCGGACGGTGCCCCAATTGCGGCGGTGAATTGGTCGCTCGTCCGCGTCGCGCCTCGGCCAAGCTGGCCGACCATCCGCCTTCGCAAGAGCGCGTCTACAAGCCCGCAGGCTGTGCACGCATCGGAGGGCAGATGAGGCAAGCCGATGCCTGAGTGCCCGCGCCAACCGGTGGTCCGTAAGTTCGACCCCTCGAGCGCGCCCGCCGAGGAGTACTTCCTGCCCGGTGAGAAGCTGATTGCGGGTAATCCCAGGCAGTGCGTGTGGAAGCACTACGCCGACGCCAGCGGAAAGTTCTTCGCCGGGCTGTGGCGCAGCGAGGTCGGCAAATGGCACGTCTCCTACACGGAGGAGGAGTACTGCCAGATCCTGCAGGGAGTCAGCATCATTGCGGACACCGCCGGTAACGCCGTGACCGTCGCGGCGGGTGACAGCGTGGTGGTTCCCCGAGGCTTCGTCGGGACCTGGGAAGTTGTCGAGCCGACGAAGAAGATCTACGTCATCTATGAGGCCCGAGAGTGAATGTCCGGCGCCGCGGACCGGGCATCGATCCCGTGAGTTCTGGCAGTCGCCGCGCCTCAGCATGATCTTCGTTCCAGGCATACGACTGGCTACTGCGGCCGACGCCCTGGCCATAGCGGACATGTCCAGGGAGTACATTGAGCACGGGCTTGGCTGGAGCTGGACGCCGGCGCGCATTGCGGCCGCGATTCAGGAGCAGTCGACCAACGTTGCGGTAATTCATCAATCGGGCGGCATGGTCGGATTCGGGATCATGCATTACGGCGAGCGTGCCGCCCATCTGGCGCTGCTGGCCGTTCACCCGGATCAGCGCCGACGCGGTCTTGCGGCCCAATTGCTGCTGTGGCTGGAGAAATGCGCCGACACGGCCGGCATCGAACGGATCCGTGTGGAGGCAAGATCGGACAACCCGGCTGCGGTAGCTTTTTATCAGAAGCACGGCTATGTGCAGACGGACCGGATCGCCGGATACTATCGAGGCGTGCTCGATGCGGTGCGGCTCGAGAAGACGATTCGCATTGCGGTCGGGGAATCACGCTCGTGAGGTAACGGTGTTTACGGCCGCGATCTTCGACATGGACGGCCTGCTGCTCGACTCCGAGAGGGTCATCATGCAGGCATGGCTGGAATCAGCGGCGGCGGAGGGGTTGCCCCTTTCCCAGCCGGACTTTCTGTTCGTCGTGGGCTGCGGGGCGGAGGAATCGTCCGCCAGGCTCACCGCGCTGCTCGGGAGCGGTGGGAACTTTCAATTGGTACGCGATCGGGCAAGAGCCAGACTTACCGCCGGCTCAGGCATCCTGTTTCCGCTCAAGGCGGGAGCACTTGAGCTGCTGAAGACGCTGCGCCAGCGTGGCGTACCTTGCGCGGTGGCTTCGTCTACCTATGTCGAAGAAGTGCGGCGCCGGCTGGCGCTGGTCGGCGTGCTCGACTTCTTTCAAGCGGTCGCGGGCGGCGATGAGGTGACCCACAGCAAGCCGGATCCGGCGGTGTATCTGCTGGCCGCCAGCCGTCTCGGGGTGCCGCCGGCACGATGTCTGGCCTTCGAGGACAGCGATCATGGCGCCAGAGCCGCGGACGCGGCCGGACTTCGCGTCGTGATGGTACCGGACCTCAGGGCCTACGATTTCACCTCGGCGTACATGCAGCTGGCATCGCTGGAGGATGCGATGGTGCATGTCGATCGCTGGTTTTCGGACAGCGCGCTATGCACGCCATGATTTATGCGGGTGGCTGTCTGTGCGGGCGCGTGCGCTACGAGGCCAGAGGTGAGGCGACGAACCTTTGCTTCTGTCATTGCACCAGCTGCCGGCGCGCGACTGGCGCGCCGATGGTGCCATGGGGCACGTTCGCGGCGGCGAATTTCGCTATCGTGCAGGGGCGACTGGCGGAATTCAGCTCATCCCCAGGGGTCACGCGAGGTTTTTGCGCCGGGTGCGGTACTTCGCTGACCTACCGCCGCGATGATCGTAGCGGCGAGATCGACGTCACGCTGGCGAGCCAGGACGATCCGGCGGCCCTGGTGCCGCAGATGCACATATGGGTCGAAGACAAGCCGCCGTGGGTGGTCATCGACGATGGCCGGCCGCAGTTCGCCAAGTCTCTGATCACCGAATCCAATCCGGACGGGTCTGCCTGATGAGTCCGTCGCAGGCAAGTCGGCAGCTGCTCGCTAGGCGCCAATGCTCATGACGGGTTCATGGTCATGGTTTGCCTGGGCAATCCTGTCGGCGGTATTCGCCGCATTGACTGCGATCTTCGCCAAGCTGGGCTTGCAGGCAGTGGATTCCGACCTCGCCACGCTGATTCGCACAGCGGTGATCATCGTGGCCCTGGCCTGCTTCGTGTGGATCACGGGCAAGCTGCGCTACCCATCGGAACTCGGGTCCAGGACCTGGTTGTTCCTGACGCTCTCCGGGCTTGCTACCGGCGCATCCTGGGTCTGCTACTTCAGGGCGCTCAAGCTGGGTGAGGCCTCAAAAGTCGCACCGGTGGACAAATTCAGTCTCGTGCTGGTCGCGATTTTCGCCTACCTGTTCCTGGCCGAACGCCCGTCCACGCGCGAGTGGATCGGCATTGCCATGGTGGGCGCCGGAGTGCTGCTGCTGGCACTGAAGCGCTGACTGAAGCGGTGATTGCGGCCACTGCTCGGTTTGATCGGGTCGCCGCGACCACTGACGGGCAACCAAGGCGGGTGGGCATGGGCAAGAGCAGATTGGAAGCGTTCAGTGATGGCGTCATCGCGGTCATCATCACGATCATGGTCCTGGAGCTGAAAGTGCCCGTGGGGGCGCAGTTCCAGGCGCTCCTGCCGTTGCTGCCGGTGTTCATGAACTACGTGTTGAGCTTCGTCTACCTGGGTATCTATTGGAACAATCACCACCATTTGCTCCATGCCTGCGACCGGGTCACCGGTGCGATCCTTTGGGCCAACCTGCACCTCTTGTTCTGGCTGTCCCTGATTCCGGTCACCACGGCATGGATGAGCGACAACCACCGCGACGCGGCCCCCTCGGCGCTCTACGGCGCGGACCTGCTCATGGCGGCGATCGCATATTTCATACTCGAGCAACTGATCATTGCATCGCAGGGCCCTGAGTCGCTGCTCAGGCGGGCGCTGGGCCGCGATCTGAAAGGTAAATTGTCGCCGCTCCTGTACGTCGCCGGTATCGTGGCCGCGTTCTGGTCACCGCCGGTCTCGCAAGGTATTTACGTCCTGGTCGCGCTGCTGTGGCTGGTTCCGGACCGGCGGATTGAGAGCGTGCTGTCGAGCGAGCAAGAGTGACGCCTCGCGCGAGCGGCCATGAGATGGAACTGGAAGGCCATGGGATAGTGGAAAACATAATGTCGCGCCAGGCGCTCGAGCAGCTCCTGCACGGGCAGATTCCGCTGTCTCGAGCCATGCAGATCGCCGCCGTCGAGGTCACCGAAGAATCGGTGCAGCTGTCCGCGCCGCTGGCACCGAACCTCAATCAGCATGCCACGGCGTTCGGCGGCAGTGCCAGCGCGCTCGCGATGCTCGCGGCCTGGTCGCTGCTGCACGTGCGGCTGCGCGGCTCGTTCCCGTCGGTCGCCATCGTCATTCAGCGCCACAGCATCAGCTACGATCGGCCGATTCAGGGGGCCTTTGCCGCGCGCGCGGTGCTCGCTCAGCCCGCCGACTGGCCGCGCTTCCTGCGGCTGCTGACACGCAGGGGCAAGGCCAGAATCACCGTGGCATCGACGCTCGACTATGCCGGCGAGCAGACCGGTCATTTCACGGGTGATTTCGTCGCGTTCGACCGGCACTGAAAGCTTTCACCAGCAGCATCGGGGAGTCGCATGCACAAGAGCAAACTGGCCGGTTTCATCATCGACTGTCAGACACCGGACCTGGCGAGCGCCGCGAGCTTCTGGGGTGGCGCTCTGGGCATGGAACTGCGGCAGCTACCACCGGATGAGGCAGACAAATACGTGCGCCTCGCCGACCCGCTGGGCCGACTGGACATCGAGGTGCAGGCCGTCACGCATCCGAGTCGTGTTCACCTGGACATCGAGTCTGATGACGTCGAGGCGGAGGTCCGGCGCCTGGAGGCGCTGGGAGCCAGGCGTGTCGCACAGGTAAAAACCTGGTGGGTGCTGGAAGCCCCGACTGGCCATCGCTTCTGCGTGGTGGAGAACAAGTCGCCGAAGTTTGCCAAGGAAGCCAAGCAGTGGCCCTGATGGCGCGCCACGCTGCGACGGCGGCCGATGTGCCGGGCACGCGGCCAGACGCCGCGTTCTGAGCACGGGCAGCATGCGCCTGTGGTCCTTGCATCCGAGCTATCTGGACGCGCGCGGTCTGGTGGCGCTGTGGCGCGAAGCGTTACTGGCGCAGGCGGTGCTGCGGGGCCGCACCCGCGGGTATAAGCGTCATCCGCAGCTGCGGCGATTCATCGAGTCAGCTGCACCGCGGGCGGCCATGGCCGCTTATCTGCGGGCGGTACTGGCGGAGGCGGCGCGCCGTGGCTATCGATTCGACGCGCACAAAATCGGACGCAGCAGGCGGGTCGAGACGCTGCGAGTCACCCGGGGACAATTGCAGTACGAGTTGGAGCACCTGAGCCGCAAGCTCAAGATCCGCGCTCCCGCCTGGCTGGCGGGATGGCCGGCGATGGGCGTACCACGGGTGCATCCGCTGTTCGAGGTTGTCCGCGGTGGCGTTGCGGCCTGGGAAATCCGCCACGCCCGATAGCCGTGCCATGTCCTCAACCCGTGTAAAACGCGCGACCGCGCTGCGTGTCGGTCTGATAGCCGACACGCACGGGCTGCTGCGACCGCAGGCCACGGCATTGCTGCAGGGCTGCGACCACATTCTGCACGGCGGCGACATCGGCGGTCCGGAGATCCTCGAGCAACTGGCTGCCCTGGCGCCGGTCACGGCAGTGCGCGGCAATAACGACACGCAGGCCTGGGCGGCGTCGCTGCCGCAGACGCAGCTGCTCGAATTCCAGGCGGTAAAAATCTTCATGATCCACAATCTGGAGGAACTCGAGCTCGACCCCATTGCGGCCGGCGTGCGGGTCATTGTCTCGGGCCACTCCCACCGCGCCGTGGTGCGCGAACGCGACGGGGTGCTCTATGTCAATCCGGGCAGCGCGGGACCGCGCCGCTTCCGGCTGCCGATCAGCGTCGGGCAGCTCGAGATTTCCGGGACTGAGGTCAGGGCAAAATTCATCGAGCTGTGCAAGGTGCCCGGCTAGGGATCGAGCGCAACGGGCGCCCGGGATGCTAGGATTTCATTTGCTATGACGAAGTTGCTGGTTCATCTGTTGGTCAGCGCGCTGCTGCTGTGGCTCGTGAGTCAGATTGTGCCCGGGATTCACATCGTCGGCTTCGGCTACGCGCTGCTGGCAGCGCTGGTGCTGGGTGTGGTGAATTTTCTCGTGCGGCCAATCCTGTTTGTCGTGACCTTGCCCATCACGATTCTCACGCTGGGACTGTTCCTGATCGTGATCAACGCGCTGATGCTGATGTTGACCGGGGCGATCGTCCCGGGCTTTCAGATTGCGAGCTTTGGCGCCGCGCTGCTCGGAGGGCTGCTGCTTGGGCTCTTCAATCTGGCCGCCAGCGCGCTGCTGAATCGGCCGGCGCGCCGGGCGGCGCCGCTCTAGCCGCTTCAGACGAATTGCCGCCGCCGTCGCGGCCCCCGGCTCACAGGACGAGCATGACCTGGGGACAGAGCTTCAGGGCCGCGAACAGCTGCGCTATCTGCTCGTGGCCGGTGGCGCGGATGACATAAGTAATCCCGAGAAAATTTCCTTGCGCCGAGGGCCGTTCCGTCACCGCCATCAGGTCGAGCGGTGCGGCGTAGCGCTCGACGATGGCGTCGACGTGGCTGCGCACCCCGTCCTCGGCCCGCACCATGACCTTGATCGGGTAGTCGCAGGGGAAGCTCAGGCGTTCCGGGGCGTCGCTGGTCATAGGCCGCAATATTGCACTGCGCCGTTGGGCCGTGGCTGAAATTGTCGCACCCCTCTTACAGGGTGCCAGGCTGGAATTCAAGCGCCTGTGCTAACCTAAGAGGCGATCGTTGACAGTCCATGTTGCGATCATGGTGACAGGATCCAGGCTTCGACGGCTCGTGAGACGTCCTCTCCCTGACCGCGGCTGTTGTTCCTGCCGTGTAATACGACCTGCAATGGTTGAACAGATCTGGAGAGCATAATTTTTATGGCGAAGATCTATGTGGGTAACCTGCCGTTTACAGCTAGTGAGGCCGACGTGCGCGCCCTGTTCTCGCAGCATGGGGCCGTCGACGCCGTATCGTTGCCGACGGATCGTGAGACCGGCCGACCGAGAGGCTTTGGATTCGTGGAAATGAGCCAGGCTGACGCGGCTCGTGCGATCCAGAGTCTGAACGGGTATTCGATGAATGGCCGTCCTCTGCGTGTCAATGAAGCCCAGGATAAACCGCGCACGGGCGGTGGTCGCCCCGGCGGCGGCTTCCGTGGCAACGGCGGCAACGGCGGCAACGGCGGCAATGGCGGCAATGGCGGCAATGGTGGTGGGGCTGGCGGCGGCGGCGGTCGCTGGTAGGCGGCGCGCACCATTTGCTGATGCGAAGCGAGGCCCGGAGCGATCCGGGCCTTTTTTCTTAATCGAACTACGCTCGCGAGGACCCGCCATGACTGCAGCCGGCGGCGGCACACATTTTCCGGGGCGCATTGGCCTTGGCACCTGGGAGATGGGCGCCGCCGCCGCGCAACGCAAGCACGAGATCGGCGCGGTGAAACACGCGCTGGATGTCGGCTATCGATTGCTGGATACCGCGGAGATGTACGCCGATGGCGGCGCCGAACGCATCATCGGCAGTGCGCTCAAGGCCTTTGGCGCGGCGCGGCGCGCCGAGCTCTACATCGTCAGCAAGGTGATGCCGGGCAATGCATCGCGCAGCGGCACCGCGCGTGCCTGTGAAGCCTCCATCGCTCGCATGGGTTGCGACTATCTGGACCTGTATCTGCTGCATTGGCCGGGTGCGCAGCGCCATACGGAGACCCTGCACGGTTTCAATGATCTGCTGCAGCGTGGATTGATTCGCCACTTCGGCGTGAGCAACTTCGACGTGGACGAATTGCAGCGCTGGCTGCAGGCGCAGAAGAGCCTCGGCCTGACTGCCGGTACGCACTGCAATCAGCTCTATTACTGCCTCGAGGCGCGCGGGATCGAATTTCGACTTCTGCCCTACCAGCGTGCGCGCGGTATTCCGACCATGGCGTATTCGCCGCTCGGACGCGGTGCGCTGGCACGGCATCCACTGCTGGCGCGGCTCGGCCGCGAGCGCCGCGTCAGTGCAGCGCAGATTGCGCTCGCCTGGTGCCTGCGCGAGCCTGACGTCATTGCAATTCCGAAGTCGGTCGATCCGGCGCGCATCGAGGAGAATCTGGCTGCGGCGCAGCTGCGCCTGAGCCCCGTCGAGCTCGTGCAGCTCGATCAGGCTTTTCCGCCGCCGAAGGCGAAGCGGCCACTCGAGATGCTCTGAGGGAGCGGCAGTCTTGCAGCCCGATCATTGCCCGGCGCGGCGCCGGTGTGCCGCCACGATAGTCGCGCTGCTCGCGAGCGTGGCGCTTGTCCTGTCCAGCGGCGGCGCGCAGGCCGCCCCGGCCCGCGTTGCGGCCTGCGGCTACCTGGTGCAGTCGATGGCCGCGCAGCCGGCCGGCGCGGTGCTGCTCGCCAGTTATCCGAGCGAGCGCAGCGGGGCTCTGAGCCAAGCGGCGTTTACCTACGACAATGCGGTCGCGGCCATCGCCCTAGTGGCCTGCGGGCAGATCGACCAGGCGCGCCGCATCGGCGATGCGCTGCTGCTGGCGCTCGATCATGATCGGTACTGGCATGATGGCCGGCTGCGCAACGGCTATGCCGCGGGCGCAATTTCCACCGCGCCGCTCAGACTCGCTGGCTGGTGGGACCTGAAATCACAACGCTGGCTGGAGGACGATTACCAGGCCGGCAGCGATAGCGGCAACATGGCCTGGGCCATGCTGGCGCTGCTGACGCTGCATGCGGTGAGCGGCGATCAACGCTATCGCGATGGCGCGCTGCGTCTGGCACGCTGGGTGGAGGGCACGCTCGATACACGCGGCGCCGGCGGATTCATCGGCGGCTACTTCGGCCATGAACCCGCGCCGCAGCGCCTGCACTGGAAGTCCACGGAACACAACGCCGATCTGGCCGCAGCCTTCGCACGGCTGGCGCGTGCGACTGGGGATGCGCATTGGCAGCAGCGCGCAGGGATCGCGGCGGATTTCGTCGGCGCCATGTGGAATGCCGGTTGTGGCTGCTTCGCGGTGGGCACGGCCGAGGACGGCGTCACGGTCAATCCGCTGCTGGCACTCGACGCTCAGGTGTGGCCGTTGATGGCAATGTCCGGCGATGTGAAACGGCGCGGGTCCGTGCTGCAGACCATCGAGCACAGGCTGCGTTTCGAGGCCGGCTATACCTACAGCGAGGCCGGCGGCGGATTGTGGATCGAGGGCACGGCACAAGTGGCCGTGCTGCTCGAACTGCTGCACCGGCAGGCGCGCGCGCGCGCGCTGCGCGCCGCGATCGACGGCCAGCGCACGTTGGGCGGCGGCTATTACGCCAGCGGCGCGGAGGCCACGCCCACGGGCTTCATGCTGGCGACCGACCCCACCAAGCCGCGAGTTTATTTTCATCTCGAGCATCTGGGCGCGTCCGCGTGGGCGGCGCTGGCTGATCAGGGCTACAACCCGTTTACCGGCGGTCGTAGCCTGCCGCCGTGACGGGTAGAATTCCGGCTCAGCGTTCACGCACTGTTGGCGCAGGAGTGGGGGACTTGAAAGCGTTGGTGAGCACCGAATGGCTGGCAGCCCAGCTGCAGTCGCAGGATCTGATCGTGTTCGACGCCAGCTGGTACATGCCGGCGGAGGGCCGCGATCCACGGGCGGAATATCGGCTCGCACATATTCCCGGCGCGCTGTTCTTCGACATCGATGCGATCGCGGATACGGAGTCGACGCTGCCGCACATGGCGCCCACCGCGGCACGGTTCGAGCACATGATCGGTGGCCTCGGGGTCTCCGCTGCCAGCCGCGTGGTCTTTTACGATCAAAAGGGCGTGTTTTCGTCGGCGCGCGGCTGGTGGCTGATGCGTCTGTTCGGCCATGAACGCTGTGCGGTGCTCGACGGTGGTCTGCCGAAGTGGCGCCGCGAGGGGCGGGCGCTCGAGCACGGGGCGGGACGCTCGCCGGTGGCGGCCGTGTATCGTGCCAGCTTCAACGCGCGCTATCTGCGGGGCCTGGGAGATGTGCTGGAAAATCTGCAGTCGCGGCGCGAGCTCATGCTCGATGCGCGTGCGGCCGATCGTTTTCATGCGCGCGTACCCGAGCCTCGTGCCGGACTGCGCGCGGGTCACGTGCCAGGCAGCCGCAGTCTGCCCTATACTGAGCTGTTGAGCGCCGAGCAGACGCTGCTGCCGGCAGACCAGCTGCGCGCGCGCTTCGAGGCAAGTGGCGTCAGTGAGCACAGTGCCGTGGTGACCAGCTGCGGTTCCGGACTGACGGCGGCAGTGCTGAACCTCGGCCTGGAAGTGGCTGGCCTGCCGATGGGCGCCCTGTACGACGGTTCCTGGAGCGAATGGGGCGCGCGGGCGGAGACTCCCATTGAAGTCTGAGCTCCTGGCCAGCAGTGCGACGCCGTGCGTGGCGCGGCCCTGCTCAATCAATTAGGGTAGAGGCCAATCCCCAAGATCACTCACCCATGGACGCGGATACACCATCCTCCGCCGGCGACACAGTCCCGAGCGCGAAGCCTCACAAGTTCGACGGCCTGCGACTCATTGCGCTGCTGAAATTCGGCAAGGCGCTGCTGCTGATTGCGACCAGCTACGGTGTCCACGAGATGCTGAACGCGGCGCTGGTCGAGCGCCTGTACAACTGGTCGCGCGACCTGAGCGATGACCGTTTCGAGCGCAAGCTGCTGATGCGGGCATTGACCTGGGTCGAGGGGCTGGGGGCGAAGAAAATCCAGATTTTCCTCGCGGTGACCGTGGCCTATACGGCAGTGGTGTTGGCCGAGGGTACCGGCCTTTGGTTGCGGCGCGCCTGGGCCGAATGGCTGACCGTCATTGCGACCGGCTCGCTCATTCCGTTCGAACTCTGGGAACTGATTACGCGGCCGCCCGGGCGTCGGTTGCCGATAGCGGTCACGTTCCTGCTCAACGTGGTCATCGTCTGGTACCTCGCGCGGCTACTGCGCGGACGGGGCGCGCAGCATCAAAATCCAGGCGGATAACCACGTGCTTGCGCCGGACGTGCGATCGATCCTCTGGGCCCTGTGCGGCGCACTGTGCGGCGCCATAGCCCTGGCAGCGGCAGCAGCGCCGCCATCGCCGCACTACGCGTTGATCAAGGAGATCCGGCTGCCTGGCGACGGTGGTTGGGATTACCTGTCGATCGATCCTGCGGCACGGCGTCTGTATGTTGCGCATGGCGATCATGTCGATGTGATCGACATCGATCATTACACGCTGATCGGCAGCATCGCCGATACTGCGGGTGTGCACGGCGTTGCGATTGCGCACGAACTGGGCCGGGGATTTGCCAGCGACGGTAAGGCCTCGCAGGCCAGCGTATTCGACCTGAACAACCTGGCGACGATCGCGCGCGTAGGAACCGCGGCCGGCCCCGATGCCATCGTCTACGAGCCGAGCCGCAAGGAGGTCTACACCTTCAACGGACGCGACAATTCGGCGAGCGTGTTCGACGCGCTGACCGGCACGGTGGTCGCAACCATTGCACTGCCTGGCAAGCCGGAATTCGCGGTCGCCGAGTCTCAAGCGGGCCGCATCTACGACAATATCGAAGATAAGAACCTGCTGGTCGCCATCGACGTGCGCCGCCACGCAATTGCGCAGCAGTGGCCGATCGCGCCCGGCGAGAGCGCATCCGGGCTGAGCATCGATCCCGTGCACCACCGGCTGTTCATCGGCTGCCGGAACCAGCGCATGCTCATGCTCGACGCCGGCACCGGACGCGTGATCGACTCGGTGCCGATCGGCATGGGCGTGGACGCGACTGCCTTCGATTCCGGCACACAGCTGGCGTTCAGCTCCAATGGCGAGGGCACGGTGACGATCGCGCATGAGGACACACCGCAGCGGCTGCGCGTGGTGCAGACGCTGCGCACGCAGGCCGGTGCGCGCACAATGGCGCTGGATCCGGACTCGCACAATATCTACCTGGCGACCGCGGACCTGGAGAGCCCCGCCGCCGGCGAAGCAGCTCACAGCCGGCCGGCGATCGTGCCGGGGAGTTTTCGGATTCTCGTGTACGGGCCGGAAGCGGCACACTAGGGGGTCACACGAGGCCCAGATCCTGCGGCGCGGTCTGCTGGAAGATGCGCTCGCACTGGGCGGGCGAGAGTCCCCAGAGTGAACGGAACAGGCCGCCGAGCACGGCGCGGTAATCGTTGAGCACCGGGTAGTCTCGATCCTGGAACAAGCTGCCGCGCTCCAGGCGCTGCTGTGCGCCGGCAACGCGACCGCCCTGGATCGCGCCGCCGAGCACCCAATAGACGGTGCCGTGTCCGTGATCGGTGCCGCGATCGCCGTTTTCGCGGAACGTGCGGCCAAATTCGGACAGCACGACCACGACGGTGTTGTTCCACTCGGCGCCCAGAGACTGCGCAAAAGCCTGCAGTCCGCGGCCCAGGCCGCTCAGATTGCTCGCGAGAGCACCCTGCGAGCCGCCCTCGTTCACGTGCGTATCCCAGCCGCCGACGTCGATGAAGCCGATGCGGTAGCTGTCGCGCATCAGTTTGCCCATGCGCTCGGCCTCGAGCTCGAAGCCCTTGGTGTTGATGGCGTCCCGGCCGGCGGTGCGCATCTCCTCGGCCATCGCCTGGGCGACCTCCTGGCGCAGTTCCAGCCCGTTGGCGACCGCCGGCTGCAGCCGATGACCGGCATACATGTCGGTCAGGATGCGCGCCTGCCGTTCATCGAAGGGCGGCTTGCCGAGATTCTTCAGCGACATATTCGGCACCGACGTGCCGCCCTGGAACGTGAGCGGCAGCGCGTCGGTGAAGGCGATGGCGGGCGAACCGCCGGCCGACGCCGACATCAACGTATCGGACAGGCGCGCCATGAATCCGGAGCGGTAGTCGCGCGCGCCATTGATGGGTTGACCCAATTCGATGCTGTCCTGGGTTTCGAAGTGGCTGCGCGTGAGATCGTCGGTGCCGGCGAACGGCACGAACGCGGCCTGTCGCTGCGCATACATCGTGCCGATCGTGTCGCGTAGCGCGGGTGCCAGAGCCCAATCGCCATCGAGCGCCAGGGCGCCGGCAGCCACGGTGGCATCGGGCTTGGCGATTGCGATGGTGGGTCGCGCCTCGTAGTAGTAGCTGCTCGCGTAAGGAATCAGGACATTGGTCGAGTCGTAGCCACCGCGCAGGAACACCAGCAAAAAGCGTGGACCGCCCACCGGAGCGGCATACAGGCGGCCGGATAGCCCAACCCCGGCCACGGCGGCGGTCCCGAGTTGCAGCAGCTGCCGGCGATTCATACGGGGTCACTCATAATTGAAGTCCGGTGAAGACAGCAGGAATGTATTCCATTCCTGCTGCGAGTTGGCACGGCTCAAGGCATTGCGCGTGTTTGCCGCCAGGAACGGCTCGAGCGCCTCGAAGTACAGGCGATTCGACAGCTGCGGAAAACCACTGCTCGTAGCTGTCGTGCCGTCTTCCGGGTCGAACAGGCCCGCGTTGCCGGAACCGATGGCCCGCGCGATCTCGAAGCGGCGGCTGATCTGACCTGGGCTCGCCCAATTGAGTTCCCCGAGCGGGTAGCCGTCGGGCGTCGGCCGGTTGTACGGTCCCTCGCCGAGTGCATTGAGCCAATTCAGCAATGGACGGGTGTTGCTGATCGGGCGGCCATCATAGGCGAAGCGCACCGCCGACAACACATAGCGCATCGGGTCCTTGAACTTGCCGCCGAGCGCGGTGTTGAATTCCGGTGCGAGGAACATCGTGCGCAGCACCGCAGCGATGTCGCCATCGGTCCTCTGGAACGTCTGCGCCATCTTTTCCACCAACCGTGGCGGCGGATTGTCGGCCACGAAGTACGACGCCAGCTGACGCGAGATGAACTGCCCACATGCCGGCTGCTGCACGATCAGTGTCACGGCATGCTCGATTTCCTCGAAGCCCTTGCCGTCGATGGCGTGACCGAGCAGTGTCTTGTCACCGAAATCGTGGCGCGCCGGGTTGAACTCGAAGGCGCCGCGGCGCAGATACAAGGGCTGCCACTGCGCCTTGAGCTTGGGCGCGTCCCCGGTGTTGATGCCGGCACCGGTGAGGATACGCGCCAGCTGCTGCACATCCTGCTGTGTGTAGCCGCCGTCCACGCCGAGCGTGTGCAGCTCCATGAGCTCGCGCGCGTAGTTCTCGTTGAGGTGACCGGCGGCGTTCTGCTGGTTGTCGAGGTACTGCAGCATCGCCGGATGTTCCAGGGTTGCCAGCACCAGATCTTTGAAGTGTCCGAGTGCGTGTGGGCGAATCGCATGCTCTTCATAGTCGCCGATCAGCCAGCGCAGATTGGCTTTGTACTGATGAACACTGAAATGGTTGAGCCAGAACCAGACCATCTGCTCCTGCAGCTGCGATGGCGAATAGACTGCGCGCAGCAGATCACGCCGGATGGTCTCATAGGCGAGCTTATTGCCCGCATCGTTCAGCGTCTTGCGCGCCTGCTCCTTGTCCGCTCCATCCGGCATGGCGTTGATGCTCTTGTAGCTGGCCTGAACGTCAGCCAGCCGCCGCGCCGCATCGAGATGCGAGACCTCCATGGTATCGATCTGGCCCGCGATCGCCGCCGGCAGGGTGTTGTCGCGGGCATCGAGCTGTTGCGTGAGAAACCGCTCGCGCCCCAGCCGGCGGTAGTCGGCCACGATCCGCGTGTCGAGACCGAAGCCTATCCGATCGATCCACAGCTCGTCCTGGCGGTGCAAGGTGAGCAATGCCGGGGCGGTCGCGGAAATTTGCGCGTCGGCCGCGGTGCGCGGGGCCGGCGCGGCGCAGGCTGCGAGGAGCACGCTGACGCCGACCAGGAGCGCCGTACGGCGATCTGCAAGGCGCGACGGCTGGGTGGATGGGTCGAGCAATTCACTTCCGGAGCAGGTAGGCCATCATAACGGTGCGGGCAGCGTGGCGTTGACGTACGGCACAGCGGGCGGGTGATGCGACGCGATAACAGCCATCGCTCGGGCGTTTCGCGGCGACAGCGGCCGCGGCCGCCCTCGGTCGCCGGTGCCATGGCAATGCCAACAAGGTAGAATTTGCACTCTGCCGCCGCCGGCGGTTGTGAGAGGTGAGGCCATGACAGCGATGATCCGCCATGTCGGCGGCTGCCACTGCGGCCGCGTCCGGTTTGAAATCCAGGCGCCCGCGGAAATCGAAGTCTGCGACTGTAACTGTTCCATCTGCGCCAAGTCCGGCTATCTGCACCTGACGGTGCCGCAGGGTCGCTTCCGCCTGGTATCGGGCAGCGAGTATCTGACCAGCTACCAGTTCAATACCGGCACCGCGAAACACCTGTTCTGTTCAATCTGTGGCGTCAAGTCGTTCTATGTGCCGCGCTCGCATCCGGATGGCTACAGCGTCAATGCGCGCTGCCTCGACGACGGTACCGTGACCGGTATGCGAGTCGAGCGTATCGATGGCAGAAATTGGGAGC
>Ga0302325_10004151_pt1 | contig 33571 bp, 30 predicted proteins | sample Palsa_T0_2_FD_201948 | JGI IMG/M metagenome (GOLD analysis project Ga0302325, IMG submission 201948) | Peat permafrost microbial communities from Stordalen Mire near Abisko, Sweden - Palsa_T0_2 | ecosystem: Environmental > Terrestrial > Soil > Palsa > Peat permafrost | place: Sweden: Abisko... | reverse complement strand
GAACTATTCTATAACCGCCGGCGGCGCCATTCGTCGCTCGGCTATCGCAGTCCCGCAGAATTTGAACGATGTAACTATCAGCGGCTGGCAGCTTAACCCGGGTGTCCACCAACTCGGGGCAAGTTCATTTTACACACGCAAAGCAATCGAACGGCTCACAATCAGCATAGGGCGTGATCGGGATGAAGATCGGCTCAACGCCAAGGCTGATTTGCCCACAAAATTTCGTATGGGTTCAGTTAGGATGAGGGGCGTTCGGTTGGGATCATTCATGGGCAACATTTGAGAGTGCGATAACATCCTTTAGACCGGCAGGACAAGCCGAGCAGCCGGACCGATCTAAAGGTTTTTGGAGAAGATTGAATCAAGCTATATGAGAGAGCTTCCGCTTTCTGATTGGCGATCTTAAATCGTTGGGCTCGCGCGTTTCCGCTTTTTCTTGGTGGCGCATCCAGTTACTCTAGCGACGTATGTCCCTCTTGCAGCGCATGGACATAAAACGCTTCAACGCACTGGCCGCGCACACGCGTAGCCCGGCAGCAGCGTTCTTCAGTCGGGAACTTGACTGGTTCGCGAACGACAGCGAAACATTGCTGGCCACTCTGTTGCTCGACACCGTGGACGACGACTACGCCGCCGTCATTCTGGGGCGCGACGAAGCTGGGCGGTTCCGCTGTATCGATCACGAATCGAGCATTCCCACCCAAGGGGAGGCAGTTGGCTGGATTGAGCGTGCGATGGCCTGGCACGGCCGTGATGGTCAGAAAACCTTTTCACAGAATGAAAGCAAGGAAGCCAGACCCCTTGACCTGTTCACGCCCATCGTTCCGGTCGAGAAGCTGCACCCGAGCTTCGCGAAGCTATGTCAGAGCAAAGCGTTCGTCCCGGCGCGCCGGCAAATTGCTGAGATCATGCCGCACTATGTCGATGTCGACGGCAACTTCGTCGAGCAGTTTCAGACCACGGGCTTCGATGCACGACTCTGGGAGCTGTATCTATACTGCTATTTGGTTGAAGAGCAGCTCTTTTTGACGCGCGCGCATGACCGCCCCGATTTCCTAGTCGAGAAATACGGCAAGTCCGTCGCGATCGAAGCCACGATCGTCGGACGACGCCGCGACAAGCCAGTCTCTTACTTTAAGATGGAAATGGATCTGCCGGCCGACCACGCTGAAGTACTGCGTCGACAGGAACACGAGATCCCAATCCGCTTCGGGAGTCCGCTCTTCAGCAAGCTACAGAAGCGCTACTGGGAGCTTGCCCATATCAAAGGCCTACCCCTCGTCTTTGCCATTGCAGACTTTCACGACGACCAGTCGATGATGTGGACCTCGACGGCGCTAATTAACTACCTATACGGCGTCCGACATGAATTTCACTTCGACGAACGTGGGCAGCTGGTCATCACGCCGATAAAGATTGAGATACACAGGGTCGACGACAAGGAAATCCCGTCCGGCTTCTTCTTCCAGCCGGAGGCAGAACATGTCAGTGCGGTGCTGTTCTCGGCGAGCGGTACGATCTCGAAATTCAACCGGCTGGGCAGGCAGGCTGGCTTCAATGCGCCAGGCACGGTCATGGTCCGTTCGGGTACATATCACGATCACAACCCTAACGCGCATTTGCCTCGACCCTTCACGTACGTTGTAGATGAAACGGCGCAGGAGACCTGGGCAGAAGGCTTGTCCATGTTCCATAATCCCAATGCGCTGCACGCAGTGCCGGAAGAATTGTTCCCGACTATTGCACATCATCGGTTCAGCGATGGCCAGATTGTCAGCGTCATGCCGAAGTTTCATCCCTACGCTTCGTTAACGATAAACATGGTTGGCAAGGAATAGGCTCTCGCCCGACCCGCAGACGCGGCCGTCAAAAGTTGGATAAGTGACAGTTGTGCAAGCCACTGCGCCGATTTTTTCTACCTCGTCTGGTCATCCCTACGGTCGTAAAGCTCCGGTTGCCCGGAAGCTGTGGTTGCCGATTTTGATTGCGATGCCGGAGGCCTCGGTGCGCCGTTCGATCATTCGGTAGGCCTCTGATTGCGCGAGGGGCGTCTGCGTCAGCTGCTTGGTGCGGCGGCCGACGGTGCGGAACAGAGGCGCCTTGGGATCTTCAGCGATGCTAGTCTTGTCGTCTTGTCGATGTAGGCCGTTAGGTAGGCTTCGAGGTTGTGGTGGCAGGGCATGGCGTGGGCCTTGCCGCCTTTTCACGCAGGCGGACCCACAAGCGGCGATGCTGCCAGTAAACGTCGGCCACGGTCATGCCCAGCGCCGCGCCGATGCGGGCGAAGGTAAAAAACCAACAAGCCGATCAGCGCGCGATCGCGTAATCCGACGAGAGTTTTAGTATCGATGCTGTCGAGCAGCTGGCGCGCTTCGGGTGCTCCCAGAACCGGTGTCTTGCTGATCCGGACGACGTATTTGGGGCCGCGCACGGCTGCGGCCGGATTGACGGCGAGCACTAGCCTATCACCAGCCAGTCGAACCGCAGCCAGCGCTTGCTTGACACTCGGTGGGGAAAATTCTCGTCCGCGGCTCTCGACCCAGGCGGGCGACGTGCACCGGCTCGATATCGAGCAGCTCAAGCCGCGCATCATCGCACCAATTAAAGAACTCCGTGGCCGCTCGGTAGTAAGCCTTATGCGTGTTCGGATTGCGGATGTTGGCGGTGAAGAATTCGACGAAGCGGCGACTGGCGTGCTGACCGCGCGCGGCGATCAGCACCGGGACGATGGCGCAGGTCTCGGTAAAGGAGAATGACCGGAAGCAGGTCGGAAGCGGCCTTCAGCGACCGATGACGCCATTTTGAAGTGTTACTTTCAATTAATTTAGCTCAACACGTGGCGAAGCTAAGCCGCAAAGAGGACCAAGGAACGTGCGGTCGCTAATGCGAACGCTCCTGAGGTCGCCAGCTCGCAACGAGGTCTTGCATGTCGGACATTCAGACATTATACTCTCGTTAAGTGCTAGATAGACACAAGGAGCGGACATGACCCAAATTATCCCTCCAGTATCGACGTCGTTTCCAGGCGCAGCGGTGGAAGCTTGTTTACGCACCGAACTGATCGAAACAATTAAGGCGGAAGCGTCGATCAAAGACATATTGTTGCCCACCGAAACGCTGGAAATCGCCAAAATGCCCTTTGAAGTCGACTCGCTTATCGTCGTTTCCATTCTCTGCGCAGTTGAGTCGATCGTAGGGTTTGAGTTGCCTAACACTGTGGTACGCGCCGGCGGTTACGTATCAGTAGAAAGCGCCCTCCAATGCCTTCTCCCCCAGGTCGAAGAGCAATGGATCAAATGGAAAGGAGTTAAGCCATGACCGATTTCGCACTTCGCCAGGATAGCGACGAAGAAGAGCGCCGTCGATTAGGCGATCGGTTGCGGGAAGCCCGCAAATACCTGGGCCTCAAACAGGAGGAGGTAGCGACGTATCTGAAGATCCCACGGACTGCGCTTTCCGACATCGAGAGCGGTCAACGCCGAGTCGAGGTGATCGAGTTGACTCGCTTGGCCAAGCTCTATCGCCAGCCCGTCGCCTATTTCACTGGCGAGGACGAAGCGTCAGCAAGTCTACCCGTGGACGTCGCCCATCTCGCCCGCAAGGCAGCCAACCTGTCGCAGCAAGACCGCGACGAGCTTGGTCGATTTGCCGAATACCTGCGGACGCGCGCAGCTCAAAGCTAACCTATGGCATTTGACTACGAGAGCGCAGTCCGTTCGGGAACCATGGCGGCAGCGCGACTGCATCAGCGACTCGGCCTGCGTCAGCAAATCGAAGCGCGGGGTGGTTGTGTCGACATCTTCGGCGCGATACAAGCCCTTGACCTACCGTTGCTTCTTCGTCCCCTCCAAGGGCTACTGGGCGCTTATTTAAGCGATCCTGTGCCCGGTGTTCTCGTCACGACACAGCGACCGATGAGCATCCAGCGCTTTACCGCCGCTCACGAACTTGGCCATTTCTCGCTGCGCCATCAGCCGAGTCTCGACGACGAGAGCATATTGCGCCGTACGCCGATGACTACGCTGCCGACCGGAGACTTCCAAGAGGAAGAAGCAGACGCATTTGCAGTCATGTTCATGATGCCGCGCTGGCTGATCAGTTGGCATGCCAACCGCCAGGGATGGACCGTCAACGATTTCCGGCGACCCCATATCGTCTATCAACTCGCTTTGCGGATCGGCGCCAGCTATGAAGCGACCTGCTGGATGCTAGTACGACATCGGCTCATTCAGCAGCCTCTCGCACGCGAACTGTTGCAGACTCAGCCTCGCGCGATGAAAGCCACCCTGCTTGAAACATATCGACCGCAAGATTACCGCGGTGATGTCTGGCTCTTAACAGAGCGTGACGCGCGAACGCGCATCGACGGTAGCCGCAACGACTTCTTCGTGCTTCGACTCGAAGAACAGAGCGGCGGCGGCTATCTCTGGGATATCGAACAGCTCAAAGAAAGCGGATTCGTTATCATACGCGACGAACTGGAAGCGATTGATGGGGAAGGCGTCGGGGGCCCGGTGGTTCGGCACGTTACGGCCACGCCGTCCGACGCGCATCGCGGCCGCATGTCTCTCGACCAGCGTCGCCCTTGGGATCCTGATCCGCCACTGTCAAGCTTCAACCTTGACTTTGACCTGACCGGCCCTGAAGAGCACGGTCTATCTCGCGCAGAGCGGCGGAGCCTGCTTGAGGCGGCATGAGCGTTGTCACCGCTTCGGTCGACCTGAGATCGATGTTCGGCCCAACTCGAAACCAAGGACCCACTTGCATGGCGTTCGCTGCCAGCGATGCGCACGCTGCGCTACGCGATGGTTGGGCACCGCTTTCCTGCGAGTTCGCATTCTATCAGGCACAGCGAAGGGCGGGCCGTCCGCCGACGAAAGGTGCGTTGCTATCGTCAATGTTGGATGCGCTACGGCATGATGGCCAGCCCGAGGAGAGTGGCTGGCCATACCTGCCTGCGACGCCAGCTGATTCAGCGTCATGGATGCCGCCGAGCGAGGTCGGACCGCTATTCAGCCGCAATGGTAGGATATCTGGGTACTCGCTAGATCTTCTCATTCACGAGTTGGACCACGGCAGTCCCGTGATCATCCTGCTGACCCTGTCCCGGGCCTTCTACAGTCCGAACGCGCAGGCGATAGTCCACCCGTCAAGCGGCGAAGTGCCAGAGCTCGCGCGCCGCCATGCGGTTGTTGGGATCGGTCATGGCAGTGTCGATGACCATCGCGCGATCCTGATTCGCAATAGTTGGGGTCTTAAGTGGGGCGATGCCGGTCATGCTTGGCTCACGGAGCCGTTTCTCGAGCCGCGCATCTTTGCCGCCGCTACCTTAATGGAGGAAATCGATGTATCTGGCCGTTCCGCCGCAATCTGACTGCGCGTGCGCATGGCGCGAGGCAATGCGGGCTGTCGACGCCCAACCCGGCCATTCCGCCTACAACGTGATCATCGATGTCTCTAATCCAGCCGCCAACGCAACGCGACAGGATCGGCGTATTGCCGTGGTCGACGATTTCCTCTCCGGCTGCGCCAAATCGGTGGAAACCGTATCAAATACCATCTTCCCCGCAGCGCTCTATCACCGATATGGCGCCCCAGCATTCTTTGAAGTGTTTCGCGACAAGGTGCTTAAGAAGGTACGTCGAAGCGAACATTGGTCCGGCTACTACTTCGAACGAATGATACAGTATCCAGTGCCGGCCGGAGAGCCGCCAAACCAGCTTTTGAGCATTGTCCAGCGGATTCGGGACGAGCATGTCCGCGCACGGAACAAGTTTGAGCTCTCTCTCTTCGATCCAGTCCGCGATGTCGATAACTCACCTTATGGCGGACAATGTCTGAGTTTCTTGAGCTTCAAAATTGTGCCAGGTGCTGCAAAGACATTGGCACTTACTGCCATTTACCGAAACCATTTCTACGTCGAGAAGTTGCTCGGCAATCTCATCGGGTTGGGCCGGCTGATGTCCTTTGTGGCCCGAGAAACCGACCTCAAGGTCGGTGCCCTTACCGTCGTCTCTACCCATGCACAAATCGATAAACCAGATGGCCGTCGTCGCTCGGACATCGAAGCGATGATCGCCAAATTCGATCAGGCTGCTGCGCCGCCTGCGGCATGACCTCCAGATAGTGGAAGTTGCAGCGTCTTCCCACAAGCCGAAGTTTCGAACCCATAGATCCGCTGAACGCCCGCGATGAATTCGGCTTGGCCCCCATAACTCGGGTGCCGCACCACCCGAACCGGAATGTCTATGCCTGCGAGCGCCATGCCGGCGTGCTGACCAATCGCAACGATTCGTTGGGGCCGGATCATCGCGATCAATGCGGTCAGTAGTGGCCAGGTTGCATCGCGTTCAGCTCGCGTGTGGCATCGGTTTGAAAAGGGCTGATCTGGCTCGTGAGGATGAAAGGGAAAGATGTTCCAAAGAAACGTCGGCTCGCCGATGTGCGATAGGACGCTCCAGACGATCGCTGCGGTACGCTCGGCAACGGCCGGTCCTCGCGTGGCGCGGTCCAAGGCGATGCCGCCAAGGAGAACACCAGCCTGAACCAGATGGACCTCATCTGTGAGGGGCACTCCAGTCCGTCGGCCCCCTCGATGGCCTAAATCGCGCGCTATCCAGATGGTATCAATCCGCACGGACAATGCCGCTTCCAAACAGCGCACGAGATTGCGCCTGCGCACGTGGGGGGCGTCTGGGCGATCATAAACGGGACAACAATCCACGTAAGGATTGAAAACCGACGGAAGGCGCAACTGTGAGAGAGCCTTGGCAAACGATTTAGGCGTTTTCATGGTAGCGTTTCGATTGAAAGACAGTGATTCGTAATGTCGATGTGGATGCGTCCGCGTCGGTGCCTACATAGGAAGCGGAAAGCGGCATATCCATCGAGGATCGCCTCTTCCCATAGCCACAAAGAGCGCTGCTCAGCTTCATACCCTGCGACGAATTGCCGAACCTGCTTGAGCAGATCGAATGGAAGTTCCCCGCACTTCATGTTGGCGAAAAGATCCAGCTCTATCGCCTGACCGAAGATCCAAGTCGTGACACCTTCTTCAATTAGTACCGCCCTTGCGCCATCCTGCACTTCGTCGACCTTCGCATCGCTCTTGCGCTTCAATCGAAGCAAGGATCGAATGACAGGGGACCAGCTCAGCACAGCCATATAGGCATAATGAAAGACATCGTGAAAGCGATAGTCATCGGCCACCATCGCATTGTCAGTGAGCCGATCGCCGATATTGATTCCGTTGCAGCGTTGAAACACGCAAATTTGGCCGCGCACCGTACGCTCAAACACCTCGACATAGAGATCGCGCGGTAGTCGCTCTTCGGGCTCAGCGCCAGCATCGAAAGGCTCTGGATAGACGCGTTCTCGCGGCCACCGATCGAAGATCTTGGCGAGGTTCTTCACCGCCGACGCCTCTAGGGTGACGCCTGCTTCGTTGGCCGCTTTGATTAGTGTGCGCATGATAGCGATCAGGCGCCCCGCGAGAGTCAGTTGGTTATTCGCTAACCGCTCGGCTTCGTGGTCGGCGACTAGGAGGCCAACTTCGCCCGCGAGTTGGAGCAACGTCTTCTCGAACGCTGCGGTAGGCTCTGTCGACCGTGGCATGATCTCTGGTTGTAGCGATGCGAAACTAAGCTTAGTATCACTCGTCCACTGCCAGTCTGAGTTACCTTGGCTAAGGTTAGCTGCAATGTCGCTCAGCATCAGCCCACCTCGGTTCGCGACTACAGTGAGATACCAGAGAACATCCCCCAGTTCCTCAACGACAGCACCGGCGTAGCCCACATAGGAAGCGCGATCGCGCTGCTTTTTCTTGACTTCGCTGAGGAGGCTGCCGGTCTCACCAACCAAGCCCAACAAAGGGAAAGTCAGTGATCCGCTGTCGCTGCGCTGGTCCGTTGTCAGGGCTTGTGTAGCGTAATCTGCAACAGTAAGTGGGGAAAATTCGTCCATCATTGCCGTCGCTTCTTTGCGGCATTGGCTAGAACCCTACATTAAAGAGGCCTACCTGGGTTGGGGTGTACACTTCTGCATCGTAAGCCAATTTCTCGCTATATCTTCAAATCCGGGTGCGTCTGCCGCTCGCCACACAATGCTGATCAGACGTCCACCTTGCTCACTTGCACACTGCGCACTTATGTTTATTTCGCGGTTTCATTATTTTGTTTCTACAAAATAGCATATGACCCGCTCCATTTCTTGGCTCGTCGCCTCGCGAAGTCGTTCGCTGTATCGAACCCGGCCCAGGTACTCCGAGACAACCAGATAGTTGCGCAAACTTTTGGATTCGGTCTCGGCAATCCGGCCCACGCCCAGTTCATCGCCCAAATCTTGCACGCATAGCGATGAACTTTCACTTAGACAACCGGGCGCGGTCAGGATCTTGGGTCACAAATCGTCGTGCCGAATGCGAAGCTCCAATCAGTGCTCGATTTCGGATTATCGCGGCAAACGGATGGATCCTCTTCGATTCTTGGCTTAACGTATAAAGATATGATCCGGAACATTTTGTTCTGGCGTCGAATCCTACCGACACAGGCCGGCTGCGGCTCGACAAGGAAGTCAGAGAGATCACAGAGGGCTTGAAGCGATCTAACCGCAGAGAACAATTTCAGCTCATTCCAGTTTTTGCAGCGCGGGTCAGTGATCTGCGGAGAAGCCTTCTGGACCATTGTCCCCGGATCGTTCATTTCGCGGGCCACGACGGGACCGACGGAATCGTGCTCGAGGACGATCAGGGACGCGCGTTCCGGGTGCCTGATGAGGCCCTCTCTGACTTGTTCGCCCTGTGCACGCAACAGGTCGAATGCGTCATTCTGAACGCATGCCATTCTGACTCACAGGCAGAGGCCATCGTCAAACACATTCCGTACGTCGTTGGCATGAACGCCGCCATCTCCGATGACGCCGCCATCGAATTCGCGGTCGGGTTTTACGACGCTCTTGGAGCAGGAAAATCCATTGAGGAGGCTTTCGGATTTGGGCGCAACGCGATCGCGCTAAAAGCAATTCCCGAGAGCCTCACACCGGTCCTTCGAAAAAAACGCCTTACCGTTGTGGAGAAACAGGCACTAGAGGGTGCTTACAGTCCGGTGCGTGATGTGTTCATCGACCTATCCATTATGAATCCAGACGCTTCGTCTTGGAACCGCGGAGAGGATTTGGTGCTCCGATATGGGATCGAGCGGAATCGGGACCGCGTCAGGGTCTATAGCGAGTTAGGCTACTCTGCCCGCTTCGCGAGAGGCGGTCCGATCGAACCGCTGAACTACCTGACCCCCACCTGGTGCGCCTTCAAATGGGACTTTCCAATTCTTGACTTCAAAGTTTTAAATCAGCGATCGAACCCGCTATTTCTCACTGAAGTGGTACTCGACGTCGCGGAAAGCCGCATCGATGCGCAGCCGTTGTTTGCGATCAAGAAAGATACCCGGCAGCGAAATGCCGGCGTTCTGCATCTGATGAATGAAGGCTGTGACCTCGCTGACCTGAAGCTTTCCTTTCATCTGCTGCCGGGACTGGTGGCAAACCCTCAGAACTTCGAGCCACCCTTCCGCCATGTGCTCACCTTATCCTCGCTTGAGGATTACGCCGAACTTGATGTGACGCCCGCATTTCATGATGAGGGTGTTGATATCGATGGTTTGATTCGCCTGAGCAACGGGAAGTGCGACGAGAACGGCTGCACCATTTCCAAGGCCGACGGGACTGAAGAGCGAATCACGAACGCCGAAGTCGAGAAGCGGTGGCAAGAGTACCTGGACCATTTCCGCGACGAGGTTGGGACCTTGGTGGGCGAAATCAGCTTCACGAGCAATGGTGCTGCAGGACACAGGCATCTCGTCAAGTTCCATGCTCCCGTCTACCTCGCGAACAAGAACCGGTATGGCATCACTAGGCCTCCAACCTTCATGTACGATGCGGCTTTCGAAGGCCAAGCCGCCGCGTACCAAAGACGAGTGCAGGTTTCGCAGGAATTGCAGCCAGGGGAGACGGATCGCTTCACGATAAAGGTTGCTGTAGCCGCATCATCGTTCCACCGTTTCCGGGCGACGCTCGTCGATATCAGTGGATTAACCCTGGAGTCGCTACCGATAGAAATGAAATGCTTCGTGCCTCGATCACGACAGAAAAGTGTTCAGACCAAGATCTCGCTGCAGGATAAGCTATGATTCGGCTATCCGACCTAAAGGGCCGCCGAGCTAGATTCAATTTGACGCTGGCCGGCGCGTCCAGATCGAGTGCTTGTCCGGCAAGTTGTGACGCTGTTTCCAGCGGCCATAGATCTCATCGATCTTCTTGACGCGGGCCGCACCAAAAGATCGCGCATCGCCTCTGTGACACCCTGCCCTTTGGTTGATTTCAATGTATGATAAAGGATGTTATCATACGTTAACGTAAGGGTAGGGCGCTTCTACTCGCTATAGTCTCGTCGTCTAATCTTCAGTATCCCGTTCGCTCAGACAACGAACCAGCTTGCACGTCTCTTCGATCTAGTGGTCTGTAACTTGAAATCGAAAGTAGTATGCTATATTGTTGGGATGCTGGGAACCACACTCCGATTGTCGCAGTCCGAAGCTCAGGAACTCCGTACGCGAGCGCGCTCGCGGGTGCTGCGCGCCGATGATGTGCGCCGCGCGCGGCGGATCCTGATGCTGGCCGAGGGTCAATCATGGTCCACCATCCAGCAGGCCTTGGGCTGTAGTTCGGCCTACATCGCGCGGTGGTAGACCCGCTTTGCCGAGCAGCGTCTGGCGGGCCTGTTTGCGCGCCATCAGGGGCGGGCGGCGACTAAGCGCACGCCGCGGCTGGAAGCCCGCATTCTGGCTTGGACCCGACGCCCGCCGACGGATGGTTCCACGCACTGGAGCAGCCGCAAGCTGGCGCGGGCGCTGGGGGTCAACCACATGATGGTCGCGCGAGTTTGGCAGCGCGCCGGGCTTAAGCCCCATCGGCTGGAGCGCTACATGGCCTCCGATGATCCGGACTTCGAGCGTAAGGCCGACGACGTGATCGGGCTGTACGTTGATCCGCCGCAGCACGCCGCAGTAATTTGCGTCGATGAGAAGACCGCGATTCAAGCCCTCGATCGCCTCGACCCCGTGCTGCCGCTCAGCCCGGGCGAGCCGAGCGCCACGGCTTCGAGTACTTTCGGCATGGTACGCTCTCGCTCTACGCTGCGCTGAACACCAAAAGCGGCAAAGTCCTGGGTCAGACCGCCGCCCGCCATACCACCGAGGAGTTTGTGGCCTTTCTCGGCCAGATAGTGGCGCTGGAAGCCAAAGGCCGCGAGATCCACATTATCGCCGACAACCTCTCGGCGCATAAGACCAAGCGGGTCGCACAGTTCCTGGCCGAGCATCCCAAGCTGCACCTGCATTTCACTCCAACCTATTCCTCGTGGCTCAATCAGGTCGAACTGTGGTTCGCCCGAATCGAACGCGATGTGGTCGCCCGCGAGGTCTTCACCTCGGTCAAGGACTTGGCCCGCAAGCTCATGCGTTACATCCGCCATCACAACCAACACGCCGCGCCCATCAAATGGGCCTACCGCGACTTCTCTCACAGAATTATCACCAATTTTGATTCAGCTGTTACAGGCAACTAGTAAGTATTGGTGACTCCGTCTCCTTGCCTGGACTCTAACTGATTTTCGTGCCGCTTTTCGGAGAGCAGGCCAGCGGCTCTATTGCGGAAAAGCAAGGGTACGAATCAGGCCTTGAGAAGTTCCTAGCGGTGATGCAACCCACTGACTTGTGGGATGGCGACCACTTTTCCGATCTCTGGTGGCATGACGGTGCGAGGGGTCGGGGCAATTCTTATCAAGTAGCATGGCGAGCAATGCGGTAAATATGCGCAAATTCATTTGTCTTTTCGTCGGACAAAGCTTTCCGGCGTGCCGTCCTCAGGATTGACGAAGATGACGTCTTTTGGATCGCGTCTAGGGGTGTCGAACGAGAGAAAGACCACCGGCTCCTCAAGAAGTTTGGGTAGAGCATGGACGGTTTTGTTTTTGAAGAAGAGGAGGTCGCCCGGAGCGAACTCTTCTCCGTTCGATGCATCGCCCATTCAGAAGATACCTCTCCCCGATAGAACGTAGAGGTACTCGTCGCAGACCGCATGATAGTGCGGAGGTAACTCTCGGTAAACGCGCCAGACTCGGGCGCTCGCAGCGGGTTCGTTGGTCAGGTAGGTATCGATTAATCGCGTTTCCGCAGTCGCTGGAAAAGACCGACCGATCGCGCTCGGCTTGAAGCGCTTGTAATCATGTTTTTCTGTCATTACAGGTTCTCCATTTTCTGAAATATGAAATCTCGGGCTCTGATGACTTAACAGAACCCCCCAGATTTAATCGAAATCCTTCCAGCATAATTTTGCAGGGGCCGCGATCGCGTGTCTCACGAAATTTACTTCTCGCGCGGATCAGATGCTGAGAAGCCATCTTACGGTTGAGTAAAAGATAGGAATTCTATCCAAAACAAATCATAAACTTTTTCTGGTCCCCCGGTCCCGACGTCGCCATGCAGATGCCGATCCTTCCCGTGAACTTGGCGTAACCCGCACGCCGCAACGGCCGCGGTTTCCTCGTGCAAAAACTGCTCAATGTGGTGCGGGGGAGTTACGAACTTAACGGAATGCCTCACCATAGATCTCCCAAATTCTCCTCGACCGAGCTACCGAACGGAGCAAGGCCTTCGTTTAAAGAAGACGCGCGTTGCACCGAATTGCGGCCGCCATAGTTGGCTACCAAGATGCGTACAAAAAGATTTAACCATTTCCCTGCTCCTTTGGAACTTGGACCGATGTTAATCTGGGACTCTCGCGGCAGGAGCAGCTCCTGACGTGCGGAGCTGCTCCTGATGTAAGGGACTATCGCCCGACGATTTCCGACAAGAACCAGGTGCGGCGTTCAGTTTCGTCGATCCAGACCTCGATCAGGCTGGCCGTGGCAACGTCGTTGTACTGGTCGCAGAGTTCATGGGTCTGCCGTAGTTCCCGCGTGAACTGCAGGTTGTCATCGCGCAGTTCGGCGATCATGTCCTCGGGCGCGACAAACTCAGCGTTGTTGTCCTTCAAGCTCTGATGCTTCGAGATGTCGCCGATAGAATGAAGCGTGGTTCCACCGAGCTTGCGCGCCCGTTCCGCGATATCATCCGTCATCGCGAAGACCTGGCTGCCTTGCTCATCCAGGAGCAGGTGATAGTCGCGGAAATGCCTGCCGCTCATGTGCCAGTGGAAGTTCTTGGTCTTTACGTAAAGTGCGAAGACATCCGCCAGCATCTTGCGCAACGCGTCGGAGATCTCTACGACGGCATCGGCGCTGAGATCGGTTGGAGTTGTTGCGAAGTTCCTCATTTGAGTCGCGGTGTTGGTTTTCATTGTTCTGTTCTCCTTTTGCATATCGTTAAAATCTTTAGTTGATACACACGTTGATCGCCTTCAAAGGCTCCTCAGCGTGATCTGCGGCGGGGCGCCAGTGACGCTGCGAGTCGAGCGCCATACTCCGAGTCGGCATTGCGGAAGTGCCCGACCGAACGTTCGATGATGTCGTCGCGGCTAACCTGTGAGAGGCTCGTCGCGATGTTTTCGATCAGCCTCTGCTTCTCGTCTTCGCTCATGAGGCGATAGAGGTCGCCAGCCTGAACGAAGTCGTTGTCGTCGCGATGACTCACCGGCGCATGGTTTCCCGTCAGCCCGGCGACTTCGATCGGCGCCCATAGCGGCTTGCCGGTCTGTTGCGGGCCGTCAAAACTGTTGGGCTCGTAATTCTTTTCGCGCCCATGGTTGCCATCCGCGCGCATCGCGCCATCGCGGCTGTAGTTACGTGCTTCAGCCGCGTGTGGGCGATTGACGGGCAACTGCATGTGATTTGCGCCGAGGCGGTAACGATGGGTATCGCCGTAAGCGAATAGACGGCCTTGCAGCATCCTATCGGGCGAGGGGCCGATACCCGGCACGAAATGCGCCACATTGAAGGCCGCCTGTTCGACTTCGGCGAAGTAATTCTCGGGGTTGCGATCCAACACCATTCTGCCGACCGTCATGAGCGGGTAGTCGCGATGCGGCCAGACCTTGGTGAGGTCAAAGGGATTGAAGCGGTACTTGACCGCGTCCGCTTCCGGCATGATCTGCATCTTGAGTGTCCACGACGGATATTCGGCCCGGTCGATCGCGCGCAACAAGTCGCGCTGATGGTGGTCCGGGTCGTGGCCGGCAATACGAGCCGCATCCGCCGCCGTGAGGTTTTTGATCCCCTGGTCGGTTTTGAAGTGATACTTCACCCAGAAGGCTTCGTCGCGCGCATTGACCCATTGAAAGGTGTGCGAACCGAAGCCGTCCATGTTGCGCAAGCTGGCCGGGATGCCGCGATCGCTAAACAGGATCGTGAACTGATGAGTCGCTTCGGGGCTTAGTGAGAAGAAGTCCCAGATGTTGTCGGGTTCTTGAATGTTGGTGTACGGGTCGCGCTTTTGCGAGTGGATAAAATCAGGAAACTTGAGCGGATCCCGGATAAAGAAGACTGGTGTGTTGTTGCCGACCAGGTCATAGTTGCCATCCTCGGTGTAGAATTTGATCGCAAAGCCGCGCGGGTCGCGGAGTGTGTCGGCCGAGCCCTTCTCGCCAGCCACCGTGGACATCCGAATAAACACTTCGGTTCGCTTACCGACTTGGGCAAGGAACCTGGCCTTGGTCCAACGCGTCACATCGGCCAACACCTCGAAGTACCCATAGGCACCCGAGCCTTTCGCATGAACGACGCGCTCCGGAATCCGCTCACGGTCAAAGTGCGCGAGTTTCTCGATCAGATGATGATCCTCAATCAGGACCGGTCCGGCTGGGCCTGCGCTGCGCGAGTTCTGATTGTCGGTGACCGGGGCGCCGCTATCGGTGGTCAAAGTCTTCCTGGATTCCATCTCTTTCTCCGCCTGAATATCTTCAATTCCTAAGGCGTGAAGAGTGGGATTTGGCGATGTGAAAAATGACCGCACAACCGGATTGGGCAGGAATTGCCGCAAATGCTACGATGCGCCGACACGCGTTCTCAGAAGAATGGCCACACCCGGCCAAGAGAGATTCAGATGCCACGCGAGACTGAATACGCTGCTTCTCCACCGATTGGTTTCGGCAGTAGGGCGTCCGGTTCCGTTTCGTCACATAACGGGATTCTCCGCAAAGAGGGCGAGTACTGGACCATCGGGTACCTTGGGAAAGACTTTCGCCTGAAGGACACCAAGGGGCTCGGCTACCTGGCCCATCTGCTGCGCCATCCCGCGACCGAATTCCACGTGCTCGATCTGGTAGGTGGAATTGCGGGCGATCGCGGAGACGAAACAATTGACTCGGCTCATGGCTTGCCGCGCGGAGATGAGGATCTCGCAAAGGCCGGCATCCACATCGCGAGCCTCGGCGACGCGGGCGAGATGCTCGATGATCAGGCCAAAGCCGCGTACCGGCTCCGGCTGTTGGAACTGCGTGAGGAACTGGAAGAAGCCATGGAGCTCGGCAACGTCGAGCGCGCCGAGCAGGCGGAAGCGGAGATCGACGCACTGACGCGGGAACTGTCGCGAGCGGTCGGGCTGGGTGGACGTAATCGTAAAGCAGCCTCGGCTTCCGAACGCGCCCGGCAGAGCACCACCAAGACCATCAAGGCGGTATTGGAAAGGATTGCGCAAAGCGATGGCGCGCTGGGAGATATCCTCACGCGCTGTATCAAGACCGGGACCTTCTGCTCCTACCAGCCCGACCCCGATTTCTCGATCGCGTGGGAATTCGCTGCGCCGGATTTCGAGCCACCAGCGGCCCTGCCACCGCGCTCAAACGACGATGCCGCCCTCGCATCGGAGGCTCGTACGCCTCCACCGATTTCGCCGACTGTGCTGGAGGTTTCTCCATTCTCGCCCGCCGAACGTACAGTGTTCGTGGGGCGCGAAAACGATCGTGCTGCGATTCGCACCGCGATCGATCGCGCGCTGGGCGGTCACGGCTCGTTGGTGATGCTCGCGGGTGGTCCCGGCGTGGGCAAGACCCGCCTCGCGATGGAGATGGCGGATTACGCCTGGCGCGTGGGCTTCCGCTGCGCCGTCGGGCACTGCTACGAAAGAGACGAACCTTTCCCCTTTCTTCCTTTCGCCGAGCTCCTTGAAAACAATCTGGCGCAGGCGACCAGCCTCGATAATTTCCGTCGGCATATGGGGGATAACGCGCCCGAGCTGGCCCAGATCGCGCCTAGCCTGCGAAGGATCTTTCCGGATATTCCGCAGCCCCTGGAGCTGCCGCCGGCGCAGCGCCGCCGCTACCTGTTCCAGAGCATTTCAGAGACGCTGGCGCGCTCGGCGCGAACCCGTTCGCAAGTAAGGATTCTCGAAGACCTTCACTGGGCCGACGAATCCTCGCTGGGGCTTTTAGTTCATCTCGCCAATCGCGTCGCACAACTTCCAGTCGTCATCATCGGCACCTATCGGGACGGACATGGGGAGAATCCGGCGCTGGTCAGAACTCTCGAAGAGCTGATTCGGATGGGTGTCCGTCCGCTCAAACTGAACGGCCTGTCCAAGGACGCTGTCGCGGAAATGTTGCATGGACTGAGCCGGCGCCAGGCGCCGGATCGCCTGGTGAGCACTATCTTCGAAGAAAGCCAGGGCAATCCATTCTTTGTCGAGGAAGTGTACCGGCATCTAGTTGAAGAAGGAAAAGTCTTCGACGCCGACGGCCAGTTTCGCCCTGACATTCAGATCGACGAGATCGACGTACCGGCAAACGTGCGGTTGGTCATCGACCGCCGCCTGCAACGCTTCGAGGTGCATGAAAAGCGGGTGCTAACGGCCGCCGCGGTGATCGGGCGGACTTTCAGCTTTCGCCTGCTGACTGAGGCCAGCCACATCGACGTTGACGAACTCTTCACCGTCATCGAGAAGGCGCAGCAGATGGGATTAATTATCCCAAGCGCCGAGGGGCCGGATAATCCATACGCCTTCACCCATGAACTGGTGCGTCAAACGTTGCTGGCCGGCATCTCGGCCCCACGCCGGCAGCAGATGCACGCCACAGTTGCCGCGACCATCGAGTCATTGTATCCACGCTTAGTTGAGGATCGCGCTGGAGAGATCGGCGATCATTTGCTCAAGGCCGGATCTTTTGCCGACGGCGGGAAGCTGTTCCACTACCTGGTGGTCGCGGGAAAAAGCGCACTCAAGGCTGCCGCATTTGAGGAGGCGCGCCGGTATTTCCGATCAGCCCTGTCCCATCATGGGACCGTTGAAGCACGCGAACGGGCTGACCTGTTCTCGAACCTTGCGATCGCCGAACGAGGTCTGGAACGAACAGACGAAGTACTTGTCAATCTAGGTCAGGCGCTCGAGACTCACATTGAACTCAGCGATCGAGCGATGATCGGAAACACGGCCATCGATCTGGTTGACGCCCTTAGGCATGCTGGCCGCTTCGATGAGGCTGCCGAGGCAGCTCGTCACGCGCTCGCTTACCTAAAGGCCGATATTAGCTCCGAGCGGGCGCGTCTTCTCGCCGCCCTCGGGCAGACCCATGCTATCGCCGCGAACTATGAGCGGGCCCACGAGGCGCTACAGGAAGCGTTGAACATTGCCTCCCGGCTCTCCGATCCAATGCTTATGGCCGGATTGCTTGGCGCTCGAGCGCTCGTAAATTTCCATTTCTGCCGGTTGAATGAAGCGGCAGCAGATTGCCTTTTGAGCGAGCAAACAGGCGGATCGGAAGCTCCTCCGTGGGAGCACGCCTCGCAGCTGCGTACCCTGCATCTGGTTTTGCTACATCTAGGACGCGCGGAAGAAGCGCTGAGAATCGCGGACGATCTTGAACCACTGGCCAGGAAGATAGGGCAAACCTACTCGATCGCGCGTTGCATCATCGCGAGAGCCTGGGTGGGATTTGCCCACGCGCCGGACCTCACCAAACTCGCAATGAGCATTCAGCAAGTATCGACATCTGAACAAACGCCTGGGTTTGCGTTTTGGGGTCCGTTTTTCGAAGAGCAACTCAGCTCAGTGGATTTCCTGCGCGGAAACTGGACTACCGCTCTCGTCCACGCGCAAGCTTCAAGTCAACTGGAAGTAGATAGTGCTACCCGAGGACTGGGCGTCGGAACGCAATTTCGCCAGATGGCTTATGCTGGCGATCGAGCCGGGGCATTAGGAATCCTTGATGGAAACCGGGCCATGCTACCCGTTCTCGGTCTCAAGAACACCAGAGGTTCGTGGTGGATGCTCGCGCTGGTGATCGAAGGTCTTGTCATGCTCGGCGAGCTATCGAAAGCTGCGGAGCTTTACCCGCATGCGCGTGAGTTTATCGGCACTGGAGCGGTAGTGCTTTGGCCGGTCTTCCGCTTCACCCAGACGACTGCAGGTATTGCCGCGTCAGCAGCGCATCAGTGGGAAGCTGCCGAAGAGCATTTTCAGATCGCGATGCATCAAGCCGAGGCCCTTCCCGACCGCCTCGAACAGGCCGAGATTCGCCGCTTCCACGTGATGATGCTGCTCGACCGCGCCGCTCCAGGTGATCGCGACAAAGCACAGATGCTACTCCGCGAAGCGCTGGTGACTTACACGCAAATCGGAATGCCCCGCCACATCGAAATGGTCCAGTCGCTCCTGAAGTAAGCATCGACCAGAGTCCCGACGATCAATCTCCTTGCTTAGCGTCCGTGGGGCGCGCCTGTATCGTAGTGAAGACAGTTGTGGAGAGTCCATTCGAAGCCGTCACTACCAGTGCGCACAGGTAGGTACCTGTATGTGTGTAAACATGAGGTATGATCGTGCTAGATGGAAGCGATGACGTTGAGCCATCTCCAAAATTCCATTGATAGACCAGAGAAGATGGCGGATTCAGCATAATCACGAGAAAATCCACGGCTAATGGCGCTGGGCCATAGGCCGGCTCTCCGAGCAAATTGACGTCAAGGCGTGGCTGAGTCGAACTATGGGTTGGACTATAAGTACCCATCGCCGAAGCTGCCGCTTCCGCTGGCCCATAGTCACCGGGAATCGCACTACTCATTGGACTAGGAACCGTAGGAGCGGACGCTAACGGCATCTGTGCAAAGGCTGGAACTGCGCAGACGGTCAGTAGTAGTGCAACCGAAACAACCTGTAACAGCAGCTTGAACAACGACTTATTCTTTAGTCGGTTAAGTGTAAGCCTCGGCGAGGTGTTCATTGCTCTTTCTCCGGCCCGACGAGACCGCCAATGACCGCCAATGCGTATCATTCCCCGCGCACCGGCGCCGCTTTCAGATTGTTCTTCTTGAGCAGCAGCACCAGCGGAATCATCGCGAGGCACAGCATCGCGAGCAGCCACGCCACATCTATGTACGACTGCACGGTCGCCTGTGTGATCGCGGCGTCGTAGATGCGCAAATGGCTTTGATTGACCGCTTGCGACTGGCTGAGTCCGTGGTGAAAAAGCTGCTGACTCAAGCCAGCCATCATGTTGCGATAAGACTGTTGCGCCGGGGTGACGTGTGCGATGAGTTTGTCCTGATGGAACTGCTCGCGGCGCGTGACCATAGTCTCGACCAGCGCGATGCCGACGCTTCCGCCAATATTGCGCAACAGATTGATCGTGCCGGAAACCTCGCCGCCTTTTTCCGTTGGAACGCCCACGTACGAAGCGGTGTTGATTGGAACGAACAAGAGCGCCAGGCCGGCAGCTTGCAACACACGGAACATCGCGGCGGTGCGAAAATCGATCTGAAGATCGAGGCTGTAGGTAATATGGAGCGCCGTCAGCGCGCTCAGCAGGAAGCCCACCCCGATCAGCCAGCGCGCCTGTATCCGCTTGACTAACATTCCAGCCAGCGGCATCAGAAAGATCAGCAACAAGGCCCCCGGCAACTGCGTCTTGCCAGCCAGTTCTGCATCGTAACCCATGAACGCCTGGACGTACTGCGGAGTGAAAACGGTCATTCCGTAGATCTGCACACCGAAGGCTAAAATCATCACCGCCGCCGCCGTGAAGTTGCGGTTCTTGAACATCCGTAGATCGGCTACAGGCTTGCGCCGGGTCACTTCCCAGATGACGAACGACACCAGCGCTACTGGAAAGATCACCTCCAGCGTCGCGATTGCCGGCGAGTAGAACCAGTTGTCTTCCTGGCCCTTGTCGAGGACGACTTGTAAAGCGCCCAAGGCCAGCGCCAAAAAACCGATTCCGATGTAATCGATGCTCACCTTACCGCGCCGCTTCTTGATCTGGTCCGTGAGATAGGCCGGGTCCTTGATGATGCGTGACACCAGTAGCAGCGACAGCATCCCGACGGGCACGTTCATGTAGAAAATCCAGCGCCACTGATAGTTGTCCGTGATCCAGCCGCCGAGCGTTGGCCCGATCGCCGGCGCCATTACCACCACCATTCCGTACATCGCGAACGCCGTGCCCAATTCTTCCGGTGGAAAAGTGTCCCGCAAGATTGCCTGCGATACCGGCTGCAGGCCGCCGCCGCCCGCTCCCTGAATAACGCGAAATAGAATGAGCATCCCGAGCGACGGCGCGATTCCGCATAGAAATGAACTGACCGTGAAGATCGCCACGCAAGCCATGTAAAACCGCTTGCGCCCGAACAGCTGCGAGAGCCATCCGCTGATCGGCAGCACGATCGCGTTAGCGACTAGGTAAGACGTCAGTACCCAGCTCGCGTCGTCAACGCTGGCCGCCAGTCCACCCGCCATATAGGGCAGGGCCACGTTGGCGATGCTGGTGTCGAGCACTTCCATGAATGCGGCGATTGAAACCACCCCCGCGATAACCCATGGATTGACCCGGCGCTTACCCGCGGTCGCCGAACCCTGCGTGCCGATAATTTCTGGTGCGGCGCTCATCGCACTTACCACAAGCTCCGAGGACCGCCGTCAACCCAGACCGTCGGTTCAACAGACATGCCGGGACGCAGGCGATGTTGCGGATCCTGACCGGAGTAGAGACGAATCCGCACTGGTAAGCGCTGCACGACCTTGACGTAATTGCCCGTCGCATTTTCAGGAGGCAGGAGACTATATAGTTCGCCGGTCGCACCCGGCAGTCCTTCGATATAGCCCCTATAATCGCGCCCGGTCGTGTCCACGTAAACCGTAACCGGCTGGCCACGATGCATCCGCCGTATTTGAGTCTCTCGGAAATCGGCCGTGATCCAGATGTCGTCGAGCGGAACGATGGTAAGTAATTGCTCGCCCGGCTGCACGCGCTGCCCGATCTGCACAGACTTATCGCCCACCACGCCTGTGGCAGGAGCCAGGATATGCGTGTAGCTAAGGTTGAGGTTGGCCTGGTCGAGCGAGGCTTGCGCGGCTAGTGCGGCGGCTTTGGCTTGACCGATCATGCTCTCCATCGCGGTTATAGCTGCGCGATCTGAAGCAACTGCGGCCGCATCGACCTTGCCTGTCATGAGGATATCGTCGTAGGTTTCCAGCGGGATCACGCTTTGCCGGTAGAGTTCCCCGAAGCGCTGAACGTCCAGTTGAGCCTTGGCATTGGTCGCCACCGCGGCTGCGAGATTCGCGACGCTCAGGTTGTAGCTCTGCTGCGCGGCTGCTATGCCCTGTTGCGCTTCGGCTAAATTCGCAGATGCATTCGCGAGGCTCGCTTGATAGTCGCGCGGATCGAGATCGACCAGCACCTGGTCCTTCTTTACGCGATACGTATTTTCGACGTTGACGTGAATGACTGTGTCATTGATGCGCGTGCTTATCGGATCGAGATGCCCTTCGATCTCAGCGTCGTCGGTCCACTCATAGGAGTGCGTATAGTTCCAGAAACGCTGCCCAGTAACGCACAACAAAGCAGCTACGGCTAGCGCCAATACTAGTCTAAGACGTGAGCGGATAGGGCGGTCGCCACCTTTCGCGTTCTTACGATTTCTTTCATCGCCGGGCGATTTTTCTACTTCCTTCTCAGGGCCGGTGTCATCGGAATGCGGCTCGCGCTGCAAGGCTTGCTGCTGGTCCCGCAAGTGCGCCACTTCAAGCCTCAGGTTTCGAATTTCTACACCTAGCTGCTCCTGGCCGTCCGGCAGCGAATTAGCATCATTTCGCCGTGCACTATTCAAACTAGTTCCAGGCTGGCTCCAAGCTGACCCGGGCACGGTGCTATCGTCGTTTCGATCCATTGGTCTGGCCTTGAGTACGTATCTGCTTAGTTTTGTCTGCTGAATCTCTTTAAGCGTAAGATTCAGCGCACCTCAGTTGGAACGACCGTTCCCTGTTAAGGCGTGAAATCGATAGCGCCACGCGTGCGGTTAAATTTCACAGCCTATAAGAACCTCCCGGCAGGATGGGTCGCGACATAAGTGAGCGTTCCGGCTTCAGTCGGGCCAGGCTGATTCAAGAATGACGCTACAAAAGTTAATCCGTTTGTAGTTGGGATCCATGCGCTCGAGCACGTCCGCCTTGACGTTGCCAAAGGTAGTCTCGGGCTTGTGTTTGACGCCGTCGAAAAAGGCCTGGATGATACGCTCCTTGAAATGATCGCCGCGAGGATGGGCGGCAATGATCTGCTTGCGCTGCTCGTCCCCAAATTCAGCAAAGCCCAGGCCGAGAACGTCCATCTCCACGCCGGCGGTCACTAGCGCAACTTCGGGTTCTTTGAACCTGGGTATGCCCGGCGTAGTGTGGAGCGCGATCGCATCCCAGACTACGTCAATCGCCTCGCGCGGGACCTTGTGGCGGAGCAGGAACTCTAGCGCCGCGTTAGCGCCGTCCACCTCGAACCGTTCGCTGGCGCTTGAGTACCCACTAGTCAACCCGATGTCATGAAACATCGCGCCCACATAGAGCAGTTCAGGGTCGAACCTCAGCTCTTTGCGCAGTCCGGCCAGGGCGCCGAACAGATACACCCGAGTGGAGTGATGAAAGAGCAATGGGGGTTCAGTGTCTCTAATCAATTCAGTCACTTCCCGAGCTAGCTTGCCATCGGGTATGGAGACGCCCGCAATCGAATTATTCGGCATTGTTGTGTCCTCCCAATCGAATATTAAATTGACAAGTGCCGAGCATTATCAGCTGACTCATTTCGCCCGAAGTCTTTGAATCCACTGAATTGGCGGCAATTGGGAGGCGTGAAAAACGATCGCACAACCGTTGTGCGTATGATGGGGTGGCGTGATATAGTTTCTAAACCATAGCCCGACCTACGGAGTTGCTAAGCCCTCGCTGAGTTATCGCAGGCGCCCGGCGTACTTCGCACTTGAGAGACCGGCTGGGGGCGGGCGGGCGGCGCCATAAATTCGGGTCCAACTGCATCCTTGACGGTATGGCGAATGATCCGATCGATCTCACGAAGCGCCGATTCGTCGAGCGTCCATCCCATCACGTCGCCAATCGGATCGAGCTGGCCCGGATGGCGTGCACCCCATAGCGCGCTGGCGACGCCGGGCTGATCGAGCACCCATCTGAGCGCGAGGTGGATGACCTGTTTGCCATAATTCTCCCGCGCGAATCGGTCGAGAAGCCGGACGGCCTCAACGTATTGTACGAAGCGCGGTGATTGGAATTTCGGATCAGTTTTGCGCAGGTCATCCCCCTCGAACTTAGTTTCAGGATTCATCCGACCGCTGAGCAATCCGCGACAGATCGCTCCATATGCAAAGACCCCGATGCCCTCACGTAAACAGTAAGGCAGGACGTCTTTTTCGATCGCGCGCTCGAACAGATTATAGGGAGGCTGCGCGGTATGAATCGGAGCGACCAGAGCAAACTCATTCATCTGTTCGGGCGAAAAATTACTCACGCCGATTGCGCGAATTTTTCCTTGCTTGAAGAGTATGGCCATAGCCTCGGCGGTCTCATTAATCGGCGTCATCGGATCCGGCCAATGCACCTGGTAGATATCGATGACGTCGGTTTGGAGCCTCTTCAATGAAGCTTCGATCTCAGCGAAGATTCGCGCACGAGTCGCATTGCGAAACGGCTCGCCATTAGTCCAGTCGAGTCCGACCTTGGTGGCGATGGACACTCGTCGTCGCAGGCCGTCCGATGCGAGCGCCTTTCCGACGATTTCTTCCGACCTGCCGAAGCCATACACGGGTGCGGTGTCGATTAACGTGATTCCGCGATCTACTGCGGAACGGATCGTGCGGATCGCTTCCGCTTCGTCAGTTCCGCCCCACATCCATCCGCCCATCACCCAGGTGCCAAGTCCGATACGCGATACTTGAAGGTCGGTGCCGGCAATTTTTACGGTTTCCATTATTCTTCTCCGTTGAATTTTTACAGATTTGTATAGCTTCGAAGTCCTATGATTCGTTTGAATTCGAACTGATGGGACGAACCGGTTGGCCGTCGCTGATAGCTTGGCCGATGCTCATCGCAACGAGATCGCCGTCGCGAACGTCACCTGACACGACGACATCGATACCGTTGTCGCGGCCTAGATGAACTTCCGCCAGATGGAGTCGATTTTCGCGGACGACTGGCAGATAAACCTTGTCATCCTTAAAGACCAGCGCATCATCCGGCGCGACGAGACCGCCAGCAGTGGGCGCCATCGTCAGGCGGACCGAACCGTACATACCCGGCATCAATTTGAGATCGCGATTAGGCAGATCGACCTCTACCAACATCGTTCGTGAATCCTCGGAGAGAGCCGTCGGATGATGAGTCACGACGCCATCGAATTCCTGACCGGGGTACTCGTTGACGGACACCGCGGCGCGGTCCCCATCGTGAATAAGAGGCGCGAGCGGCTGCGGAACATAAGCGTAAATCCGTAAGGGCTGCAGCGTCGCCATCGCTACGATCGGCGACGAAGTGTTGTTGGTCGGGAAAGCTGGACCGGTCGTGGCCGAAACGGGCGTCGTGGCCTGTGGAATCAGTGCGCCCGGGTCGAAGTAGCGCGCCGTAATGATGCCATCGACTGGCGCGCGCACCACTTCGTAGGCCTGCGTCGCGAGCATCTGCCGGTAGAATGCCTGCGCCTGTAGCATCGAGGCGTGCCAGTTGTCGGCCGTCTGCTGAGGTACGACCTGTTCTTTCGCCAGGTACTGATAACGGCTGTCTGTGATCGCTTGCAGCCGATAGTTCGCCTGCGCGTCGTGAACCTGCTGGTCAACTTCGGGCGATACCAGAATCGCGATCACCTGACCCTGCTTAACGCGGTCGCCCTTATCGACATAGATGGTCCTCAGGTAGCCGGCTATCTTCGCGTAAACGGGCGTCTCGACGTAGCCGCGCATCGTGATCGGTACCTCATAGTGACGGGCGCTCTCGCTCGGATGAAGCGGTTCCACGAGCACCTGCGGTCCCTGATTAATCTGCGCGTCAAGTTCTCCGGTCTGTCTCTCCAGGCGCATTTGATACGCCAGAACTATTCCGGCTGACGTGGCGGTCACGAGGACCACCGCAATTGCACTCGCGACAATGAAGCGCCGCCGTTGCTTTTTATTTTTGCTCGGTGTCGCGGATTGTTTGCTGTCCATCGGATTCTCCCCGAACTATGCTCCAGGCGTAATGGCGTCGATCCTGGCGTCCCGCTGTTGTTTCGTGATGAGGGTGCGGCCGAAGATCGAATAAATCGCGGGCACCACGAACAGGGTCATCAGCGTCGCCGCGATGAGTCCGCCGATCACGGCGCGGCCAAGAGGCGCATTTTGCGCAGAACCTGTGCCTAGTCCCAGCGCCATCGGCAGCATGCCCAGTATCATTGCGAGCGCGGTCATGATGATGGGGCGCAGACGAATGCGGCCGGCTTCGATCGCACTCGCGACCGCGTCGCGCCCTTCCTCGCGCATTTCGTTGGCGAAAGTGATCAGCAGGTTGCCGTTGGCGACGCCGACACCCACCGCCATGATCGCACCCATCAAGGACTCCACGTTGATCGTCGTGCCAGTCAGCACGAGCATCCACAGAACACCGGCGAGGGCGCCTGGAATCGCCATCGTGATAACGAAAGGCTCCAGCCATGACTGGAAGTTGGCCGCCATCAGCAGATAGACCAGGATGATCGCGAGTCCGATGCCGCCGCCGAGTGTGATGAACGAACTGCGCATCGCTTGACTCTGGCCGCGGATATTGATCAGAGTTCCCGTCGGTAAAGTTCCGAGCGAAGCGATCGCGCGCTGCACTGCATCGGTCGCACTGCCGAGGTCGCGTCCCGACACCGCCGAGTCCAGGTCGATAACGCGCTGCACCGAGTAATGATCGACGACGGCTGGATCGATGTCGTGGGTGATCGATGCGACGTTGGAGAGCAGTTGCGCAGAACCCACCGGATTGTTCACTGCGCCCGGAGTAAGGGGCGTATTCGCAATCGCATCGACCGAATGCATCAGGTGATACGGCGCCTGAACGATGACGCTGTAATTGACGCCGTTTTTGGGATCGAGCCAGAAATTAGGCTGAACCAGAGTGGCGCCGTATAGTTCGGCGAGCAAACTGGAGGCGACCTGCTGCTCGGTTACGCCAACCTCGAGCGCTTTGGTGCGATCGACGTTAACCTTGAATGCCGGATAATCGAGCGGCTCCGCAATTCTTAGATCGACGAGCCCCGGAATACGGCTCAACTTATCCTTGAGCTTCGCGGCGACAGCGTAGTCCGAGTTCAGATCGAAGCCCGAAATCTGCACATCGATCGCCGCCGGCAAACCGAAATTCAGCACCTGGCTGACGATATCTGCGGCCTGGAAATAGCCGACCACCAGCGGAAAGTTGACCGGCAACATCCGCCGAATCTGATCTTCATAGATCGCGGTCGGGTGATGCTTCGGCTTTAGCTGAATCAGGATGTCGGCATCCTGCGCGGCGACGCTGTCAGTCTGGTAGTACGCAAGGTCGTACGAAGTTGGGACGCCAATATTATCGCTGATGCTTTCGATCTCATCCGCCGGGATGATCTTGCGGATGGATTGCTCGACGCCTTCTACTATCTGTTCGGTACGCTCGATGCGCGTGCCAGTAGGTGCGCGCACGTGCAGGCGCATCATGCCCGCGTCAACGCTGGGGAAGAAGTCTTCGCCAACTACCAGCATCAGCGGGAACGAGCCAACGATCACTAGAGAGACCGCCGCCAACCCCACCGTTCGATGCGCGACGAATACCTTGAGAGCGGCTGCGTACCCTTCGCGCAGGCATTCGAAACGAGTTTCGAATCCGTGGAGAAAACGCCCAATGAAGCTATTGGCGTCCGCCTCCTGATGCTGTTCGGGAAGCAGGTAGGAAGCCATCGTCGGAACCAATGTCCGGGACAGCAGATAGGAGGTCAGCATCGCGTAAACGACCGACAGGGCAAGCGGTGTGAAGAGAAACCGCGCGACGCCGCTCAACAGCACGACCGGGAAAAAGACGATACAGATCGAGAGCGTGCCGACCAGCGTCGGCGTAGCGATCTGATGCGCGCCGTCGAGAATCGCCACCAGCAGTGGCTTATGCATCGCGTGATTGCGATGGATGTTTTCAACCTCGACTGTCGCGTCATCAACCAGCATCCCGATCGCCAGGGCGATCCCGCCCAGAGTCATTGTGTTGATCGTTTGACCTGACAGTTTGAGACCGATAATCGCGGTCAGAATCGCAAGTGGAATAGAGGTGATTACGATAAGCATGCTGCGCGCCGAACCGACGAACACCAGCACCATCAGCGCGACGAGGACGGCTGCGATTACGGCCTCACGCACGACTTCGATTAGCGCGGCGCGAACGAAGGTCGATTGATCGAAGGTGAGGGCAATCTTTATTCCGTGAGGAGCTATGGAGCGGATGAACGGCAGCTTCGCCTTCACCGCATCGACGACCGCCAACGTCGATGCAGCCTCGTGCCTCACGACCAACAGGTACGTCGCGGGCTTTCCATTGACTCTGACTACGTTGGTCTGCGGTTGATGACTGTCGGTGACGGAAGCAACGTCACCGAGTAGCACTGGTACGCCATTGACGATCTTGACCGGCAGCGAATTAAAGTCCGCGACCTTGGTCGGGCTCATGTTGATATCGACGTTGTATTCGAAGTGGCCCATGCGCGAGGTGCCGGACGGTATGATCACGTTCGAAGTGGCGAGCGATGTGCCGAGGTCATTGGCCGAGACGTTGTTGGCATACAGCTCGGTTGGATCGATATTCACCATCACCGCCCGGGTCACACCGCCCAGGGGAGCCGGCGACGAGAAGCCGGGGATCGTGAAAAGCTGCAACCGCATAAAGTTGAATGCGTAGTCGAACAGTTGCGATACCGACTTCGTATCGCTGGTGACATTCAGTTGAGCGACAGGGACGTCGGCCGCGTTGTAGGAGATGATCTGCGGAGGTTCCGTGCCTCGCGCCATATTGGTCAGGATGCTCTCGGAGACCGCGTTGATCTGCGCGATTGCGCTCGCGATATCGGCGCCGGGTTGAAAATAGACTTTAAGCAAACCCACTCCGAGCATCGATTCGGACTCGATATGCTCGATACCGTTGACTGTCGTCGAGTAGGCGCGCTCGCTGATGAAGACCATGCGGCGTTCCATATCGCGGGACGCCATCCCCGGATAATTCCAGACCACCATCACCACCGGCACGTTGATCGCCGGAAAGATATCGGTGTTCATCAGGAAGAAGGAGAGCGTGCCGAGAACCAGCATCAGGAGCGCCATCACCGCGACTGAAATCGGGCGGCGCAGAGCGAGTCGGACAATCCACATCATGATTGAAATGCCTCCGCGGACGCCCTCGACGGCTCATCGCACCCGCTGACTGCTTAGTCTCGAGAGCCCGCCGACCGGCTGAGAATCCCTCCGGACCCGCGCCAGGCGTTCCATCTCATCGATCACGATCGAGAAGTCGTCCTCGCCATTGACCGCAGTCCGGGCTGCGTTGATCTGATGCGCGGCTGCGGCTAGCGGCATCGGCGCGCCCACTTCGGCCGCCTTCTCCAGAATCAATCCGAAGTCCTTGTTCATCAGCCTCAAAGGGAATTGAGGTGAATAGTCATCGTGTTCGGCGCGAAGGAGCTTGTTCTGATGTGCGGCCGAAACCACGGCCGTCTTGGCGAGCGCTTCGAGGAGCGTTTCGCGATTGAGGCCGGCCTTTTCTCCGAAGGCGACCGCCTCGGCGATTGCCTGCATGTTCACCCCGAGCAGAGCGTTGACCACCAGCTTCATCGTCGTACCGGAACCGCTGGGCCCCAGGTGGAAATACTGCTTCGCCAAGGCGGAAAAGATCGGTTGGCAGGCGTCGAAGGTGCTTCTGTCGCCGCCGCCAAGAAGGGTCAAAGTCCCCTGCTCAGCGAAGGGCGTGCTACCGGAAATCGCCACATCCAGAACTTCAATCCGCCGCTCTTTGCCGAGCAGATGAACCGTTCGCGAGGTATCCGGTGAGACCGTGCTCATCTCGATCACGATGCTCCCGCGGTTCGCGCACGCCAGAACTCCCTCCGAGCCTTGATAGACGCTCAGAACCGCTTCGTCATTGGGCAGGCACGAGATGATCACGTCTGATTTCTTTGCGAGCTCTTGAAGACTGGGTACCGATATTGCCCCGCTGGCGACGAGCTCTGTCGTCTTGCCATTTGTGTGATCGTACGCGATCAGCTTGAACCCGCGATCAAGGAGTCTGCGCGCCATGCGCTGCCCCATTGCCCCGAGCCCGATGAATCCAATGGTGGAATGTTCGCTAATCATTTTCTGCTTCCTCTAGCTGAGCGGCGTGAATAGGGGCTTCACATTGTTGTGCGAAACCCCGTCACGGTTACTTCGACTGACGATTCCGAGAAATTTGCTTGAGCGATTCACAACTCGTGTGTCTTCCGGTCTCGCGATTAGGCTTTGACGCAGAGTTTCAACGAAGAGGATAAGGGAGTCCGCCGCGAGGCACGCCCATCGGGCTGGACGGCGACGCCGCCATCGGCTGAATAAAGGGCGTTGCCGGATCATTCCACGGCTCGATGTAACGACTCTCCGGCCTGGGCGTGAACGTTTCATTCATTTGCGACAGTGATGGTTCCACTGGTTCGTTTGGCGCAGGCGTCAGCTCTGGGTCATCGAGTGGAGGCGGAACAGCATTCCATGGGTCGATCGGATTCGAAGCCACAGGCGAGCCGTACTGTTCGATTGACATGTCCGGCGTATCTCCGCCGTAGGTCTGTGCGAAGACCGGTCCGGCAGTGAGGAGCGTTGCGGCCGTGAGACCTATCGCGACCAGCGATGCCTTGCGCGTGAAACTTCGCGAACGGCCCTTAGCAATTGACGATGTGGTTTTCATTTCTAACTGATGCCTCCTGGCGGATTTCGAATTGCTCGGAACCCTCAACTGGGAGGCGTGAAGATCGACCGCACAGCTTCGTGCGGTTTGACTTTCAGGGCGCAGGCGTCGCAGGAGGAGTCAAAAGGATCTTCGGCATCTCGGGAAGCGGCGGCTTCGGTCCGAAAGCTTTGGCGGTGTCGCGCTGGGGGCGACTGGATCGAGAGATGGCGCGCTGACGCGCCAATTCTTTGCGCCCTTGTCCCCGGTATTCGGGGCTGGTCAGCGACACCATGAATGCGACCAAATCGTCGATATCGCTCTCCGACAGTGCAAGGGGCTGGATGTCCTGATCAAGGAACGGGTTATGGATGCCGTCGCCCTTGTTGTAATGATCGACCACGTCCCACAACGTTGCCTGCGAGCCATCGTGAAAGTACGGCGCCGTGATTAATACATTGCGCAGGTTCGGGGTCTCGAAGGATGCGATGTCAGCCTCCTTCTTCGAGACCAGGTAACGGCCCAAGGCGGACATCTCCGTTTGGAGCGCGGCATCGTCGATCGACTTGGCGCTTTTCGAATCGACCAGCCGTACCGCCCGGACCGCCAGCGCCACGACGTTGTGGCGGATGATGCCGACGCCGATATTGTGAAAATCCTGGTCGATGAAGAACGTCGGATCGCGCCTCTTATCGTCCAACGCGTGGCACTTGTTGCATCGCGCGCGTGTGTTGAACAGCTCCCATCCGCGCCTGGCGCTATCGTCAATGGCGTTTTGGTCGCCCGCAATGAAATGATCGAAAGGGGAATCGAAGGAAACCAACGCCCGCTCGTAGGAGGCAATTGCGCGCGTCAAGTCGGGTCCGTTCGGCGGACGCCCGAAGATACTGCGGAAGCGACGGTCGTAATCCGGGATACCAGCGATTCGAGCGACGGCTGAATCCAGGTCGGGCTGGCCCATTTCCACATGATTCACGATCGGTAACGCTGCCTGCTGCTCGAGTGTCGTCGCTCGGCCATCCCAGAACTGCGCCTTGTTGTACAACGCGTTCAGAATCGTCGGTGCGTTACGTTGGCCGGTGCGGCCCTTGATCCCTATCGAGACGGTCCTGCCATCGGTAAACGCCCGCGCCGGATTGTGACAGGTGCTGCACGCAACGGTCCCGTCGGCGGACAACCGCCCGTCGAAGAATAGTTTCTGCCCAAGCGCAATCTTTTCGGGGGTCTGGGGATTGTCGATCGGAATCGCGGCTCGCGTCGCAGCGATCGGAAGACCAACCTCCTGCAGAGACCTCGGCAAACCCAGCCGGCCGACTCGTGGAATGGGCGGCGCCTTACCGACGCCCGGCGACGTCGTGTGTCCATATGCCCACGCTGCGGAAAGATGATTACGGCTATGCACAGGATCTGACCTGACCGTCGAGGTCTGGCGTGCTTCATGTCCAAATCACCAGGTGAGACGAGGGGCTAACGACGGCGCTAGCCCCTGAGTGAAGGATTTGCAACGCGAGTTACCGAAGACTTCAGTTCCGCACGCTATGATGCGGGTCGATGACGAATTTCTTAGGTACGCCGGAGTCGAACGCCTGGTATGCCTCGGGGGCCTGCGAGAGCGAAATCAGTTCGACGTTGACGGCCTTCCCAATCTTGATGCGATCGTGAAGGATCGCCATCATCAGGCCGCGATGGTACTTCATCACGGGCGTCTGACCCGTCGTAAATGAGTGGGACTTTGCCCATCCGAGTCCCAACCGCATCGTGAGGTTACCGCTCCTCGCCGCGGAGTCCTTGGCGCCGGGATCTTCGGTGACATACAGGCCTGGGATGCCGATCGCTCCGGCCGCGCGGGTCGCTTCCATCAGCTGGTTGAGAACGACGGCAGGTTCGTCCTTGCCGCCATGTCCCTTGGCCTCGAAGCCAACGCAATCAACGGCGCAATCGACTTCCGGAACCCCCAGGATTTGCTCAAGCTGTTCGGTGATCGAGCCGCCTTTCGAGAGGTCGATTGTCTCGCAGCCGAAAGATTGGGCGTGCTCGAGCCGCGTCCGATTGAAATCCGCGACGACCACCACCGCCGCGCCGAGCAGGAATGCCGCCGATGCAGCCGCGAGTCCAACCGGACCTGCGCCCGAGACGAGTACAGTCGAACCGGTGGTCACACCCGCGGTGACGCACCCGTGATAGCCAGTCGGCAGAATATCGCTAAGGCAAGTAAGGTCCCTGATTTTAGCGAGCGCCTGATCCTTGTCCGGGAACTTGAGCAGGTTCCAATCGGCGTACGGTACCATCACGTATTCCGCCTGTCCTCCCACCCAACCGCCAAGATCGACGTAACCATAAGCGCCACCCGCGCGGCTCGGGTTCACGTTGAGGCAGACGTCGGTGCGGCGCTCCTTGCAGTTGCGACATCGCCCACACGCTACGTTGAACGGCACCGAGACCAGATCACCCTTGCTGATGAATTCGACGCCGCTGCCGCATTCGACGACTTCGCCGGTGATTTCATGCCCCAGGACCAGTCCCGGCGATGCCGTAGTGCGCCCGCGCACCATGTGCTGATCGCTGCCGCAGATGTTGGTCGTGATTGGCTTGATGATGACGCCGTGGTCGATTTCCCTTCCTTTCGGCGTTTTCAATTCCGGGTAATCGATGCTCTGTATTTCGACTTTGCCCGGCCCGATATAAACCACTCCGTGATTCGAAGACATGCGATCTTCTCCTTGCTCTGCTGTTTCTAGTCGATTTCGAGTTGGCCGTTCGCTTTTCCCTACCTGAAGAACGATGCCTACACGGTGGAACCTCTTCGTGCGGGGGAGAGGGGCAGAAAGCCCTGTTCCGCCGTGTGGGCGACTGTTGAAGCATTATTTTTAAACCTTACATTTTGCAGGCGTGAAAATACCCGCGAGAGATGTGAAAAATGACCGCACAGACGTTAGCGCTATGCACCACCCATCGAATCTATTTAAGGACTGGTAGGAGACACCCGTCCATGTTCAGCCAAAGATCGCCACCGAGCGGGCTCTTGTTGTATTTGAGGGCTAACCACAACCGCGGACACGGGCACATTGGGCGCGATAATTCTGAACAAGGCCGCTCGGGTTGCTTAAAAGCAGATGACCGCTCACATCACCATAGACGAACAGCTGATAAGTAAGACGACACGCGACACGACAGACTATTCAAGAGGACCATAATCCAGCGATGCCAATCGAGTAGGCGGGCCACATGATGTGGTATGCAATCGTGAAGGCAAATTGCAGACGCGACAGCGTGACTGTGCCCAGCGTCATGGTGTCGTAACCGTGGCGGCAGAACGCTCGGCAGCGGGGTCAAACGGCCGTTTCAATACCACCGGGATTGCCTTCGCACTCGGCGTGCCTGAAATCGCA
>Ga0302325_10004148_pt1 | contig 33618 bp, 21 predicted proteins | sample Palsa_T0_2_FD_201948 | JGI IMG/M metagenome (GOLD analysis project Ga0302325, IMG submission 201948) | Peat permafrost microbial communities from Stordalen Mire near Abisko, Sweden - Palsa_T0_2 | ecosystem: Environmental > Terrestrial > Soil > Palsa > Peat permafrost | place: Sweden: Abisko... | reverse complement strand
ATCTTCACGCGGCCTTTCGTGTCGATGAGCAGGTTCTCCGGCTTGATGTCGCGGTGCACGAGCCCTTCGTCGTGGGCGTACTGGAGCGCCTCGCAGATCTTCGGAATGATGGCCAGCGCTTCCGTTGGAGAGAGTTTCCGCTCGTGCTGCAACTGGCGGAGATTGGCGCCGTCCACGTATTCCATCACGATGAAGTAGACGCCGTTGGCCTCGCCGAAATCGTGCACGGCGACGATGTTCGGATGATTGAGCTTCGCGAGGGCCCGGGCTTCGCGGGTAAAGCGCGCGACGAAATCCGGCGAGAGCGCATCGACGGGCGGCAGGATCTTGAGCGCGACGATGCGGTCGAGCTGGATCTGCCGCGCTTTATAGACCACTCCCATACCGCCGCGCCCGAGCAATTCGAGGATTTCAAATTGCGGCAATTTCTTCGCCACCTCGGCGGGGTCGGCGATATCAATGAGGTCGGCCGGCAGGCCATCGCCGGCGCCGCTGGGAAGTGGGCCGGCGGCGGCATTCAGGAGACACTGGGGGCAGAGGCCTTCGGGGAAATCCGGGGCGAGCGGTTGCCGGCATTGCGGACAGAAGCGGGAGGTTTCCATGGGCGTTTCGTTTCCCCCTTTACAGAAGCGCCGGCGAAAAAATGTTACGGACTTTTTGAAAAATCATGAGGCCATCGCGGCGAAAAGGCGCGCCAGTTCCGCGTCCACTTCCCCGGGCCCGTCCACGGTCTCCGCGATCTCCGCCCGGATCAGATCGCGGTAGCGCAGCCGCAGCCGATGCGCGGCCACGCGGACGGCGGTTTCCTGCGCATTCAACCGCGCGGCGATTTCCGCGTAGGGCGCCCTGCCGCCCGTAAGCGAGGGTTTGAGCTCCTCGAAAAGCGTCTCCTTTCCCGCGGCGGCAAACTCGCGCCTCAGGCGGGCGAGGACCTGCTCGAGAAGCGTCAGGGCCCACCGGCGTTCGTAGAGGCGATCGGCGGTCATGGGATCCGCGGGTTCCAGGGCGTAGCGCTCTTCCGCGGATTGCGCGTCGAGGGAGATCGGGCCCTGACCGCCCCCGCGCTTCAGCGCATGGGCGTGGTCCCATTCGTTGGCGAGAAAATGCCGCATGGATGCCCGAAGGAACGAGCGAAACCTGCCCTTTTCGCGGCGGACGCCGTGGAGCCAGCCCTTCTCCAACAGACGCGCGAAGAATTCCTGCGTGAGGTCCTGGGCGTCGTGCGCGGAGTGGCCTTCCCTGCGGACAAAGGCGTAGAGCGGATACCAGTAAGCGTGGCAAAGATGCTCCAATGCTTTGTGCGCCAACTGGGAGTCATCGCCGCTGGCGGCCACGACCACGCTCCACCGCGTCAATTCAAAGCAACCCACTTCCGGGGCGTTCGGCGTGGGGGATTCGGCGGGCACGCGGATACCATAGCAGAGAACGCTCGGGGAAGTCATCTGTGGCCAATGGCCGGGGGAGACGCGGGGGATGGCCTTGGGTATGGGAGAAGCAGTTCCGTTGGACGCTCTCGTTCCCAGGACGTGCTCCGCTCCGGGAGAACTCGAAACCCGAACCGAAGCTTTGTCCCGCAGTCGCGCATACGCGTCAACCTAAGGGCCAGAAGCTCCCGGCGCTTGTGTTTTGGAGTGCGCCAGTGCTCTGGCGCTTTCGGAGGCACCTTCCGAAACCGGCGGAGCACTCCGCCCGTCCGGCCCGGACCGCGCTCTCCCGCAGTCGCGGGACTGTCGCGGCTTCCACGTCCTGGCGGGGCACCGCGAAAAAGAAGATTCGCCAGCCGCGCAAAAGATCGCCAAGCTTGGCCCTTAAGTTGACCCATATGCGCAGGCGCGGGAGGGGCAAACCCGAACCTTCCACGGCGAATACGAAAGCCAGCGCGCGAGAAACTACGACGCCGCGTAGTATTTCGGATAACGGTAGTAGTAGTAGTCCGGCATCTCCGAATCGATGCAGTTGAGGATCAGGCCGAGCACGTTGACCTGCCGCTGGTAGAGCATGTTGAGCGAATTCTTGGTCAGGCGTGCGGACGTGAACGAGGCCCGCACGACCATGAGCGCCCCATCAAAGTTCGGGGCCAGCGTCGGCGTGTCGTCGGCCGCGAGGATCGGCGCGGTGTTGAAGATCGTCAGGTCGTAGGCGTCCTTGAATTCCTCGAGCAAGGTGATCAACTCGGGCTTGAGCAGGAGTTCGCCGGATTGGTTCGTCACCGGGCCGCGCGGGATCAGCGAAAGCGTCGAGTGCCTCGTGGTCTGCACCGCTTCCTTCCACGGCACTTCGCCGCGCAGGATGCTCGAGAGGCCAAAACGGCCGTCGGTGTCGAAAAGCTGCGCGATGTCGCCGCGGCGCAGGTCCGCGTCGACCAGCAGCACACGGGCGCCGGACGCCGCCATGGTGATCGCGAGATTGCTGGCGATGGTCGACTTGCCTTCGTTCGGAATCGCGCTCGTCACCAGGAGCGTCTTCAGTTCCGCCTGGTTCGGCATGAAGATGAGCGAAGAGCGCAAACTGCGAAACGCTTCCGCATAGGTGTAGCGCTCATCTTCGGCCTGGAGCAGCGGCAGGCCCGTTTCCTGGCGGCTGTCCGCGACGTTCGGAATCTGGCCGAGAATCGGCTCGGAAAAGTGCTCGAGCATTTCCGTCGAGGAGGCCAGCCGGTCATCGGCGCGGTCCATGAGGATGAGTATGATCATCCCGACGATAAAGCCACCGATGAGGCCGATGAGCAGATGCTTGGTCGTGCCCGGTGGCACCGCCCTGGGCTCGGTGGCTTTGTGCATCACAATCAGCGGGTTGGGACTGGCGTTGGGATCCAGGTCATTGCTGCTGCCGCTCAGTTTGTCGATTTGGGTCTGGGTACTGGCGATGGCATTCTGGAGCTGGGTATATTCCGCGTCTTTCGCGCTGGCTTCGGTCACTTTCTTGTCCCAGTTGGCGATACTGGTCTCGCGGCTCTTCAATTCCGACTTGAGGGCTTCGATCCGCCCGGCGGTCGCCTCGGCATTTTGCTTCTTGATGGTGGTCAGCAGGAGTTGGAGCCGCTGGACCTCCGCCTGGAGCGCCTGCATCTTGGGATGTTTCGGCTTCCAAATGGTCTTCCAGATCTCCGCCTGCGACTGCGCCTGGATCAGTTGCTGAGTGACCTGCGTATACTGGACGTAAAGCTCGGTGTTGAATGAGGCGGCGTTTGCGTTCTGGCCGGGGGCAATCGCACCCGGCTGGGTCTTGGCCGCCGGTGCCGCGGGTGCCTGGGTCATGGGCGCTTGCAGCAATTCGTCCGGCGTGAGGTTTTGCAGCCGCTGCAATTCGTTGAGCATTTGCGCCTGTTCATTCTTGAGGTTGGAAAGAAACACCGCGGAACTCGTCGCCTGCTCCTTCCAAAAGGCCATGTTGTTGGCCTTGATGAACGCCTGGAATTCGGCTTCCTCCCTCACCTTTTCGGCTTTCCGCGCCTTGAGGCTCTCATCGAGCGCGTTCCGGGTTTGCGTGACCTGCGTGTGCCGGCTGTCCGTTTGGACACTGAGGAATCGGGTGACCACGGCATCGACGTACCGCCGCGTATATTCGCCATTCGGACCGGTGCCCGTGACGTTGAAAATATTCGTGCGTGGGGCGACCGTCGCCGTCACATCGACTTTTCCACTCAGTTCGGGCGCCTCGAGCTTGAGCTGGTTTCGGGCGTCCTCCAGCACCATGGGACTCTTCAACAGCTCGACGTAGGTCTGGACCATGTTGCCGGTCGTGTCATTGAACGACGGTTGGTTGGCATTCCCAGCGACCAGTTCTTCGCGCATGAGGAGTTGGCTGTTCGACTCGTACAACTGCGGCTTGCTGAAGAGCACGTAGCCCTCGTAAAAAAGCCCCAATCCGATGGTCAGCGCCATGACCCACCAATGACGCCGCATCAGCGAACGATAGCGATAGATTTTGATGCCCATTCCAGCGGACATCGGGACTGACGGTGCTTGCGGATTAACGGAATCCATTTGGTTAATTGGTACGGAAGAAGATTTTCGGAACAAAGACGCGATCCCCATCCTGTAAGACCGGATCCTGTTTGGCGTCGCCCGACTTCGTGATCTTTTTGAAGCTGACCGTCATTTTTTCCACGCTTCCATCCTTTTTCTGGCGCGTGATCTGGACCTTGTCCGCATTCCCCCATTCTCCGATCCCGCCGGCTCGCAATATCGCGTTGGTCAGCGTGAGCGTCTCGCCGGAGATGATCTCCAGGGGACCGCCCGTCCGCACCTCGCCCGATAGATAAACTTCGCCGGTGCGCACGCCGACCGGGCTGATCCGATCGATCGCCAGCCGCACCGTGGCATGATAGTAATAGTCCCGCTCCAGCAATTCCTTGATCACCGCGGCAGCTTCGGTGGCGGTCTTTCCCGAAACCCGGACTCTGCCCAAGGGCGGAACGTCCAATTCTCCGGTCGCCGTCACCACCCGCGGGAAGCCGCCCTCGCGGTCCTCGACGATCTCCACCGTGACCTGGTCTCCCGCCGTGAGCTTTTTATCCGGATCGACCACCGCCATGCGCTCCTGCCCCATCCCGGCGCCCGGCTGTCCGGTCGCGGTAATTCCCCAACCGTTGGACCCCGGCCGGGACACGAGGGCTTGCGCTCGTCCCATGACTGGGACGCTCAGGAGAGCGATGGCGAGGCTGGCAAAACGGAGAAAGCTGGGCATAGGCCAAAATCGTTCGAGTTCGGAATTTCTAGTAGGGGTTCAAAAATACGAAATCTTGGTGGTCGCTCAAGTCTGGCAAATCTGAGCTTTCCCAAATATAGCGATAATCGCGCCCAAGGCTCAGAGAATTTATGACCGGACAACTTTCCTCGGGACAAAGATACGATCCCCATCCTGCAAGACCGGATCCTGCCTGGCATCGCCGGATTTGATGATTTTTTTGTAGCTGACCTTCCTCTTTTCCACGTTGCCGTCGTTTTTCAGGCGGCTGATTTGAACATTATTCTGATCACCCCAGTCGGTGATCCCGCCGGCTCTCAGAATCGCATTGGTCAGCGTCAGCGTATCGCCGGAAATGATCTCCAGCGGACCGCCCGTCCGAACCTCTCCCGAAAGATAGACTTCGCCGGCACGCACGCCGACGGGGCTGATCCGATCGATCGCCAGCCGCACCGTGGCGTGCTGGTAATAGTCGCGTTCCAGTAACTCCTTGATCTGCGCAGCGGCTTCCGCGGCAGTCTTGCCCGAAACCCGCACACGCCCCAAGGGTGGAATGTCTAATTCTCCGGTGGCCGTCACCACGCGCGGGAAGCCGCCCTCGCGGTCCTCGACGATCTCTACCGTCACCTGGTCACCTGCCGTGAGCTTTTTATCCGGATCGACCACCGCCATGCGCTCCTGCCCCATCCCAACACCCGCCTGCCGGTACGCCCCGCCCGGCTGCGGGTACGCCCCGCTCGGCTGTCCGGTTCCGGGTATCCCCCAGCTATTGGACCCCGGCCGCGACACGAGGCCTTGCGCTCGTCCCATTACTGGGATCGTCAGGAGTGCGACGGCGACGCTTGCGAAACGGAAAAATCCGGGCATAAGCCCCACGCTAAAATTCAGAATTTATAGTAAATGCTCAAAAACACCAGGTCCTGATAGTAGCTCAAGTCCGGCAAATTTGAGTTTTTCAGAAGCCAACGGTAATCGAGCCCCAGCGTCAGATTGTTCGTAAAATGATAACGCAACCCGACGGCCGCGCCAAACCGGTCGGCCTTTTCCCCAAGATCCCCGGAGGTCGAATAGTGCTCGTAAAACACCGTCGGCCCCAGTTCCAGCTTCTCCATCACCTTCCAGTCCGCGTCGTACTCGACATTGTAAAGCGTGATATAGTTGGAGACGAAGCCAATTTCCGCGGTCTTCGAGAAGGAGAGCCGATGGCGGAAGAATTCCGTCGGCCGGTTGTCAATCTCAAATCGAATGTAGTAGCTGCCGGACTTGGAATTGTCCTCCAGGGTGGCGGCTTCGGCTGGAGTAAGACCAGCCCCGACTTGGGCCGCGCTGCTGTAATTGCTCGTCCCTTCGTAGGCGAGGTCTTGATATCCGCCCTCCAAATACAGGTTGGTGTACTCGGAAAGCTGCCACTCGATGAAGGGCCCAACCAAGAGATCATGGGCGTCGCTGCGGTCGGCGTCCTTGAAGTGGATGAAGCTGTAGGCGCCGTTCACTCCGACCTTGATCGCCGGGTTGACCGCCAGCGTCGGCTTCAGCAGTATCGTATTGATCGTCCGATCCTGCAGCGCAAACGCCGGGTCCGTGGAATCCTGCGTCGTCCACAAGTTGTAGTTGTCAAAGCCCAGCGTGATGTCCAGGGATTGATTGACCGTCCAGTCCCCTTCCAAACCTGCCTGGTTCTCCCAGCGGCCATAAATGGCCTGATTGGTCAGGTCGGGAATGTCATAGCTATCTTCCTGGTAGCTGAATCGGTCACGGGCCGTCCATTTGACCGGCCCGGTGTAGAGCGTCAGCGCCAATTCCGAAGTCGGTGAGATGAGCACACCGTGCGTGTCGAACTCGCTGTGCTCAAAGTACTTCGCGTAGCTGATGCCGACATTGAACCGCAGGGTGTTCAGGTCGCTGATCCGCCACTCCGAATCGACATTCAGGATCGGGCGAAAAATGAAATCCGATTCCCGACCGTGATCGGCCAGGTTGATGTTGTCGTTGTATTCGATGCCCACGCCGAGTGCCAGGCCGAAGCGAAAGTTGCCCAGCGCAAAATTAAACTTGTCGGTCTCTTCCTGTTCTTCCGTGACCGACAGATCCTCACCGGGGCGCAATGCGCGCAAGCCGCTGGGCGAAGCATCGTCGTAGGTGTAATCCGAAGGCGTCACGGGCCCAATGCCACCGGACGAGCGCGAAGTCCCGATATCGCGGAAAAAATCCTGTCCCCGGCTCACAGACGGTCCTGCAAGCATCAGAGCGGCAATGATTATGGCAATTTGGCCGGAAAATTTATTCATAGGAAACCCGAAATTCGTCATGTCTGGCCCTTTCTTCTCAGGCAGGCACGAAAAAGGCAACGCTAAAAATTCACTGATGCGCGTATAAAAGTTCTAGTATTTTAGCGAAACTTGTTTTTGACCGCCGCTGGAGCCTCCGTGGCGCGAACGATTCTAAATCCGTAATTGTCGGTGCTGCTGTCCGGAGCGGCATGCACCCGGCAGGAAGAGAGCAGGCTCAATTTGAGCGCGCCGTTGTACCACGAGGCCCCGCGGAGCACTTTGGCCTTGGACTCGTTATTCCAATTATCCATGCACCACTCCCAGACGTTTCCGCCCATATCATAAAGGCCATACTTGTTGGGATTGAAACTCCCCACCGGCGACGTCCACGCGTACCCATCGTCGTAACCCCGGATCGCGACGTCCGAGCCGGTTTCTTCGCCGGTATAATTGCCGGCGCCTTTCGGGGGCGGCCATTCCGTGCCCCACGGGTAAACGTCCGGTACATCCATGTCGCGAGCCTCGGGAGTTTTGCCGCTCTCCACCGGAAGGCCGACCGCCTTGCTCCACTCCAGGTCGCTGGGCAGCCGGTAGAATTGATTCTCCGGAAGAGTTCCCTCCTTGTGCTCCTTGTCCGTGAGCCACTTGCAAAAGACCAGTGCTTCCACCCAGGTCACGTTGACGACGGGATGATCGGGCTCCTGCTTGAAGCCCGGCGACTCCCAGGAGCTGGATTTCAGGCTGACGGCGTGTGCGAACGCCCCGAAGTCCTTCACGCGGACCAGCCAGATGCAGAAATCCACGTCGCCAACCGGCGCGAACTTCATCCCCAGACTGTTCGCGCCGCTACCGCCCCCCGCTGTGGCCGGTAGCACTGGGGCGGGAGTCGCGGGCACAGGCGTCGCCGGCGCGGGAGTCGCCGGCAACGGTGTCGCGGGCACGGGTGTCACGGTCGCGTGAATCACCGGCACGGGTGTCGCGGGCGCGGGCGTTGCGGGTGCAGGTGTCACCGGCGCGTGAATCACCGGCACGGGTGTGGTGGGCGGGGGTGTCACGGGCACGTGAATGACTGGCACGGGTGTCGTAGGCGCGGGTGTCGCCGGCACAGGCGTCGCGGGCGCCGGTGTATTGAGACGTGCCAGAATTACCGGCGTCGGGACGGGCGATTTCAGCGGCGTCGGCGCGGCTGGGCTGGGCGCCGGTGTCGCCGAAGGATTTGCCACGGCGGTCTCGAACTTCTTTAAATCCCCGATTTTGCCCGCCAGTGAATTGTGCATCTCCAGCGCGGTCCTGGCGCTGGCCAGATCCTGCTCGCTCCTGGTCACCACGGCCAACTGCTGCTGCCGGGCGGTCTCTGCGTCCGCGGCCGCCTTCACCGCATCCGCCGCCAGTCGCTGCTTTTCACTCACGGCTTTCTGCAAACTCTCCAATTCTCCGATCCCTTTGTCCTGCATCGCCATTTTGTCGCCTCTCTCCTTCTCCAAATCCTCGATTGCTTTCTTCCCTTCCTCGGCCACGCGAGCCTTTTCCGCCGCGACTCTTTGCGCTTCCTCCGCTGCGGCCTGGGCCGCTTTTTGACTGTCCTCGAGTTTTTTCCGCTGCGCTGCGATCTCGTCCAAGGCCACCTTCAGAGCGTCATTCGCCTTGGCCTTTTCTTCCACCGATTTCTGCGATTCGGCCACGGCCGCCGCGGCCGATTGTTGCTCCTTCACACGATCCGTGCGCGCCTTTTCCGCGTCGTCGGCAGCCTGCTTCGCGGCGTCCACGTCGGCCTGCTTTTCGGCCACTGCTTTTTGGAGATTTTCCTGCGCGAGCAGTTCGGCGGCGGACGGAGCTGGCTTCGGCGGCGGGGTGTTGACCACCACCACCGGCGGCACGGGTGTCGTCGTGAGATTGTGAATTTTCGCCTCCTCTGGAACCGGAGTCGGCGTGGCCGCTTCCGGGGCGGTCTGCCCTGCCGCCTGGGTGTTGGTTTTCTTTCCCCCGCTGGAGACGAAGTAAATGATCAGCCCGATGAGAATCACGGCGGCGACGCCAATCGCCACGATCAGGAAACGCGATTCCTCCGGGTACAGGCGGGTCTTGAAATCGGTGAGGGGCGTGCGCTCGAATGGGCGCGATGGCGGCGACACGCCGCCACCTCCAGGATCGCCACCCGGCTTCTTCGGTTCCGGCCGGGTGGAAGGCGCCGGCGGGGCCGGCGACTCCGGCGGCGTTTTCTCCCTCTTCGCCAACCGCTCGAGCGCCAGGCTTTCGATAATCTCGACCTCCGATTCGGGACCCAGAACCGCCTCGAGCCTTTCCGCGGACGCGGCGCTCCCGGCGGTTTCGATGACTGCATCCTTCTCCAATTCTGAGACGGGCTCTTTCGGCGCGGCCGGGCCGGACGGTTTCTCGTCCGCCCCCGCGGAAGGCGGTGGGGGCGCCTCGACCTTTGCCACGCTCACGGGTTCGGCGGCGGGAGTTTCCAGCGGCAGCGGAACGACTTCCGCCGTGGTTTCAGCCACCGGGCCGGACGGCGCCGGAGCGCTGGCCTCGCCCTTTAGAATCTTTAAGAATTCGGCCGCCGATTGCGGCCGGTCCTCTGGCGATTTTCGCAAACTGGCGCCGATCGCTTTTTGCCACGGCGGCGGGATGTGCAGCTCTTCTCTTTCGAGCGCGGAGAGGATTTCCGGAGTCACTCCGGCGCGCACCGCGCCGGCCACATCTCCGCCGGTGAACGGCGGCGCGCCAACCAGGATCGTGTAGAGCACCGCACCGAGGGAATAGACGTCGTCGCTCCGCACCGGGGCCTGGCCCTCCAGCGTTTGCGGGCTGGCGTAAGCCAGGCGCGCGGAGGCGGCCTGGCCGGCGCGCACCAGCGCATCCTGGATCGTCCGGCTGATTCCAAAATTGGCCACCAGCGGTTCTCCCGATGGTGTCAGAAAAATGTTTTCCGGGGCCACATCACGATGCAGGAAATGAATCTTGTGCGCGTCCTCGATGATTTGCGCCAGCTTCAGGACCCACGGCTCGATTTCCGCGGCCGCGAATCGCTTGTCCGGCTGCGTGTCCCGCCGCGAAGCCACCGATTCGCCGGCAAAGGCGTTCATCGAGATCGCCGTCCACTCCGGCTCCTCGATCAAGTCGTAAACACGCAGGATTTGCGGGTGGATGAGCTGCCGGTTGCGTTTGATATCGGCGCGCAACTCCTGCAAAGCCCGGCTGTCCCTGGTGACCGCCGCCGGCAAAATGTGCAAGGTCACGTCCTTGCCGAGCACTTCGTCATTGGCGAGCCACACCTCGGAGCCTTCGGCCATGGCGAGCCGCCGTGAAAGCGCGTAGCAACCGGCAAGTTTCTGGCCCTCGGCGAAAGAGGTGGCCGCGGAAGTTTCAGGGGGTGAATTCGGATCGTTGGTGCTCACGGGAAAAAAAATCGGCGGGCACGGTCCCCTGGCCTGCTCGTTCGGGAGCCGCCCGGCTGGCACGAGCCACGCGAAGGGTGTTCGATAACCGCTTCGCGAGAGATTGCCAACTGGAAAAGATGGAATGGGCTCATGGCAGGAAAAATGCTGCTAAAAAATTTGAAATATTCTCTTGCACCGGGAACTGGATTGTCCATACTCGCTCAAATTTCTAGAACTTTGCCGATTGTGGGAAAGTGAAGGAATTCATTTCCAACTCCGCATCAAACTCGCTAAAGAAGAGCTACAACCTATATGAAGACCTCGCTGTTCGTCCTTTTCGCCACGGCTGTTTGCTCCAGCCTCCTGCTGGCGGCTGACAATGATCCCACCGATCCCGCCGCACGCCAATTGCAGGTGTACCCGAAGAATCTCGCCCGCCAGCACGTCGGGACGAATCTCTTCCTCTACAACGCCTCCAACCAAACCTACGCACCCACCGAAGCCTCCGCCGCCTGGCTCGACGACGACGTCGCCACGGGATGGCCGGTGCTCGCCGGCAAGCAGTACTATCTGCTCGCTCTCGCCAACCCCGAGTTGGTTTCCAACTTCGCCGTCTCCGCCCGTCCCACCGACGGCACGATTTCACTCTATGCGGGTGATGAGCCAGCCGTCCCGGGCTCGCACTCGTGGACTCCTCTGGCGCAGAATGTCCCCTTCAACTCGATCAACGAGAAGAAGCTCGAGCATCCTTTCACCCACTTCGCCAAGTATGTCCTCGTGGAGACCGACCTCTCGAACCCCGGCCCGCTCTACAGCCTCTACCTCTACGGCGAGAAGCCCGCGACGGTCTATGATCTCCAACCGCGCGCCCAGGCCATCGATGCCCACGCCATCTTCGGGCAGTTCAACGATCACACCGCTTTCAACGCCAATGGCCTCTACACCGGCAGCACCATTGCCTATGCCAATTCGTCCGACGCTTCGCTCGCCTGGCAGAAGGCCATCGACGACAACCCGGAAACCGGCGTGACGATCAACGGCTCGACCAATGAACCCGGCATGGTCATCAAGTACGGCAGCAGCGCATCGATCTCCCGCGTTTCGGTGCTCACCGATCCGAATGCCAAGGGCAAGCTGGATTTCTTCGCCATCGATGATTCCGGGACGACCCCTACAGCGACCCCTACAACGACTCCCGCGGCGATTCCTACGACCACCTCGCTGGAAGGCCGCACCCCAACCGTGAGCCTGGTCCTGGATGGATCGAGCACCCGTTCGAGCATCGACTTTCCGGCGGTGACGGCCTCCAGGCTGGCCATCCGCTGGACCCCCGTTTCACCCAGTGATACGATCATGATTCGGGAACTCGCTTCTTTCGGCGCCAAGTCGCTCAACGACTACGAAGTGGCCTTGAAGCCCGAAGCCGTGGCCGCCTACGACCCAGGTTCGCGTTCCGATGGCAGCGGCAAGGATGCCAAGGAAATTGCCCAGGGTCCGGACGATAAATCCAAGGAACCCCCGCAAGTCGCCGATTTCCGTGGAGGCTCGCCGTATCTGCCCGGCGCACTCGGTTTCCCGCCGAATCTCGACCCGCGCCTGTTCACGCCGATCCCGCCGCACTCGCCGCCGCCCAAGCATCCGCCGATTTTTCCGGTGAGCAATTAAGCATCCCTCGGCGATTGTTTTCAAGAAACGCGAGCTTCACGGCTCGCGTTTTTTGTTTTTTGCTCCTTTCCCTTCATCGTGCTCGTCTGGTCCGTTTTCTCCCAAGTCCTTTTGCCCATCTTCGTGATGGTTGGTTGCGGATGGCTGATCGACCGCGCTGGGCGGCTCGACCTGAGCACGCTGGTGCGGCTGAACATTTACCTCTTCGTCCCGGCATTCATTTTCGTGCACGTCGTCGACTCCAATCTCAGCGGGGGCGCCGCCGCGCGCATTATGGGATTCACGGCCTGCATCATCGCCAGCATGTATCTGCTCAGTGCGCTGGTGGCTCGCTGGAAACACTACGACGCTTCCCAGACCCGCGCGCTGCAACTGGCCACGATGTTCTACAACTCGGGCAATTACGGCATTCCGCTCATGGCGCTGGCTTACCCCGATATCGGGCCGCTGCTTCAGGTCTTCATCGTGCTCACCCAAAACATCAGCACTTTCACCGTCGGCCTCGCCCTCGCCGCATCCACGCATCGCTCCGGCTGGCGGCTGGCGCTGCCCATGTTGCGGCAGATTTCCATCTACGCCGTGATCAGCGCCGTCATCGTCCGGTTGACGCACCTGCCGGTGCAACAAGTCCGCTGGCTATGGGTGCCGTTGCAATACATCTCCGATGCGCTGGTCGCCTTCGCCCTCATCACGCTGGGCGTGCAGCTCTCCCAGACCAAGGTGCGGCAGAATATCGCGCGGCTCGGGTGGGCGCTCGGTTTGCGGTTGCTCGTCGCCCCAGGCATCGCCCTCGCCCTGGTCCCCATCTTCGGCTTCCAGGGCCGCGAAGCCACCATCATGGTCGTGAGCAGTTCTTTCCCGACGGCGGTGAACACCGCGCTCATCGCCCATGAATTCAAGGCCGACTCGCAATTCGCCGCCGCGGTGGTCTTCTATTCCACGTTGTTCAGCATGTTCACCGTCACGCTGCTGATCGCGTTGCTGCGGTAGCGGGAGCCGGGGACTGGCTCTTGGCTCTTCGCTCCTCCCGCTCGCCCCGCCTCACGCCCTCCCGACCATCACCTCGTCCGGCTCCGGCGCGGGCTGGAGCACGGTTTGCACCGCGCGCAGCAGCTTCTCGGCGGTGTACGGCTTGTCGAGGAAGGACTTCACCCCCAAGCCTTCGAGTACCACGACGTTCTCCTTTTGCAGGTGGCCGCTGGAGACGATCACGCGCACCTTGGGATCCAGTTTGCGGAGGGAACGGACCAGGGTAACTCCGTCCATCTGCCCCATGGAAATATCGGTGAGCACCACGTCGATCTCTCCGCGGCGCTGAAAATACAGGGCCAGAGCGTCGCTGCCATCTTCGGCCGTGTAGGCGCGGTAGCCATTGGCCGCGAGCGTGCGCACGAGCGCCTCGCGGATGGGCGGCTCGTCGTCCACCACCAGCACGAGCTGGCCTTTCCCCCGCACGATCGGCACTTCCTCCTTCGATGCGTCACCCGCCCTCGACTCCTCGCTGGCCGGCAAAAAGACGCTGAAAGTCGTCCCCACGCCCACCTCGCTCTGCACGGTGAGAAATCCGCTGTGGCTCTTGACGATGCCGATGACGGTCGCCAGGCCAAGCCCCGTTCCCTTCCCCACTTCCTTCGTCGTGAAGAACGGATCGAAAATCTTCTCCATCGTTTCCGGCGACATCCCCATCCCGGTATCGGAGGCGCGCAAGACCACGTGCGGTCCAAGCTGCGCCCCGGGATTCATACTCGCGAAATGCGGGTCGATATCCACGTTCTCCGCGCTGAGGCGGATGCTTCCGCCCTGCGGCATGGCGTCGCGCGCGTTCACGCACAGATTGAGCAGGACCTGATGCAGTTGCGTCGCATCACCCAATACCGGCCAGAGGTCCGCCGGAAAATGCGTCTGGATGTCAATATTGCGCGGAAAGGTCTGGGCCATGACTTTCGCCAGTTCGCTGACGAGATGTTTCAACTGGAGCAACACGCGCTCGCCCTCGACGCCGCGGGCAAAAGTCAGCACCTGCTTGACGATGCCCGCGCCGCGCTCGGCGCTGCCTTCGATGATGCTCAGCATCTTGAGCGTGTCCTCATCCTCGAATTCCTTGCGCAGGATCCCGCAGGACATCAGGATCGGCGAGAGGATATTGTTGAGATCGTGGGCGATGCCGCTGGCCAGCGTGCCGATGCCTTCGAGCCGCTGCGCGCGGAGGAACTGCGACTCGAGCTTCTTCGTCTCGGTCACGTCGGTATCGATCACCAGCACCGACTTGGGCTTCCCGTCGTCGTCGCGCACCAGCGTCCAGCGGCTGTTCACGATGATTGGCGTGCCGTTCTTGTTTTGGTGTTTGAGCTGGCCGGTCCAAAAGCCCGTTTTCAAGAGTTCGATCTCCGCTTCGTAGGGGCGATCCTTGGCGAAAGTGTCAACCGTCTTTCTGCTGACCATCTCCTCGGTCGTCCAGCCGTAGAGGCGTTCCGCGCCCTGGTTCCAGAAGAGCACGACATTGTCGAGGTCGCGCACGACGATGGCATCGGAAGCGAGATTGAGCAGGTTGGCTTGCTCGCGATTGCGTCCTTCGGCCCGCCGCTGCTCGGTACGGTCGAGCGTCAGCACCAGCACGGCATCACGCCCGGCAAAGGGAATCTCGTGCCAGGTGCTTTCCACAAAGAGCATCGTGCCATCCTGGCACTTGTGATTCCACGCCGTGCTCCCGCCTTGTTCGAGGCTGTCCCCGCCGGGTTCGCCGGCATCCTCCACCGGCGTGGCGATCTGGTCCATGGTCATCCCATGGAATTGGTCGCGCGTGTAGCCGTACTTTTTCACCGCGGCGTCATTGACCACGATAAAAGACAGCGTTTCCGCATCCACGACCCACATCGGCAACGGATGCTGGTGAAAGAGCAGTTGAAAGCTCATCTCCGATTCCAACTGCAGCGCAACCGGGGACTCGAGCAAGGTAGCCATGGGGTCAGACGCGGGCAGGCGGCCGGGTTTTATCGGAGCAAATGAGAAACGGGCAGAACATATCCAACTATAAGAAAGCCAGTGGCATGCCAGAACCCGTGTAGGCTTTTCTCTGAAAACGCCGGCTTTGCCGCCGGGAGGGCCGCTAAATTATTCCTTGGCCGCACCCCAACCCGCTCCTATTTTCGCCAACCCATGCATCCCGAAATCCAAAAGGCGGTCGACGCCGGCAAGCTCACGACGGCGGCCGGCCAAATCCTCGATCAACTCCAACCCGGCACCTACGTCATCCACAAGAGCTGGGGATTCGGGCAGGTCGATTCACTGAATTTTTTGGTCAGCCAGATGACGATCAATTTCAAGGCCAAGAAAGGCCACACCATGCAACTCCAGTATGCGGCCGAATCGCTCCAGCCTGTGGACGGGGGACACATCCTTGCCCAGAAGGCCGCCAACGCGGCGGCGGTGAAGGCCCAGGCCAAGGAGGATCCGGTCGGGCTGGTCCGGACGGTCCTCACGAGCTTCGGTGGCAAGGCCACGCAGGATCAGATCGCCCAGGCTCTCGCGCCCGAGGTCTTCGGAGAATCCGAATTCAAGCGATGGTGGGAGAACGCCAAGAAGGCCTTGAAAAAGGATGGCCATTTCGCGGTGCCGACCAAGAAGTCAGACCCCTTCGAGCTGCGCGAAGCGGCCGTTTCGCACGCGGATCAATACCTCACGCATTTCAAGAACGCGCGGCAGCTCAAGGACCAGCTCGCCGCCCTCGACCAGATCGTGAAGAATCTCAGTGAGTTCGCGGACCCCGCGGCGCAACTGCCGGCGGTGGTCGCCGTCGCCGACGACCAGGGGCGCAAGAACCAGCGGCTCAATCCCTCCCAAGCACTCGAATTTCTCCTCACGCGCGATGAAATCATCGAAAAGGTTCCCGGCCTGACCTGCGCGGCCGACGCGCCGACGGTGACGCAATTCCTCCGCGATGAAAAGCGCCGCCTGACCACGCTCATCGGCGAACTCCCGGCGGCCAAGCAAAAGCGGGCCCTCGGCGCAGTCCCGGAGGCTTTCGCCGAGGACTGGGCGGCGGTGGCGCTCGACCTGGTCACGCGCGGGAGCACTCGGGTCGTCTCCGAGGCGGCGCGCCTCCTCGAGGAGAAGGGGCAGCTCGAGGTGCTGGTCACCGGCCTGGACCGGGCCATCCGCGAGCATTCGATCACCTCCGAGGCCCTGCTCTGGCTGGGCCGGGAACGCGAAGGCGTATTCTCGGAACTCATGAACCCGCGGCTGCTCAGCGCGATGATCGGCGCCCTTGAGCGCGACCAGTTCGACGAAACCAAGCGCGACCGGCGGCTGCACGATCTCCTCGTCAATGACAAGGAACTGCTTCCCGACCTCCTGACCACCGCCGCGCACGAAGAACTGCGCGACATCATGCAAAAACTCATGCGCACGCCGGTCTTCGAGGAACTGAACAAACGCGCCCTCCTCGGCCGCATCATCCGGGTCTATCCCGAAATGCAGGCGCTGGTCTCCGGAGACAGCGACGCCAAGCCGCAGACGCTGATCGTTTCGTGGGAAAGCCTCGAGAAAAAGAAAACCGAATACGACGACCTCGTGAACCGGAAGATTCCCGAGAACGTCAAAGAAATCCAGATCGCCCGCAGCTACGGCGACTTGCGCGAAAACTTTGAGTTCAAGGCCGCCAAGGAAATGCAACGCGTGCTCGGGCGCCGTCGCGCGGAAACGGAGCGCGATTTGAGTATCGCCCGTGGGACCGACTTCGCCAGCCCGGATCTGAGCCAGGTATCCATCGGCACGGTCGTCACGCTCACCGAGGCCGGCGATGGCCGCGTTGACGTCTACACGATCCTGGGCGCGTGGGACGGCGACCCGGAAAAAGGCATCGTGAGCTACCAAAGCGCGCTCGCCCAGGCCCTCATCGGCCACAAAGTCGGCGAACAGGTCAATGTCCCCACCGAGCACGGCGATCGCGCGGCACAAATCACGAAGATCGAGGCCTACAGGAAATAGGGCGGCGTATCTTTCCTCATGCGCTTCCCCCTGCTCTGCCTGTTCGCCGTTTTGTTTCTCGGCCGCGCGTGCGCGGAGGAGCCGTTTTTAAAAAAGGGCGACGTCATTGCGCTGGTCGGTGGCGAGGACATGGTCGTCTCGAGCGAATACGGCTACCTCGAACTGCTGGTCACGCGCGCCTTGCCCGATTACCAACTGCGCTTTCGCAACCTCGCCTGGGAAGGCGACACGGTCTTCGCGCAATTTCGCGACCTGAATTTTCCGTCGTGGGAGGAGCAATTGGATAAAATCGGCGCCACGGTGGTGATCTGCCAGTTCGGCCAGATGGAGAGCCTTGCGGGTCGAAAGCAGTTGCCGGAGTTCATCGCCGCGTACCAGAAACTCCTGGATCGCTTCAGCGCCGGAGGGAAACGGCGCCTGGTGATCGTCCCGCCGACGGACGTCTGGCGGATCCCCGCGATTTCCGCGGCGAAGGAGCAAGGACGGAGCGACGATTGGAATGCCTATGCCCATGCGGCCGAAGAAATCGCTCGCGACGGGCGCCTTCGCTTCGCCGATTATACGGCCTTGGATGATGCGGAAATGTGCCGCGACGGCATCCACTTGAGCGCAACCGGCCAACTCAAGCAGGCCTTCGAAATCGCGAGCACCCTCGCGCCATTCGAAGCGGTGGCCAACGCTGGCGTCGAGCAGAAGAAGGGCTCCCACTCGGTAACGCTGCCCAAGCTGCACGGCGCGGGAGCATTGGATGCGCCGGACCGCGAAGGGCTTCGGCAATTGATCGTCGCCAAGAATCGCCTCTGGTTCAACTACTGGCGCCCGCAGAACTGGGCCTTTCTCGCCGGCGATCGCACCAACCAGCCGAGCAGCCGCGACTGGCGCGACCCTTCCAAGCGCTGGTTCCCCGCCGAACGCGAGGAGTTCCTGCCGCTCATCGAGGCGAAGGAAAAAGAAATCGACGCGCTGGCCGCGAAATCGAAATGAACCGGTTGACCGCAAAGCCGAGCGTCAGCGAGATGCCTGCGGCGCAACGGAGGCAAATGCGCAAAAGACACAAAAGACTGGAAGCCAAAGTGTCCCTGAAAATAGCCCAGCACTTTAGTGCTGGGATTAGTTCCGTCCGTTGCGATGAGTCCCGGAGGGACGGCAGAAGTGTTCTTTCGCCCCTGGTGGGGCTTCGCGCTCTCGATCACCCCATACCCAGCACTAAAGTGCTGGGCTATTTTCAAGGGAATCGAGCCAGCCCGCTCTCTGTTGCTCTCGGTATTTTGTGCCTTCTGTGCCTCTTTGCGGCCATCCCGCCGGCCTTCGCGGCTGAACCGGACCGCGATTCGCCGGAGACCGAGCTGGCCTCGTTCAAGCTGCCACCGGGATTCGAAATTCACCTTTGGGCCTCCGAACGCGACGGCGTCATCAAACCCATCCAGATGCGCTGGGACACGCGCGGGAGGCTGTGGGTCATCCAAAGCACCACCTATCCGCAGATCAAACCCGGCGAAGTCCCAAACGACAAAGTGCTCATTCTCGAGGACACCAAGCAGGGCGGCTACGCGGACAAGGTCACGGTCTTTGCCGACGGACTGATGATCCCGACGGGCCTGGAGATCGCGCCCATCCCCGATGTTTCTGGTTCCGCCGTGGCACCGTCTCCCGCAGGGGAAAACCAGAAACCAGAAACCAGAGCCGAGGCTTTGCGAGACGCCAGCGGCGCAATGGTGGCAAACCAGAAACCCTCCCTGGCGAAACCCTCGGCGTGCTACGTCGGCGAAGGACCCAAGCTCTGGCTCCTCACCGACACCACGGGCCGTGGCGTGGCCGACAAACGCGAGGTCGTGCTCCGCGGTTTCGGCACCGGCGACAATCATCAAAATATCAATTCATTCCGCTGGTCGCCCGGCGGCGAGCTGATGTTTTCCCAAGGTTTGCACGCGCACGCCCGCGTCGAAACGCCGTATGGAATCGTGGGACTGGACGAAGCGGGCCTGTGGCGTTATCGCCCCGCGGAACGGCGGCTCGACGCCTTCTTTGGCGGCTCGGCCGATCCGCAGAATCCGTGGGGCTGGACGTTCCTCCACTGGGGGCAGCCGCTCATCTCCGCGGGCAACAGCGGCAACATGTACTATGCCCTGCCGGAAATGATCCGCGGCTATCAAGGCGGCCGGCGCGACAGCATCTGGGCCGAAGGGCGCGGGCGCAAGACGAGCAACCCGGAGATCATCGAAAGCTCGCACTTCCCCGACGAATGGCAGGGCGCGCTGGTCACCGGCGGCTACATCAACAATGCCGTGTGGACCTTGCACGTGGCCCAGGACGGCGCGGGATTTAAAATCGCCGACGATCCCAAGCTGCCACCGCTGGTGCAAAGCGCGCACGGCAGTTTCCGGCCAGTGGATGTGAAACTCGGCCCGGATGGCGCCCTTTACATCTGCGACTGGTACAACCCGATCATCGGCCATTACCAGGCGAGCTTCCGGCATCCCGACCGCGACAAAGCGCACGGGCGCATCTGGCGCGTGACCTATCAGGGCCGCCCGCTCGTCCAACCACCGCCCATCGCGGATGCCTCGATCACGCAGTTGCTGGACAATCTGCGTTCGCCGGAAAAATTCGTGCGCGAACAGAGCAAGCGCGAGCTGGCCAGCCGGCCGAAGCACCAGGTCGTGGGCGAAGTGCACCGCTGGTGGCAGCGGCTTGATCCTGAGGATCCGGCCACCGAGCATGCGCTCTACGAGGCACTCGGCGTTTGCGAATGGCTCGATACGCCGGAGCAGACCCTGTTGCAAAGAGTGCTCTCCTCGAAAACACCGGAAGCACGCGCCTCCGCCGCGGGCACCCTCGCGCACTGGGCGGACCGTTTGCCGCTTTCCAAGGAAGACTTCAAGGAGCGGATTGGCGATTTCTACCTGGGGGGTGATCCTTGGGGCGCCTTGGAAAAACTGGCCGACCTCGCGCACGACGACGACCCCCGCGTGCGCCTGGCCGCCATCGTCGCCGCGGGGAACATCCCCCGTCCGGAGTCGATGGTCGTGGTGTTGAGCGCGGCGGCGCAGCCGCGCGACAAATTCATCGACACCGCGCTCATCGCGGCCACCAGCGCCCTCAAGCCGCAATGGGAGCCCGTCCTCGCCAAGGGCGCGCCGGATTGGAAACCCGAGTGGCGCGAGTTGATCAAGACGCTCGACAAACCCAAGCCGAAGCCGGCTCCCGAAAAGAAGGTCGCCCAGCAGATGGGCGCGCCGGTGGTGCCGATTTACGGGCGCCTGCGGGCTTCGCCGTACGTGGTCGGGAGCATCGCGGCGGAGGTGCAGACCAAAGGTGATCCCAAGCACGGCGACGAAGTCTTTCACCGCGCCGAACTGGCATGCATTACCTGCCACCACGTGGGCAACCAGGGCGGAAACATCGGCCCGGCGCTGGACGCGATCGGGAGCGCGCAGCCGCTGGATTTCATCATCGGGGCGGTGCTCGAGCCGCAGCGCGAAGTGAAGGAAGGCTTCGAAACCATGCGTATCACGACGAAGAAAGGCGACGAACTCATCGGCATTATCGTCGCGGGCAACGACGCGGAGATCACCCTGCGCGACCCCGCCGGCGCGGAACACAACGTCGCCCAGGCCGACATCGCCAAGCGCGAGTTTATCGGCTCGCTCATGCCCGCGGGGCTCACGGACAATCTTTCCACGGAGGATCTGCGCGACCTCTTCGCCTACCTCACCCAGCTTGGGAAGGCCAGGTAGCGGCCGTCACCCCACCGGGTTTTTCGAAAGCAGGTCAAAGTTTTGCCCTGCATAAAGCCGGCGATAACCAGCCTCGCCGCCGAAACTCACCGTAGCGAGGCCAAGAAACACGGCCACATGCCAGATCGGCGCGGCGGGGGCGGAGATGACGACGGCTGCGGCAATGACGGCCGCCAGGACGAACATCGACCAAAGCACAATCACCAACGGGACCATGCAGCCATTGCTCGTATCATTGGTGCCCGGCGAGTACTTGAAAACGAGTGCGATGGGTTGCAGCAGCAAAGCCACCAGCCAGGATTCCGCGCCCACACGCATGGACTCCAAAGGCGGCGTTTTACCGAGATGGCCGATAATCAAGGCCACGGCCATCCAGCAAGGCAGCGCCAGCAAGAAACGCAGCCCGTTCACCGCGAGGATCAGCCGGCGAACTTCACGCAGGCTCACCGGCAGCAACGCGAGAACATGGACACGTCGATGGGCCATGGGGCCGAAGAAAAAGCCCTTCCATTTGCCGCCGAGGAGCGGTGTCGTGTTGCAAGGAGCAAGGAACAGACTCACCCCCACGATCCACCCGGCGGCCACAGGACTGGTCGCCTCCAAAAACCACGCCAGGAGACACCCGCCCACGAGAACGAGCCAACCAAGACGAAAGCGGCTGCTCCAACCCGGCGCAGGGGTCAGCAGGAAATCGAGGAGGGTCGCCTGCCTGGGGAAGAACGAGAGGATCAAACGCTCGAGCCACCCAAGGCGTAAGCCTTGGTACGGCTTCAGAAATCCTCCCTGGAGGATGTAGTCCTCGACTTCGCTCACGCGGCTCGGGATTGCCGCCGGCGATCCGCCAGGTTGCCGCGCTTCCGTCGACTCGTGCCGCCCGCCGGGATCCTCCTCCGGCATCGGCGGCGCCGCGGCGCGATCCGGTTCCCAGAACGCGAATCGATCCGCCAGCGCCCGATAGCACGGCACGGCAAACGCCAGCCAGAGAGCGAGCAGACCCGCGGCCACGACGGGAAATGCCGGCCGCTCGCCGGCCAGCCACATCGCCACCTGGCACGCCCAACCCGGCGGCGTGGTCGACACGAGCACCGCAAAGACGCCCTTCAACTGCGCGAAGGAAAGAATCTGGGCCTTGCCCAAAAGGATGGTCATCCCAACGGCCATCATGAAGAGCCAGGAAGCATAGCCGGAATAGTTCGCCCGCGGCCAGCGCCAGAGGAGAATGATCGCGGTCGCCAGACCGCTCAGCCAGATGAGGAGGGCAACCGGCAGGACGCCCCACCACGCCGCGTGCGGCGCGCCGCCGGCCACAACGGCGTAGGCCAGCACCACCAGGGCGTCCGCAATCAGCCACAACGAAGAGCGCAAGACCAGCCACCTCCCGTAATCCAGGACCTGCGACGTCGTCACGGGCAGCAGCAGGAAGACGCGCGCGCCGCCCCGCGGGCTGAAAAACCCCTGAAACTGCCCGGCCCGCCAGAACGTCAGCGTCATCGTCCACCAAATGAGGGCCAGCCACAGACCATGCGCCGGCGGAGAACTAATGGCCAGTGCCAGAAAGCCGAGCGGAGTACCACCGCGCCAGAAGTACAAGGCCCACTTTCCGTCGCCGCGGCGGCGGCGGATCCGCCGGGCCGTCTTGCGCCATTCCGGGTGCGACTTCAGTTCGCGCCGGACGCCGCGACGGAGGCTGCGGAGAAATTCGCGTGCGTAGAGCTTCATGTTTCCTCGCGCAGGGCGGCCATGATTTCCTCCAGCTCGCCCGAGGCGTGCAAGCTGCCCGCCGGCCCGCGTGCGTGGACGCGCCCCTGATGCAGAATGAGAACCTCGTCGGAAAACTGCTCGGCTACGGACAGGATTTGCGTGGTGTAAAGGATGGTGGCCCCGGCCGAAGTCGCGGCCCGCGCACGCAACCGAAGCTCGCGCAACCCAAGTGCATCCATTCCGGAAGCCATCGGCTCGTCGAGCAACCATAACTCGGGCTCGGCGGCGATCAGCCCGGCGAGTGCCACCTTGTAAATCTGACCTCGCGAAAGCGTGGCGAGACGCGCCGTCGCCATGGGCAGCAAATCGAAATTCCGCAACAGTTCCAGGACCCGCTCCTCCGCGCCCGGCGCATCCTTTCCGTACAATCGCAACAGCATGGCGATGTGCTCCAGGGCGTTCATCCACGGGAAGAAAATCGGGAAATCCGGCAGGAATCCAAAGCGGCGGCGCAGGTCCACCCGTTCGCGGGTGAACAATTCGTCGTCAAAATACACCTGGCCTTCGTTCAAACTGAGGATCCCCGCGAGACAATGCAGGAGCGTGCTTTTGCCCGCGCCGTTGAGCCCGAGCACGGCGACGACGCGGCCCGGGGCAAACTCCTCGCGAATCTGGTTCAGAGCGCGGTGCCGGCCAAAGACTTTCGAGATGCCCGCCAGTTCGATCTTCATGCGCGGAGGGATATCGCGCGGGACCTCCCAATGCCACGCGGAAAATCAGACTCGTTCCCGCACACCAGGCACGCCCCCAAACCGCAACCTTTAGAGCGACGGCCGTCCCGATGGGGGTGCGCCGCCAGGACCACCCGGCGGGCCGGGGCGGTGGTCGATATTGCTCGACTCCGCCTTTCCGAAATAGCCGCCGATAATGTAGGGCATTTTCCCGGGGGTAACATGGTAATGCCAGCCGCGCTCGGGATCGTAATGGGCGTTGAAGGCATTCAGCGGGTTGGTGGTCAGGTCCCTGGCCATGACGCCCGCGGACTCGTAAGGGCCATAGATGGGCAGCCCGTCCCAGGCGAAGCCAATCACTTCGGAATGCGCGCCGCCTTTGTCCACGAAGGAGGTGTTCACACAGATGGGATACTTATGATAGTGATACCGGCTGTCGGGACTGGGGTGGCCGCAGCAATAGTCCATGATGTTCGAAGCGTCGTTCATCCCGGCATCGAACGGATTGTAAAAGACCACACCATTCACGGCCACGCCGGTGGCGCCCATCGGCAACGCGCCGTTGTGGTCGGCGGTGTCCATGGCCACGGCCTGCGGATTGAGCACCGGCTCCAAAGGAAGGCGGTAGGTCTTGTTCATCTCCTTGATGTAACAGGGATTGAACCCGGGAAAGCGCGCGGTGGGATGGTTCGGCAGGTTGCGCGCCTTGATGGTGAGAAAGCCGTCGCCCTTGAAGATCAGCACCACGTTGTCCGGGACAAAGCGGTCGGCGGTGACGATCTTTCCGGTTTCATCCAGATAACCCGCGCGCAACCAGGCGGTCATGTTGTGCAGGAACGGATTGAGCAGCCGGGCGCTTTTGTAGAAGAGCCGGTCGGCGTTGTCCTCAGTGACGATAAGCGGCGCGGCCGTGGATTCGCCCGGTTGCGGTGCGTAGTACCAGCGACCACCGAGGTGCAGGAGGTTGCTGATCTCGACCCCGGATGGCGCCGCGCTCGTGGCGGGGCGCACGGTCGCCGGATCGACCTTGCCGGTCTGTGAAATGGTGTGCTGGGTCAGCGAGAAGTCGTCGATGAGAAAGGCCGCGTGCAAGTCCGCGGCGGCCTCGCCTTTCGCATAGGACACCGTCAGCCGGACGGCATCGACTTCCGGGAAGGGCAGGAGTTCCTCCAGTTCGTAACTGCGCCAGACGGCCGCGCCGGCTTTATGGTAATCGCCATTGACGGTGAGGTTCTGGCGGTCGCTGGCGATCTCGGTGTCGAGGAAACGCGAGGCGGCGTCGAGGTAGTTGGTGCCGTCTTTCGAGAAGAACTCGATCTTCATCTTCAGCGTTTCGCCGCTGACGACAAAGCCTTGCTCGACCAGGCCGCGGAATCGAAACGTGATCCAGCGCCCCCTGGCTTGGTCGATCTTCCGCACGAGCTGGTTGACGGCGCCGCCATCGGGGGCTTTGCCGGGAAAGATGACGCCGTTGGTGGCGAAATCGATGGAGCTGCCGAGCAGCCCCCAGAACGCCGCGCCACTCAAAATGTAATGGTCGGGGATCGAGGGCCTGCCGGAAACCGATTCGAAACCGGGATTCTCAACGAGATTGACCTCGCGGGCCGGGAGGGAGGAAGCACCCACGCAAAACGCGATCAGGAGGGGGAGATAAAAGCCTGGTTTCATGGGCGAGGTGGCACGAAAGGCACGCTGCACAGGGAGGAATGGCCGCGAAAGGAATTTTACCATTCCTTTACACCCGCGAAGCGCTGCGGTTCGGCAGCCGACTTGTGACGTCCGACGGAGCAGTGCTTAGTGCTCAAAGCCGAGGCTTTGTCCCGCAGGCGCGGGACCCATGGTGCAAAGGGGGCAAACTGGAAACCCAGATTCGCCTCGGCATTGCCCCGCGACGCGATTGCATGCACACTGGCGGTTTTTGAAACCAGATTCGGACTACATCCACTTTCGGCCCTACGGGACGATCTCGAAACCATTCAAGGTCAACCGGCCAGGGGCCAGCCCTGACGGTCGAAGCCGTCGGCTCTACTTTCTCCTCGCGCTGGCGGTGATCGGGCTCGGGCTTTTGTCGCGATCGCACTGGATGCAATTGCCACCGCTCGTGGCCAAAGTGAGCGGAGATGCCCTGTGGTCGCTGATGGTTTTCCTCGGGATCGGTTTTCTGTTGCCGCGCCTGAGGACACGCACCACGGCGCTGACGGCGCTCCTCTTCTCGTTCGCGATCGAGTGCTCGCTGATCTATCACGCGCCGTGGATCGACCACTGGCGCTCGTTTCGGATTGGCGCGTTGATTCTCGGGACCACGTTCCACTGGCCGGACTTCGGCTCGTACACGATCGGCGTGGCGCTGGGTTTCATCGCGGAGGGATTGCTCCTGCGGCGAGGTTGACGCCAGCCGACTGCGGCCAGGTTCCCGTCCGCGGATAAGTGTGTGAGCCGCGAAGGAAAATCGCCGTAACGCGGCGACCGCTGGCTGCGTCTGGCTGGGTCGACAAGCCTCGGTCAATCTGCTTGCTTGGCTCCGTATGAAAATCTCCCCGTTCTCATTTTGCCGGCTGCCGCTGGCTCTTTTTGGGTGTCTCGCCGTCGCCGCGATGGCGGCGCGGGCCAAGGGCTATGATCCGATGGCTTTGCCGGCGAAAGAGACCGGAGGAGCGTCGGCGCCGCTGGATTTCACGGTACACGATGCGAAGCGCAACCGCGATATTCCGGTGCGCGTGTTTCTGCCTCCGGAACCACGAGAGGGGCAATCGGCGTCAGCCCCGGCACACAGCCCGACACCGGTGGTGTTCTTCAGCCACGGGCTCGGCGGCAATCGCGAGGGCAGCGCCTACCTCGGCGAACATTGGTCGGCGCGCGGCTATGCCGTGGTTTACACACAGCATCCCGGCAGCGATGACGGCGTGTGGAAAGACGTGGAGCCGGCGGAGCGCATGGCGGCATTGGGGCGCGCCGCCAATGCGCAAAACCTGATCCTGCGCATTCAGGACATCCCGGCGGTGCTCGATCAACTCGCGGTTTGGAACAAGGAGGCCGGACATGCGCTGGCGGGGCGCCTGGATCTCACGCGCGTGGGCATGTCAGGCCATTCCTTCGGCGCGCAAACGACGCAGGCGGTAAGCGGTCAGAGCTTTCCCAGCGACGTAGGACTGCGTTTTACCGATGCGCGGATTCGCGCGGCCGTGGCCTTTTCCCCGAATATTCCCAAAATCGGTGATCCGCAGGCCGCTTTTGGCAGCGTCAAGATTCCGTGGATGCTGATGACGGGCACGAAGGACACGAGCCCGATTGGCGGGGCGACGCCGGAGTCACGCCAGGCGGTATTCACGGCGTTGCCGCCGGGCGACAAGTACGAGGTGGTGCTCAATAACGCGGAACACTCGGCCTTTACCGATCGTCCGCTGCCGGGCGACAAGGAATCGCGCAACCCGAACCATCACCGTGTGATCCTCGCGCTGAGTACGGCATTTTGGGACGCGTACCTGCAAGGCAACACGGACGCGAAAGCCTGGCTGGCGGGCGATGGGCCGCGCGGGGTGATGGAGAGCGCGGATCAGTGGGAGAAGAAATGAGGCCTTCGGCAGCATCGAGGGAAAGGAATTCGTTCTTCGTGTTTAGCTCTTAGAGCGGTGGCGGGGAGGCGCTGTCGGCGCCCCAGAGGAGGTCGCTGCCGGCGCGGTCGAGTTCCAGGCCGAATTCGAGTTGGGCGGCGGTGACCATATCGCGCACGGCGTGGTAGGTGTCGACGGAATCCGGATACACGAAACAGACGACGTAGAATTCGCTTTTGTGGACGGCGTTGAAGAGGTCCTCGAGAGCGCTTTTGTTTTCGGGCAGGGTCCAACCGAGGGCTTCGACCGGGCTGGCGAGGTCGCCGGAGCCTTTCCGGCTCCAGGCCACGGTGGTCTCGTTTCGTTTGCCGTCGGCGCCGGTGAGGGCGTAGATTTTGCCGAACTTGCAGATGACCGGCAGGATGTGCTTGGAGGTGCGGTGCTCCTTGGGGAAGCGCAGGTTGACGACGCGCGATTGCTTCTCCTCCTTGATCACTTTCGTGATGTCCTCGGCGCGGGAGTTGAGGCGCGCGGTTTTTTGTTCCTGGGCCTGGATTTCAGCGGCGAGCTGGGCCTGCTGGCGCGCGAAGTCGCGCTGGTCGCCGACGAGCCTTTTCCATTCGGCGCTGTAATCGACGGTCTGCCGGCTGATATGGTTCTGGAGTTCCGCCTGGACGCGCTCGGTTTCGGCGCGGACCTCCGCGAGGGCGGCAACGAGCTGTCTCTTCTCGGCGGCGAGGTCGGCGGCGGTGGTGGAAGACGGCACGCCGGTTTGCGCAATGAGGCGCCGGGTTTCGGCGAGGTCGGCCGCGGCGGTGGCGAGCTTGCGCTGGAGAATCTCGGCGCCGGCCCGCTCGCCGGCATTGTCCTCGCTGCTGGTCTGCGCCATGAGGGCCACGAGAATGGCAATGAGCAGAATCGCGCCAAACATGCTGCAGACGGTGTCGAGGAGCAGCTCGAGGCTGTCGCGGTTGGAGCCGAGCTTTTTCATCGCGCGGAACCGAAATTGATGACGGTATCTTCGCCGACGGCATCGTAGCCAACTTCAAAACCGGCGTCGCGGGCGGCGGCGATGAGCGGCTCGAAGGTATCGACGCCCGAGGGCTTGAAATAAAAGACGATGTACTGGTCGGTCTTCGAGTAACTCTTGAGCGCCTGCTCGAACTTCGACCGCAGGCCGGACCCCTGGAATTCGAGTTTCTCGGAATGATCGAACCGTTCGAGAACCACGCCGCCGGCACTGACGACGGCGAGGACGGGTTCCTTGCTGCCCGGCGCGCGGTCGGGGACGAGCCAGATTTCATTTTTGCGGCCGACCAGATCGGTGAGTTCGTTTTCGCGGGTCTGGACGACCTCTTCGGCGTGATTCATGGCGTCGCGGCTTTGCCGATCCTTGTCGTTAAGGTCCGCGACGCGCGCGCGGGCGGAATCGACGACGGCGCGTTCCCTGGCGAGTTCGCTCCAGACGACAGCGGCGCCGTCGTGCCGGCGGGCCTCGGTAAGTTGATCGCCTTTCGCCTCGCTCCGCACCTGCAAGGCGTCCAACTCGGCGCGCAGGCTGTGGATATCGCCCTGGAGCTTGGCCGGGTCCAGCCTGGCCGCGGCGACGGCATCCTGGGCGCCGCGCAACCGGCTGGCGGCGTCGCCGAGCGCGTCCATGGTGCGCCGCCACTGCTGCTGAAGGACATCCGGAGCGGGCTGGCCGGAACTGGCATCCCCAATCCCGCGCATATCGAGCGCGAGAAGCATGACCACGGTGATGAGCACGGCCATCGCCGAGGTGATGATATCCTGGAAGGCAAAGAAAGGGCTGACGCCCCGGACTTTTCCGCGCTGGAAGCGGGTTTCCATGGTCCCGAAGTTTCTGGTTTCTGGTTTCTGGTTTCTGGTTCGCCGAAGCGCAGCGCTTACTGACCTGCCCGCAACGCTTCGCGTAGCGATGCGGGCGGGGAACCAAGCACTCCGGTATTGGATGTTCGAGTTTGGGATTAAGATTGAGATTAAGAACGAAGCGAGGGCGGCTCGGCTATTCGAGCTTTAGCTTGGAGGAGACGTGGGCCTGGCAGTAGTCGTTGCAAGCATCGAGGAATTCGCCTTCGCGGCTCTGCAGGAAGGAGAGGAGCAACTGCACGATGACCGCGCAGATGAGCGCGATCAGCGTGGTCTCAAATTTGGTGGCGAGACCGGCGGTGACGGCCTGGAGGCCCTCGCGGATGGCGGAGAGATCGCCATTGGCGCGCAGGGTAATGCCGAGCGCGGCAATGGCGGCGCGCAAGCCAATGACCGTGCCGATGAAGCCGAGCACGGGAATGGCCCAGAGGAAGCTTTGCACGAGGCCGTAACTGGCGGCGATTTGTTCACCATCGTAATCGGCCTGGTAGCGCAGGATGGTGGCGACATCGCTGATCTGGCCAATGTTCTGGAGGTTGGAGAGAGCGCGCTCGATGCGGTTGAGGAGCAGGAAATGGCTGGCGTCATCGACCAGGGAATGCACGCGTTTGAGCACGGCGCGGGCGCTTTCGCGATTGAGAACAAAGTCGGGCTGCTGCGGGACGGCGGAAAGGCCCAGCGCCTCGATCTGGAGATCGAGCTTGCGCGATTTGATGTAGAGAATGGCCAGGCCCCAGAAAAACAGGAGCAGGGTGAAGTAGGGAGCGAAACCGCGGTCGGTGAACATGGCGGTGAACCAGCGCGCGCCCGGCTCACGCGCGACGCCGAAGATAAGCAGCGCATAAAAGAGCGCGGTGAGGAGGAGGCCGATGAGAAAGGTGAGCCACTTATTGACCGTGGTGAAGCGGCCCCCGCGAAAACCGAGCCGCTGCTCGATGTCGCGCTGCGACCAGTTCAGGCGAAATGATTCCTCGCTCAAGGGGTCGATCGGGATGGCGGGCTCGTCCGCGGCGGGCGCGGGAACCGGGTCGGAAGAGGCCAGAGGGGGTGGCGGCGGATTGACGCCGGAGGGAGCGAAAGTGGGATCTGGGCTCATAGTTATCGATTGAGCAAGCGGTTAAGGTTGAAGCCGTAGACAATGCTCGCGACGAGGAAGACGATCAGACCGAGGGCCAGCAAGGAGTAAGTGATGATCAGCGCGGCGATGGCCAGACGGCGACCGCCGAGAGCCGGATCGCGATCGGTTTGCGCGAGGGCGATGTGGCCGAGGATAATCGCCACGATCCAGGTGATGAGATTCACACCCGGAATCAGATTGCAGAGACTGAGCACAAACGCCGCGACCGCGAGGCCGCTGGTGCGCGCCGGCACCATGAGCGGGTCCGAATCTCCGGGACCGCCGCCGGCCGGCGCGGCGTCACCGGAAGGTGGCGCAGAACGCAGCGCCGGCTGGAGAGCGGCCACGGGGGCGTAAGTCAGCGGCGGGGGCGGCGGATGGTCGGGGGAGGTTTGCGGGAGCCACGACGGACGGTGCGTCTGTTTTTCGGCGTCGGCGAGACGTTCCTGGAGGGCGCTCTGCTGCGCGCGCTCGGCGGCCAGGCGCGCTTCGAACTCACGGCGCAATTGGTCCTCGCGTTGCGCACCCTCGGCCTGGCGCTGGGCGGCCTCGGCGCGCCGGCGGGCTTCCACCGGGCCGCCATCCTGCTGCTCGAGGAATTCGCCGAGCACCAGCCAGCGGCCACCGACGCTGATCTGGTGCATGCGGTTGATTTCACCGGAAGCGAGTTGCTCGCGAATACCGGCGAGCGAGAAGGGGCCGGACTGGCGGCCTTTCCAGAGGAGGAAGAAATCGGCGCGATTAGGGTCCATGGGGAGGCGGCTTCGCCGCAAACGTCCAACATTCAACATCCAACATCCAACATCCAATGGTGGCTGGGGCGGTGCGGTAATTGGGTGCCGGATCTGAGCTGTAGCAGAAGGGGACGCTCATGGGGAATCGAGCCAGGGGATGGCGGGCAGCTTCGGAGGGGCGGCGGGGTCGCCGGGGAGTTGCCGGGTGATCGCGCGGGTCAAGGCGGCGCGATCGAGGGGTAGATAGAAGACCGGCGAATAAGGCGCGGCCGGCGTTTTGGATTTGAAGGAAAGCGGAAGCGGTGGTGCGGGCGCGGAGGCCCCTGGCTGTGGCCCACGCGGTCCCGCAGTCGCGGGGCCGCGTCCGGTTTCGAGCGGCGCGGCAGACGGTTCCTCGGAGGGGATGTAGCGCACGAGTTTGGGCGCATCGGGTGCGAGCGCCCAGAGCAACCGGGCGCTGCGAGCCTCGCCGAGCAGGCGGGCGCGGCCGGCACCGTCGACGAAGCCGCCATATTGCAGGCCAGTTTTCAAGACAGCGCGCAACACTTCACGATGAATCTGGGCCTCGGCAAAATAGTTGCGGTCCTGGAGGCCGTTGAAAAACGCGGTGAGCCGGGCGCCGACCTGGTCGCGCTTGCGTTGCACGAGCCAGTCCTGGCTGCGGAGAGCGCCGCCGTCGCAGATGCGGTCGAGCGCGGCAAGATCGTCGCGCAAGCTCGCACAGTACTCGAGTCCCCACGCGTACGGACGGATTTTGAGGACCGCGCCGAGCTGCTGGAAAAGGTACGCCTTAAAGATCGGATGGGCGACTTTGTCGTGGACGACGTCGTCAAAGACGCGCAAGAGCGGGCGCTCGTATTTGAGGCCGACGGCGTCGGTCATGCGGTTCAACTCGAGGTGGTTGAGGCAGGTGGAAACACCGCTCAGTCGGCTGGAGGTGACTTCGCCATCGCCGGTCGAGCTGTTCGGGCCGCGCTCGAGGGTCACGGTGGTATTCGGGACGAATGCCGGCACCTCGCTCTTCGATTCCGGATCGTAAATGGCGCCGATCCAGCGCATCACCTGATCGTCCCCGATAATGTTTGGACCCTCCTTCTTTAAATCGCCACGGGCGTAGAGATCGCGATGCTCATTTTTGTGGCGGAAGTCAATGAGCGAGATTTCCCAGATATTATTGAGATAGATGTCTTCGCGCAGGGCGAGGAGCCTGCTGATCTCGGCCGGAAACACCGTGTCCGGCATGAGGGCGTCGCCGGTGACATCGACCCTGGCCGCAGCCCAGCCGACGGGATCGTCGGGCAGAAGAAGACCGGCGAGAAGATCCTCCACTTTGGGAAAGCCGGCGAGCAGCTTGCGGGCGTCGTTGACCTCGCGGGCCTGGGTCAGGCGGGAGTCCTTGTAACCGGCCAGCGCCTGGAGGTAGGACTCGAGGTTGGCCGCCTGGACCAGTCCTTCACTGACCTTGGCGAGCGTGTCGAGTTCACCGCGGAAAAGGTCCACGCGCTTGCGCAGCGAGGCGACGCGAGCCTGCTGGGGCGCGGGCATCTCCAACGCGGCCACGGGCGGCTTCTCCCGCGCCTCGAGCGCCTTGAGCTTCGGATCGATCTCCGCCACACCCCGCGCGATCACCTCCTTCGGCTGGTCGAAGTTGAGCTGCGCGCCGGCGACAGTCTCGAGCGTGGAAATCGCGGTTTCCGCGTCGGCGTTGAATTTCTCGCGCAGCGCCGTGACATGCGCATCGAACTGGTTGCGGACGACGAGCAGCCGGGCGGCGGGAGCGGGTTTCAAGTCGGCGGCGAGCGCGTCGATCAATTGCCCGGTCGATTCGGTCTTCGTGGCGAGGGCAAAGGAGTCGGTGTCGTCCAGGCCGCCCTTGGCGGTGGCTTCGAGATCGGCCAGCCGATCATCGACGCCGGCCTGGCTGGCCCGCTCCTGGCGCGTCCAGTGGTCGACTTCGTCGAGTCGCGCCGCGAGCCTGGGGCGGGCGGCGAGGAAGTCGTGTTGCGCCCGGAGATCGGCCACCATCTTCTCCGCCGCGACCACCTGCCCGCGATCGTGCAAGGCGCCGAGCTGACCGGCGTATTCCTGCACCCGCACGGTGACGATGGCAAAGGCCACGCCCGCCGCAATAAGGATGACCACCGCGGCGCTGGCGGCGATGATCTTCAACCGGCGCGCGCGCTGCAACCGCGTGAGTTCTCCGCGCAAGGCTCCGGCGGTGGCGCGCACGCGCTGAAGGTAAACCTCGGGCACGGGGCGCTGGAATTTCTCGACCTCCTTCCAGCGCAGGCTGAATTCGCTGTGGAGATTTTGCGCCTCCTCGCAAGTGAGCGTGGAGCGGCTGAGCAGGCGGTGGTCGAAATTCTCCGCGAGGCCGCCGATGGTGGCGAGGGCGCGGTCAAAGCGGGCGGTCTCTTCGGCCGCGGAACGTTGCGCGTCGAAGTACTGCTGCATCCCGGCGCATTTGGCGGCCTGCTTTTCCTGGAGAACGAAGCCGTGCTCGGCTTGCAAGGTGCGGAGCCGGGCGAGGATATCGCCGACCATGCGCCAGGCCTGGGCGTGGCGCTCCTCATCGAGGGACTCGACGAGGCGATCGGCCGTGGCGATGGCCTCGCGGCGGGCGACGTCGCGGCGCAGTTCCCCGGCGCGGGCGTATTCCGGCAGCTCGGCGAGCTTGGCCGGCGTGGCCAGCCGCTCGAGTTCGGCGACATCGGCGAGAATGGCGCTCTCGCTGCGCTGGCCAAGCGCGGTGCGCAATTCCTGGAGTTTGAGCTGGTAGAGCTTGTTCTCGATGCGCGTGAGCTCGGATTTGGCGTTGGCGTCATCGGGATTGAGCCGCACGATCGAGCGAATGATCTGGAGCGCCTTGATATCATCGCGCGAAGTCACCGCAGCGCGGTAATCCTTGTAAAGAGGATGGCTGACGCTGATGCCCCGGGCGTAGAGGGAATCGAGGGCCTGGACCGCTTTGCCGTCGAACTTCTCCGGGGCCGGAAGCTGGTTGCTTTCGCAATAGGCGATCCATTCCGGCGACTCGGCGAAGCTGAGGGCGCCGATGAGATCGAGGAGGGCCGGTTCGGTTTCGGCGAGTTGCAGGGCCTGGTACTCACTCCCCTTCGCGAGCATGGCCGCGCAGGATTCGAGCCGCTGGCTGGCCTCCA
>Ga0302325_10004146_pt1 | contig 33626 bp, 24 predicted proteins | sample Palsa_T0_2_FD_201948 | JGI IMG/M metagenome (GOLD analysis project Ga0302325, IMG submission 201948) | Peat permafrost microbial communities from Stordalen Mire near Abisko, Sweden - Palsa_T0_2 | ecosystem: Environmental > Terrestrial > Soil > Palsa > Peat permafrost | place: Sweden: Abisko... | reverse complement strand
GGAGCGAATGAGCAGAGCGTTTACTGATCTGACGGAGTTTCTGACACTGATCAGCTTCATCGCTTTATTGATGGGATGTATAGGTGTGGCGAGCGCGGTGCATATCTATATCCGTGAGAAGATCGGGGGGATTGCCGTATTACGTTGTCTGGGAGTGAAGGCCAGGCAGGCTTTTCTGATCTATCTGATCCAGGTAGCGGGTATGGGGTTGATCGGGAGCGTTGCCGGGACGGTGATCGGCGTCGGGGTGCAGCAGGTGCTGCCGACGGTGTTAAAAAACCTGTTGCCGCTGCAGACGGGCTTTATGCTCTCGTGGACGTCGATCGGAGAGGGGATTTTGACGGGCATGGCCGTTTCGGTATTGTTTGCCCTGTTGCCGTTGCTCACTATACGGAAGATTTCGCCCCTGTATACCCTGCGATTATCGGTAGAGCCTGCTGCGACGATATGGGACCCCCTGAAAATATTGGTATATGCGGCCATCCTATTGTTTGTCGACGTCTTTGCCTATCTGAGGATGCATAGCAGCGGCAAGGCCATCATCTTTACAGTAAGTCTGCTGGGGGCGCTGCTGTTGCTGGCGGGGGCGGCGAAGTTATTGATGGCGGTGGTCCGGCGCCTTTTTCCGGAGAGGTGGAGTTATTTATGGCGGCAGGGCTTTGCGAATTTATACAGGCCCAACAATCAGACGTTGATCCTGGTGGTTACCATCGGCCTGGGCACTACTTTTATCGGCACCTTGTATTTCGTACAGCAACTGCTGATCGACAAGGTGAAGGCGGCAGTGGGCAACAATCAGGGAAATATGGTGCTGTTCGATATTCAGCCCGATGAGGTCAAAGGGATTACTGCCCTGGCGGAGGGGGAACGGCTGGCCGTGCTGGAGGACCTGCCGGTGGTGACGATGCGGATCACAAAGATGCGAGGGATGACTGTGGAGCAGGCGGCGGTTGGGCGGGGGCGAGGGGAGCGGGATGGGCGGGGTGGTGGTGGCGATAGGGGTCCGGCGGGGGATAGGCGAGGGGCACCAGGGGGTGAGCAGGGGGCGACTGAGGACAGCGGCGGGGTTGGGCGAGAGCGGGATAGTCTGCCGAGGTGGATATTTGAGAACGAGACAAGGGTGACGTACCGAGATTCTCTTTTGTCAACGGAGAAGCTGACGGCGGGAAGGTTAAGGCCGCCGGTTCGGTCGCCGCAGGATACGGTATATATCCGTGTGGACGAAGACTATGCGAAGATGCTGCATCTGGCGGTTGGCGATCCCATCCTCTTCAACGTGCAGGGGGTCGAGGTAGCTACTGTGATCGGCGGGCTGGTGAAGGCGGACTGGCGGCAACTGCAAACAGGTTTCTCCATCGTTTTTCCCGCGGGGGTTTTAGAGCAGGCCCCGCAATTCCATGTGTTGGTCACGAGGGTGCCTAATGCGGCGGTGTCTGCACGATTTCAGAATTTGGTGGTGCGGGCATACCCCAATGTCTCGGTGATCGACCTGCAACTCGTCTTACAAGTGTTGGAAGATATCCTGGGTAAGATAGGATTTGTGATACGCTTTATGGCGGGCTTTAGTATCCTGACAGGGGTGGTGGTGCTGATAGCCAGTGTGCTGATCAGTAAATACCAGCGTATCCAGGAGAGCGTGCTGTTGCGGACGCTGGGGGCGAGCCGGAGGCAGGTGCTGGTGATCACCCTACTGGAATATTTTTTCCTGGGAGCGCTGGCTGCGGCTACGGGTATCAGTTTGTCGATGGCCTTCAGCGAGGTGCTGGCCAGGATGAGCTTTGAGAGTACCTTCACGCCACAGTGGTTGCCCGTGCTGGTAATATTTGTGTCCGTCTGCGGGCTGACGATCCTGATCGGGCTGTATAATAGCAGGGGCGTGCTGAATAAGCCGCCGCTGGAGGTATTACGCAGGGAGGGATAGCCGGTGAGCGAAACATTAACACCGGGGCTGATTTAAATAGGTCTACCTTACATCTGTTGCCGGTTATTCTACCGACAGATAAAAAAAACAAATGTCAAATATTACGCAGCTTGTCAATGTCGATAAGAACATGACAACTTTAAAGAAGGGAATTACTGAGTCAGGACTGGGGAAAACGCTGAGCGAAGCAGGTCCTTACACAGTATTTGCACCATCGGATAAGGCGTTCGACAAGCTTGACAAAAAAGTAGTAGAAGACTTGCTGAAGCCTGAGAACAAGGCGCATTTGGTCGATGTGTTGAATCTTCATGTGGTAGCCGGAAAAGTTCATTTGAAAGATCTGAAAGACGGCGAAAAACTGAAGACGGTCAATGGTAAAGAACTGCATGTCAAAATCAAGGAAGGTGTTGTGAGTGTTGACGGCGCTACCATCCAAGGTCATGAAGTGCAGGCATCGAATGGTTCGATCTATTCTTTGGATACGGTGATGTTGAAAAATTAGTATCCATACGTTATTTTGTATAAGGCCCTGCTCGGTGAGCGGGGCTTTTTGATTTTATTCCGCAGTATCTTTAGGCAAATCGATTTGCTATGACTGCCATTATGATCTGTCGTCGTGCCGTTGTTTTATTGTTTGTCTGGGCAATAGCCGGGGAGGCCCGGGCGGGGGGTATGAGGACCGTCGAGGTGACGTCGCCGGATGGGCAGATACGGTATGCCGTCCGGTTGACTGACAGCCTGCCTGAATATACGGTTACTTTTCGGGGTGTTATATTGATCGACCATTCGCCTTTGGGCCTGACTTTCCTGGAGACAGGGGCGTTTGGAAGGGGATTGACCTTGTTGCAGCCGGTATACCGGGAAGGGGAGGACAAGTATGACCTGGTGGTGGGGAAGACGAAGTCCGTGCATGATTTTTACCGGGAAGCGGAGATCCCGCTGGAGGAAAGGGCGGGCCGGCGGCGCAGGGTTAATTTACTGGTGCGGGTTTTTAACGATGGGGTGGCCTTCAGATGGGAGCTACCCGGGCAGAGCAACTGGTCGTCCTATAGCCTGACCGATGAGAATAGCAGTTTCCGGCTGGCCGGCGACCCCGTAGTGCTGGCGTCATTTCTCCCCGGATTCACCACTTCGCATGAGGGGCGGTATACGCGCCAGCCTTTTCACCAGATCAAATCCGACACGCTGATGGATATGCCGGTGTTTATTGAGTTTCCGGGGCACATTTATGCGGCCATTACCGAGGCGCAATTGGTGGACTATGCCGGGATGTACCTGGTGCGGCATGGGGATGCGTTGAAAAGTGAGTTGTCGCCGTTGCCGGGGGCGCGGGAGGGGGAGCGGCCTTGGGAGGAAGGACCGGGGGATGCGTGGCGGCGGGGGGCGATAAGGGTAAAGGCGACCCTTCCGCACCGGACGCCGTGGCGGGTGTTACTGGTTGGATCGCGGCCGGGGGCGCTGGTCGAGTCGAATATCCTAACCGACCTCAATGCTGCCTGTGTGATCCGGGATATATCCTGGATCAAGCCCGGCAAGACGGATTTCCATTGGTGGAACGGCGATATAGTGCCGGATACGACTTTCCCTCCAGGGATCAACTTCGAGACCAACCAATATTATATTGATTTCTGCGCCCGGAGCGGCATTGAATACCATACCGTCATCGGCTATGGCGGCATTGCCTGGTACAGCAACGACGGGGTCAGCTATGATGCCGGGCCGCATGCCGATGTCACCCAGCCGGTGCCGGGGCTGGATATGCGGCGGATCTGCGACTATGCGGGCCAAAAGGGGGTAGGTATCCGGGTGTGGGTGCATTGGAAGGCGCTGTATCCAAGGATTGATAGTGCCTTTGCGGTATTTGAGCGATGGGGAATCAAGGGGGTAATGGTGGATTTTATGGACCGGGATGACCAGGAGATGGTGAATATCCAGACGGAGATCTTGCAAAAAGCGGCGGAGCATCACCTGCATATCCAGTTTCATGGGGCGTATAAGCCCACGGGGCTGAGCAGGACCTGGCCGAATGAATTCACGCGGGAAGGCTCTCTCAACTATGAAAATGATAAGTGGGGCAATCCTATTACGCCGGAAGATGATCTTAATGTCGTCTTTACGCGGCTGTTGGCGGGGCCGACAGATTACCATCTGGGCGGGTTCAGGGCTGTGACGCCCGGTGGATACAAGGCTCAGTATACCAGGCCGCTGGTATTAGGTACGCGCTGCCATATGCTGGCGATGTATGTGATCCTGGAGAGTTATCTGGCCATGGTGTGCGATTATCCTGCCGCCTATGAGGGGCAGGACGGGTGGGATTTTTTGAAAGCTGTGCCAACCAGTTGGGATGAAACACGTGTGCCAGAGGCCGTTGTGGGGCAATGGGTGACGATAGCCAGGCGCAAGGGGGATGAATGGTTTGTCGGTACAATCAATAGCAGTAAGGAAAGGCAGGTTATGCTGTCCCTGCGATGGCTGCCGCCGGGGAGGTATACGGCTGCCATATACAACGATGCCGCCGATGCCTCCGTTTCACCGGACCACCTGGTCATGGAAACGCGTGATGTCGGGCCCGCCGATACCCTGATGGTGCGGCTGGCGGCTGGTGGCGGGCAGGTTATATTTCTACGGAGAGTGAAAAACAAGTGAAAAAAATGGGTGCGGTCAAGAATTTGGCCTCAAATTAGCTGTATCGAAAGTCCTTGATCCAGATTGTTTATACGAGGGAAAATGAAAGCGAAAAATCCAATTTTATTAACCGCATTGCTGGTCGGTTGGCTCTCCACGCATGCCGCTACCTACTACGTATCTTCCATTTCCGGTAATGATTCCTATACATCGACCCAGGCACAGAGCCAGGCTACGCCCTGGAAGACGCTCGCCAAGGTCAATTCCTTTTTCAGCAGCCTGAACCCGGGGGACCAGGTGTTATTACAGGCGGGCAGTGTTTTTACGGGGCCATTGCTCATTACCAAATCGGGGACGTCGTCTGCGGCAATCCTGATCTCTTCCTATGGCAGCGGCGCCCGGCCAGTCATCAATGGTTTTGCCGGCATGATCGGGTGGACCTCCATCGGGACTAATATCTGGCAGTCAGCGGCCTGCACGGCTTGCGGCCTTACGATGAACATGGTGGATATTGGGAATGTGTCTGTGCCTATGGGCCGCTATCCCAATGCCGGCAGCGGCGCCGACGGGGGGTATGCCCAAGTGCAATCCTATAGCGGGACGACGAGCATAACTGACAGCCATCTGTCTGGTTCGAACTGGACGGGAGCGCAGCTGGTGCTCCGGAAGAACAGGTGGGTAATCGAAACGGACCCTATCCTGTCGCAGAGTGGCGCTACCATCAATTACCAGACCAGCAGCACGTATCCACCAACTGTCAAATTCGGGTATTTCATCCAGAATAGTCCGTATACGCTGGACGTTCAGGGTGAATGGTATTACAGTCCGACCACCAAGAAAATGAATTTGTATTCGACTACGAACCCTTCCACCTATTCTGTCCAGGGCAGCATGATCGACACGCTGGTGAAAGCGAGCAATCAGTCGTATATACATATTAACGGGATTAATTTCCAGGGGGCGAACAAGTCAGCCATATCCTTTTATTATTGCAATTTCATGACTGTTACGAACTGCAATATCAGCTTTTCGGGAATTGACGGTATCGACGGGATCTACAGCAATTATACCTATCTCGAGTATGACAACCTCGACTATACCAATAACAATGGGATCACGCTGAATCAAGGAAACGGGAATATGGTGGAATTTTGCTCAATTGCGAACACTGGTGCTTTTCCCGGTATGGGCGGCCCACCCTTGAATGCATATCTGGGTCTGTGGCTCAATGGCACTAACAATACCGCTCAGTACAACAGCGTGACGAATACCGGGTATTCCGCCATCAGCTTTGCGGGTACGGGGACAACGGTCCTGCACAATTATGTAAAAAAGTTTTGTTTTGTAAAGGATGACGGGGGAGGTATTTATACCTGGAACGGGAATACCGACTCTACCAACAAGCATTTGACGGGTTATATTACAGGCAATATCGTCGATAGCGGGATGACTGCCCCGGCGGGCACGGACAGCCTGGTAGCGGGCATTGCGCATGGCATCTATCTGGATGAAAATACGACAGAATGTTATGTCACCGGCAATACGGTGGTGCACAGCACGGCGGGTGTTTTCTGGCAGGATTCGCGGGATTGTGCGATCCAGAACAACACCTTATATGACAATGTGGGGCAGTTGGTCATACGGCATGCCCTGGCGACGGGTTCTTTCGGCGGCAATGATGTGTCGTATAATATAGCGGTCACGAATGTCGATACAGAAAATAACGTCATCCCCAGTTCTATCGGCGCTTCTTCGGGGTTGCTGTCTTTTGGCTATCTGCATAATAATTATTATGCGATGGTCACGCCGGGAACGCAATTCTATCATCTATCCTTCACGGATGTATATGGGCCGGGCAGCTATGGCAGCTGGCAATCTCCTTATGGCGAGGATGTGGTCTATTCGAGTAACTTAAACCTGAACTTTACACCCTATACCATCAATAGCCTGATTGGCAGCAACCTTTACACGAAGGGGACTATATCGACGCAGTTCAGTTCAGCGACGACGGGCAGCCGGGTAGTGGTCGGCACGCCAACAGGGGCCATCACCAGCGGGGTATGGTATGTCGTGAATTTCACGATGACTGCACCGGATGCCGCGCATACGATGCTTGTATTCCTGGAGCAAGTGACCACACCGTATCCACAGGAGTCACCCGTCATCAGTGTTCCGATGGCGAAAGGCACCGCTAGTTATGCCGTGGCGTTTCAGGCAACCGGATCAACGGCCAATGGGGGGTTGGTGTTCCAGATCGCGAATACCGAGGCGGGCATTTCGGTCTCTAATATCACGTTATACCAGGCGAATGTAACGGTGAATAACCCCGACCAGAATGTCATCTTCCAATACAATGCGACCAACTCCAGCGTTTCCCTCGGTCTGAGCGGGACTTACCAGGATGCGACAGGGGCCACCTACTCGGGGACCGTGTCGATACCCGCTTATGGGTCCATCTTATTGTTCAAAAAGACATAGACAACGTGACGAGCCTGAGTGGGATCACGGGAGATCTTCCTGGACCGGAAGGCAGATGCCCGTGCTGTCGTCGACGAAGACCATTGGATAGCCGCCACTCAATGGAGAGACCATCCAGACTTTTACCAGTGAGGCGCCATAGAGGGCAGTTCCATGGGAGAATGTCGCCGCGTCTATATAACCCAGCTGAGCTACCAGGCAGGAGTCCCGATATTTTGTACCAGGAATGGAGGGATGGCTGTTTATAAAGGGCGGATAGATGGTGTCCTGCTGATAATGGTTAAGCCAGGCGGTCCGCAGGTCCTCCAGCGTCTGATGGGTGGTGGTATCCGGTCCGGGCACTGCGCCTTGATAGACAAACGAGGCAGCCGGCTGATATATTCCCTCTTTGAAAATGAAAGTCTCAGAGTAATCAAAGACAGGTAAACCGTTGTAGGATATATAGGCCGAGGCTTGTTGCTCGATCCCGGTGTAGCCCGGCAGTGTGACGGTATCCACAAAATAGAAATAGAATTGCAGCCCTGCGGTAGAAAGACTGTTAAGGGTAAACAGGTTGTTGATGGAATCCAACTGGGTTACGGAGACGTTAGTTGGCTGGGATACCTCTACTCTTGTGATGCAGTCAACGGCGGGAGTATCATGGTGTTTATCGCAGGAGATATATAAAAAAGATAATACAGCGGCAAGGCACCCTGGCAATTTTAATGCTTTTTTCATTCGGAAAGTTTTAAGTTTGACAAGTGAGGCTTTAAAAGCGTTGCAGCGCCCGGGGACCGGGGGGTATTAAATAATAAATTGTTAAATGTCAGCCTTGAATTGTCGATTTTCTTCCGGCTGCCTTAGTTTGCCGTTGTGATGAACCTACCCAAACTAATGCACAGGTTATTTCTTCGGTCTTTGTTGCCGGTACTGTTTTTCCTTTCCGTCAGAACGGCTTTCGGGCAGGTGCAAATCACGGGTACCGTCTATGATGTGTCGCAAAGGTTTGCGATGATCGGGGTGAGTGTGATGGGGGTATCGGGTATCGGTACAACGACTGATTCGCTGGGGCATTATTCTATCCGGTTGCCCTCCGGAGATTCTATTTATTTCTCTTACCTGGGCAAAAATACCAGCAAATTTCCTGTCAGAGAGATCCCTGCCGGTCAGCCGTTCGATATGGCTTTGTCGGTATCTATCGACAGCCTACCGACGGTATATGTAAGATCGCGGGATTACCTGACGGATTCGTTGGAAACCAGGAAGGAGTATGCGAAGGTCTTCAACTACCAGCCTAATACCCTGACCAACATGAAAATGTCGCAACATCCTGGGCTGGGAGTCGGGCTGGACATGGATATGTTCTTCAACGGCAAGGAGCGGCGCCGGATGGAGGCTTTCCGGGCGAGGCTGGAGGAGGAGGAGCATGACAAATATGTCGATCACAAGTTTACGCGTGCGATCGTGAAGAAGATCACCGGGCTGGACACACCGGCTCTCGATACCTTCATGAAGCAATACCGGCCTACCTACGAGTTCATCCAGAGCTGCACGACTGAATATGAATTCTATCACTACATCCAGGAATGGGGGAAGTTCTTCAATGAGAGCTGGAAGGAGGATCACCCGGATAAAGTAGCTGCGAAAAAGCCTGAGAAGGATTAGGGCGTTGGGTTCAGCGGGACGGCATTGCCTTTTTCGTCGAGGGACTGGAAGATAACATGATCGAGGCTGTCGATGCCGATGCGGAGGCGTACATGGCCTTTGGAGTCCCGCAGGAAGAGGCCTACATTTTTCTCCTTTGTTTTACCCAGGAACAGTCTTTCCGGCAGTCCGTAGCCTTCGGATCGCAACTTTCTAAAATAAGCAGTGAGAGCGGCGGTATCATGCAGGCGGCTGAGTGAATCGTTGGCACGCATGATGGGTCCCAGGGGAAAGTTATCCTGCTCGTCCCACATCTTCAGGCCATAGGAGCGGAGGCGGGGACTATCCTGCTGATATTGCAATTGCATGATCTGATCATTCTTGTATTGATCAAAGGAGTAGACCATGCCGGATTCTTTTTTATTTCCGTCGAATACCAATCCGCCGCATTCATCGCCATCATCGTTGAAGAAGATCATGCCTGCGGAACGGTCGCGGGGGGCAAAGTCTTTTCCATCCATTCTTCCGGGGTGCTGCAGTTTTTGATTACTGATGACCATTCTTAACTGGCCGTCGGCTTCTACCATGTTGATGCGACCAACGTCGATCTGATTAAAGTGCGGGGTTCCGAAGGTTTGGTGGCAATAGAGTGCGGCGAGGATAAGGAGGGCGATAGTGAGGATGATTGCATAGATCTGCAAGGCTTTGATCTGGCGGGCGAGGCGCTGTTCCATGGGAATTTTTTTTGGGAACCAAGATAGGGCTATTTCAACAAATGACCATCGCTGAGTTCGAGGACGCGGTCGCAGTTGGCGGCGAAGTCTTCGTCGTGGGTGACGGCGATGATCGTCTGATGGCCGGCCGATACGATGTCCCGGAAGATGTCGAAGACCAGCTGTGAGTTCTTCGAGTCCAGGTTGCCGGTAGGTTCGTCGCCCATGATAATGGAGGGGTCATTGATCAGGGCGCGGGCGATGGCTACGCGTTGTTGTTGTCCTCCAGATAATTTACTGGCGAGTTTCAAGGCCTGGTCCTGGAGGCCGAGTGTCGACAGGTGGCCGTAGGCTTTTGTCTCTATCTCCTGTCTTGACAGCCGGCGCATTTTGAGGGCCGGGATCATGACATTTTCCAGCACGGTGAATTCGGGAAGGAGGTAGTGAAACTGAAAGACGAAGCCGATGTGTTGATTGCGAAATGCTGCGAGTGCGTTTTGCGACTGACCTGTCAGGGCATTGCCGTTGATGGCGAGGTTGCCTTCATATTCCGTGTCCATCGTTGAGAGTACATACAGGAGTGTCGACTTGCCACTACCTGACTTGCCGACCAGGGCCAGGAATTCGCCGCGTCTGACTTCGAAGCTGATGTCTTTGAGTACCTGGAATTTTTCCGGTTCGTAAAAATATTTGACGAGATTACTGGCTGTCAGGATAGGGGTGGTATTCATGGTTATCCTCTTATGATGTTTACGGGGTCGATCTTCGAGGCTTTTCGCGAGGGGAAATAGCCGGCAACGAAGGTGGTGATCAATCCGAAGGAGAAAGCGAGAATATAATCTTCAGGGTCATAGGACATGGGCAAGGTAGCCAGCCCGGCGACATTGAACGGGACGTGATTCACGAGGTCTGAAACGATAAAGCCCAATCCCATGCCGACGAAGCCGCCGATCAGGCCAATCACGACGCCCATCGTCAAAAAGATCTTCCTGATATCTTTACCGGCAAAGCCCATTGCCTTGAGGATGGCGATCTCCCGGATCTTTTCATTGATCGTCATGTTCATGATATTATAGATCCCGAAGCCGGCCACGATCAGGATGGTGAGCGATACGGCGACGGCGATGACATCCCGGAGGTTGGAGCCGGCCTGCAACTGCTGGTTGGCCATCGACCAGGATTCCACTTTATAGGGAATGACGGGTGCGAGGATATTGACCAGCTGATTAGCCTTTTTGAAATCGACGACGTTGATCTGGATATCGGTGACATAATCCTGGTTCTCGGCCAGGAGCTGTCGGGTGGCGGCGATGGAGAGGTAGGCCTTTGCTTTGTCGACAGACGAAAGATTCGTCTGGAAGATGCCGATGACCTTATATGTGTGCGATACACCATCAGCGGTCAGGATATTGAGGTTGTCATTGATTTTGAGGCTAAGGCTTTTGGCCAGCTCTATGCCCACAAAAATGCCGTCGGGACGGTATGCGAGCTCTTTCCAGGAGCCCTGCATCATGAACGCAGCGCTATTGAAGAGTCGATCTTCGCCCGAGACATCCACACCGGAGAGTGTTCCATTGACTTTATTGCCTGCATTCTTGAAGAATACGCTGATATTGACTTCCGGTGTGACGACGGATACGAGGGGCTGTGTCTTCAGGTAGCGGATGATCTCCCGGGAGTTTTTGATCCCGTCGGTATACTTGATGACTTTACCGTTGCGGATATTCGCGATCGTGCCGGTGGGAAAGACGTGGCTGACGATATCCGACCGGTCGGCAGGCCGGTCATTATAGATCCGGACGTGGGCCAGTGTAGAGAAGGCCAGCCGGTTCTGTGCTTCGTTGACACCGCTCATGAAACTGTTCATGAATACATACATCGAGATCCCGAAGGTGACGCCGAGCACGGCCACGATCGTCTGCTTCACCTTAGAGGTGAGATAGGTAGCGGCGATCTGATAATTGATAGGGAGCTTCATCAGTGGCCGGGGTTGATCGTGAGGATAGATTGGTCAGCGTCCAGGCCGCCGAGGACCTGTACCCATTCAAGCGTTCTGATGCCTGTAGAAACAGGTGTCCGCCGGTGATCAGCGGCCAGTATTACGCTGTCTCCGGGCAGCAGGCAGGAAGAAGGGATGACCAGGGCATGTTTGTTCTCACCGATAAGGATATTAGACTGCAGCTGGGTACCATTGCGGAGTCCGGGCGGCAGCGAATCAAAGGTGGCCTCGGCGATGAAGGCCTGGTCATTGGTGCTGAAGGACGGGTAGATCTTGGTGACTGTGGCCCGGAGGGGATGATCTTTATCCGTATTGAGTGATACCAGCACCTGCTGGCCCAACTGTACCCGCCGGATATCTTCTTCTGCGATGAGGAGCCTGGCGACCTGCAATCCGGCGCCGATGTCGGCGATCACGTCCCCTTTGCGGATCAGGTCGCCGTTCTTTTTGTATACATTTTCAATGCGGCCATTGGCATCGCCGGTGAGGGTATAGTAGTCATTGTTTTGCTGTTGGATGCGGTATTGCGACCTGGTATTCTCTGTATTGAGATGGAGGTTGATACGGAGGTCTTCGAGGGTCTTTTGCAACTGGATGAGGTTGGCGGAGGACGCTTCGTAGGTCAGCCGGGCGTTGTCATAATCGACCTGGGCGACAGCGTGGATGGGGATCAGCTGTTGATAGCGCAGGTAATTCAGCGAGTCGGTGGTCTTCTTTTTTTGTGCCTGGGTGATCTGGGACAGTAGCTGGAGGATCTGCGGGCCGGAGTCGGAGGCGTTGTGCAGGGCCACGTGGTAGTTGACCTCGGCGTTTTGGATCTGGGTCCGCTGGATATCGTTGTCGATCCGGAAAAGCGGCTGTCCCTTGCGGACCGAATCGTCTTCCGACACATAGGAATCCTGCAAATAACCGTCGGCGTAAGCCGTGACCTTATATTGATTTTTGGCCGTTGTGTTGCCGCTGGCGAATACGGCATCGACGATATCGCGGAACTGCGGTTGGATAGGCTGGTCCCGCCGGCAGCCTGTTATGGCCAGGCTAATCAGGAGCAAGAGGGCGGCTAAGTATTTCATTTCAATTTTTTTAATTTCTTCCAATGATCGAGGCACGGGCGGAAAATAGTTGTGACAGGTTATTGAGGTGCGTGTTTTCCGAACGCAGGTAATCTTCGAAAGCTTTCTGCCAGATATCGATGCTGATCAACCCTTCCTCGTATTTGCGCTGGGACAGCAAGAGGTTTTCGCGGTACAGCAGCAGGTTACGACCTGACGCTAAGGTGATGACCCGGTAATTATCATAGGTCTTCAGCAGCAGGCTATCGTTGATGGCGCCTTGTTCGATGGCGTCCTGGTATTGCTGGACGTTAATGCGGGCAGTGGCCTCTGCGCTGCGATATTTATCCCGGTTGTAAAAGCCGGTGAACAGCGGGACGTTGAGGTTGAGTATGAGGTAGCGGTAGTCGTTCCATGCACCGTTGCCGAAGGTGAGGCCGAAGTTGTCGCGGAACTGCTGGCTGCCGAGGTTGCCGGCGATGGAGAGGGTGGGATAGAAGGCGGTCTTTTGCAGGCTGCCCTGGAGGGCGGCGAGGCGGGCGTTGCCGGCATAGACGTCGAGGTTTTTATCGGGGGCAAGCGGTAAGGGGGCCGGGATGCCAGGCAAGGGGGATATAGCGTCCGGCGATGTTCCGAGGTCTGCGGAGGCTTGGGACAGCGAGTCGATGGCGAGGTATTCGTCGAGACTGATCGATTGGTCCGGTTTGCAACCGGTCAGCAGTTTAAGATTCTGGGCGGCCTGATCGAACAATTGCTGGCTCTGGTAAGTATTCTGGCGGACGTTGTTGACATTGATCTCCGCGCTGTGAACGGCGCTGATGTCTACCAGGCCCTGGGTATAGCGGTCGCGTACCGTCGATAGAATGCTGTCGGCGAGGATGAGATCGCGGTTGGATATCCTCAGGGAGGAGGCCGCGACCAGCCCTTCGTAATAGTATTGGGCGGCGGAGACTTTGAGGTTCTGCTGATAGGCTGCCTGCTGGAGGGAATTGAGGGCGACGTTTTCTTTGGCGATCCTGGACTGGAAGACGAACTGCCAATTGAAGATCGTTTGGGAGACCTGCAGGTCGGCGTTGTAGATATATTGTTTGCCAAACGTGAGGTAGAGCGTTTTACCGGGCTGGCCGATGAGTTCGCCCGGGACCGGGGTCACCGACAGTTTGAGGTTATCCTGGCCGCTGATGCCGAGGCTGGCCTGGGGGAGGAGGTTGCCCAGGGAGGCATTATAGTCTTCCGTCAGCTGGCCGGTTTTCATGCGATAGATGCGTTGGGTAGGGTTGTTGCGGAGGGCTGCCGACCATACTTCGGTAACCGAGTGGAAAATGATGGGTCCCGGCGGGGTGGGGGTGGCACCGGCGGGGATGGGCGAGGCTGGGACGGCGGCGGCCGGCGGGGTCGGTGATTGGCCGAGGGCGGTTCCAAGGGTGAGCAAGGTGAGTACAAGGAGAAGAAGTCGTTGCATAGGTGGTGTTTGATCGCGGGGCAAAGCTCGGTGAGAGAGGGGGAAGGGGGAAGAAAAATCAGCTGAAATGTACAAAATTGGGGGTGGATTGACCGGGAGCCGGCGGGGATGCCGGGCGGGGCGCTGGTCATCCTTTCTCTACCCAACTCAGGAAGGGGCCGACTTTCAGGCGGCTGACGAGGGGGCGGACCGTGGTGGGTACTTTCAGGTTGACGATTACGCGGCGGTTGAAGAAGGGCTCCATTTCATAGATGGCGTCACGGTGGAGGATCATCTGGCGGTTGATGCGGAAGAAAGATTGGGGGTCGAGCGTTGCTTCCACTTCATCGATGGTTTTAAAGAGGGCGTGTTTTTCTTTATTGAATGTATAGAGGTAGACGACTTCGCTTTCCAGTGCTACGACTGCGACGTCTTTGATGGCGACGGGATACATTTTCTCTCTGAATTTGACCAGGAAGGAGGATTGGAGCCTGTCGGGCACCGATACCGAGTTGCGGAGTTGCAGTAATTTATTGAAAGCCTGTTCGATATCCTTTTCGTGAAAAGGTTTCAGGATATAGTCGATGCCGTTGGATTTGAAGGCATCCAGCAGGTGGGTGTCGAAGGCGGTGCAAAAGATGACCGGGGCGGTGATGGTCACCTGCCGGAAGATATCGAAGCTGTTGCCATCGGCCAGCTGAATGTCCATGAACAGGAGGTCGACACGGTGGGTGGTGGTGGTAAGGAAGGCTACGGTACCCTCTATGCTGTCGCAGACGGCCAGAATTTTGTAATCTTCGTCGATGGCGGTGATAAATTCCCTGAGCAGTCTGGCGGTCCCGGGTTCGTCTTCGATGATGAGGATATTCACTTACAATAATTTTAGGGTGACGGAAAATTTCGTTTCGGTGCGATGGATCGTTACGCCATCCTGTACATGAAGCAGCTCGTAGCGTTTGCGGAGATTCTCAAGGCCGATGCCGGAGGATTCTTCCGCGGCCGGTTTGGTTTGGAGGTTGTTCTCGATGACGATGCAGTCGGCCTGTTGCTGGCAGATGGAAATATAGAGAGGCCGGGCAGAGGACGCGATATTGTGTTTGATGCAGTTTTCGACCAGCAACTGGAGGCTAAAGGCGGGGACCTTTCTGAGGCCAATGTCCGGCCAGGTATCGATGTGGATATTCAGGAGCGACTCGAACCGGGCCTGCAACATGAAGATATAGGATTGAAGGAATTCGAGCTCTTCGTCGAAGGTGACTGTCTGGGCGGTATTCTTTCCGAGCAGTTGCCGGTAGAGGTCGGACAATTTGAGGATAAAGGGTTCGGCCCGGTCATCTTTTTCGCGGACCATGATGCGGAGGGTACTGAGGGCGTTGAAGAGAAAATGCGGGTTGACCTGTTGTTTGAGTACTTCGAAGCGGGCTTTCAGGTTCTCGTTCTGTAGTTCAGCGTTGGCCAGCAGGATGTCTTCTTTTTCCGCCAGGGATGCCAGGGTAGCCTGGATGGAAAGAATGATAAGAGAGGCCAGGAGCAGTTTGGCATAAGCGAGCGACAGGGGGGCGTGCGTATCCAGTCTGAGCGCGTCAAGTGGCCGGACAAAATCGACGAAAATGCCTATGAACAGGAGGTTGACGAGGATCTGGATGCAGAGGCGGATGCCGGAGGAGCGTTTGGCGGCTTTGAACCGGTCTGCGATCCACTGGTCGATCATCCACAACAGGAGAAGGAAAAGGAAGCCGATGATCCAGGAGCCGGCGATCCGGCCAGGTTGCTGGGTAGTAGTGAAGAGGTTGTTGTTCAGGAGGCTGATACCCGGCATGAGGAAGGAGCAAAGCAGGGGAAGGAGGATCTTTCTGCCTGTCTTTTTAGGGGGAACCGGGAATAGCGTCTTTGGCAAATGGCGGGTGATTTGACCACTAAGATAGAAAATGGCAATAAAATGGCCCGAAGAGATGATTCTCCGGGCCTAAAAGGTGTTAAACTATGATTGGCTGATTAGCGAATTTCAACGTCGGCACCCCAGTTGACGCCCGAAGGTTCCGGTTGATGATGGGCTCCATACCATTCCCGGTGGTGGTGGTGGTAGTGATGATAATAGCGGCCTTCATAGCTGCCGTAGCAACTAGACAAAGCAAATACGATAGTGCCAAGGAAAAGAGTGAAACTCAGCACGTTTTTGAGCGTGTGCTTCATAAAATTTGTTTAATTATATTTATCTAAAATCCTGCCAGATGTAAAACGCGGGTTAACAGGAGTTTAGTATTTTGGGTAGAGGGGAAATGTGGATAATTCTCCCCGAGGGGGTTTGAGTGTGCTCAGAGGCGTACTGAAGTGGGAGAGGCTTTTTTTTCTTTCTGGGGTTGTTCCTATTTTTATGCCATGAGGAGTTATTATAGGGAGGGATGTTCATGACCCGGCTGGTGTTTAGTCTTGGGGGGGTGCTGGCGCTACTGGCCCTGATGAGCGGAATGGGGGTTACGGCACAGGTTGCGCAACCAGCGAAGCCGGTCCAGCCGGCTTATTTTCAGGGGAAGCTGATTTACCAGGTGGCTGTCAAGTCCAAGGTTGATGATCTGAGTGACAAGGATGCGCATAAGGTGCTGACGATCGGGGATGTGCTGACTGTCACGATGAAAGATGGCAACTACAAGTTCAGCACTGAGTATGCGGATACATATGTCATCAAGAATGACCGGAAGGAGTACATTAAATTCCGAAAGATCGATACGGTGTTCTACCTCGACTTCGATTCGGATACCGCTGATGTGACGGGGATTATCAGGAACAATGCTGTTGTCAGCATCGGCGGCCATCCGTGTAAGGGGATCACTATCGAGACCAGCAAGCTGGCCCGGCAATATTTTTATTCCACCCAATGGTACACCGACCCGGAGGATGACCGGCATAATACTATCGCCCAGGCCGATGTCTATGCGCATGAGACGGGTGGGGCCTTGAAACTGTGGATCCGGACGGATTATCCTTATGCCACGGAGACGGACAGTTGTGTCGGGATAGAGCGGCAGCCGGTGAATGACCGGATCTTTCGACTACCCGATCTTCCTATTTCGGCGCTATTCAGTGCTCCGAGGATCATCTTTCCCCGTTACCCCGGCGGGAACCAGGCCTGGCAGGATTTCCTGGACAGTACATTGAATTCCAAGCTGGCGGAGCGGTACGTGAAAGTGCCTAAAGGCGAAAAGGAGGCCTGGGAGACCGTCATCGTTGAGTTTGTGGTGGCCGAGGATGGCAGCCTGTCCGATTTTCATGTCACCAATCCCGATGAGGTGAATGCGAAGTTGGCGGATGAGGCGCTGAGGGTCATGCGGCTGTCGCGGAAATGGTTGCCGGCCACGTTTTATGGAGAGAAAGTGAAGTGGACGTATCAGCAGGGGGTAGAATTCAGGGTGTTTCGGCCTTGAGGGATAGGGGCAGCACCTCTGTGCAGGCGATGAGGGCGGATAGTCGTTAATGCTTAAAAATATATATTTGCTTTATGAAAGCCAAATTACTGCTTGCACTTCTTCTTTTGCCCGCCGCGGCTATTTTTTCCCAGACCCCAACTTTTATCAGTGACAGCCTGGATAATTATATCCAGAAAGGCATGAAGGACTGGCAGGTGCCGGGCTTGGCCGTTGTGATTGTCAAGGACGGCAAGATCGTTTTGATGAAAGGTTATGGCGTGAAGGATACGGCGACCAATACACCGGTAGATGAGAATACCTTGTTTATGATTGCCAGTAATACCAAGCTGTTCACCGCCACTGCACTGGCCCAACTTGAATTCGATAAGAAGTTGTCGCTGGACGACAAAGTCACCAAATATTTTCCGGACTTTAAGTTGTACGACGCTACCAGCACGTCGCTGGTGTCTATCCGGGATATCCTGAGCCACCGGATCGGGACGAAGACTTTCCAGGGAGACTTCACCTTTTGGAATAGCAAGCTGACGCGGGAAGAGATCATGCACAAGATGAGACTGCTGAAACCCATCAATCCTTTCCGTCAGGACTTCGGTTATTGCAACAGTTGTGTGATGACCGCCGGCCAGATCATCCCGAAGGTAACGGGGAAAGAATGGAGTGAATATGTGGAAGACAGCCTGCTGCTGCCGATGCAAATGAACCACACCTACACGAGTATCACGAAGGTGCCGGCGGGGGTGCAACTTGCACAGCCCTATACCACCAGCTTTACCGGTACATTGCATACCGTGCCCCTGGATCAGTGGGATAATCTCGGGCCGGCTGCTGCGCTGATCAGCAACGTATCCGATCTTTCACACTGGCTGTTGTGCCAACTGGACAGCGGGCGGTACCAAGGACGCACGGTAGTCCCCTTTGGGGCTATACTGCGGACAAGGGATATCAACACTGTTCTTTCCAGCCGTAAACGGTCAGGCGTTCCGACGCATGTCTACGGATATGGCCTTGGCCTGGAATCATATGACTATGATGGCCGGGAAGTATACATGCATACAGGCGGAGCCGGCGGCATGGTCAGCGTGGTATGTTTCATCCCTGAGGAGCGGCTAGGGATGGCCGTGCTGACGAACAATGATAACCAGGATTTTTTCGTGCTGTTGCGGCAGCAGATCATCGATGCCTACATGGGGCTGCCTTTCCGGAATTACAGTGACATGGGGTTCCGGGGATTCAGTCAGGAGATGAAGGATACGCTGAAGACGATCAACGGTTGGAAGGACAGGGTAAAGGGTGGGACGCCGACGCTGGCCCTGGCATCGTATTGCGGGCACTATACGAACCCGCTATATGGGAGCCTGGATATCCGGGCCGTAAACAAGGGGCTGGCGGTCACTTTTAACGGGCATGCTCATCTGACGGCCACGCTGCAGTATATGGACAATGACGAATGGCTGCTGCAATACGACAATATCCTGTATGGTATTTATTCGGTCAAGTTCAAGATGGGGGCAGGGAAGGTCATTTCGCTGGTAACGAGGGAAAGTGATTTTGTGGAGTACGATCCCTATACGTTTACGAAGGGGTGAACCGGCGAGTGAATAAATGATGTATATTCCCTTCATGTTGGCGACTAAACTCGACAGGAAGAACCGGCTGGTGACCATGCTATTGGATCATGCGATCATGTGCTTTGTTTGTGCGATCCTCTTAGGGCCGCTGATGCTTTACGAGATGTGGGGTTTTGCGCCCACGAAAGAGGTCTCGGGTCTGTTGCCCCACAGCAGTTTGTATGAGGTGTTCGTCTTTTCGCTTTACTTTAATAAGGATATTTACCTGGGGCAGAGCATTGGAAAGCGGCTATTAAAATTTCAGATCCTGGATGTGCATACGAACCGACCTGCGAACCCCCTGAGATGCCTAGTCAGGAATTTGACGATCCTGGTCTGGCCGGTGGAGGTGGTTGCAGCGTTGATCAATGTGGAAAGGCGGGTAGGTGATTATATGGCCGGGACCAGGTTGGTTCCTTTTGAGGCTGGGATGGAAGAGAGGCCGAATTGGGGTTTGATGGTTTGCGCCGTTATGGGCGGGATGTTATATACTTACGGGGTGTGGTTTTATGCGCTGGGTACATTATTTCATTTCTGGTGAGAGGGGGTAGCAGGCCGGGTGGGGCTTGCGGGGGGTGGTGCAGGAAATAAAATATGACTGTAAACGTTCTAAGATAAGCCCCACCCCAAATCTTATGAATGCCTGCTTGCGAACAACCTTATTTTTCATCCTTTTACTACAGCGACTTAGTATAAGTGCTCAGATCGAGGGGGAATGGGCCTGGATGAGCGGAGCCAACTCTGCCAATGCCACAGCCATATACGGCACGGAGGGGGTGGCGACATCTACCAACATACCCGGCAACCGGGACAGTCAGAGCGGCTGGGTCGATCCGGCCGGGAATTTCTGGCTTTTCGGGGGAGATGACAACAATGCCAATACGATGAATGATCTCTGGGAATACAAGCCATCAACGGGCCAATGGACCTGGGTTAGTGGTAACAGCAGTCCCAATACTGCGGGCGTGTATGGCACCAAGGGAACGGCGGCTGCCACCAATATGCCAGGGGCGAGGTGGGGCCAGCATATGGCCGTGGACCCTGCCGGAAATTTTTGGCTTTTTGGCGGGGCTACAACGGCCAATTTCAATACGACGACTGAACTGAACGATCTGTGGGAATATGTCGTGTCGACGGGTCAGTGGACCTGGGTCAGCGGCAGCAATACGACAGGTTCCGCGGGAAGCTATGGTACCTTGGGGGTATCCGCCACGACCAATCAACCCGGAGCACGGATTTACCCGTCGACCTGGGCCGACGGCAGTGGTAATATCTGGTTGTTTGGCGGATATGGCTTTGATAATGCCGGGACCTTCGGCAATCTGAACGATCTCTGGGAATATAAGCCCTCTACGGGCCAATGGACCTGGGTCAGCGGGAGTAATGCGGCGAATGTAAGCGGCGTTTATGGTACGGAAGGAACTGCAGCGGCGGGCAACCAACCGGGGGCCAGGAACAGTGCCAGCGGATGGAAGGATGCGTCGGGGAATTTCTGGATTTATGGCGGTACGTCGGGGGACTTTTTCTCGGGTGGCGCTACTTTTGGTGATTTGTGGATGTTCGCTCCGGCGACGGGGGAATGGACCTGGGTCAATGGTGATAATACAACCGGGGTATCTGCGGTATACGGTACTGAGGGAATAGGGGCGGCTGCGAATAAACCGGGGGCGAGATATGCAGAGGTTGTCGTACCTGACGGGGCAGGGAACTTCTGGCTGTTCGGCGGGTTTGACGGTAGTACCGGTTCGGCCTATAATGATCTGTGGGTATATAGCCAGGCTTCAGGGCAATGGGCCTGGGTCAGCGGGGCGAATTCCTTCAACGGTGCGGCCGTGTATGGGACGGAGGGGGTGCCGGCGGCGGCCAACGTGCCCAGTGCAAGAGGTTATCAGAGCATGTGGGTCGATGCCAGCGACAATGTCTGGGTCTCTTTGGGGTATGATGGCAATAATGACAACAACGATCTTTTCAAATTCATGATTGTTACGCCATTGGCGCTCGACGGGCTTACACTGCAGGGAATGCGCAACGGGCCTGTGAATGATCTGTCGTGGACAACAAATGGGGCGATGTCGGTGGTGAGCCTGACCCTGGAAAGGAGTACCGATGGACAGACTTATTCCGTCATCGCTACACAAGCGGCTGTGATGGGTCAGCAACAGTATTCTTATATTGATCGTCAGCCACCGGCCGGAACCTGTTTTTATCGGGTAGAGGCGATTCAGGCGAACGGGGCTTGTGATTTTTCTCCGGTAGTGGCGCTGGCCGGGACGGGCGGCAGCGCGAATCTCGTGTATCCGAACCCCACCCGGAATACTGCGACGTTACAGACCAGCGATAACAACCTGTTGAACACGCCGGCGAGGCTATTCGATATGAATGGCCGGATAGTAGGTGCATGGGTGGTGACCGGCGGAGCGCAGGTGTTGGACCTGGGTTATCTTTCCGGCGGGGTGTACCTGCTGCAGTTGGCTGATAGGCAGACGCTGAAGATTGTCAAGGAGTGAGGGGCGAGCGACGCGGGGGCTTGAGAGGAGGAGCGCGAGAGGGCTAGAGCGTCACCTGCATGGTCAGGTAGAAACTTCTTCCATCTGCGGGGATGATACCGGGGCCGGGATAGCTGTCTGCGCGATGGGTATAATACATGTGATTGCCCAGGTTATTGATCGATGCCGACAGTAAAAAGATTTTGCTGCATTTGTAATTGGCGGAGAGATCCATCACCTCATAAGAAGGCACCGGGCCATTGATACCGTTATTGCTAGGTGTCGTGGCGTCGGTAGCGTCCCCGAATTGTTTAGCCGTGTAGGCATATTGCCAGGTTACGCTGAGCTTTTTCTGCTGAAAATTGATGCCTGTCCTGAAGATGACGGGCGGAACGAATTCCACCTTTTTGTTTTCATAGGCCGATACTTTGCTGTCTATATACCGGGCGTCGATGAAGGAGAGATTAGTGAAAAGGGTTAGCCTCCAGATATGCAACTCTTCGAAGGATTCCACGCCCAGGTTCCTGGATTTGGAGATGTTGGTCGTATATTGATAGGTGATGGCATTGCTGTCTGTCAGCCATACCGTTCCGATACGATCGGCGTAATCGATGGTGAAGAGGCTGAGGTCGTAGCGGAATATTTCTTTGACATGTCCGCGGATGCCGAGGTCTGCCGAATAGCCTTTTTCATCTTTCAGATTGGGATCGACACGGAAATTGGGGTTAACGATGCTCATGTCGTTGAAATTTATCGCGCGGTAATTCTGGGAAATGTTGCCGTAGAATTCCATCGACGCATTCTCGTCATAGCTGAAGCCGATCCCGCCGATGACAAACGAACGTTTGCTAAGGCGATTTTCGGTTATTAACTGGTTTGAGATAACGGTGCCGGTATACATGCTGGAGAGGTCCTGCTGGGGATTGTTGTAGAAGCCGTCTGCTTTGGTAGAGATGTTTTCGTACCGGGCGCCGGGGATAATGCTGAGTTTGGAACCGATTCGAAAGATGTTTTCGGCGAAGAGGGCGACGTTGTGATTAGGAAATGTATAGCGGGAATAGCTGAGCGAATCGTATTCGTTGGATTTGTCGAAAGCAAAGTCCGATTTGGCGCCGCCCGAGCCGGCATTGCCGAGGCCGATCTGCCTGTCCGTATAGCCATCGTAGTAGCGGAGGCCGCCCAGCAGCACGAAAGGATGAGTGGATTGGGTATTGTAGGAGTAGATGAGGCGGCTTTCATTGCCCCAGTTCTTATAGGCATCCGTCCGGTAATTCCTGGGGCCGCCGGGATCGTTGACTGTATTGATGGCGCCTATTGCGGAACGATCCGCGAGCAAGCCGAAAAATCTCGAATTGACTTTCAGGTGATCCGTGATTGCATAGTCGATCAGTACTGCCCCAAGGTTCCAGTTGACGCGGAACCAGTCTCTGGCTTTTGTCGACAGCCGAGGGTCAGTTGCGAACATTACATCATTGAGGCCGCCGGCCTGGTGTTCGAGGTAGTCCATGTGAGTGTATTGCGCAGTGACTGACAGCCGGGAAGTGGCGGCCAGTGTTACGGAGAGATAGCCCATATTGACGTTGAATTGGGAATTGGGCCGCCAGCCGAGACCCGACTTGTGCTGGTAAAAGGCGTAATAGGTCAGTCTGCCGGTCCCGCCACCGATACCTGTTGAGGTATTGAAGAAATTCCAGGAGCCTCCGGTTAGCCGGGTGACGATCTGTGGCCGGGTGCTGTCGATGCCGCTTTTCATTTTGAAATTCAGGATACCGCCGAACTGGGTGCCATATTGAAGAGATGCCGCTCCCCGCACGACTTCGATCCTTTCCAGTACTTCAGCGGGAGGGGTATAATAGCTTTCGGGGTAGCCGAGGGCGTCGGCGCTGATGTCGTAACCGTTCTGGCGGGTGTTGAAGTTACTTACCCGGTTGGGGTCCAGGCCCCTGCCGCCGATGGCTAACTGGGTACCGGCTCCACCGTCATTCTCGTAGATATTCAATCCTGCGACTTTCGAGTAGACTTGCCGGGCATTGTTGGTGGCGGTATTGGCGGTGATATCTTTTAGTATGATGACTTCGCTCTTTTTGCCGGCGTAGATGCCTGCGCCGTCGACGTCTTTAAGACGGGTGATGCCGAAGGTGCGTTTCGTGGCCTGGACTTTGACCGAGTCGAGAGTGGAGACGTGGGGGACGGTGTCACGGGTATCGGAGACTGGGTGTGTGGGCACAGATGGTTGTTGTGCGGCTGCGAACAGGGAAGCGATTGAGAGCAATATGATGAGAAGGTGCGTTTTCATGGTTGATAGGGGAGTATCCATTTTTTTGGTAAAAAGCTTTCCTGTTGGCGAGCGAGGTCGATGGTACTGTCGATATAAAGCCGGCTGCCACCGCCGTTCAATGTCACATAGCTTTCGACGGTGACGACAGGGTCTTTGATGCCTTTGGCGTCATAGATGTCGTGCAGGTGATGGGCATATTGGAGGATCATGTCGGGTTGGGTCTGCATCATCCTTTCTTGCAGGGGGGTAAGGAATTGTGTATTGATCACTTCGCCCCTCCGGCCCGTGCGGGGGTCTTTGACGTAAAAGAAGGTAATGCCTCCTTTTTCCATGAGCATCACGCGCCAGGAAAAGCGATAGCCTTCTTCCGTCCAATATAGTTTTCCGGGGTATAGCAGGTAACGGAAGGGGAGGGCGAGTTGTAACAGGGCGTAGATGAGCAACAGCGGGTAAAGGATTTTTCTTTTGCCGGTGGAGAGGCGGAAGGGAATGGGCGAGTGATCGTCGCGAGGATGGATGAGGAAGATGATCGTCACTGCGATCATGATATAGGGGAACATGCCGATCTTGAACAGCAGGCCGGTGAGGACATGGAATAGGACGACAAAAACATAGGCGATCTTTCTCGTGGGCGCGTATAGCAGCAGTGGGCCGATGGTCAGATCGAAGATGGCGCCAAACCAGCTGAAGGCATAGGCCACCCAGGTCTGTTTTAATAGTGGGCCGATCACGGGCATGCCGGCATTAGCGGGCAGCCAGATCTTTAGCGGCATCGCTGCGATGAGCCAGTCATAGGTCAGCTTGCTAAGGCCGGCGTAAAAATACACGAGGCAAAGCTGGGCTTGAAAGATACCGATCATCCATGAGGGAACGTGGGTGACTTTCAACGATGGCCGTCTCCATACGTCCAGGGAAAAATAGCGACCGGCCGGCACCAGCATTAGCAGGAACGTGATGAGGGTAACGAAGTAATAGTGGTTGAGGTAATAGCTTTTGTCCAATAGCTCGACATAGACAAAGCAGAGGAAGAAGGTGATGACCGACACCTGGTAGAAGAGGCCGAGTGTGATGCCGATAGTCGTCAGGACCATCAGCGCGAATACGATATACATGCCAATTGCCGGCAGGGGGTGGACCCATTCGAACCCGTAGAAGGGGAAATAGAATTTCGGGGCGACATAGAATTCGCGGACCCAGCCTTTGGCGATGAAGCGGATCGTGCTGATGAGCATGATCAGGCCGAATGCCATGCGGAGGACGGCAAGCGGGGCGATGTGGCGGGGCCGGGTGAGGATGCCGCCAATACCGGGGGCCGAGTAGCCTGAGCCCCGGCCGACGGGGGCTGTGTAGTCCGGGGCTGTGTGGCTAATCTCCATCGTTGTCTCCGTAGGTAATGAGTACGCCCAGGGCCGAGGGCATGTCAGTTTTCAGCAGCGCCACTAATTTCTGGCTGACGGTGAAGGCTGCCTGAACAGAGGCGGGATTACTCTGAATCGTTTGGGACAGCGGGTCCGGCACTGCCTGCAGGTCCGTTACATCGAGGGTGAAGGCTGTCTTTATCGTATCACTCAGCAACCCGCCGTTATATTTTACGCCAGCATTGGTCAGGTAGGTGACCAGCCCCAGGCCGTTGCCTTTTCCACTGTTGCCGAGGAAGATGCCCTGAACCGCTTTTAACTGGGCAAGGGCCAGTTGGGCGGAGATACCGCTATAATACGCCTCGACCTCCTTCGGCAGTACCGGAGAGGTGACCCCTACGGGTATCAGGCCTAAAGGGATGCCCAGGCGATCATTCTTTAATATTTCGAAGTCCTCGTCCATCGAATTGATCAGCAGTCCCAGGGAACTGGAGACGCTGTTACCCTCGCCGGTTACGAAAGTGTTGATGTAATTCCCGCCGGAGGCTGACCAGCCGGTGAGTACAGCATTGACTTCCGTTTTGATATCCGCCGAGACCGCTGCCAGGTAACTGCTGCGATGGGCTGCTTCGGCATCCGTTGTATAGTTGGCCAGGGTATTGCCGCCGGCGCTGAACAAGAGATAGTCCAGTGCGGGAAAGCCTTTGGCGGCGGTGTTGGCGAAGGTGTTGACATTGTCATTGTTGACTGAGACGTTGCTATCGATGAGCGTGTTGTTGGTCGGCCATACGTTAAGAGCAGACAGGACCGGCTGGTTAGTGGAAGCCGGGCCGAGATAGTCATATTCCGAGGCAGATTGCCAGGCGAGATACGCATTTTTAAAGAGCACCTGGATATTGGTCAGTTTTGTCGTATTCGGGCTGGTGTTGAAATCGTCGATCGACGAATCCAATGAATTGACGGCAGTTGCCAGCGCCTGGTAGGACGGCAGGATGATATTGTTGCCGAGGTTCAGCAGAATGGAATCGTTGTTCCCGGCGGTGGTTGTGCTACCGCTGGTCTTCGAGCCACTTTTACTGCAATTGACCGACAGGATAATGATTGCTGCGCCCGCGAGAAATAATATGGCGATACGTTGCATACGTTGGGAATTGATGAATTAGAGAAGCGGTAACTCGGTTGCGGTGAAGCCATATATCTGGCCGATGAGTTGTGCGATGGCATTCGTTTTTGCCTCGATCTGCGCGACTGTGAGACCCGCGTTGACGCCGACGAAATTGTAGAGACTGGGGCTGTTGGGGTTAACGCTGTCATAGAGCGCGAGTAGCTGTGCGATCTGAGCATTGGTGATGACCCGGTTGGGGCTATTATTATACGCCAGGTTGCGCACAAAGCCCAGAGATTCTGAGAGTGTGCCGTAGGCAGCGACGGCGTCGCCCGCCTCGATATTCGTGTTTGTCTCGTGCATTTCCTGCACGATGGCGGCTGCATCCAGCGAATCGAAGGTGGTGATGAGGAGGGCCGCCTGGGCTTTCATGGTCGTCAGGTCGTTGTTGGCGATAGCGGCGCGTCCCTTCAGGAAGGCGTTCATGATTGACGTATTGGAACCGAGGCCGGCATTGACCTGGTTAGAATAGGATCCGAAATAGCGGAGGCCGGTCGTGCTAGTGGGGAAATTGACGGGCACGCCGAAGAGGCCGAAGGCCTTGTCCCAATAATGTTCGAGAATAGTGGTATCGGTCGTGCTATTGATAGAATCGGCCATGTATACATCGGCGATTTGGTAGGCGCACATGCCCATGATTGCCTTTTTGATCACCTGGCTGTAGTAGACGCCGTTGGGAGACAGCAGGTACAATTTGGAGGGCGTGACTGAACTTGGGGATACGCCTGGTACACCGGGGCTTGCGGCAGTAGTAGACTGGCTGTAGAGGCCGACGCTATCGAAGTAGTCCTGCACATCCGTGAGGGCGGCCGCGGGAAAACAGGTGGCCAATTTCAGGCCCGACGCGTTCAGTGTCAGTGCGGAGTCAACGAAATAACCGCCGGTATTGTTCAGCATATCGTCAAGCGTCTGTGTGCTGACGACCGTGTTGGGCGAAGAGTTTGCATGGTTGATCGCTGCCATGACCTGGTCTGCCATGGCCAGCAGTTGGAGGCTGGCGGTGTCGTTAACGTTGGCGAAGGTATAGGTAGTAGGAACTGAATAGTTGGTATTGGCGGTGGATTGATTGCTTTTTTTGCAGCTATAGCTAAAGATCATGAAGATGAGCGATGGGATGATAATTCTTCTCATAAATGAATAGTGTTTTACAGGATGCAAGATTACGCCCTCCGGGGAGTGATTGCCTTACGATATCGGTAATTCAGTTTGTGTAATCGGGAAAAGAAATGTAATCGTTACATTTAACCTATGAAACCGAGAATCCTTCTGCCTTTTTGTTTTTTATTGTGGTTTGTTCCTGCTCCGTGGGCGCAAACAACCTATGTTATAAAGGCTGACAGCATAAAAGCTCACGTGGAGCCTACGATGTACGGTATCTTTTTCGAAGACATCAATATGGCTGCCGATGGCGGTGTGTATGCAGAACTGGTCAAGAACAGGTCTTTTGAGTTTACGCCAAGCTTAATGGGCTGGAGTGAACGGGTGAAGGATGGGGGCAGTGGCAGCGTAGAAGTGGTAGACAGGTCGACGGAGCGACCCGAGAACCCGCATATGATCACCCTGACCGTTCATTCGGGTACGGGGTATTATGGACTATCGAACGAAGGGTTCCGGGGCATGGGGATCAAAAAAGGAGAAACGTATCACTTTTCAGTCCTGGCCCGTCAGCATGCCGACAGCAAGATCGGATTAACGGTTGAGCTGGTGGATTCGCAGGGCGTGGTGATTGGCCGTGGCGCATTACGTCCCGCTGGTCTTCAGTGGGAAAAGGATACGGTATCCTTCGTGGCCAGCGCTACGGTGGAGAAAGCGCACCTGGACCTATGGGCCCATAAGGCGGGCACCATCGATCTGGATATGGTCTCCCTCTTCCCGGAGCATACCTGGATGAACAGGCCGGGTGGGTTACGTGCAGACCTGGTGCAGTGGCTGGCCGATCTGAAACCGGGTTTTTTACGTTTTCCCGGAGGGTGTATTGTCGAGGGGCGGACTTTGGCTAACCGCTACCAATGGAAAAAGACCATCGGGGATGTCGACCAGCGCGAGACCATCATCAATCGCTGGAACCTGGAATTTAAACACCGGTTAACGCCTGACTATTATCAAAGCTTCGGGCTGGGTTTTATGGAATATTTCATGACCGCTGAGGATATAGGTGCTGAACCGCTGCCGATACTTAATTGCGGCATGGCGTGTCAGTATAACAGCGGCCAGCTGGCGCCATTGGATTCGCTGGACCCTTATCTGCAGGATGCGCTGGACCTGGTCGAGTTTGCGAATGGTTCCACCGATACGAAATGGGGTAAACTGCGTGCCGACCTGGGGCATCCGGTGCCATTCCATCTGAAGATGATGGGGGTTGGGAACGAACAATGGGGGCCGCAATATATCGAGCGATGGAAGGTGTTTGTAAAGGCCATCAAACAGAAATATCCCTACATGCAGCTGGTGTCGAGTGCCGGTCCCAGCCCTGACGGCGACAAATTCAATTTTCTGAACGATACGTTGAGGGCGATGCATGCCGATATCCTGGATGAGCATTATTACCGGTCGCCGCAGTGGTTCCTTGACAATGTGAAGCGTTACGATCATTACGACAGGAATGGGCCACATATATTTGCCGGGGAATATGCTGCGCAAAGCAAAGACGGCGGTAGCCCGGACAACAAAAATAACTGGCAGTGCGCCCTGGCGGAGGCGGCCTTTATGACCGGGCTGGAACGTAATGCAGACGTAGTCCATATGGCGTCGTATGCTCCGTTATTTGCTCACGTTGAGGGCTGGCAATGGACGCCCGATCTCATCTGGTACGACAACCTCCGGTCTTATGGCACACCCGATTATTACGTCCAGCAGCTCTATTCGTTGAATAAGGGCACCGATGTGGTGCCTGTCACCTTGCATGATCAGACCGTCACCGGGCAGGATGGGTGTTTTACCTCAGCGGTACTGGATAAAAATACCCATATGCTGATCATTAAGTTCATTAATACCGGGGCGCAGGCGCAGGATGCCAGTTTTGTGATCAGCGGGGTGAAAGGATTGTCATCGACCGGCAGCCTGACCACTCTACAGAGTAATGATTTGACTGCGGTCAACTCGCTGGCCGAGCCGGGGACGGTCAGCCCGAAGGTGCAGTCTTTACCTTTGACCGGTAATACGGTAAGGCTAAGTATAAAGCCTTATTCCGTTAATGTGATACGGGTGGTGGAAATGTTGTATTGACAATTAAAAAATTAAGAATTACTTTTGACCAAGTACTGATTATAAACATTGTTTGCCCATTGCCAACGGAAAATTTCGATACGGAATCAGAACTCTTGCTGCGTATTTCACAAGGCGATCCCCATGCCTTCCGGCGGATGTTCACGGTTTATTCCAGGCAGGTCTATTCACTGTGCATCCAATTGACCAAGGATGCGGAGCAGGCGAAAGACCTTACCCAGGAAATCTTTGCCCGGTTGTGGGTCAAACGTGAGCAGCTGGGTTCCGTCTATCATTTCAAAGGATTCCTGACCACCATGGCGCTCAACCTGGTGCGTAATCACCTACAGAAGAAGGTGCTGAATGTGACCAATGAGGATTATCTCCTTGCCTATTTCAAAGAAAGCGCTCCTGCACCGGGCATGGCGTTGGAAATGAAAGAGCTACAAGGGATACTACAGGAGGCGGTAGACCATCTTCCGCCCCAGCTGAACCGGTCGTTTGTCCTTAGCAGGATGGCTGGTATGAGCCATGCGGAGATTGCCCACCAGATGAAACTATCTCCACTGACCGTCAAAAGTCATATTGCCAGGGCCCTCACCTTCATCAGGGGTTACCTGGAACAGCATCATGCCGAGGTATTGACCGTATGGTGTCTGGCTGTGCTGCGGCGATTATTATAAAAAAACTTTGTTTTTGATGCCTCCCGGCGATCGATCTTCCTGTCCTTATCATCATGAGCCTGGAGGAATTATTCCGCAAATACCTAAATGACCAGATGACGGCCGAAGAGCTGGCGCTTTTTCGTGAAGCAGCTACCCGTGAAGAAAACCGGGCGGAAATGAACAGGCTTTTTGCGGCGTGGATTGACCGGGAGTTTCCCCATCAGCAGCAGGAGGAGGTAGATATCGATGCGTTATATCTCGAACTTATCAGAAAGAAAAATATTCCTATGGGGGAGGTGACGGGCATCGCAAATGGTGGGGGGAAGCGAATGATCCGGCTGGCCTCTTCTTTGGCTGCGGCTGCGTGTGTCCTCGTAGCCGTGGGGGTTTTCCTGTTGCGACGGCCGGCTGTGCCTGCCCCTCAAAAGGCGCCGGGCATTGTCGTGGCACCTGTCATTACACCGGCCAGTGACAAGGCGGTGCTGACGCTGGCTGACGGCCGGCGCATAGTGCTTGACAGCGCTGCGAACGGGATGCTGGCCAGCCAGGGGGGGATGCAGATTGTCAAGGCAGGGGGTGTGGTGGCCTATAGGAGGGAGGGCGGGGGCGATGGGACGGGAGAAGGCGGGGATGCGGGGATGAACCAGATTGCGACGCCGCGAGGTGGGTTTTATGAGATGGTGCTGCCGGATGGGTCGAAGGTGTGGCTGGATGCGGCGTCGAGCTTGAAGTATCCCACGGTGTTTGCCCGTGGGGAAAGAAGGGTTGAACTTACGGGGGAAGCTTATTTCGAGGTGGCTCCGCATGCGGACCAGCCTTTCTATATCGATGCGAATAATATGACCGTAGAGGTACTGGGCACTGAGCTGAACCTCATGGCCTACACCGATGAAGATGCGATCAGGACGACGCTGGTCAACGGGGCCCTACGGGTCGTTCGTGGTGATGACCGGCGGCAGATCCTGCCGGGAGAGCAGGCCAGTTGGTCGCGGGGCGGCAGTGAATGGCAGATATCCCATCCTGATATGCGGCAAGTCCTTGCGTGGAAACAGGGGGAGTTTCGTTTTGAGGGGCTGGCGATCGTAGCGATCATGCGACAGATTACCCGCTGGTATGACGTCGACGTCGTGTTCAGGGGGCCATTGCCGGAGGGCGAGTTTAACGGGGTCATTCCCCGGAAAAAGGCAGTTGCGGAGTTGTTGGCTGTGCTGGAACAGACGGACGAAGTACACTTTACGATTGAGGGCAGGAAAATCATTGTTGAAGCGGGAGAGAAAAGGCCACCCTGACGCTTAAAACGGACAGGAACTCCATAAAAAAGGCCGGAAGTGAAATTGGAAGCCTCACCGCCGACCGACATTTTGGGGATCCAAAAACCACCCTTCTTACAAGACGATTCTCTTACCCCAAAACTTTTCAAAAGTATGAAATTGTTCATATCCGGCAATGCCATTTGCCGAACGCTACAGGTCATGAAATTAACGACTGCTTTGATCCTTCTTGCGACCCTCCACGTTGGAGCGGCTTCTTTCGCCCAAAAGGTCACTCTCACCGGGAAAAATGTATCATTGCCCCAGTTGTTCGAGACCATCAAGCAGCAGACCGGTTACGATTTTATGTATGACAAATCTTTATTGGAAAAGGCCAGGCCGGTCGCCGTCAACTACAACAATACACCATTAAAGGAAGTGCTGGATGATTGCCTGCGTCAGCAAGGAATGAGCTATGTGCTGACCAATGGCGTGATCATTGTCAAACGACTTCCGGCAGCCACGGGGCCAGGGCCGGTGGAAAAACAGGTGGCGCCTGACAGCAGCGCATTAGCCTTAATCACCATTCATGGCCGGGTGTTGAATGACAAAGGAGAACCGCTGGAGGGCGCCAATGTCAAGGTGAAAGGGTCGTCTATCTCCACACAGACGGGATATGACGGCGCCTTCACGCTGAAGGCGGCTACCAATGCCACGCTGGTTATTAGCTTTATCGGTTTTGACAGCAAGGAGGTGCCAGTGGATAATCAGACAATGATTAATGTAACGCTGCATGTGAACAACGCGGCGCTGGGAGATATCGTGATCATCGGTTATGGCTCGCAGCATAAGGCTGACGTCACCAGTGCAGTAGCCACGGTGAAAGCCGAAGATTTCCTCACAGGGCCGGTGACAGATGCCGGGGAATTGCTGAGGGGCAAAGTGGCGGGGCTGGCGATATCCAATCCATACGGCGATCCGAATGGACAATCGCAGATCCTGCTGCGGGGTATCAATACCATCGGCGGCGCCAATACAGGTCTGCTGGTGATCGTGGATGGCGTCCCCGGCGATCTTCTGACCGTTTCGCCGGAAGACATTGCAGAAATTTCTGTTTTAAAGGATGCTTCGGCGACGGCCATTTATGGCGTGAATGGCTCCAATGGCGTGATCATTATCACCACCAAACATGCCAGCGGCAACAGCATCAACCAGCTGGATTATAATGGCAATATGAGCACCAGTCAAGAGACCAGGGTACCCAAGGAATTGACTGCCGCCGACTACCGAAAGCAAATTGCGGCAGGCACCCGATTGTCAACGTATGACCTGGGCCATTCCACCGATTGGATAAAAGCCATGAGCAACGATCTTCCGTTGTCCACCGTCCAAAGCGCAACCTTCAGGGGCGGTACCAATCAAACCAATTACCTGGCATCGATCAACTATCGTTATCTCGACGGGATATTCCAGCAGACCAATCATAAGCAGGTCACCGGCCGCGTGGATATCAACCATAGCATGTTTGATGGAAAGCTGCGATTCAACCTGGGCATACTGCAAACCAATTTCAACGACATTCCGTTTAATTATCTCGATTATGAAATGGCATTGAAGATGAATCCTACTGCGCCTGTCAAAGAACCCGACGGCAGCTATTACCAGGAACCCGACAACTTTGAATATCAAAACCCCATATCCGATATCTATAATACCGACCAGCCGCAATCGGCCTATAGAAGCAAATACAATGCTACCGTTGCCTTGCTGCCCATTAAAGGGTTACGCATAGCTGCTACGGGGTCTTACCAAAAAGCCGGTTTTTTGAATCAATACTTTGCCAATTTTCAGAATATCAGCACCCTCCGGGATAACCAGGACGGTGTTGCCAGTACTGCCAGCGGAACATCCGTTGCCCGATATATCAATATCACTGCAGAGTACACAAAATCCATCAACGAGCATCATTTTTCGTTGCTGGCAGGGTACGAGTACCAGGATGTAGATACTTTTACTTCCAGTATCACCAACCATGACTTCCCGACTGATATTCCTACTTTCGGCTATAACCTGATACAATTGGGGGCAGCGCAACCCAACGGACAGGATGTCATCAACAGCTATCGCACCCAAACCAATCTCATCAGTTATTTTGCCCGGGCGACCTATAACTATAACGAAAGATACCTGTTACTGGCGAGCTTGCGGGTCGATGGCGCCAGTCAGTTGTATGGTACGAGCGAGCCCTATGGTAAATTCCCTTCCGTTCAACTGGGTTGGCGGATCACCAAAGAAGCATTCATGCAGGGGCAGCAAATTTTCGACGATCTGAAATT
>Ga0302325_10004145_pt1 | contig 33627 bp, 28 predicted proteins | sample Palsa_T0_2_FD_201948 | JGI IMG/M metagenome (GOLD analysis project Ga0302325, IMG submission 201948) | Peat permafrost microbial communities from Stordalen Mire near Abisko, Sweden - Palsa_T0_2 | ecosystem: Environmental > Terrestrial > Soil > Palsa > Peat permafrost | place: Sweden: Abisko... | reverse complement strand
GCAGACGGTGACATCACGACCAAAGTCGCCGGCAGCGAATAAGACCATCACCTGAGGTGCGGGGGAGCGACCCGTGCGATCCGTTTCATCCTCGGGCCGCCGCGCACCCGACGATCGCTAAGGCGACCAAGGACGCGTCGGGCAGGCCCGACGCGCTGATCGCAGCTCGGGTCGACGTACGGGCGAGTGGTCCGTCGCCAACGCGCTGGCCGCGTTCGGCTACCGCTCGTTGACGAATGCAGTCATGTCGGATGCTCGATCGGGACGGTCACGCGGCAGAAGACGCCGGCCGTCGCAGGCGGACGGGGGTGATCGCGACTCATCCTGGCTCGGGCGCGCAACGCCGCACAGGGCGGACAGGTCGCGCTCGTCATCAGCGCCGGCTGATCGCGTCGCGGCGGCTCGAAACCGATGCTCGCCGACGTCCCGAGCGTGGACAATGTGCGGATATCCAGCTGCGGTTACCGCGAATGACGTGGGATCAGGGGCTGCGCGCTGTCACTTCAACGGAGAGGAACTGGTGTGCGAATCGCTCGCAGAACCTGCATCGCGTCGTGTGTCTCGACTGGCCTGATCGCCTTGGCGGCGGTTCCCGCCCTGGCGGCAACGCCGCAGATCGTGTCCAGCAGCGGGCCGGTGTCCAGGACCAACCCCGAGGTCAAGCCGCGTGTGATCGTCTATACCGGCGACGGGAGCGGCTTCCTCGCCGGCCGCGGGAGCTCCGTGCGCCACGACGGCAGCATCGACTGGACGAGCTACACCGCCACGAGCGCGACGGGCCTGGCCAAAAACTGGGAGGACAACTGCAGCCCGAACTGTGCCCAGGGCAAGTTCACCGGCTACCCAGTTAGGTTGAAGGCGTATGACCCGCACGTGGTGCTTGGCCACGACATCTTCACTCGGATGACCGTCACCTACACGACCGGCAAGAAGAACAGCTCGACCTGGAAGGTCAGCACCTTCTCGAGGAACTTCGACTGGGACTTCCCGCCGTCCTCAGCCGCATAGCGCGCAGTCGACCTGGGAATGCCGCCCGAACCTATGGCCGGCGTGTCGCCCGTCAGGTCTCGAGCGTGTGCACGATCCAGACGTTTGGCTCCGAGTAGGAGCCGAGGTCTTGGGTGCGATCGATGTGCAGCGGGGCAAGGCCGGACGGGAACGTGTACATGCCATCGCCGGGGAAGCGCATGCCGGTCCATTGCTCCCATTCGGCAACCGTGCCGTCGATGAGCATCGATTCCGCCACAGGCTTGCTGATGATGCCGCCGCGCCGGGTATGGACCCGGATCCACGGGTCAAAAGGCTGGCCGTCCTCCCGCGTCCATTCGACATAGTGCTCAATCGGTGTCAGGGGGTAGCGATCCTTCCAACTGGGGCGCACCGGCGCGATCAGAGAGCTGAGCTGTGCGTCGCGAGCGAGATCGCTCATGACGTCAAGGATGCGGTTCGCGAGTCCCAAGCCTTGAAACTGTGGACGGATCTCTGCGGCCAGCGCGCATAGCGCCGTCGGTCGAGCGCCCGCGTCAAGAGCGCCAAAGGCCGTCGTGATCATCTCATCGATGCCGGCGCCAAGCCCCTTGACCGTCCCGTCCCATGGGCACGGCGCGGTGTGCCCTTCGGCGAGCACCTCGTTGCGCTCATCGTCATAGAGAACGAACTGGAAATCGGGGAGCTCGTCGCGGAGACGACCCCAGAAGCGACCCAGCACCGCTCCGTGCAGGTTGTATTCCGGCCAGACCTCCTCGCTGATCTCATTCGTCTCCGCCCACAGTTCGGGCCGATCCGAGGAGCGGGCCATGATGATCGCCATGGCGACGATTATCCCGCGCCGGATCAGCACCAATGGCGTAACGACGCCTGTCCCCACCACGGCGGCCGCGTCCGCTGATCCTTCCCTGGCTGCGACGCCTGGAGACCCCGTCGCGAACGGATCTGGAAAGCCCGATCCGCTACGAACGGCGTCCGGTCGGGGATCGACAACCGCACGCTCAGGACCCGGCGCACACATGCAGGAAATGCTCCATGCCTGCAGGGGTGAGACGACCCGGCCGCCGTGAACCGGAACTAGTGACGCCGGGCCGAAGCGTGCGGTGTCGATCGGGGGCGATGCGGGGCTGACCTGCGCAACATGTGCGCGGAAGCGCGAGCCGCAGACCTATGATGGCCGCGTGAGCGAACAGCGACCGGTCGATGCGGTCTCGGCGTATGAGGCGACGGCTGCCGACTACGCGGCGGAGGTCGACGAGAGCCCGTTCAATGCTTTGTACGAGCGTCCAGGGGTCATCCAGCTCCTGCCAGATCCCATCGGGAAGCGCGTGCTGGATGTTGGCTGTGGATCCGGGCCGCGATCAGCCTGGCTGGTCAGCCACGGCGCGGAGGTGGTCGGCTTTGACGTGAGTCCGAGCATGGTGCGCGCGGCCCAGACCCGCGGTGCTGGGCGCCAACGGTGCCCGAACGTGCCGAGGCCAATCAAATCGTCCAGGGCGAACGTTCGGAGGGCGCCAGCGGGCCTCCTGACTTGACGCGTCGATTTCGGATATGACCGCAACCCGCGCGTTCCCTCCCTTTCGCCGCAAACCCGCTTCGCGTTGCTGTTCGTAGAAGGTTGGTGGCTGAGACGAGCCCACCGCCGCAGCCGGACGCCCTCGCGGAACGCTCGACGGCGTCCCCTGGTCGATCCCCAGCTGAGACGCGGTCGGCGACGGTGCCGGGCGCCATCGCCTGACGCTCGGAGCGCCCGCTGGCCGGTCCGATGGTAACCGCCCGCATCGCTGTCCGATCTGTGCCGCTTAACCTCCCGATGAGGAGGCGGAGCGATCGGCCGCGTGAGCGATGCACGCATCAACACCTCCGGTATGCGGACACAATGATGCGTGCAAACCAGGGCGGCGCGGCGCCACTCTCGTCCCCTCAAGGGTCGCTGTTTGACTTTCGGTGAGCGCGAGGAGCTCGCGCTCGCGCGCGCGGGTGCCAACTCGCTCGCCAGGCGACAAAGCACGAGTTCTGGGAGAACCCGGCGACCGGGCAACGCACGACCGTGCCCAGACATCGCGAGTTTCCGTGGTCTCCGGCGGCCCCCGGCGAGCAACGCAGCCCGAATAGCGTTCCCGCAGCGCACGGCCCGGCTGTTCGTGAGCGTTCGACATCTGCGACGCCGGTCATCGTCGTGGTCAGGGCAGCAGCTGGAACGCCTTCGTGTGCGCGGGCCGGACGACTCTGAAGTGGCGGTGGTCGAGGGTTGCGACGTCGACCGTCCGACACCGTTCGGCAGCAGCGACGACGGACGCGTCAACGCTGCCCAGCGGTAAGTCGTGGTACTGGGCCACGAGCTCGGCGATCCTGATCAGGTCGGCGGGGTGGATGGGCTCAAGGGTGAAGTTGCCGCCTCAATCGCATTCCGCGTCAGCTCCGAGATCGTCGTGCCGCGCCGCTCTGCCTCGTGTCGGAGCCGGGCGTCTAACTCGTCTGGAAGTTTGACGGTCCGGCGCAGTAGCTAGAGCTCGGCTCGCGGGGCCCGCGCGCTGTTGCTCGTAGCGGCATGGCCCTGTGCGACGCATCACCAGCGCGCCCACGCCGGGAGAGCGTATGCGAGGCCGGATCGGCCCTTGACTACCATGTGAGCCGAGATAGGATGCGGTGGGTGTCGAGTGAAGGGACGATCGACGGGGTCCCGAGCGCGACGACCGATCGTGGTCTTGCTCCAGAGAGGGGCAACAAGGACGGCCCGTCGGTGACGGCCGGCGGGAAGCGGCTAGTGGACAACATTGACGGCGTGGTAACGCGTCGCGCGGTGGCTCACACCGACGAACGCGGCGAGGTGACCGAGCTGCTGTCAGAGAGTTGGCCGGAGCTGCTCGACAGGATCCCGCACGTGTACTTGACGACGATCCAGCCCGAGGTGACCAAAGGCTGGGTCTGCCACAAGCGCCAAGACGATCGCTCCGTCGTGCTATTCGGAAGGTTGCGCTGGGTCCTATACGACGGGCGTTCGGAGTCCCCGACCCACAACCTGGTCCAGGAGCTGACGTTCACCGAGCGCAACCGCCACCTGATCGTGGTGCCCGCAGGTGTCTGGCACGCGGTTCAGAACGTTGGGTCCACCGAGGCGGCGTTCGTAAACATGCCGACGTGCGCCTACCGTCACGGCGACCCCGACAAATACCGCCTGCCGCTCGATACCCCCGAGATCCCGTTCCAGTTCGCCTCGCAACGGTGATACGCGCCCGGGGGCGTTGGCAGCCGCGCGCGTCGGTGATCATCGCCTCATATCGGTGGCCGGAGGCCCTTCGGCTGAGCCTCGCCGGAGCGCTGGCGCAGACAGTCGTCGATCTGGAGGTGCTCGTGATCGAGGACGGCCCCGACCAGGCATCCCGTGCAGTCGTCCGCGAGGTCGGAGACCAGCGCGTGCGCTGGATGCGCCTTCGCCACAGCAGTGGGAGTCAGGCCGGGCCCAACGCGCTCGGCTGCCGCGAGGCTCGCGCGCCGGTCATCGCGTATCTCGGCCACGACGACCTCTGGCATCCAGAGCACCTCGCCTCCCTGCTGAGTGTGCTCGACCCGACGGTGGACCTGGCCCATGCGGTGACGCTCTGCCTCGATGCAAGCCCAGAAGGACGGCGAGCCGTCGCCGGCACACACGCGTTTGAGCCTTCGACTTTCGTGCCGCCCTCGTCGATCGCCCACTGGCGTAAGGGCCAGCGGATCGGACGCTGGCGAGCGCCCGGCCGCACCGGGATGCCGGTGGACCATCCGTTCCTGATGGCATGCCATGCTCGCGGGGCCCGATTTGCGAGCTCCGGAGTTCCCACGGTCTTCAAATACCCCGCCGCATGGCTGGTCGACAGCTACCGGACGCGCAACGTCACCGCGCAGGTACGGCTGCGCGATCGACTGGCCGCGAACCCGATGCTCGGCCAAGACCTGCTCCGCCAGGCGTGTGACGCTGGAGTGCCGGGCGACATCAGCGCACCAGCCTACGCGCCGCCCGGCGTGATCGCCGACTATAACCGGCGAATCAAAGGTCTGCCGGCGCGCTTCGGCCCACCGCTCAGAATTTGGCGACCGGGCGAGTGGTCGTTGCCCTTTCCGGGCTGGCACGCCGTGGAACGCGACGCGCTCGGTAGTTTCGCCTGGACCGGGCCTGGCGAGCGGTCGTTCGTCCGCATGGATGCCCCGGGGGGAACGGAGCTCGGCGTCCGGATCGTCGTTCGGCACGTGTTCTGCAGTGAGCAACTCGAGCGCCTGGTCGTAGAGCTCGACGGCGCTCCGGTGCAGGTGACGCGACAGCCTGGACCGCACGGAGGCACAGTGCTCACCGGATGGCTAGGACGTCGGGCACGTGAGCAGACCGTGGATGTCGGGCTCACGACCGTGCTGGCCCGCCCATCCGATCACGATCCGAGCTCCCACGACGCACGGATGCTTGGCGCGGCGGTGTCTGAGATCGAGCTGCTCGGCCGCTAGGGGAGCCGATCGATTTCTACGGCGAGGGCGCACAGCGCAGGCTCCAGTTCATCTGGACGTCGGATCCCGAGCGCCTGTTCGCGCGCGGTGTCAAGCGCTGACGATGCGGCGTCGCGAGCGTGGCGGGCGACCGCGATGCGTCCGACGATCAAGGCCAACTCTGCGCACCGGCGCGGGGCGTGCGCGGCAATCTGATCCTGAAGCAGGGTGTCCAGCTGTCCAGCGAGTAGTTCCTCGTCGGGGACGTGCCCGCTTGTGACGAGCGCTTGGACCGTTTCTATCCAGAGGCGATGGCCTTCGGCCACCCATGGTCGCGCCTCGTCGAACGGTGGCAGCACCGTTCTCGCCCGCTCGTGACTGCCCAACCGGGCGAGTGCCAGCGCGATCAGTAGCGCGCGGCGCACGGCGAGCTCAACGTGCGGCCGATCGTGCCGGGCCATCGATTCACTCTCAAGAACGTTCAGCGCCTCGTCCGGCCTTTCGAGCGCCAGCAGCGCGTGCGGCAGCTTCAGGGCGAGGTACCCGCTGACGGTGCCGCCGTACGCGGTGACTTGCCGGCTCGCATGATGGAAGGCATCGAGTGCGGCGTCGGGCCGCCCGGCGTCGATCAACGCCTCGATCCGTGCCTGCGACATGCACTGGAAGCAGGCCCAGCTCGGATCGATCCGGCTGACCGACTCGTCCGCGACGTTGATGCGCTCGGCCGCGTAACCCGGTCCGTCGATGTTGGCGTAGCAGATCGTCAGATCTTCGGTGGTGCAGATCGACTGCGGGCAGTCGCTGGCCTCCGCTCGATGCGCACGCTCGAAGGCGTTCGTGACGTCGAACAGAGCCGATGCGCCCTCACCGCGTCGCGAGACGCGGCTCTGGAGCCACCAGTGGGTGACGAACACCTCCAGCCATGGCAGCTGGATTGCTCGAGTGGCGGCGAGCAGCTCGGGGACGACGGCATCGACCTGCTGATGTTCGCCGGTCGCGACGAGGCTGGGCAGCCCTTTGAGCTGTCGAGCGAGTTGGAGATGACCCTGGGTCGAGAGGTCACGCAGCGCAGCGTGGTACCACGTGTAGATGTTCATCGGTCGCCGGAGCGGCATAGCCCGACGACGGCGGCGGCGATGTCGTCCAGTGCGAGGATCATGTCCTCGGCTCCAGGATCTCCGCTGACGCCATTGGTCATGCGCTTCATCCCGCGCAGCACGCGCGCGGCGAGCTCGGCGCCTGCCGGGTTTTCGTGACGGGCCTGGAGAATCGCGAGAATCGCGTCCGAAGCCATGTTCACGTGCAGCCGCGCCGGAGGTCTCGACTCGATCGTGCCGGTGTACTGCCGGGCCAGGTTCAGCGCGCCCGAGGAGATCCGCCCGTCGGCGTCATCCGCTTCGATTCGCTGCTTCAGCTGCGCCTCACGATCGGGCAGCACGATCAGCGGCAGGTCGGCCGGTTTGAACGTCGAGGTGATCAGCACCTCGCCCTCGTCGGCGAGCGCCCCGGTCAACCACCCCCGATCGTCAGGATTCACTGCGGCCGGCTGGAATAGTGCGCCCTCGGCGCTGCCGCTTCCGATCTCCACCAGCCGCACATCATGAGCGTCGACGTAGCGGCGGACGAACGGGAGCACGGCAAACCGCTCCCCGCGAGCGACGGGAGTACGCAGCGCCCGGAACAACGTGGCCGCCAGCCCGTCCTCACTCTCGATCGCCACATGCAGCGACCCGCCTCCGCCGCGGACCACAGCCGCGGCCGTGAGATCGCCCTGTGTGGTGGGAATCGTTACCTGGTCGGCGAGCAGCGCAAACAACCGCGGATCGCACAGCGCAGCTCCGAGCAGCGCCTCGTTGTGTCGGCGCAGCACACGGCGCCACGCCTCCTGCTGCGTCGCGGCGATCTCACCAAGGCCCGTGATCAGCTGCTCGGCTACGTGCTCCCGCACCGCCTTCCAGACACCGTCGCGCTGAAGATCCTCGCGGCTCGCCGTCGGGGTGAGCGAGTTTGATTCGATCACGCCGCTCACGAACCCGGCCCAGCCCGGCAGGAGCTCCCGGGCGTCGTCGTCGATCAGCATGCCTCGCACGAACACCGCGACACGGCGCTGATCCGATGTCGCGTACGACCCACCGCCGTTGACCCAGAGCATCCCGCGTGCATCCACCTTCGTAGTCGCCACCACGTCCATCGTCGCCAGCGGCTCAAACCGGTTGTCGATCCTCGTCGCGAACTCCAGTTTTTGGCGTCGCCGCAGCGCCGGATGCAGATTCATCGTCTCACGCCGCCACGGTGGAAGCTCGGCGTTGACCGCGTCGGCTGCTTCGCCGACCAACACTGGCATCGGGAGCAGCGCGCAATAGCGCGTCAGGACGCGCTTCAGCGTGGGTTCATCGGCGAGCCCGGTGTGATGCGGGAAAAGCTGCAGCTTCACCCGAGTACCGACCTCGCCCGCCGACGTGCGCGCAACGGTGTACCGCTGACCGCCGGCACTCCGATATACCCACCGCTCGGCCGGGTCGGAGACCGGGGTCGTCTCAAGCACCACCTCCCGTGCGAGCACGAAGGCACTGAGAAATCCCAGCCCGAAAAGGCCGATCAGCTCGTTGCTGCCAGTTTGCTCACGCAGCTCCCGCGTGTACCCACGCCCGATCGTGGCCAGAAACGAGTGGATCTCCTGCTCGGTCAGGCCAGCTCCGTCGTCCTCGATCACGATCACGCCATAGGACGGACAGCGGACACGGATTACGCCGCCATTCCATCCCGTTTCGATCCGGCGCCGCACGATCGAATCGTGCGCGTTCTGGACCAGCTCACGCAACGCCACGACCGGACTGCTGTACAGGTGCGCGCCGAGAACCGTCAGCAGGCCGCTGACATCAACATCGGTGGCCCGGATCTCAACGTCCCCGCCGCGCACGCTGCGGTCAGCTCCAACAGACACGATGCTCCCAGGACAAGCACATTAGAACGGCTGCCGGTCTCGGCCGCACATACTCCGGAGGCCCGCAAGCGAGAACGAGAAGCGTCCGCTCAAGCGCGAAAGACGTGTCAAGCGCATCGGCTGAGTATCGGCGCCCGCTGTTCGGACCTTAATCGTCCTGCACGGCGCCGCTGGCGAGAGTCTGCGGCTTTCTACTCAACGGACCCGCTCCTCGGTGCCGATTACATCCAGAAATGGCCACCGGCCCGACACCCGATGCTCGACCGGCCCGCGAAAGGAAGATGAACGTAATGCAGGAGAGGGTTGGGCCAGGCGCGGCAGCGGGTCCGCGGATCAGAGCGCTGTACGGAGCGTTGGGGGTCGTCGTCCTTGGCTATGCCGTCTCGCTGATCGTGCGTCCCAATGGTGTGACGTGGACCTGGCTGGACGGTTGGTGTGTACCGACCTTTGAGCTGGCGCTCAGCCTGCTGGTTCTGGCGCGGGCGGTGCGCTACCGCCGTGACCGTTCCTGGGCTCTATTCCTCGGGCTCGGCGGGTGCGCGTGGGCCCTCGGCGACTTCGCGATGACAATTGAGACCTTGCACGGGGCGACCCCGGCCGTGCTGTCGGTGGCCAATGTCCTCTGGGCGGGGTTCTACCCACTCGCCTACGTCGGTGTGATGCTGCTGATGCGGCGCGACGTCCGCGGGCTCACGGCAGCCAACTACCTCGACGGCATCATCGCCGGCCTCATTACCGCCGCTGCGCTCGTCGCCTTCGCATTCCACGGGATCGCCACCGCAGCCGGGGGCGGCAACGAGTCCGTCGCTGTCAACCTTGTCTACCCGGTGGGCGACCTGCTCCTGCTTGGACTGACCATGTTCGGCATCGTCCTGATGCCGCGCGGATTGCGGCTTCGCTGGATCCTGCTCGGCGTCGCGGGCCTGCTCAACGCCGCCGGTGACATCTCGGCCCTCTTCGGCGGGATCGCCGCCACTCATGTCGGCTTCGTACTGAACTCGGGCGCCTGGCCCGAATCGCTGCTGTGCATCTCCGCTGCGCTCTGGCTGCCCCGCGACTCCTCCCCGGAGCCCCGTGAATCCAAGGCTTCCGGCTTCGCCGTTCCCGCAGTCGCCTCCGGTCTGGCCCTCGTGATCCTGTTCGTTGGTTCGCTCGATCACACCAGCCAGGTCGCGATCGGGCTCGCCAGCGCCACGTTGCTGGCGGCCGGGGTCCGCTTCTACCTCGCCCTGCAGCGGATGAACCACTTGACCAAGGAGCGCGAACGGGAGACGCGGCGCGCCACCGCAGCTGAGCGCGACTACCTGGCCCGGGCCGCCGAGGCGGAGCGGGAGTCGGGCGAACGCGCCGCTCACGGCGCCGCCGCCGAACTGGCCTCACAGGAGCGCGCCGCCGCAGCCGAGCGTGCGTCACTGAAGCGGGCGGCGCTGGCTGAGCGCGAGGCGCGCGAGCGCGCTGCCGAGGCCGCGGAGGCCCAGCGCGCCACCCAGGAGCGAGCCGCGCTCGCTGAACGGGCCGCGGAGGAGCGCGCCGCGGCCGCTGAACGGAAGTCGCTGGAGCGTGCCACCGCAGCCGAGCGCGAGTCGCTGAAGCGCGCCGCCGAGGCCGCGGAGGCCGAGCGCGCCGCCCAGGAGCGGGCCGCCGTGGCTGAGCGTCAGTCGCTCGAGCGCACCGCCGCGGCCGAGCGCGAGTTCCTGGAGAAGCAAGCCGCCGCCGAGCGCGAATCGCGCGAGGTACTCGAGGCCGCCGTGCGCAGCTATTCGGTGTTCGCTGCGCGGGTGGCCGACGGCGACCTGACGGCGGTGGTCGAACCGGCCGGCGACGCAGACCTGCAGGCGCTGGCAGGAAGCCTCAACAAGATGGTGAGCGGCCTGGGGCAGATCTCCGGCGAGATCAAGACGGGCGTCGAGGAGATCGGCGGCTCGACCGCGGAGATCCTCGCGTCAGCCAGCGAGCAGAACTACCGGGCAGTCGCGCAGTCCGCCGCGATCAGCCAGACCACCACCACGATCAATGCCCTCCGTGCCGCGGCCGATGAGATGTCCCAGCGAGCCCGGGATGTCGCCCGGGAGGCGAACGAGTCGGTGAAGGTCAGTGATGAGGGCACCGAGGCGCTGGGAGCGATCGTCACAGCGATGGAGGAGATCCGCTCACGGGTGGACGGCATCGCCCGCGAGATCGCCGCACTGTCCGAGCGCACCGAGCAGATCGGCGATATCACCGACACCGTCACGCAGCTGGCTGACCGGTCGAACCTGCTGGCGCTCAACGCCAGCATCGAGGCGGCCCGAGCCGGCGAGCATGGGCGCGGCTTCGCCGTGGTGGCCGATCACGTGCGCGACCTGTCCGAGCAGTCCAAGGCGGCCACCGCTCGGGTCGCGACGATCCTCGACGAGATCCGGCAAGCGACCGCCGCCGCAGTTCGGGCCAGCCAGCAGGGATCCAAGGTCGTCGACGACGGCCTCGCCCTGACCGACCGGGCCGGGCAAGGGATTCGCAGCCTCACCAGCACGATCCGCGGTGCGTCCCACGCCGCCGAGGAGATCGCCGGGTCGGCCCAGCAACAGAGCGTCGACATGGGCCAGATCGCCGAGTCGATGGCCGAACTGGACGAGAGCACGCGCCACTTCCTGGACGGCGCCGAGCAGTCACAGCGCGCGGCCGAGAACCTCGACGACCTTTCTGCCAAGCTGACAGCGGTCACCGACCGTTACCAGGTCGCGCAAGCGACCGAACCGGTCCGGGCAGGCGGTGCACAGGCGCGCGTCGCGGCACGCCGGCGCTCAGCCACTGGTCACTCTCGGCGTCGCCAACCGAACCCCCACGACCCTTCAATCACCGGGTAGCGCCACGCCCGCGCGGGGAGGGTGGTGACCCCGCGCCCACGCGATTCTTCCCTGGAGGGCGCCCGCCCTCCAGGCCATTCCGCTGAAGCTTCGTCAAGTCCCCGTGCTGCCTGTCGATCGACCGTGGTGACATCGCGGCTTGACGAGCCACTGCCGTTCTGCTGCAGAACAATCGAAAGGAAGCAGATGGGAAACCGAAAGTTGAAGCGGATGGCCGAGCGGATGGTCAAGCGAGCTGGCATTTCGGGCGAGACCGGAGTCACCGTCTCGTTCGGCTTTAGCTCACTGCCGGCCGCGCTCATCGTGGGTGCGCTCGACCAGATCCCCTATTTCGGGCTCGTACTCACGTTCCTGACCTTCGGGGTGCACCGGATCGTGCTCGTAACCGATCAGAACACGTACGTCTTCCGGGACCTGCCGTTCCATCGGCCCGGAGCGGTGCTCGGCACATACCCGGTCGGGCCCGACGCGGCGACTCGCAAGCGCGGGAAGCTGACATTCTCCGACGGCCTGGTGGTTTGGCACAGCCCGCTGTTCGCCGGCCGAGCCAAGCGTGTCTTGAACGCGGCAGTAGCCACCGCGTAAGCCTTGGTTAATTAGAGACAGGCTCTTACAGCGGCCGAACCCCCGTGGCGGCATACGCCGCCACGGCCTTCGCTCGGCCGCTGAAGTAGTTCCGACCAGGAGCCGGATGGGCGTCACAGCTCTCGAGCGGCGTCTCTGTCGAATCCGCGCCGGTACCCAGGCACCCTGCTGTTGTGCACGCGGACGGGTAGGGGTAGCGGCTCCGCGGGACGTCCACACGTTCTGAGAGGCGGACCCGGAGGCCCGCCCCACAGAAGCGTCAAATCATCGGTCGGCTACCAGCTGCCGCTGACGCAGGCGCCGGGCTCGCCGCCGCCGGTCCCGATCGAGCAGGTGTCGGTCTGCACGCCGCTGTTCTCCTTGATCGTGAACGCATCGCCGGTGTTGAGAGCGGTCGCGGACACCGTGTAACCGGCTGAACTCACGTTCAGGGGCGTTCCGAGCGTCGCCGCGCTCGTGTCGGCGAGCGACGGGTCGATCGCCTCGAGCTCGGCCGCGGTGGTCGCGTACGTGCCGTTGTTCGACGTCGCGTACGTCTCCTCCGCGATCTGCGCGCTCTTTGCCATCGACTGGGCATTCGAGTCATATGCCTTGCCGCGCTGGTTGAGGAACGTCGGGATCGCGACCGCGGCAAGAATGCCGATGATCAGAATGACGACCAGGAGCTCGATCAGGGTGAAACCCTTCTCATCCTGGACGCGACGACGGAGCTTATGCAGCATGGATCCTCCTAGGGATCGTTGATTGGGCCTATGTGCCAGATCCCTCAGTTCCACAGGCCATCGTGCGCGCGGACAGCATCGAGCGCTGGTGACAGCCCGGCTTCCTCCCCGACGGAGGCCCGTGGCTTTGCGTCCCACCCTCGCGGGTGGTTTGCCTTTGGCACCTGTTGCTCTGGCACGTTAGGTATCGACCCGACAGGACTGCTGCGGTAGCCCCCAAACGGAGACATCCAATCGGGGCGCCAGGTGCCCGTGTGATCGGCGCTAAGCTGACGCCGGCGATCCGATCCGCTGATCGTGGCCGCCGGGCGTCCCGCCGGTTGACATTCCCAGGGTGTCATTCGATGTCACCCGATCGGAGATCTCTTCACCGGCCATCCCATCCGTGGCGGGGAGCGTCACACGGATCCTGCTTCCGATACCGGGCGCCGTAGTGATCGCGAATTCGCCTCCGAACGCCTGCACGCGCTCGCCGATCTCCGCGAGGCCGATGTGACCGTCGAGCAGCGCCTGCTGAATCCGCCCATCGGGGATGCCACGCCCGTCGTCTGAGACCTCGAGCGACACCGAGTCCTCCTCCCGCGCGAGGCGAACCCGGATCTCGCCGGCCTCAGCGTGCCTCGCGGCGTTGCTGAGAAGCTCGCGGGCCAGCGAAAACAGGACCTGGCGGTGCCCGGTCGCCGCGACGTCATCGACGTCTACGATCACGCGCAGGTCGCTGTCGCGGGCGTGCCGCTGAGCCACCTGCTCGATCGCTGCCCCGAGACCGACGTGGTCAAGGACATGGGGATGCAGGTTGAATATCTCCTCACGTAGCTCCGCGATCGTTGCCGTGAGCGCCTCGTGCAGCCTCAGGAAGCTGTCCGGATCTCCCGTCCGCTCAGCGCGGCGCAGATCGTGCCGCGCTGCGATCAGGTTCTGCATCGGTTCATCGTGCAGCGCCCCGGCGAGCCGGGTCCGCTCTCGCTCGACGGACTCGATCGCGTGCCTGACGAGGCGTTGCCGGCTGTTGGCGAGCGCCTCGGTCCCAGCGCTTCGCCGCCTGAGCGCGAGGGCGAGGACCGTCGCGGCGACTCCTGTCCAGGCCAGGTAGAGATCCTGGCTGATCGTCAGCCGCTGCCATGTGTTCGGGCTCGAGGGGAGGTGCCCGCCGGCGAGTATCGCTACGCCTGTGAACGCGAGGACCGCGGCCAACGACCAGGTCGCGGTCGAGCGCGGACGCTCCTTGAATGCCGCCGCAAGTGGGATCACGAAGAATGCCTTACGCACGTCGGAGAACGCTCCGCCCGAGGTGTAGGTGAGTCCGGCGAGTAGCAGCACATCAAGCCCTGGCTGAACTCGCGCGAGGGCCCCTGGGCACCGGATCGCGACGACGATGCCGACCAGCGAGTACGTCACGGCGAGTCCAAACACCACCCAGAACCCCGGGCCATCGAGCCGCAGCTCGTCGATCAGCTGCTCGCTGACAAAGATGACCGCCACCAACGTCGCGCGCAGGAGCGCGAAGCCCAGATCCGCACCGGCGTCATCGCGCGATCCCGACCTCATTTGAGCAGCCCGCGACGGATCGCCTCCGCGATCGCGCTCGCGCGGTCACTCGCACCGAGCTTCTCATACAGACGCTGCCAATATGTCTTGACGGTGTTCGGCGACAGGTAGAGCCGTTTGGCGATCTCGGCGCTCGTGATTCCCTCCGCGGCGAGCTCGAGCAGCTCCCGCTCGCGCGCGGATAGGGTCACGGGGCCGGGCGCCCGCTGACGAATCTGATCGAGCACCCCCGACTGCAGCACGCGCGAGAGGACCGAGCGGCCGTGGGCCACCTCGATGATCGCCTCGCAGATCTCCGCCTCCTCGGAGTCCTTGGACAGGAATCCGGCCGCTCCCTGGCTGATCGCCTCGTGGACGATCGCGCTGTCTTCATACCCCGAGATCAGCAGCACCCGCACGGGTGACGCTTCTGCTCGCAGGCGCCGGAGCAGGCCAAGCCCATCCAGATTCGGCATCCTCACATCGAGCAGCGCCACATCTGGGGACATCGAGTCGATCATCCCGATCGCCTCATCACCGTCCACCGCCTCGCCGACCAACTCGAGCGAGTCGTGCTCGGCAACCAATCGAGCCAGCGCGCGGCGCATCGCCGGGTGATCGTCGGCGACGAGCACCCGCACACGCTCACCGAGGCGAACCTGCACATCCTTGTCGCGTGAGGATTCAAAGACGAGGCTTTGCGACATCCCTACCAGTAATCGGCGCGAACGTGACTCAGCGATAGCGGCGACGATGGATCGGCGACACGCCCTTGACATGTGACCTTATAGTCACCTATCATCTCGGCATGGACGATGTCTTCCGGGCTCTCGCCGACCCCACCCGCCGGAACCTCCTGGACGAGCTGTTCGAGCACGACGGCCAGACCCTCAGCGCGCTCGAACAGCGCCTGCCGATGACACGGTTCGGCGTCATGAAGCACCTGCGAGTGCTCGAGGATGCCGGCCTTGTCGTGACCAGGCGACGCGGGCGCGAGAAGCTGCACTTCCTGAACCCCGTGCCGATCCGGCTCGTCCACGACCGATGGGTCAGCAAGTACGCCCAGCCCTGGGCCGCGACCCTCAGCGACCTCAAGCAATCACTGGAGGAACAGACGATGGAGAAGGTGTTCGAGATCTACATCAAGACAACCCCTGAGCGCCTATGGGAGGCGATCACCAATCCCGAGCAGAGGCGCAAGTACAACTTCGGCGTCGGCGTCGAGTCCGATTGGACACCGGGATCGAGCTACAGCTCGCCTCATCCGCAGGCGCCCGGCTCGCTGGCCGACGGCGAGAATCTCGAAGTCGATCCACCGCGCCGCCTCGTGCAGAGCTTCAACGCACTCTGGGGCGAGGACGTCAGCCGTGAGGGGACGTCAAGGGTGACCTGGGAGATCGAGCCGATCGAGGATTCTTGCCGGCTCACGGTCACCCACGACCAACTCCGCGATGGCGCCAACGAAGAGCTCTACGGTGGCTGGCCGATGATCCTCTCGGGTCTGAAGACGCTGCTCGAGACCGGGGAGACGCTGACGACGCCCGGGTCGCTGCTCTACCTTCCGGCACCGCTTTCGGCATGACCAGCGGCGCTTCCGGCGATGCTCCCCGGAGCCGAGATGCGCAACCCAACGAGCTACGGGCGCTGAGCGCGCTGGCGTTCGAGGAGCTGCGGTCCTTTCCCGGCGCCGTCCGCGATATGCACCTCGGCATCGCTGGGCGCGCGTTCCGAGGTGTCGGCGCTGCGGGCCGGCCCGTGCAGGTGATCCACGACGCGGTCTCCCGCCGGGCTTACGGCGCGGTCGGAGCCGGTGCCGCGGCGCTGGGCCAGGCGGCCGACGCGGGGATGCAGCGGCGGGGGATCGGTGAAGGCTCCCGGCTTTCGAGCACGCCCCGGGGCAGCGCGCTGATCGCCGCGCTGAGCGGCCTGATCGGCGACCAGCTCGAGCGCGCCGGGAGCGATCTCCACCAGCCGACCTCGATCCGCCTCGACGGCGAGGCCCTCGCTCTCGATGCGGGAACGCTGAGCGCGGCGTTCCCCGACCCGAGTCCCCGCTTGGTCGTGTTCCTACACGGCCTGATGGAGACGGAGTTCTCCTGGCGGTGGGGTGCGTCCCGCCCAGGTGACACCTACGGCGAGCGGCTCGCCACCGAGCTCGGCTGCACGGCCATCTATCCGCGGTACAACAGCGGTCTGCATGTGTCGGAGAACGGGAGGTCTGTCGCCTCGCTGCTGGAGGACCTGGTTGGGGCGTGGCCGGTGGAGGTGCGCGAGATCGCGCTCGTCGGGCACTCGATGGGTGGGCTGGTCGCGCGCAGCGCCTGTTACCAGGCAGCGGAGAACGGCCAACGCTGGGTCGGCCATGTCCGCAATCTGGTCTCGCTCGGCACTCCCCACCTGGGCGCGCCGCTCGAGCAGGGCGTTCACCTCGCGTCCGCGGCGCTCGGCGCCCTGCCCGAGACGCGGATGTTCGGCACCTTCCTACGCCGCCGCTCCGCGGGGATTCGCGACCTGCGTTACGGCTCGCTGGTCGATCAGGACTGGCAGGACCGTGACCCCGATGCCCTACGCGCGTCGGCGTGCAAGGAGGTACCACTGCTCGAGGGAGCGACCCACTTCTTCGTCTCGGCCACGATCACCCGCAGCCCGCAGCACCCGTTGGGGCGCCTGCTCGGCGACATCCTCGTGCTCACGCCAAGCGCAACCGGCAGGGCGCGCAGCCGGCGGATCCCGTTCGAACCTGAGCACGGCCACCATGTGAGCCCGGCCCACCACTTCGCGCTCCTGAACCACCCCGAGGTGTATGAGCGCCTGCGCGGGTGGCTCAGCCGGCCCGGCTCCTAATCGACGAGGTGGGCCGCTGCGGGCTCGGCGGTCGTGTCCGCGTTACCCCCGCCCCCGCCCCCGCCCCCGCCCCCGCCCTCGCGACGCGCGACCTCGGCACGGACCACGGGGGCAACTTCGGTGCCGAACAGCTCCATCGACCGGAGCACGTCCCGGTGCGCGACAGCGCCCACGCTCATCTGCGCGATGTAGCGCTGATGGCCAAACAGCTCGTGCTCGTACAGGAGCTTCTCGGCTACCTGCTCGGGCGAGCCGACGGCGAGCGCGCCGCGCGGCGAGCGCAGCGCGTCGTAGGCATCGCGACCCGACGCCGGCCAGCCACGCTCGCGGCCGATGCGGTTCATCATCGCGAGATACGGCGCCGCGAACGCGGCGTCGGCCTGTGTGGAGGTGTCGGCCACGAACGCATGCGTGTTGATGGCGACTGGCAGCCGTGCCGGATCGTGGTCCGAGCGGCGCGCAGCCTCACGGTATAGCTCGACGAGTGGCACGAAGCGATCAGGCTGGCCGCCGATGATCGCGATCGTGAGGGGAAGTCCGAGGACCGCCGCTCGTACGACCGACTGCGGTGTCCCACCGACGGCAACCCACACCGGCAGCGGGTCCTGCACCGGCCGCGGCCACACTCCCGCGTCGACCAGCGGCTCCCGGTGGCGGCCCGACCAGGTGACGTGCGCCTGGTCGCGGATCTGTAGAAGCAGCTCGAGCTTCTCCGCGTACAGCTCGTCATAGTCGTCGAGGTCGTAGCCGAACAGCGGGAAGGACTCCGTGAACGAGCCGCGCCCGGCCATGATCTCGGCGCGGCCGCCAGACAACAGGTCGACCTCGGCGAACTGCTGGAACACGCGCACGGGGTCATCCGAGCTGAGGACCGTGACGGCGCTCGAGAGGCGGATGTTCCGCGTCCGCACGGCTGCCGCGCCGAGCACGACCGCCGGCGAGGACACGAGGAAGTCCGGACGGTGATGCTCACCGATCGCGAACACATCGAGCCCGAGCTGGTCGGCCAGCTCGACCTCCTCGAGCAGGTCGCGCATCCGCTGCTCTGGCGACATGCCGCCGGCGAGGTCTGCAAATGTTGCGAGTCCAAGTTCCATGCAGACAGCTTAGCAAGCAGTTGAGGGCGCAAGCAGTTGGCCGCCGTGAGAACCACCGCCGGGCGAGTTCAGGCCGGGCGATCAACCCTGAGCGATGCTGAACTCCAGGTTGCAGATGCCGCCGGCGCTACTCGAATACGTGAGGTTGCTGTAGTCGGTGAACCCGCCGACCGTGTCGGTCCCGCCGGGGAAGAAGATCCTGAGCTCCCCGGTGCCGTGGAATGTCTTCGCGCGATGCTTCTTGGAGCTATGGCCCTGGAACGTCAAACGTACGCGCGCAAACGAGTTCGGCCCCCCTCCGACCTCGTAAAAATCCGATCCGGTCGCCGCGATGACCTCCTGACCAATCGGCACTTTGCCACTCTCGGTCACTGTCTCCCCGGCGACACATCCGCTATTGACGGCGTGCTGGGTGGTTCCGTGCAGATCCGCGACGGTGCCGCCCGTCACCCGGAACGAGCCCTAGAAGTCGTCAATCGAGAGACCGGGCTGCGAGTGGTTGGGGGTGATTCCCCAGGCGCCTGCCGCAGGCGGCGCAGTCGCGGCCGCGAACCTGGCGCCCGGAGCTGCAAGCGCGGCGGCCGCCGACCCAATCGAAGCCCCCAGCACCCCGAGGGCGATCACGCCGCGCGAGAGAGCCCCGATTCCCGTCACGTGTCTTGCCCGGGCTCGACCGGCGCGCGGAACGCTGTCAGGATGGCACTCAATGCTCGGTCTGCCCGATGGTGTCAGTGCCTGCCTGTTCGATCTCGACGGCGTGCTCACGCAGACCGCGAAGGTCCACGCGGCCGCATGGAAGCGGATGTTCGACGCCTTTCTGCGCAGTCGCGCAGAGCGCACCGGCGAGCCGTTCAGGGAATTCGACCCCGTCGGGGACTACAACGCCTACGTCGACGGCAAGCCGCGCTACGACGGTGTCCGCTCTTTCCTCGAGTCTCGTGGCATCGACCTGCCAGCCGGAACGCCCGGCGATCCACCGGACGCCGAGACCGTCGCCGGGCTCGGCAACCGAAAGAACGAGCTCTTGCTCGAGCTGATCCACGATCAGGGCGTCGAGCCATACGATGGGTCCGTGCGGTACGTCCACGCGGCACGGGATGCCGGCTATCCACGGGTGGTCGTGTCCTCGAGCGCTAACTGTCGCGAGGTGCTGCGCGCGGCAGGAATCGAGGATCTGTTCGACGCCGTGATCGACGGCGTCGTGGCAGCGCAGGAAGGCCTGCACGGCAAGCCTGCGCCGGACACGTTCCTCGCCGGCGCGCGCGCGATTGGGATCGGGCCGGCCCAGGGCGCCGTGTTCGAGGATGCGCTCGCCGGGGTCCAGGCGGGACGTGCCGGCGCGTTCGGCTGCGTCGTCGGCGTCGACCGCGTCGGGCAGCGCGAGGCCCTGCGCGCCCATGGCGCGGACATCGTGGTCGAGGACCTCGCCGAGCTGCTGTGATTGAGCAGCCGCAGTACGGCGTTGACCCGTGGACCCTGCCCGAGCGCGAGCTCCGGCTCGACCTCCTCGGTCAGTCCGAATCGGTGTTCGCGCTCTCCAACGGGCACCTGGGCCTGCGCGGCAACCTCGACGAGGGCAACCCGTACGGACTTCCCGGCACCTACCTTGCCGGCTTTCACGAGCGGCGGCCGTTGCCCTACGCCGAAGCCGGCTACGGCTATCCGGAGGCCGGGCAGACAGTCATCAACGTCACCAACGGGAAGCTCCTGCGGCTGCTCGTCGACGACGAACTACTGGACGTCCGCTACGGGAGCCTGCAATCGCACCGGCGAGTCCTCGACATGCGCCGCGGCGTACTCGAACGGCGGCTCGACTGGGAGTCGCCGACGGGCCGTCGCATCCGCGTCTCCTCGACACGCCTGGTTTCGTTCACGCAGCGCGCGATCGCCGCGATCCGCTATGAGGTCGAGGTCGAGCGTCCCACCCGGATCGTGGTGCAGTCAGAGCTGATCGCGAACGAGGATGGCGACGGCCGCTCCGGCAGCGAGGACCCGCGTGCGGCGGCCGCGCTGCCCGCGCCGCTCGTCGCCCGCGAATGGTTCGCCAAGGACACCCGCGCGATGCTGAGCCACGCGACCCGCGAAAGCGGCCTGCGGGTGACGGCGGCGATGAATCACCTGATCGACGGGCCGGCGAACCTGACCACCGACATCTCAGCCCGCGACGACGTCGCGCGGCTGCTGGTCTCGGCGGACCTCGAGCCCGGGCAGCGCCTGCAGATCGTCAAGCTGCTCGCCTACAGCTGGTCGGGCAGGCGCTCTGTCAGCTCCCTCCAGGCGCAGGCCTTCGCCGCGCTTGCCGAAGCGGTTCACACCGGCTGGGACGGTCTGCTCGCGGCGCAGAAGTCGTACCTGGACGATTTCTGGGACCGCGCCGACGTCGAGATCGACGGCGACCCGTCGCTGCAGCAGGCGGTGCGATTCGCCCTGTTTGGCGCATTGCAGGCGAGCGCACGCGGGGAGGGCCGGGCGATCGCAGCGAAGGGACTCACCGGCACGGGATATGACGGTCATGCGTTCTGGGACACGGAGACGTTCGTGCTTCCGCTCCTGAGCTACACCGCGCCCGACGCGGTCCGCGACGCGCTGAGGTGGCGGCACAGCACGCTGGCGGTCGCCCGCGGCCGTGCCAAGCAGCTCGGCCTGCGCGGCGCCGCGTTCCCGTGGCGCACGATCGCCGGCGAGGAGTGCTCGAGCTACTGGCCCGCCGGAACCGCCGCGTTTCACATCAACGCCGACATCGCCGACGCGGTGATTCGATACGTGCGCGCGAGCGGCGACGAGCAGTTCGAGCAGGGCGAGGGTCTCGAGCTGCTCGTCGAGACCGCTCGGCTGTACGCATCACTTGGTCACCTCGACGCGGACGGCAGCTTCCATCTCGACGGCGTCACGGGTCCCGACGAGTACAGCGCTCTCGCCGACGACAACGTGTACACGAACCTGATGGCGCAGCGAAACCTTCGCGCCGCTGCCGCCGCGTCGGAGCGGGCTTCAGACCCGGCCGACCGCCTCGGCGTGTCCCCCGAGGAGATCGCCGCTTGGCGTCAGGCAGCGGACGGCATGGCGGTCCCCTACGACGCGAGCTTGGCGATCCATCCACAGGACGCCGGGTTCACCGCCCACGAGAAGTGGGACTTCGACGAGACCGGCGAGCGCTACCCGCTCCTGCTGCACTTTCACTATTTCGACCTCTACCGCAAGCAGGTCGCCAAGCAGGCCGATCTCGTGCTCGCCCTGCACCTGCGCGGTGACGCGTTCACCCCCGAGGAGAAGGCCCGCGACTTCGCCTACTACGAGGCGATCACGGTCAGGGACTCGTCGCTGTCAGCCTGCACCCAGGCGGTGATCGCAGCCGAGACCGGACACCTCGAGCTCGCTTACGCCTACTTCCGGGAGGCGGCCCAGATGGACCTCGAAGACCTCGAGCACAACACCACGGACGGGCTCCACATCGCTTCGCTCGCGGGTGCATGGATCGCTGCCGTGGCCGGATTCGGGGGCATGCGCGACCACGACGCCACCCTCAGCTTCACCCCGCGCCTGCCGGATCAGCTGACGCGGCTCGCCTTCGGCATCAGCTTCCGCGGGCGGCGACTCCGGGCCGAGATCAGCCACGCCGAGGCTCGCTACTCGCTGCACGATGGGGCCGCGCTCGAGATCACACATTACGGCCAGGCGATCACCGTCGATCCGGCCGAGCCGGCGAGCTGCCCGATTCCGGAGATCGCCGCCGGAGAGACGCCGACGCAGCCGCCTGGGCGGCGCCCGCTCGCTTCGGGACGGTGAGCATGGCCGCGGATGCGGCGATACTTGAGCGATGCGGGCTCGGCTCACCAGCAATCACTTCGTCGGCAGGACCGGCGAGCTCGCCGAGCTCGAGCTGGCGCTCGGCGAGGCGGCCGATCGCCAGCCGGTGCTGGTCCTGATCGGCGGCGACTCCGGCGTCGGCAAGACCCGCCTCGTCGGCGAGTTCGAGCGCAGGATCGCGCACGAACGCGCGCTCGTCCTGCGCGGTGAGAGCATCGAGCAGGGCGACGGCGAGCTTCCATATGCGCCGCTGCTCGGCGCGCTGCGACCGCTGGTGCGCCACCGCCATCCTGCGCTCGACGCACTCAGCGCGGGCAGTCGCACGCAGCTGGCGGCGCTGCTTCCGGCTCTCGGGGACGGCCACCCCGCGCCCGTCGAGCAAGACGCGATGGGCCAGCTGCGCCTGTTCGAGGCGCTGCTCGAGCTGCTCGACCTCTTGAGCGAGTCGACGCCGGTCGCGCTCGTCCTCGAGGACATGCACTGGGCCGACGGCTCGACCCGCACCTTCGCCCAGTTCATCGCCCGCAGCCTGCGGGAGGAGCGCGTGATGCTGCTACTGACCTACCGGACCGACGAGCTTCACCGGCGCCACGCACTACGGCCGCTGCTCGCCGAGCTCGAGCGCCTGGAGCGCGCCCGCCGGATCGACCTGGCACCGTTCGACCGCGTCGAGCTCACCGAGGCGCTCGCCGATATCCTCGGCGACGCCCCGGACGAGCAGCTCGTGGCACGCCTTTTCGGCCGCAGCGAGGGCAATCCGCTGTACATCGAGGAGCTCCTCGCCGCCGGTCTCGACGGCCGCGGGGCGGCACCGAGGAGCCTTCACGAGGCGTTCATGCTCCGTATCGAGCGGCTGTCCGCCGACGCACAGCGTGCGCTTCGGGCGATCGCGATCGGGCAGCGGCTCGATCAGGCGACGCTCGCGGCGATGATCGACCTCGACGGTGAGCCGCTCCAGGCCGCCCTGCGCGAGGCGATCGCCGAGCAGATGCTCGTCGCCGGCGACGACGACCAGCTCTCATTCCGGCACGCGCTGCTGCGCGAGGTCCTGTACGACGATCTGCTGCCAGGCGAGCGCTGCGAGCTTCACCTCTCATTGGCGGGCGCGCTCGAACGGCAAGGCCCGCCGGTGCTCGGAGAGCTCGAGCGCGCGGCCACGATCGCCCATCACTACGCCGCCGCCGGAGATCAGCGGGCCGCACTTCGCACCACGGTACTAGCGGCGACCGCAGCCAACCGGGCCTACGCGCACACCGAGGCCGCGGCGCTCGCCGAACGCGCGCTCGAGCTGTGGCCGCGGGTGCCCGAGGCCGAGGCCGAGGTCGACCTCGACCATGCCGGGCTGCTGGTGCTCGCAGCCGATGCCCACGACCTAGGCCACGACCGCGTCCGCGGCGAGCACCTACTGGCGCAGGCTCTGCGAGAGCTCAACCCCGACGTCGATCCGCGCCGCTATTCCGCGCTGCTCGCGCACCTCGCACGCGTGCAATGGTCACTCAACCAGGGTCCGCAGGCGCTGGCGAGCGCGCAGCGGGCGCTGGCGATCCTGCCGGCCGAGGACCGCAGCCGCGAGCGAGCTGGACTACTCGCCTGGCTCGCGCGCGTACGGTGCCTGCGCGGCCGCTTTCGGGACGCGATCACGGACGGCGAGGAAGCGCTCGACGCGGCCGTGGCCGCCGAGGATTCGCACGCTGAGGCGCGGATCCTGAACACGCTCGGGATGGCGCAGATCGCGCTCGGCGACGTCGACGCCGGCGTCGCACGGCTGACGCGCGCACGCGACATCTCCCGCCGTCTCGACGACATGAACGCGCTTGCCGATGCATATGGGAACCTAGCGGATCTGCTCAGTCTCGCGGGGCACGCGGACCGTGGGCTGGCGACCGCACTGGAAGGCCTTGCTGCGATTCCCGCGAGGCTGACCCGGAGCCATAATTGGCTCGTGCTGACGGTCTCCGAGCTAGCATTCGAGACCGGGGATTGGCAGCTCGCAAAGGCCCACCTCGACCTTGGCGCGCCCGCGTCGCGCCTCGTCGGCCTGCACCTCATCAACCGCAATCTTCGCGAGGCCGAGCTCGCCCTCGGTACCGGTGACGGGGACGCGGCGGCGCGCTGCCTGGACGCGATCGAGTCGATCGTCGCGGCGTCGTCGGAGCCGCAATGGCACGGCGCGTTCGGCGCACTGCTAGGCGAGCTGCGACGGCGCCGTGGGGATCTCGCCGGAGCCCGCGCCGCGGTCGATCAGGCGCTCGACCGCCTTGAGCTGTGCACGGACGACGTCATGCGCATCGCCCGTGTAACCGCCGTCGGGCTCGGCGTCGAGGCGGACCGCGCGCTGCGGGCTCGCGATCTGCGTGATGCGGCCGATGCCCGCGACGCGCTCGCCCGCGCCCGGATCCACATGCGGCGGCTGCGGGCGGCCGCCGAGTCGGGCGGACCGGTAGAGGCGGCATGGCGCGCGGTCGGAGCGGCGGAGCTGGCGCGCGCACGCGGCCGCAACGATGCCGCACTGTGGCGCTGCGCGGTGGGTGCGTGGGACGGACTGGCGCGCCCCTATCCGGCTGCGGTGGCTCGATGGCGCGAGGCCGAAGCGCTCGTCGAGTCCGACGATCGAGCGGCCGCCACGCCGGTCGCCCGCGCTGCGCTCGAGGCGGCGCAGCGGCTCGGGTCCTCGTGGCTGGCAGGCGAGGTCACGAGCCTCTCCGGTCGCGGGCGGCTCGACATCGATTCGCCCTCCGCGGCGCGGTCACACGCAGCCACGGACGCCGAGCCGACGGATCCGTTCGGCCTCACGCCGCGGGAGCGCCAGGTGCTGGAGCTCGTCGCCCAGGGAGCGACCAACAGGCAGATCGGCGCCTCGCTGTTCATGGCCGAGAAGACGGCGAGCGTGCACGTCTCGCGGATCCTCGGCAAGCTCGGCGTCCACACGCGGACGCAGGCGGCCGCGGTGGCCCACCGCCAGCAGCTGTCCTAGTTAATCCTTACTTCTGGCGTCCGTCCGCGAACGGATCCGAGGCTTGACCGGTCGGCGCCTGCGCTTCGAGCTGCGCCTTGGCTTCAGCGAGCCGCGCGCGGGCGTCCGCGTCCACGGCCGGGAAGCGTGGGTCTACCGCCATCAGCGCATCCACGACCACCGCGGCGACCGAGATTCGCGCGAACCATTTCCGGTCGGCGGGGATCACGTGCCACGGCGCCCACCGGGTGCTGGTGTAGGAGAGCATGTCGGAGAAAGCGCGCTGATAGTCGTCCCAATAGCCACGCTCTTGCACGTCGCTGATCGAGAACTTCCAGTTGTGGTCGGGCAGGTCGAGGCGCCTCAGCAAGCGGATCCGCTGCTCCTCCTTCGAAAGGTTCAGGAACAGCTTCACGACCCGGATGCCGTTGTCCACGAGGTAGCGCTCCCAGTCGTTGATCTCGCGGTAGCGGCGCCGCCACACCCCTTTGCGCTTAGCTTCAGGTGGCATCCGCTCGCGGTCGAGGTTCTCGGGGTGGACGCGGACGACCAGAACCTCCTCGTAATGCGAGCGGTTGAAGATGCCGATCTCGCCGCGGCCGGGCAGGCGCTGCTGGTAGCGCCATAGGAAGTCGTGCCCCAGCTCCTCGGCCGAGGGGACCTTGAAGCTGTGAACGGCGACACCCTGCGGGTTGACGCCACTCATCACGTGGCGGATCGTCCCGTCCTTCCCGGCCGCGTCCAGCGCCTGCAGCACGACGAGCACGCCATGGGTGTCCTGCGCCGCCAGGCGCGCTTGGTACTCGCTCAGCAGCTCCACTCCCTGGCGAAGCAGCTCGACCCCCTGATCCTTCTTCTCGACCCCGGCTTTGAACCCGGGGTCGAAGTCGTTCGCGAGCGTTACCTTCGAGCCGGGGGTGACTCGGAATGGCTCGATGAACTTCGTTATCTCCCCGCGTCGCTCGTCCGCCATCTGCCGAGCTTAGCTGCCGTTGGCGTGGACGTCAGCGCCCCGGCAGGTGGTAGATCAGGAGCGTCCCCGAGGTCTGGTGATCGTTGGCATTTCCCTCGGGCAGCACGATCCGCCCGCCGATCACAATCGGGCTGTTCCAGTGGCCAGAGGCCGCCGGCAGGGTCGCGAGCGCCTGGCCAGTGGTCGGCCGGCGGATTACAAGACCTCCGTCCGGGTTGTACACGTACAGCAGGCCGCCGGCGAGGATCGGGCTGGTGCCGGGCGTCGACTGCTCCCAGGCGACGCTGAGGCGTGGCCGGCCCTTGCTGGTGCCGAGCAGATACCCGGCCGTGCTGGTGTCGTCGCCGACGAACAGCCACGTCCGACCCCCCTTGTGCCACACCGCCGGCGTCGTCAGGACCTCTGAGCCGCCGGGCGTCGCAATGTCCTGGAGCTCGCCGCCGAGGCGCGCGGAGGGCCCGCCGGTGGTGCCGTCCAGGCGGTTCAGGTTCAGCAGCGAGAGGACCCCCGCCTTGCCGCCTTGGACCGCGAGGTTATATCCGTCCACCACTCCGAGCAGCGCTGGTGAGGTGCTGCCGAGGTCCAGGTCGTGGTCGTCCAGATCGACCTCGTCGGTTGGCGTCCAGTTGTGCAGCAGCTTCAGCGTCGGGCTCAGCTCGAGCACGCTGTCGCCCCAGTTCGTCGAACCGTTGAAGGCGCCGTTCCCCGTCGAGACCAGGATCCGGCCGGTGCCCGGCTCGATCACGGCGCCTGAGCGGCCCCAGATCGCGTTGTCGCCGACGGCGGTCGCGTAGGGGCAGGAGTCGGCATGGATCAGCCCGTGGCGGTCCGAGCAGATCGAGTTCCACACATGCGTGATCCGGCCGCTCGAACGGTTGATCAAGACGACGTGGCCGTCATAGGGCGGGATGTCGCCGATGTAGCCGCCGGTGACCACGACCAGGTCGTTCCCGCTGATGTTGAGCGCCGAGGCGATCTTCTCGTGCGCGGGGTCGAAAGTGACGGTGACGGGCCACCCGCCCGAGAGGACCTGCCGACCGGTCAGGAGCGAGAGCTTGTGGATGATCCCGTCGGGGCTGGCGGCGTAGACGTAGCGGCGGTTGGGATCGACGATCGGGGTCGCCGTCGTGATCTGTGGCGACCCTTGATACGAGCCGATGCCGGGGGGCGTGTACTGCCACAGCGTCGCCCCGGTTTCGGCGTCCAGCGCGAGCGTGCGCCCGTACGTTGTCGTGACCACGATCACGTCGCGGCTGCGGCCGCCGATGCGCAGGTCGTGCACCTGGATCGGCGAAGAATCGACGGTGCCGGGAAGCTCGACGGTGCGCGCGGTCAACTGAGAGACGTTCGCAGCCGTAATCCCGGTGTTGGCGGGCCCGACGTCGCTGCGCTGCGCGTTATAGCCGAACTGGGTCCAGTCCCCATCGGAGGTTGACCTCGCCGCGCGCGCCTGAGTGCCCGCCTTGGCCCCCGGGGTCGCAGTCGCAGTCGCCGTCGCGGTCGCGACCTTGGCCCCCAGGGTCGCAGTCGCCGTCGCGGTCGCGGTCGCGACCTTGGCCCCCAGGGTCGCAGTCGCCGTCGCGGTCGCGCGCACCGTTCCACATGCCGCGATTGCGACCGCGGTCGCGACCGCGGCAACCCTGGTCGTCAGATGGAGCCTCACAGGAGCGGTGGCAAGAGCTTGCTCAGCGTCTGGCCGAGCGTTTGCAAGGCACTCGTCCCAAGTTGTCCGACAGGCCCTGGGAGCGCCTTTGTCACAGACTCCCCCACGGCCAGCACCTTGTTTACAAGCGCGGCGGTGGGCGGAACGTTGGTGGGTGGCGGGGCAGGGGTCGTGACCGGCGCGGCGGGCTGCCCCGGCGTAGTCGGTGGAGTCGACGTGGGCGGCGCGGTGCCGTTCCCGCCGGTGCCGATGCCTTGTCCGCGACCGCCACCGCCACCGCTACCGCCGTGCGGACGCGAAACGCGCGGTCCAGTGCCACTCGTTGCTGCCGCCGCGGACCGGTGGACCGGTGGCACTGAAGCACTCAGCGTCGGCGCGCCCGCCGGCACCACCGGTAGCTGCGGCGAAGCGCTCCCTGACGCCACCTGCCCGCTCGCTGTCTGCGAGGCGACCGGCACGCCGGGACCGGAAACCAGCTGGCCGAGCGAGCCGAGCCCACCAAAGCCGCCGCCGAACGCCAGCAGAGCCAGCACGGCGATCATCGTCACCGGTGCCAGAACCGCCACGCCCCATGCTCCATAGAGCTGCCGCGTCCATTGCCGCCCAAGGCTCATCGCGTCAATGGTAGCCCGAACTGGAAGCGCCTCACCCAGGTATTCCGCTCGCCTCCGGCTGTACGCTCGCTCTCGCATGCAGCGCCTGTCGATCGCCCGCTCGCTCCTGCTGATCCTGATCGCCCTGACGCTGGCGCTCGCGGTACTCGCCGCGGTCGGCGTCGCGAGCCTCTACCGCGCCCGGCAGAACTACGAGAACGCGCTCGCCGCCAGTTCCGCGCTCGGGACCGCCGGCGCGAACCTGCTCGCCGCGGGTGCCGTCGAGGAGGAAGCCCTGCGCGCGCCCAGCGACTCCGCCGGCGATGCCGCCCGCCGCGAGGCCTCGGCCGACTACGCCGCCGCCGCCGATGCCGCGGCGGGACTTGCCTCGACAGACCCCGTCAGCGCGAGACTGATCAACGAGCAGGTCGCCGCCGAAGGCCAGGCGCGTGCGCTCGCGGCCAGCGGCGGGCTCGCGGCGGCCGCCGCGCCGGACGGACCGCTCGCGCGGGCACGCATGCTCGCCGCGCAGCTTCAGAGGCGTCAGCAGGCCCGCCAAGCTGGTGCCCGCGGCATTGCGAAGTCGGCGTCGCGCCGGGACGTGCTGCTGGTGGTGATCGCCGCGATCCTCGCGGTGATCGGCGCGATTGCCGTGATCACGCTCCTCGTCAGCTCGATGCGCCGCCCACTCGATGCGCTCGTGGCGGCGACCGGGCGGCTGGCGGCCGGCGATCTCGGTGAACCCGTGGAGCTGTCAGGACCCAAAGAGCTGAGGGACCTCGGGGCCGCATTCAACGCAATGAGCGCCGACCTCGCGACTGCCCAGAGGCGACTGGAGGACGAGCGCAAGCGGCTCGCCGCGACGATCGAGAGCCTCGGTGACGCGCTGATCGTCACGGAGTCGGACGCTCGCACGATCGCGGCCGTCAACCCCCGCGGGCACGAACTGCTTCCCGGGCTGGTTCCTGGCGGCCATGTGGACGCCGCTATCAGCCCCCTGCCGCCACTCCGCTCCGCTCTCTCACGAGAGACCACCGTCGAGCACGCCGGCCGGACCCTCGCGGTCACGGCGGCAACGCTGGGAGAGGGGAGCCACGCGGTGGTCTGGACGGTTCGCGATATCAGCGAGCGCGCTCGGCTCGAACGGGCCAAGAGCGAGTTCGTCGCCACGGCGTCACACGAGCTTCGCAGCCCGCTGACGTCGATCAAGGGTTTTATCGAGCTGCTCGAGCGCACCCCCGACCTAAGTGACCGTCAGCGCGAGTTCGTCGACATCATCCTGCGCTCGACTGACCGCCTCGTCGACCTCGTCAACGATCTGCTCGACGTGGCCAGGATCGAGGCCGATCGCGTCGAGCTGAACCAGCGGCCGATCGACGTCGGCGAGGAGGTTCGTGAGGTCGCGGAGCTGATGGGCCCGAGGATCGCCGACAAGCGCCAGCACCTGGATCTGCATATAGACCCGGCGCTGCCGGCCGCGCTCGCGGATGCGAGCCGCGTGCGCCAGATCGTCGCCAACCTGCTCACCAACGCCCACCTGTACACCGGCGAGGGGGGAAGGATCGACGTCCGTGTGCATGCGGTCAGCCTGTCGGTCGAGATCGATGTCACAGACAACGGGCCGGGGATGACGATGGCGGAGCTCGAGCGACTGTTCGAGCGTTTCTACCGCGGCCAGGACGGCAGCGCGCGAGCACCGGGGACAGGCCTGGGACTGTCGATCGTGAAGTCGCTGGTCGACCTGCAGGGGGGCGAGATAGAGGTCGAGAGCTGGGTCGGGAAAGGGACGACATTCCGAGTGCTGCTGCCATGCGCAGTCGGAGCCTCGGACGTCGCTCGCTCGCTCTCGGCGATGCGTGGCCGCAGCGTGCTGGTGGTCGACGACGAGCCGGAGATCGCCGGGCTGATCGCCGGGCAGCTCCACGCGCTCGACGTCAACGCCGAGATCGCGACGAGCGGCGAGGCTGCGCTGGCGCGGTTACGCGAGGCTCGGTTCGACGCGGTCACGCTCGACATCCTGATGCCGGGGATGGACGGCTTTCAGGTCCTGAACGAGATTCGCTCGGATCCACGGCTTCGCAACACCCCGATCGTGTTCGTCTCGGTCTTCTCCGGCCGCCATGAGCTCGCCGGAGAGTTCGTCGTCGGCAAGCCGATCGACGCCGACGAGCTGCGCCAGGTACTTGGCGCCGCCGTGCTCGCGGGACGCTCTCGAGTCCTCGTCGTCGGCCGCGATGAGATGCGTAGCGTGCTCGAGCCCTCGCTACTCGAGCTCGGAATCGAGCACGATTGGGAAACGAACGGTCCCGCGGCGGCGCGAGCCTGCGGCGAGCAGCGATTCGAGGTCGCGCTCGTCGACGCGGGGATCCGCAGTCCCCAGGCGATCTTGCAGGCGCTCGACCTGCGAGGCCGCCGGTTGCGACGAGCAGTGATCCTGTTCTCCGACGGTGTCGCACCGACCCCGCTCGGGGTCGAGCGGCTCGGGATCGAGGTGGTGCCGGTCGAACACGCCGCCGACGCGCTGCTAGCCACACTTCGCGGCGAGCCTTAGAGCTAGGCTTCAGTGCCAATGGCGCTCAGAACCGAGGCGGAGCTGCTCAATGAGATCGAGGACCTGCGCGCGGAGCTTGCGCGCCAGGAACGGGAATCGGCGAACAAGGAGCGCCAGCTCGAGATCTACGCCGCCGATCTACGTGAGACCTTCAAGCAGGAGCGCGCGCGCTCCCAGCAGCTCCACAGCTCCTATATGGCCACGGTACGGGCGCTCTCCAACGCGGTCGAAGCGCGCGACGCTTACACCGGCAAGCACGCCGAGCGCGTCGCGGCGTATGGGATGGAGATCGCCCGCGCAATCGGTCTGCGGGTCGCGGATGGGCACGCTGTCGAATTCGGCTTCCTGCTGCACGACATCGGCAAGGTCGCGATCCCTGACTCGATCCTCTTCAAGCCGGACCGATTGACGGCTAAGGAGCGGGCTGTCATGGAAGAGCATCCCGTCATCGGCTCCGCGATCGTCCGCGAGATCGACTTCCTGGGCGACGCCGCAAAGGTCGTGCGCTCCCATCACGAGCGCTGGGACGGGAGCGGTTACCCCGACGGCCTCGCCGGCGAGGAGATCCCGCTGGTGGCGCGCGCGTTCGCCGTTGCGGATGTGCTTGACGCGCTCACGACGGACCGGCCGTACCGGCCCGCATCGACGCTTGCGATCGCGCGCGCGATGATCGGGGAGGGATCGGGGAGCCACTTCGATCCCACGGTGGTAGAGGGGTTCATCACGATCCCAGACGCTACGTTCCGGCGCATCGCGCGAGAGATCGGATGACCCGCTGCGTGCTCGTCGTCGACGACGATCCGTTCATCCGCAAGCTGATCGCGACGACGCTCGAGGACGTCTCGAGGTTCGACATCCACGAGGCTTCGGACGGGCTCGAGGCGGTCGAGATCGCCCGGCGCGAGCTGCCCGTGCTGGTCTTCCTCGACGTCGACATGCCTCGGCTGAACGGGATCGAGACGTGCCGACGGCTCCGGACCGACCAGGCCACCAGTGGTGCGACGATCGTGATGCTGACCGCCGTTCACGGTGAGGGCGTCCAGCGGGAGGCCGAGGAAGCGGGCGCAGACCTGTTCCTGACCAAGCCGTTCAGCCCGCTCGACCTGTTGCGTCTGGTCGATCGCCTCGGTGAGCAGAGCTCGGCGTGACGGCCCGCAGGGCGGGACCGCCGGTCGGAGTCGATCCGGCGACCGCGTTCCGCTGGCGGGACGGTGAGCGGCTTGTCATCTTCGGGCGCGGCACGGCCGGCGAGGCGGGCTCGGTGCTCGGTTCCGGGTACGCGCTACTGAGCACTCCGCGGGCCGTGGCCACGACGCCAGGGCTGGCGGCTGCGGCGGGTAGTGTGCACGAGGTCCGGCCTGGTCGCGTCGATGAGCTGGCAGCCGCGCTGCGACCGAGGATCGACGCAGAGCTGCTCGTCGCTTTCGGCGGCGGCCGCGTGATCGACGTAGCCAAGGCGCTCGCCGCAGCCGACCCGCCGCGGCGGGTCGCGGCGATACCGACGACGCTGTCCGGCGCGGAGATGACGGCGATCCACCGGCACGCCGCGGGCATGCCCGCCGGTGCGCCGCGCATCCGGCCGGCGATCGTCGTCAACGATCCGGCCCTGTCGGCTTCGCAACCGCTCGCCTCACTCGCCGCGAGCGCGGCGAACGCGCTCGGCCATGCCGCGGAAGGCCCGATCACACCACTCTCGAGCCCGCTCCCCACGCTGGCGGCGCTCGCCGCGGCGGGCGCGATCGCGTCCGCCCTGGCCGACCCGGACCACCCCGACCGGGACGCGCTCGCGCTCGGCGCCCTGCTGGCCGGCTACGTCATCGGTTCTACCGGCTACGGCCTCCACCACGTGCTCTCACAGACCCTGGTCCGCTTCGGCGGCCTCGGACACGGCCAGGCAAACGCAGTCCTGCTCCCCCACACGATCACAGCACTGGCGCGCCGCACACCGGACTGGATCGGCCAGCTCGGCGTCGCACTCGACCAGGACCCGGCGGGATTCGCGTCGCAGCTCGCGGCACTGGCGGGGACGGAGCGACTGAGCGAGGCGGGCGTCGAGGAATCCGCCCTCCCAGGCCTTGCAGAGCAGGCCGCGACCCGCCCCGAGCTCCACATGACCCCACCGGCGGCCGACCGACAGGAGCTCCTGGAGCTCTTGCAGGCGGCGTACTGAGCGCCACAGCGGGTCCAACCCACCCCAGGACCGGCCGCGCTGCGATGGCGGGCCGTTCGTCGCGATGCCCATTGCGTGAACCCACGCAATGGCGGGAGCCCAATAGGACGGGAGCCTGGGCGCTCGCGGCGAGTGGCTCGCCTAGCTGATCTTGAGCAGCAGGATGGTGTTGACCATGAACGCGATCGCGAAGCCGATCGTCCAGCGGTTCAGGTTTCGCTCGACGAGCGACCCGCCGCCGAACGGGCCCGCGCCGGTGCCGACGCCGAAAGCACCGGACAGGCCGGAATCCTTGCCCGAGTGCATCAGGACGAGGAAGATCATGATGACCGAGATGAAGACCTGCAGGAAGCTGAGCAAGGTGACCATATTTCTGATGGTAGCCGGGTCAGGTCTCGCGGGCGCGGTCGAGCGCCTGGAGAATTGAGATCGCTTCGGCGCGGAGCGCATTGTCGATCGAGTGAAAGTCGTCGTCGGATAGCTTGCCGGTCCGGTGATCGAGGTCGGCGTCGCGGATCTCCCGGTATTTCGCCTCCTTCGCAGCCTCGAGGGCGGCGACCTCCGGCGCCGGCTGCGCGGCCTTCGCGTCCGCGCCCGGGGTGTCGATTCGGCGGAACGGCGCCGAGACGACCAGCACGACCGCTGCCGCGGCCACCATCACGAGCAGGAACGCCACCACAATGCCGGCGTCAGGCCAGCTCGCGCGCAAGCCTGGCGGCGTACGCGGCCGACCTGACGCGGCGCCGCGCCAGGACCGGGATTGGCCATAGCGCGATCAGGCCACCGAACGCGACGATGATCCCGCCGAGCCAGAGCCAGGTGACGAGCGGCGAGACGATCAGCAGGAAGGTGGCGGCCCAGGGGTGCGTCACGAAGCGCTGGGTCAGCTCGTTGATCAGCTGATCGCGAT
>Ga0302325_10004144_pt1 | contig 33633 bp, 31 predicted proteins | sample Palsa_T0_2_FD_201948 | JGI IMG/M metagenome (GOLD analysis project Ga0302325, IMG submission 201948) | Peat permafrost microbial communities from Stordalen Mire near Abisko, Sweden - Palsa_T0_2 | ecosystem: Environmental > Terrestrial > Soil > Palsa > Peat permafrost | place: Sweden: Abisko... | reverse complement strand
ATCACCGTCGCCGAGTCGCTCGGAGTCGAGAAGCGCGGCGGCTTCTACGAGCGCGCCGGCGCCCTGCGTGACATCGTCCAGAACCACGTCATGCAGGTCTTGTCGCTCACCCTCATGGAGCCGCCGATCTCGATCGACTCACAGGGGATCCGGGACGAGAAGGTCAAGGCCCTCCGATCGGTCGTGATCCCCTCCACCGAACAGGTCCTGTCGGATGTGGTGCGAGGCCAGTACGACAGCGGGTGGAGCGAGGGCGTGGCCGTGCCGGCGTACCGTCAGGAGCCAGACGTCGACCCGAAGAGCGAGACCGAAACCTTCGTGGCCATGAAGTTGACCGTGGACAACTGGCGCTGGGCCGGAGTGCCGATATACATCCGCACCGGCAAGCGGCTTCCCAAGCGCATCACCGAAGTGGCCCTCCAATTCCAGGGTGTCCCGCACCTGGCGTTCAATGCCGCCGAAAGTCGGGATCTGCGTCCGAACGCGCTGGTGCTGCGCATCCAACCCGATGAGGGCGTTGCCCTCCGGTTCGGAGCCAAGGTCCCGGGCCAGGCGTTCAAGGTCCGGGACGTCCTGATGGACATGTCCTACGGCGCGTCGTTCCTCGAAGAGGCGCCCGACGCCTACGAGCGCCTTCTCCTCGACGCCATGGTCGGCGACCCCACCTTGTTCATCCGCAGCGACGAGGTCGACCAGGCGTGGCAGATCGTCGACCCCCTGCTCACCACGTGGGAGCAACGACCAGTCCCCCTCGCCGGCTACGCGGCCGGAACGTGGGGACCCCGCCAGGCCGACCAGCTCATCGAGCGCGACGGGCGACAGTGGCGAACGCCGTAGCGGTCGACACCTGGGACGCGCAGGGCGTCCGCCTGAACGACATCGTCGCCGCCCTCGCCGACCTCCGCCACCAGTCGGTTGGTAAGAACGCGGCGCGCACCGCGGTGATGACCCTCGTAGCCGTGGTGCCCGGCGACGAGCAGGCCTACGCCGCCACCCGAGCCCTGAGCGCCCTAGGCCGCCACCACCCGGCCCGGATCGTGCTCCTGCGCCCCGATCCCGATCAGGTCGCCACCCTCGACGGGCGGGCCGCCCTCTACGCCGTGGAGGCCGACGGCCATCAGGTCAACTTCGAGGAAGTGACCCTGGTCGTTGGCGGTCAGGCCGCCAACCACCTCGATTCCCTGGTCGAGGCGTTCACCTTGTCCGATCTGCCCGTCCCGGTCTGGTATGCCGGTGACGTTCCCCAGCCGACGGACCCACTGTTGTCGGTGGCCACCACCGTGCTCATCGATAGCCGGGACGCAGCGGATTCCGGCCAGCTGCGCGCCCTTCTGGAACTCGCCCGGCGCCGGACCGTCGTGGATCTGTCCTGGATCCGGCTGAAGCCCTGGCGGGAACTGCTCTCCGGGCTGTTCGAACCACCCGAATGCCGCCCCTGGCTCGAGTGGGTGCAGTCGGTCGAGGTCAGCGGCAAGATCGGCCCCCGCCAGCTCCTCGGCGGGTGGCTGGCAGCTCAACTGCGCCTCCTGCCCCGGCAGGTCGAGCTGCTCGATTCCCGCCATGTCGAGGTCCGGGTGGTGTGCCGGCGTGATGGGCAGACCGCCACGTTCGAGGTCGGCCGAGGCGAGTTGCACCGCACGGTGGCGGCCCGCATGACCCTCCCAACCGGGGCGCCTAGGGACGCACGGCCCCCAAACGTGCCGGCCCCCATCCCGCTGGCCGAGGACCCTCTCGCCACCTCGCTGGCCGACGCCCTGACCCACCTCGAGCCGGACGCCATTTGGGAGCGAGCCCTGTCGACGGCCACCCTCCTGTCCGCGTAGCTCCCGGATGTCTCCTTCGTTCTGCTTGCTCCCTCTCCGCCGTTTAGTGTCTGCGGCGTGAACGGAGAGCTGATCGTCGTCGACGACCTGCCCGGGGCTTTCGCGGCCAGAGTCATCGAGGCCTTCGAGCATCGGCCGGAAGAACTGTTCGGTTTCGCCCTATGCGGCGGAAGCACCGCTCGACCCTGCTACGAGCGTCTGGCGGCCGACAGCGACGATTCCATCGACTGGCTATCCGTCAACATCTACTGGGGCGACGAGCGGTGCGTCCCGCCCGACCATCCGGACTCGAACCAATTGCTCGGTCGCCAGGTGCTGCTCGAGCGGGTCGGGGCGGCCAACGCCGTGTACCCCATGAACTGTGACGACGGGCCGGACGCCTACCAGCTTCGCCTCGGGGAGATCGGCAAGCTCGATGTGATCCACCTGGGCATGGGCCCGGACGGGCACACCGCTTCCCTCTTCCCGAACTCGCCGGCTCTCGACGCCGATCCCGGCCAGCTCGTCGCCCGCAACCAGGACCCTTCGGACCGCCACCCCTATCCGCGCCTGACCCTGACCTTCTCCGGGATCGCCCGATCGCGGCTGGTCATCTTCACTGTGGCCGGAGAGAGCAAGCGCCCCGCCTTGCAGGCTGTCCTCGACGGCGCGGATCTCCCCGCGAGCCGGGTCACTGCCGATCAGGTGATCTGGCTGGTCGACCACGACGCCGCCCCCCGTTAAATGTCGTCCGTGAAATGACAGCCGCGAAGCCACCAGAGATCCCTCGAGAACAGCTCACCGCCCTGCTCGATGCTATCGGCGTATCCGCCAACCGGGACCAGCTGCTCGAGATCCTCGCTACGGTGGTCCGGTTGGCATCCGACGGCACCGATCGGCTGGACCTCAAGATTGTCAACGCCGCTCTCAAGGAGATGTGCGAGGGCTTCGAGGTGTTCGCCCCGTATCGCCACGTGCGCAAAGTGACCATCTTCGGCTCGGCTCGGACCTTGCCGAGCGACCCTCTCTACGCTCTAGCCCGAGACTTGGCGGCCCTACTGGCCGCCCACGGCTGGTCAACCGTAACCGGCGCCGGCCCCGGCATCATGGCCGCCGGGCTGGAGGGAGCGGGCGCCGATCACTCGTTCGGGATCAACATCCGGTTGCCGTTCGAGCAGGGCGCCAACCAGTTCATCGCCATGGACCCCAAGCTGGTGTCGATGAAGTACTTCTTCACCCGCAAGCTGCTCCTGATCAAGGAGTCGTTCGCCTATGCCGTCCTGCCCGGTGGGTTCGGCACCCTCGACGAGGCCTTCGAGCTGCTCACCCTGCTCCAGACCGGCAAGGCGGAGCCGGCGCCAGTGGTGCTCTTGGAGATACCCGACGGTGGCTACTGGAAGGGCTGGGAGCGTTTCCTGTCAGAGGAGGTGGTGTCCCGCCACCTCGTCAGCCCGGGTGACACCTCCTTCTACCGCATTGTGGACCGAGTCGAAGACGCCGCGGCCGAGATCCTCGGCTTCTACCGCAACTACCATTCGCTCCGCTGGGTCGGCAACACGCTCGTGGTACGGCTCGAGTCGAAGCCGAGCGAGTCCGAGGCGGCCGAGCTGTCGGAGCAGTTCAGCGATGCGATACACGGTCAGATCCGGGTCCTCGACGCCGCTCTGCCGGCCGAACGTCGCGGCGAGGACTTCCCCGACCTGCCCCGGGTGGCCATGCGTTTCGACCGGGTCTCGTACTCCCGGCTGCGGGAGCTGATCGACGCCCTCAACACCCTCCCGAGTGCCCCCCCGCCGCCGCCACTCGTCCGGGCCGCCTGAGCGGCCGGGGCAGTGTTGCTTACCGAGCCCGTCGCCATCGGCCCCCGGCTGGCGCCGTCCCGGGTGGTGTTCGGACCCCACGAGACCAACCTGGCTCGGGGCCGGGCCATCAGCGCCCGTCAGGTCGCCTACTACGCCCGTCGGGCCGCGGGCGGGGCGGGCGTCATCATCACCGAAACCGCCTCGGTGACCGCCGACGACTGGCCCTACGAACGGGCCCCGCTGGCGGCGGACTGCGACCTGGGCTGGCAAGCGGTCGCCGGCGCCTGCCGACCCTTTGGCGTGGTCGCGCTCGCCGGCATCGGCCATGCCGGGGGTCAGGGATCCAGCGCCTACTCACAATCGGTCATGTGGGCCCCGTCGCGAGTCGCCGACGTGGTCTCGCGCGAGCCGCCCGCGGAGCTCGACGAAGAAGGTATCGACGCCATCGTGGCTGCCTTCGCGCGGGCTGCTCGAGCGGCGACGGCCGCTGGGCTCGACGGCGTCGAGGTCGACGCCGGCGCCTGGTCGCTACTGCGCCAGTTCCAGTCCGGGCTCACCAACCAGCGCGGCGACCGATACGGCGAGGACCGCCTGCGCTTCACCAAAGAGGTGCTGGCCGCGGTCCGCGAGGCCATCGGCACTGACCGGGTGCTGGCCTTGCGTCTCTCCTGCGACGAACTGGCTCCGTGGGCCGGGATCACGCCCGAACACGCCGCCGCGACGGTGTCGGTCCTGGCCGCCGCAGTCGACCTTCTCACCGTGGTCCGCGCCGGCCCGTTCTCCACTGGGGCCTACCGCCCCGATGCCCACACCGAACCCGCCACCAACCTCGAGCTATGCCGAGCCATACGGCAAGTCGCGGCCGGCCAGGTGCCGGTGGTGCTGCAAGGCAGTGTCGTCGACGCCGAGGTGGCCGAGGCCGCGCTGACCGGCGGGGCCGCCGACCTGGTCGAGATGACGCGCGCCCAGATCGCCGACGCCCGCCTGGTCGCCCTGGTGCGGACCGGCCGCCCCGAGCAGGCTCGGCCGTGCCTGCTCTGCAACCAGACCTGCCGGGTCCGCGACAACCGCAACCCCATCGTCACCTGCGTCGGCGACCCCCGGTCCGGTTACGAGACTGTCGACACTGAAGTTGACGGCGACACTGAAGTTGGCAGCGATCCAGGCGGGGACGCTGAGCCGGCCCCCTCGGAGGCCGGACCTCCCGTCCTGATAGTCGGGGGCGGCCCGGCCGGCCTGGAGTGCGCCCGGGTCCTAGCCGGCCGGGGCCGGCGGGTACGCGTCGCGGAGCGCACCGGACGGCTCGGAGGGACGCTGGCCGCGGCAGCGGTCGGTCCGGGACGGGAGCGTCTCAGCCGCATCACCGAGTGGCTGGCAGCCGAATGCACCCGCCTCGACGTTGAAGTGGTCCTCGCTACCGAGGTTGACGCCGCAGCCGTCAACGCAGCCCGGGCCGATGGGTGGGAGGTGGTGCTCGCCACCGGGTCCCGCCCTTTCCCCGACCGGTATCTCCACTCCGGCTCGCCTCGGTCAGTCGATGCCCTCGGGCTGCTCACCGCCGGTCCCGAGGGGCTGCCCGCCGGCCCGGTCGTGGTCGACGACCCGGTGGGTGATGCCGTCGGTGTGGGCGTGGCCGAGTGGCTGGCGGCGGTCACCGACCACCCGATCACGCTCGTCACCCCCGACCCGGTGGCGGGTACCCTCCTGGCCCGCACCGGGGACCTCGCCGACGCCAACGTCCGGCTCCAGCGCGCCGGGGTCGCCCGCCGTCTGCATTCCCGCGTCACCGCCGTGGGTGGTGGGCAGGTGGCCGGCGTCGACGCGTGGACCGGCGAGCCGTTTGCGCTGCCGGCCACCGTGGTCGTCGACTGCGGCCACCGCCTGCCCGACGACGACCTCTACCGTCAGCTTGACGACCCACGCGTTCTCCGGGCCGGTGACTGCGTCGCCCCCCGTACCGTCCATGAGGCCGTCCTCGAGGCCCGGCGGGTCGCCCTCGCCATCGCCGGCGCCGCGGCTCCCGCCACCGCCGGATCGCGGGCATGAGCTCGGGCGGACTGTACCGGCACCTCTTCACCGCCCTGCGCGTAGGGCCCGTGACCGTCGCCAACCGAATTGTGTTCTCCGCCCACCTCACCAACTACGCCACCGAAGACGGTCTGCCGAGTGAGCAGCACGCCGCCTACTACGCCGCTCGGGCCGCGGGAGGCGCCGGCCTCATCATCACCGAGGAACACTCCACCCACCCCACCGACTGGCCCTACGAGAAGCTCATCCACGGCTTCCACCCGGAGGTCATCCCCGGCTACCGCCGCATCACCGAAGCCGTCCACGCCCACGGCGTACCCATCCTGGCCCAGATCAACCACAACGGCGGTCAGGCCTCCAGCATGTACACCCGCCTGCCGGTCTGGGCCCCCAGTCCGGTGCCAGACCCCCTATTCCGGGAGGTCCCCAAAGCGGTCGAGCCGCACGAGATCGCCGAGATCGTGGCCGGTTACGCCCTGGTCGCCGAGCACTGCATGCGAGGCGGCTTCGATGGCATCGAACTGCAATGCTCGCACTCGTCGATCGTGAGAGGGTTCCTCTCCCCCGCCACCAACCGCCGACTCGACGGGTATGGGGGGACCCTGGAGCGGCGGGCCCGTCTGTTGCTGGAGATCGTGGCTGCGGTGAGAGGAGCCATCGGGTGGCGGGCGGCTCTCGGGGTGAGGCTGTGCGGCGACGAACTGATAGAAGGCGGCACGACCATCGAAGATGCCGTGGCCGTAGCTTGCCTGGTCGAAGCGACCGGTCAGGTGGACTACATCAACACCTCCATCGGCGTGGCCACCGCCACCCTCTACATGATCGAAGCGAGCATGCAGATCCCTCCGGGGTACGCCATGTTTATCCCCAGCGCGATACGGGAGGCGGTGAGCCTACCCGTCGTCGGCGTCGGCCGCTTCAAGGATCCCCTCCAGGCTGAGCGGGCCCTGGAAGCCGGTCATTGCGATCTCGTCGGAGTGGTGCGGGGGCAGATCGCCGACGCCGACTTCGCGGCCAAGGCCCGGTCGGGTCACGCCGGGGCTATCCGCACCTGCTTGTCGTGCAACCAGGAGTGCGTGGGCCGCATGGGACTCAACCGTTGGTTGGGCTGTATCGAAAACCCGCGCACCGGCCGCGAGGCCGTGGCCCTCCCGCCCCCCCGCTCGGGCCCGCCCGGACGGAAGGTGGTCGTGGTGGGCGGCGGGCCGGCCGGGTTGCAAGCGGCCGTGACCGCCACCGAACGGGGCCACCACGTCGTCCTCTACGAGCGCCAGCCGCGTCTCGGCGGGCAGATTCCGGTCGCGGCCGGCGTGCCGAGCCGGGCCGAGCTGCTCGACATAACCCGCAACCTCGCCGCCCACGCCCAGCGCCTCTCTGTCGACATACGGACCGGTACTGAGGTCGACGCGTCAGCCATCCGGGCGCAACGACCCGACGTGGTGGTCCTCGCCACCGGGGCTCGCCCGGCCCGGCCGTGGTGGGCTGGAGATCACCCGCGGGTGGTAGACGTGCGGGATGTGCTGGAAGGCCGGGCCGCCCCGGACGGGAAGGTTGTCGTCGTCGACGAGCTGGGGTTCCACCAAGCGACATCGGTGGCTGAGCTCCTCGCCGACCGGGGCTGCCAGGTGGAGATCGTCACCAACGGGATGGTCGTGGGCCAGGACCTGGGCATCACGCTCGACCTCGAGATGTGGAACGTGCGAGCCGAGGCCAAGGGGATCGGCCAGGCAACCGACCTGGTCCCACTAGGTGTGGCCGAAACCGAACCGGAGGGGGACCGGGAGGCTGGCGAGTCGGGTGGCGGCCACCTTGCACCGACAAGTGACTGTCGGTATGAAGCGGCCGCTGATCCTCATGCAAGCACCGCGACTCATCAGCTGGTCTTGCACCTCCAACACCATCCAACCGGCGAAGACCGGGACCGCACCTGCGACTGGGTGGTGTGCGCGCTGCATCAGCAACCCGAAGACGAACTGTGGCACGAGCTGCGCGGGGCCGAGTTTGCCGTGCACCGGGTCGGTGACTGTCTGGCCCCGCGACGGGCCCACGCCGCGGTGATCGAGGGCCATCGGGTGGCGGTGTCAATATGAGCGGGTCGCAAGGAAGGCCGGCGTGACGTCGCCGGCGCCGGCCGGGCCGGCGTTGTCGGTGGCGGTGGTGGTCGCTCGGGACGGCCGGCTGCCATCCGGCGCCGACGAGACCGTCGCCGAGGCAGGAGGCGAGGCCGTGGTGGTCGGCTCAGGAGCCGAGGAGGCGGCGAGCAGTCTGGCCAGTGCCACGTCGGTCCGATGGACGAATACCAGCGCCGGACCTGGCTCCCTCAGCCGACAGCTGGCCGCGGTGCTCGACCGGGTCGACCTGGTGCTCCTGCCGGCGTCGCCGGACGGTCGGGATCTGGCGCCCCGGCTGGCGGCGACTCTGGGGCGTCCCCTCCTGGCCGGTGCGGTGCGGGTCGAACGGCGGCCCGGCGTGATCCACGCCGAGCTGCTCCGCGTCGACGGCCGAGTCGCGGTGCCCGTCGAATGCGAGGGGCCGGCGGTTGCCACGTTGATGCCGGGGGTGCGGGCCCCGGCTCCAACGGGGAGGCCCGCCATTCGCACTCCGCTCGAACTTCCGGCCGCCGCAGCCGGGGCTGACCCCGAGGTCCTGGCCCTCATCGAGCCCGACCCGGCCACCATGGACCTGGCCGATGCCACCCGGGTCCTGGGGGGAGGGGCCGGGCTGGTACCTCACGGCGGGACCGACACCCAGGCGCCGGCGATCTTCGCCCTCCTGGTCGACGTGGCGGCCGCCTTGGGGGCGTCGATGGGCGCCACGCGCGTTGTCACGGACGCCGGTTGGACCGGCCACGAGCGGCAGATCGGCACCACCGGGGTCGCCATCGACCCGGACCTCTACGTCGCCTTCGGTGTCTCCGGAGCCACCCAACACACCGGCGGGTTGGGTGCCCCCCGGCACATTGTCAGCATCAACACCGACCCGTCGTGCCCCATGACGGCCATGGCCAATCTCGGTCTGGTCACCGACGCCAGCGCCCTGCTGGTCCGGCTGGCGGAACGGCTCGGTGTGGAGATCCCGGCCGCCGTAGCCGCTCTCGAGCGGGGCGCCCGCCGGCAACCGGAGGGGACCCGTGCCTCCGCAACTTGATGCCGTGGTCGTAGGCGCCGGTCCGGCAGGTTCGGCCGCCGCTCTGGCCCTCGCCCGCGCCGGGCGGTCCGTGGTCCTGCTCGAACGAGGCGCCTTCCCAGGATCGAAGAATGTCTACGGCGGCGTCGTCTACGCCCGCATCCTCGACGACGTACTGCCGCGCTGGTGGGAGCGCGTACCGGTCCAGCGGTGGGTGGTGCGCCGCTCCACCATGGTCATGACACCGACCCAGGCCCTGACCGTCGACCTGCGCACCCAGACCTGGGGCGAGGCGCCGTACAACGGGATGACGACCTACCGGGCCGACTTCGACAGTTGGCTCGCCGGCGAGGCGGTGGCAGCCGGTGCCCGCCTGGTCACATCCACCGTGGCAACCGGCCTGTGGCGCGACCCGGCCGGAAAGGTCATCGGAGTACACACCGACCGACCCGACGGGGACCTGGCGGCCCACGTCGTCATCGCCTGCGACGGGGTCAACTCGTTCCTGGCCAAAGAGGCCGGGCTGCTGCCGATGGCGGATGCCGCTCACCACACCCTCGGTGTGAAGGAGGTCCTCGCTCTTCCGGCCCAGGTGATCGAGGATCGGTTCGGGCTCGGGCCGCACGAAGGACTCGACATCGAGGTGGTGGGCTGCACCCGGGGCATCCCCGGCGGTGGCTTCCTCTACACCAACCGCGACACCGTCAGCGTGGGGGTGGTGGTGTCGGTCACCGCCCTCGCCGGCGCTGGCATTCGACCCGAGGAGTTGATCGCCGACTTCAAGGCCCATCCCGCCATTGCCCCGTGGCTCAAGGGGGCCACGGTCAAAGAGTACGGCGCCCACCTCATCCCCGAAGGCGGCTACGACACCATGCCGGCGTTGGCCACCGACGGTCTGTTGATCGCGGGGGACGCGGCCGGGATGACCCTGGCCGCCGGAATCTGGTTGGAGGGCGTCAACTTCGCCATCGGGGCCGGGTTGGCCGCGGGACGGGTCGCGGCCGCGGCCATCGTGTCGGGGGACGTCAGCGAAGCCGGGCTGGCCGGTTACCGCCAGGCGCTGGAGGCCAACTTCGTGCTCCAGGACCATCAACGCCTGCGCCGCGCCCCGCATCTCATCCTCTCGGAGCGCATGCAGAGCGCCTACCCCCAGCTCATGTGCGATCTCGCCGAGCAGTTGTTTACGGTGACCAATCCCGAATCCAAGCCTGGCGTGGCGCGCCTGCTCCGACAGACCGTCAAGGCGAGCGGCGTGCGGTGGCGGGACCTGGCCCGGGACGGGCTCGAGACCATCCGGGTGTTCAGGTGAACGAACCCGGCTCGAGCCGCTGGGCGGACCTCTCCTTTGCGGATCGCATGGCCACCGTCGAGTTCCGCGTCAGCGAACGGGCCCACATCACCGTCGACTCAGACGTGTGCCGGTCCTGCACGACGAAGGCGTGTGTCAGCGCCTGCCCAGCCGACCTGTTCGCGCCCACCTCGGACGGCGGCATCCTCTTCAACTACGAACAGTGCTTCGAATGTGGCACCTGTTACATGGTCTGCAACCACGAGGGGGCCCTCAGTTGGACCTATCCCGACGGTGGGCAGGGCGTGGTGTTCCGACATGGTTGAGGAGGAAAAAGGGGTGGCCGTCGCGCCCGCCGGCACCGCCGCCGACGACCGACCGTTGGTGGTGGCGTGCCTCGCCCCAGCCGATCTCCGCCCGGACGTCAACCCGCTTTCCGGCGAGGTGTGGGCGGACTCCAGACGCGCTGACTTGTCTGCTGCGGACGCGGCGGCACTCGAGCACGCCTTACGCGCCGGCGAAGCGTGGAGCGGCCGAGTGCTGGCCGTCGCGGCCGGGCCGGTGCGCATTGATGGCGTGCTGCTCCGGGCCCGAGCCCTCGGTGCCGAGGTCCTCCGGGTGCCGTGGCCGCCGGGGTCAGGCCATACGGCCGGAGAGATCGCCGGAGAGATCGCCCCGGACGACGGGCCAGCACCGCTTGATGGCCCCGGGCTGGCCGCCGACCCGCAGGCCCTGGCGCTGGCCCTGGCGGGAGCCATATCCGGTTTCGGCCAACCAGCCCTGGTGATCTGCGGTGACCGATCGGCGTTGCGGGGTACGGGGGCGATGCCCGCCCTACTAGCGCATCATCTGGGCGCGGGCCAGGCGCTGGGACTGGTGTCGCTGCGGGTCGAGGCGGACTCGGTCGTCGTCGAGCGACGCCTCGACGGGGGCTGGCGCGAGCGATTGCGCGTCGTGGCGCCGGCGGTGTGCTCGGTGGAAGCGGCCGGAGTGCGCCTGCGGCGGGCCCCGCTGAACGCCGCCCTGGGCGCCGCCGGCGCCGTAGTTCCGGTCGCGGCCCCGCCGGCGGCCGCGTCCGCCGGGGCGGGGGCCTCGGCCCTGCGGATCGGCGGGCCCAGGCCCTACCGGCCCCGCACCCGCCTGGTGGCGGCCCCAACCGGCGGCACCCAGGAGCGCCTGCTGACCCTCACCGGGGCTCTGGTCGCCCACGATCCGCCGCGCCTGGTGGGTCCAATCGACGCGGACGGCGCGGCCGACGAGCTGCTGACCTACCTGGCCCGGCACGGCTACCGCGCCTAGCGGTCGTCAGGTTCGGCCAGGATGGCAGCGGCCTTCTCGACGGCTCGCCGGGCCCGCGTCAGCCGGCGCTCGTCCACCGGTAGCTCGACCCCGCCGGCGTCGATGGACTCCCGCAAACGTTCGATGGCCAGGTCCACCAGCTCCTCGGAGATCCCCTCCAAGCGACGCCTGATGTCCTCGAATTCACCGGCCATTGGGGAGGTCCAATCCGGCCTCGGCGGCCACGATCTCGAGGGGATGGCGCACCGGAACCCCGGCTGCCGCCAGCCAGAGGCCGCAGCCAGGGTTGGCGCTCGCCACCACGTCCGGCCCGACCGCGGCGATCGCCGCCATCTTCTGGGTGCGGATCTGGCCCGCCAGTTCAGGCTGGAGGGCGCTGTAGGCGCCGCCGGCACCGCAGCAGCGGCCCTCGTCTCCCAGCTCGACGATCTCCCCGTACCGCTCGAGCACGGTACGGACGGCAGACTCGCAGCGCTGCACGTGGCGCAGGTGGCAGGGATCCTGGACTGCGATCCGCAGGGGGCGCCCTTCCCTGCCGGTCCCCCGCTCCCGGCTCGGGGGTAGCCGGTCGACCCGGTCCGCCAACCACTCGTGGACGTCGAGCACCCGGGCCGCGAAGCATCGGGCCTCGGCGGTGCCCAAGAGATGCCCATAGTCCTTGAGAGCCGCCCCACAGCCGGCCGAGTCCACCAGGATCGGCGTCGAGCCCGGGAAGGCCGACATGGTGCGCAGGGCCAGGTGGGTGGCCTCGGCGCGCAGGCCGGCGTGGGTGTGCAGCGCCCCGCAGCAGTTTGCCGCCTTCCCCGGGATAGCCACGCCGGCGCCGGCCGCCCCAATCACCGCGACGGCGGCGCGGTGGACATGACGCTGCCAGACGTCCATGACGCAACCAGTAAAGAGCCATACGTCGTCGCCGGTCGAGGCCAACGGCGCCTGACGGATCGGCAGCCGGGGCAGCGCCAACCGACGGGCGAGCCGGCCCGGGATCAGCCCGGCTCGCTGGGCAACGGCCCCCGCCGTGGTGAGCGCCACCAGAGCCCCGTGTCGACCGAGCATTTGGTAGGCAGCCCGCTGCCAGCGCGGCACCGAGCGAGGTGCCAGCATCTCCCGCGTCCCCTCCATCAGCCGCCCGAAGGGGACCGACGACGGGCAGGCCGTCTCGCACGCCCGGCACTGAACGCATGTCTGCATCAACCGCTCAAAGGTGCTGTCGGCAGGGGCGCCGGCGTCGACCGCACGCATGGCCGCGATGCGACCCCGGGGCGAGAGACCCTCTTCGCCGCTGACCCGGTAGGTCGGGCAGTGGGCCAGGCAAAGCCCGCACGCCACGCACGCGGCCAACTCGTCCGGGTCGACGGGGAGCAACCCGGTCCTCACTGGCGGGCTCCCGTCAACACGGACCGGCCGGGGTTGAGCCGGCCCTCCGGGTCGAAGCGCTCCTTCAGACCCCGGTGCAGCCCGACAAGGGCCGCAGACGGAGCCGGCGCCGGGGAGAGCCGGTCCGCCACCGCCTTGGTGCAGTGCACCAAGCCCACCCCGATCTCCGCCAACCAAGCCGCGTCGGATCCGGCCTCCGCTGGCAAGGTCCGCAGTGTCGCCGGCGGGCGCGACCTGCGCTCCCGGCCGGGTGGCGAGGGCGGGCCGGCCACCGGATCGAACCCCGGGCCCAGGATGGCCTGGGCCTGCCCGACAACGTCCGCCGTGTATCCGCTCAGGCCAACCCACGTCAGGGTGCCGTCCCAAAGCACCGACAGCGGCCGGAAGAGCGCGGCAGCCACCTCGAACGGGTCGGCTCGCTCCCCTACCCACCAGGCCTCCAGTTCCGGCAGGGGGCGGCACCGCAGCACCACCTCGCCCAGGACGGCCAGGGTTCCGAGCGAACCGACCAGGAGCCGGCACAGGTCGAAACCGGTCACGTTCTTGACCAGCGGGGCGCCGGAGCGGACCAGCTCGCCAGTAGCGGACACCGCGCTCACCTCGAGCACGGCGTCGCGCACCGGCCCGAGCCCGAGGCGGCGGTACCCGCTGTGGCCGACCGCCAGGATCCCGCCGACCGTGGCCCGCGAGGGCTCATCCGACTCCAGGGCGACATCCTGACCGCCCGCCCGCACCACGGCCCGCAGGTCGTCAAGGGTCGTCCCGGCCCGCACCCGGACCACCATCTCGGCCGGCTCATGGGCGACCACGCCCGCAGGGGCTACCACCTCCCGGACATCGGGGCGCCCCGGTCCGCCGACCTCCCACTGGGTCCGCCCACCGACGGCCCGGATCGGCCCCGTCGTTCCGATCTCCGCCGCGAACGCCTCCAGCACGCCCGTCACACCCACGCGCCTTCGGGCAGGGCGGCGATATCACCGCAACGGGACCCGCCCCGCGGCAGAACCTTCTCGGGGTTGCAGAGCCCGGCCGGGTCGAAGGCGTCGCGCAGCCACTTCTGGGCTTCGAGGTCGGCTGCAGTGAACACCAGGGGCATGGCGTCACGCTTCTCCAGCCCGATCCCGTGCTCGCCGGAGAGGGTGCCCCCGGCCGCCACGCACGCCTCGATGATCTCCTGCCCGGCGGCGTGGACCCGCTCGAGTACGCCCGGCACCCGGCGGTCGAAGACGATCAGCGGGTGAAGATTGCCGTCGCCGGCGTGGAAGACGTTGCCCAGTATCAGATCGTGGCGGGCCGCGATACGGCCGACCTCGGTGAGCACCTCGACCAGGCGGGTCCGGGGCACGACACAGTCGTGCAGGTAGTAGTTGGGGGCGATCCGGGCCACCGCCCCGAACGCCGACTTGCGACCTTTCCACCACAACGCCCGCTCGGCCGGCCCAGACGCCACCCGCACGACGCGGGCCCCGTGGGAAAGTAGGACTTCTCGCACCTGCTGGGTCTGGACCGCGACGCCGCCGGCAAGCCCATCCAGCTCGACCAGGAGCAACGCGGCAGCGTCGGTCGGGAAGCCAGCGTGTACGTAAGCCTCGACGACGGCGACGATGGTGGCGTCCATCATCTCCAGGGCGGCCGGGATGATGCCGGCGCCGATGATTCCGGTCACGGCGGCCGCGGCACCTGCCATGTCCGTGAAGTCCGCCAGCAGGGTGGCCACCCCCGGCGGGAGCGGGGTGAGCCGAACGGCGATGCGGGTGGCGATCCCCATGGTGCCCTCGCTGCCCACGAAGGCGCCGCGCAGATCCAGTCCATCGGGCTCGGGATCGAGCCCACCCAACATCACCACCGTCGCGTCCGGAAGCACCACCTCCACCGCCAGGATGTGGGCGCTGGTCACGCCGTAGAGCAAGCAGTGGGGCCCACCCGAGTTGTTGGCCAGGTTGCCGCCGATCGAGCATGACTGCTGGCTGGAGGGATCAGGGGCGAAGTGCAGCCCGAGGGGTGCGACCGCACGCGACAAATCCAGGTTGAGCACCCCCGGCTGGACCCACGCCACCCGCTGCTCCGGGTCAATCTCGAGGATGCGATCCATCTTGGTGGTCACGATCACCACCGGGGCCACCTCCCCGGCCGGGGTGGCCCCACCCGACAGTCCGGTCCCAGAACCGCGAGGGACGAACGGTCGCCCGTGAGCCCCGCAGACCCGCACTGCGGCGGCAACTTCGGCCGTGGTGGTCGGGAAACACACCACGGCGGCGTCGCCCGTGATCATCGACGCGTCCCGTCGATACAGACCGAGCTCGGTAGGCTCGGCTCGGACCCGGTCGGTACCGAGTGCGTCGCAGAGATCCTGGATGAGGGCTGCGGTCACGGTCCCAGTCTGGCCTACGGCCGGCCTTCGGCTCCGTCCCGGTCCACCTAGTTGCTGGGACAGCGGATCCCCACGGGCGGGACGGTGAGATCGATGAGGTACTGGTCCACATAGGTTCGGATGCACGAACTGGCTCCGTAAGCGGTGTGACCGTCACCGAGGCGCGTCAACAGCACCCCGCTGGACAGCTCAGACGCGAGCGCCTGAGCCCAGGCGTAGGGGGTGATCGGATCGCCGGTGCTGCCCACCACCACGATCGGCGGGCCGCCGATGGCGCGGATCGGAGCGACCCGGCCCGTGGCCGTTACCGGCCATACCGTGCAGCCGGCTTCGCTGTACAGATTCTGCACCCCGAAGATGGGGGCAGCGGCTTGGGCGGCCGGCGCGTCGGCCTGTATTTGGGCGAGCGAAGGAGCCGGGGCGTCGAGGCAGTTGATGGCGGCGTTGGCCTCGAACAGGTTGTTGTAACTGCCATTTGCCTGCCGGCCGGTGTAGTCGTCGAAGAGCTGCAGGAAGTCCGTGCCGTCCCCGTTACTGGCGTTTTGCAGGGCGGTGGCGAGGTCGTTCCAGGTGGATGTCGAGTAGAGCGTGACCGCAGTGCCATACAGCAGCTCGGAGGGACCGACGGTTCGCGACGTGCCACGGGCGGGCAGCGGGTCGGTCCGCACCTTCGCCAGCAAGGCCTCGTAGGCGGCGGTGGGGCTGCCGACCGGCTGCCACGCGCAGGATGCGCTACTGGTGCACATCGAGAAGAACTGCTCGAGTTGCCCCTCCAGGCTGCTCGACTGCTGATCGAGCTCGCTGACGACGGGGAGCGCCGGGTCGAGGGCCCCGTCGAGCACCATGGCCCGCACGTGGGTTGGAAAGAGACCGGCGTAGGTGGCTCCCAGTAGCGTCCCGTAGGAGTATCCCAGGTAGGTGAGCTTGCTGTCACCGAGGGCCGCCCTGAGCACGTCCATGTCCCGGGCCGCGTCGACAGTGCTGACGTAAGGCAACTCCGCACCGCTTTCGGCCTCGCACCCGTCCGCAAAGGTCCGGTCCTCGCTCACCAGAGTGTTGAAGCCGGCTGTCGTCAGCGGGGCGGGATCGACATGGAAGTACTGGGCCAGGCCGGCGCTGTCGAGACAAGTGATGGGAGCGGTGCGCTCGACCCCGGGCGGGTCGAACCCGACGACGTCGAAACGAGCCAGCAGGGTGCTGGGCATCTGCGAAACCAGGTCCGGGAGGGCATCGACGCCGGAGGCACCCGGACCGCCGGGATTGACCAGAAGGGAGCCAATCTTGGCTCCGGTCGCCGGGTGGCGGTCGATCGCCATGCCGATGGTCGCTCCATCCGGATCACTGGGGTTGCGGGGCACCATCACGGTGGCACACTGATAACCGGCTGGGCCGGCGCTGCCTTGGCACGACGACCACTGCACCGTCGAGGGGGTGGACGTGGAGGGTGCCGTCGTGGATGTTGTGGTAGCGGGTGCTGTCGCCGGCGGTGAAGCCGAGCGACCGCCGCCACCACACGCCACCAGCAATGAGGCCATCAATGCGGCCCCAGCAACCGCGGCGAGTTGACGCCGGGGCTGAGTCATCGGGGGCGAGACTACCGCTCGCACCCGTGCAGTACGTTGCAGGGATGGCCGACTTGGCGCTGACGGGCTACGCCGAAAGAGAGCGGGACCGCATACTGGCCACCCTTTCTTCCTGGCTCCGGATTCCGTCCATCTCGGCTGATCCTGACCGGGCGCCCGACGTGCGGACTTCGGCGGAGTTCTGCGCGGGCTTGCTCCGCGAAGCCGGGATGGAGCATGTGACGGTCCTCGAGACGGGCGGCGGCCCTGCGGTGTACGGCGACTGGCTCCACGCCGATCCCGGCGCGCCGACCGTCCTCGTCTACGGTCACCACGACGTCCAGCCCGTCGATCCGCTCGAGGAGTGGACCTCGCTCCCGTTCGAACCGGTGATCGTCGATGGCGAATGCCGGGCTCGGGGCGCCATCGACGACAAGGGCCAGACGCTCTACCAGATCGAGGCCGCCCGGGGCCTTCTCGCCGAGCGGGGCCAGCTGCCGGTCAACCTCAAGCTGCTCGTCGAGGGCGAGGAGGAAGTCGGCAGCCCCCACTTCGAAGCCCTCCTGGTCGCGGAGTCGGCTCGGCTGGCCTGCGACGTGGTGGTGGTGTCCGACACCGGCATGATCGCGGCCGATGTCCCCTCGACGACGGTCGGTATGCGCGGCCTGGTGGCGTTCGACGTGACCCTGCGGACCGCGTCGCTCGACCTGCACAGCGGCATGTGGGGCGGGACGGTGCCGAACGCGGCGTTGGTTGCGGCCCGTCTGGTCGCCTCGTTGCACGACTCGTCGGGACGGGTCACGTTGCCGAATTTCTACGACGACGTGCGGAGCCTGAGTTCGGATGAGCAGGCGTCGCTCGACTCCCAACCGTTTGACGAGGCCGAGTTTCGGGCCGCGGCGGGCGGCGTCGCCTACCTGGAGGGCGAGGAGGGGTACACCGCCTTGGAACGGGTCGGGGTACGCCCGACGGCCGAAGTGGTCGGGCTCTACGGCGGCTATGGCGGCCCGGGCATGAAGACGATCGTCCCCGCCCGAGCCGGGTTCAAGGTGGCATTCCGCCTGGTGCCTGATCAGCGGCCTGAGGACGTGGGCACGGCCTTCCGCAGCTGGCTGTCTGACCGGGTCCCCGCCGGCGTGGTCGTCTCCGTCACGCCCGAAGGGGCGGTCGCACCGGCGATGACGCCGGTCGACCACCCGGCCATGGGCGCCTTGACCCGGGCCATCGACTCAGTCTGGGGCCAGCCGCCCCTCTACACCCGGGAGGGCGGCAGCGGGCCGGAGGAGGCGCTGGGCCGGGTTTTGGTGGCGCCAGTGCTGTTCCTCGGCGTGGGCCTGCCCGACGATCGCATTCATGCCCCAAACGAGCGGATGGTGATGGATCAGTTTTGGAAGGGCCTGCTGGCGGCGGGGGAAGTGCTCATCGAGTTGGGCGGTCGTTGAAAGTGGCCTCCAAACCAGGATCCCGAGGCCAGGCCGGCGCCGGCAAGGCCTACCGGGCTGCCCCCCCGGACACGCACGAGTGGGTGAGCTTCGAGGATCCCTTCGAGGCGCGCACCTGGGTGTTCGACGTGACATTCCTTTTGTCACGGTGGCGGTGCATCTACGGCCAGGGATGCCAGGGGGTGCTGACCGGGCCGGCTGAGGAGCTGGTGCAGGGCTGCTGCTCGTACGGGGCCCATTTCACCGACGACGACGACGTGGCCCGGGTCAAGGCGGCGGCCAAGACCCTCACCGACGACGATTGGCAGTTCGCGACGACCGGCCGACGCGGCGGCGTGGTCCGCACCCAGCCCGACGGAACCCGGGTGAGCCGCCTGGTCGACGGGGCCTGCATCTTCCTCAACCGACCCGGCTTCCCTGGGGGCCCGGGGTGCGCCCTCCATCGAGCTGCTCTCGGCCGCGGGCAGCCCCCCCTCGAGTTGAAGCCGGATGTGTGCTGGCAGCTTCCGCTACGCCGGGAAGATGCCACCGACGACGCCGGCCGGGTTACGTCGACGATCTCCCAATGGGAGCGTCGCCACTGGGGCGAGGGCGGAGACGAGTTCCACTGGTGGTGCACTGAGGCCCCGGAGGCGTTCGGCGCGCCGACGCCGGTGTACGAAAGCCTGGCTACAGAGCTGGTGGCCATGGTCGGGGAAGCAACCTACCAACGACTGGTTGCCTACCTCAGCGCCCGGCAGTCCACCCGGATCCCGCTTCCGCACCCGGTGGTGCGTTCACGCCGCTAGCCCGCTTCAAGCCCGGTGCGGCTCCGGGTCCGAGTACTCCTCCTCCTCGTCGTCCTCCATGGCCAAACACCACGACGCGTGGTCGGCTCCGGGCACCGCACCACATTCGGCACAGGGCTCTACGATCTCCTCGGTGGAGTGCTTCAGTGCACGCGCCTCCTCGAAGCGCCGATGCCGTCCCTTTTTCACGTGTTGCTCCCGTGGTCTGGCGGTGGTCGAGACAGGTCGTGACCGGTAGGTGACCGGTAGACAGTGTATCGCCGGTCCAGAAGGTAGTCGAAGCCGGCGGTCACTAAGGTGCCTCGTCGTGGAGGAGTTCGACCCCGAAGCCATGATTCAGCGCTTCCAGGCTCGGGCGCGCGCCGTGCGCCAGCGCGGGTTGCCGCCTGTAGAGGGCGCCGATCGGAAGCGGTTCGTGGACCAGGCCCGGATGGACTTCCAGGACTACGCCATGATCGGGGACGCGGTCGCCCGGCTGGAAGATGGCGTACTCACCCTGACCGTGGACCTGCGGCCGCAGCTCGATACGCCCAAGTGACCGAGCGCGGCGGGCGATGGTGGGAGACCGCCGTCGTCTACCAGATCTATCCCCGGTCATTTTGCGACACGTCAGGAAACGGCATAGGTGACCTCGAGGGAGTTCGTCGTCGCCTCGACCACCTGGCCTGGCTCGGCGTCGACGCCCTCTGGCTGTCGCCGTTCTACCGCTCGCCGATGGACGACTTCGGCTACGACGTGTCCGACTACTGCGATGTCGACCCCCTATTTGGCACGCTCGCCGACTTCGACCGCTTGATCACCGAGGCCCACGACCGCGGGATCAAGGTCCTGGTGGACTGGGTACCGAACCACACCAGCGACCAGCACCCTTGGTTCGGTGCCTCCCGAAGGTCGCGTGAGGACCCCAAGCGGGACTGGTACTGGTGGCGCGACGACCGCCCTGACAGCGCCGGCGGCTCCGGCCCCCCTGGCTCTTCGGGACGGCTGCCCAACAACTGGAAGGCCGCCTTTGCCGGGGTCGGGCGCACCGAGTTCCCACCCGCCTGGACCTGGGACGCGGCTACTGCCCAGTGGTATCTCCACCTGTTCCTGGCCGAGCAACCCGATCTCAACTGGATCAACCCCGAGGTGCGGACAGCCATGGCCGCCGTCCTACGCTTCTGGTTGGGGCGTGGCGTCGACGGATTCCGGGTCGATGTCATCCACGGGCTCGGTAAGGACCCCGCCCTACCGGATCTTCCCTCTGAGCTGGCGGTGATCCCGGCGTCGGCCCTCAATGACGATCCCTCGACGCATCCCATCATCGCCGGCCTCCGGACCGAATTGGACACGTGGCCGGATCCGCCGGCACGCATCATGGTCGGCGAGGTCTTCCTCCTCGAAACGGCCCTGGTCGCCCCTTACTACGGCACCGCGGCCGCGCCGGAGCTGCACCTGGCCTTCAACTTCAAGCCGATGTTCACTCGTTGGGACGCCACCGCCTGGCGGCATCGCGTCGATGAGGTCGAGCAGCTGCTGAAACCGATTGGTGCCTGGCCCACGTGGGTGCTTTCGAACCACGACCGACCCCGCCACCGGACCCGCTACGGGTCCGAAGCCCGGGCCCGGGCTGCCGCTGTGCTCCTCTTGAGCCTGCGGGGAACCCCCTTCCTCTACGCCGGCGAGGAGCTCGGCCTGGAAGACGCCGACGTCACGCCGGACCGCCAGGTCGACCCGGGCGGCCGAGACGGCTGTCGGGCTCCGATCCCCTGGGACGGCACCCCCTCACACGGTTGGGCCGGCGGTTCGGACCCCTGGCTCCCCTGGCCGCCCGAGGCCAGCGCGGGTCGGACGGTCTCCGAGCAGCGCCAGGACCCGGATTCCATGCTCCACTTATACCGGCGGCTGTTGTCAGCCAGGCGCGCCTCGCCGGCGCTACAGGCCGGGGCGTTTTCCTGGCTGGACGCGCCAGATGGGGTGCTGGCGTACCACCGGACGGCGACCGGGGCCGGCGACGGGGCCGGGGCCGGGGCCGGCCGGGGCGGGGGCGGCCCGAGCGTTGACGAGCGGATCGTCGCCGTCAACTTCACCGAGGAGAACGCTTGCCTCGAACTACCGGCCGGCGAGTGGTCGCTCGAGGTCACGACCGTCCGAGCGGATGGAGCACCCCCCGGCGACGCAGGCTTCCACCCCGGCGCCACTGGCCCCCGCCCCGGCGGCACCGGCACCCGCCCCGACGCCCTCTCCCGCTCGATCGAGCTGGGTGCCGACGAAGCGGTCATCCTCCGGGCGAACTAGGGACTCCTGCGTAAGCGGTCGGGGTCGGGTTTCCGCCACCGTTCGTTCGTTGAGCCTCGTCGTCATCAAAACTGGGTGCGGTTTGCCGCTTTGGGTGTGTATAACCATGGAATTCGGGGCTAGACGCACCCAAAGACGCGGATCGCACCCAATCCGAACGGCGGTTAGCCCTCGCCAGCCCCGCCGACCCCGGCGCCGGCCAGGTACGGGCGGCCGGAAGGCTCCTCGAGCACCAGATGCCCGGCGCCGTGGAACGCCAGGACGGCTCGGCCGTCGACGAGAGCCCGGACCGGTTCGGCCACCATGACGGACCGCCAGCCCCGGGCCAGCCTCGACTCCGGATCGCCGCGCAGGTAGGACGCCACGTCGCCTCGGGTCGCCAGCAAGGCGGCGTCAATGCGCTCGTCTCGAGCCAGCTGCGCCACCCAGGCCATGAGCAGCGCCACGGACGCACGCAACTCCTTGGGCACGTCGTCCGCCGGAGGCAGCCGCAACTCGGCGGCGGTCAATGCCGAGCCTCGCTCGACCGCGGCCAGGATCTCCTTGGCCAGCTCCGGCCGCATCTGGCGACCGTCGAGGCCGCGGACGTGGTTGAGGGCCTCGATCGACCCCGGGGGCCGGTGGGCAATCGCCTGCAGCGCCAGGTCGGGAAGCACGGTTCGGATCGGCAAGTCCACAACCTGGGCCCGCTGTTCCCTCCACGCCGCCACCTCCTGGGCCACGCCGCGGGAAACACCGTGCAGCTGACGGGCGTCGCGCAGCTTCCACCAGGTTCGGGTCGGGTCCGGGATGCCGTGCGGGCGGGCCAGCAAGGCGGCGCACTCCTCCGCAGCCCACTCCAGGCGGCCTTGCGGCTCCAGTCGATCCGTGATGCGGTTGGCCAACTCCAGGAGATTCTCGACATCGGCGGCGGCGTAGGCCAACTGCGAGTCTGTCAACGGCCTCCGCCGCCAGTCAGTTAGCCGGTCACCTTTGGCGACTGTCAGCCCGAGGAAGATCTGGGACAGGGCCATGAGACTCGATGACCCGTAGCCGGTGAAGCCGGCGGCCACTTGGGTGTCGAGCAGGCGACCCGGCCCGCGCCCGCAGGCCCGCTCCAGAACCTCGAGATCCTGCTCGGCCGCGTGGGCCACCATCAGGCCCGGGCCAGCCAGGACCTTCGCCAACGGCGCCACGTCGACGGCGAGCGGATCGATGAGCGCCACGCCGGCGGGCCCCTCGCCGCTGGCTGGCCACGCCACCTGGACGAGGGCGAGCCGGGGCCAGTAGGTCCGCTCGCGGTGGAACTCGGTATCGAGCGCGTAGCGCTCCACCAGGACTAGACGCTCCACCAGACTGTCGAGGGCGGCCGCGCCCGTCACAAACAGGGGCTCCATTTGGACCTCCTCGGAGCGAGACACTACCGGCCGGGTGCTCAACCGCCGTAGCTCATCCGGGTGTCTTCCATCCGCAGCACCTCGAGCTCGTCGGCCGGGTCCCCTCCGCAGCCGACGACCTCGCCAACGAACAGGGTGTGGCTGCCGCACGCCAGGTCGTGCCGCAACTCGCACTCCAGCCAGGCGGCGGCGTCGGCGAGGACTGGGGCGCCGCTGACCCCCGCCCGCAAGGCGAATCCCCCGAGCTGGTCCGGATCCCCGCCATCATCGAGTGGTTTGACGAACTTGCGTACCAGGGCCCGTTGCTCGCGGGCCAGGATGTTGAGGGAAAAAACACGGCCGTCGCGCAGCAACCCGTGGCTCACTGACCCGGCTTCCACGCTGACGGCCACCAGCTTCGGATCGACCGCGACCTGAGTAGCCCAGTTGAGCGTCATGAGGTTGCGCCGACCCGCTCCCCCCGTCCCGAGCACGTACAGGCCGCTCGGCATGCTCCACAGGATCCGCCGGCGCAACCGGTCGTAGGCCTCGGGGTCGGCGCCCTCGGGGAAGGGACCCACCAGACGCGATTCGCCAGCCATCCGGGCCGAGGCTAGCGGGGTGCAGCCCCGCCTCCCCGGACTCAGCTCTCGTGGACTCGGCTCCACTCGGGGTCCAGCTGGCGCAGGAACAGCGCACAGCGCTCGGCTTCGGGCTCCTCGCCGATGGCGGCCGCCGAGGCCCGCAGCGCGTCGAGGGCGCGCAAGAAACCCCGGTTGGTGGGGTGACCCCAGCGGACGTAACCCGAACCTCGCCAGCCGGCGCCGCGAAGGGTGTCGAGGCCGCGGTGGTAACCGACGCGGGCGTAGGCGTAGGCCTCCACGTCGTCCCTGGCGAGCGTCGACAAGTGGGCCCAGGCATCGAGATAGGACGGGTAGGCGGCCGCCACCGCGGCCACGGCCGCTCGCCGCTCGGCGAGCGGGCGTTCCAGGGCCGCGTCCAGGGCGGCAGCCATCTCAGGCGGCGGGGGTGGGAGCACCGTCTCCGGTGGTCCGGCGGTAAACGGAACAGACGAGTCATTGGCCATGACCAGCATCGTCGCGCGACGCTGACCGACCGTGAGCCCAACCGACTGCATCTTCGACCAGATCGCGACCGGCGCCCGGCCTGCCCACGTCGTGCTCGATGAGCCTGACCTCATGGCGTTCCTGGACGTCCGGCCGGTATTCGAGGGTCACGCTCTGGTGATCCCCCGCCGTCACGCCGCCACCATCACCGATCTTCCGGCTGCGTTGCTGGGGCCCCTCCTCGAGGCCGGACGTCGGGTCGCCGGCGCCCAACGGGCCGCCCTGGGGGCGGACGGCACGTTCTTCGCTCTGAACGACGTGGTGAGCCAGAGCGTCCCCCATGTCCATCTGCACGTGGTGCCGCGCCGCCGAGGCGACGGGCTGCGCGGCTTCTTCTGGCCCCGCAGTCGTTATCCCGATGAGGACGCGGCGGAGGCCGTCGCCGAGCAGCTTCGCGGTGCCCTCCGGACGGCGGACCGGCCGGAGGGTGATGTGCCGTGACCTACTCGGGGCAGGACGTCATCATCCGCCCGGCCCGGGCCGAGGACGCACCAAGGCTGGCGGCGCTGCTCGCCGGCGGATCCCTCCGGGGCAACGAGGACCCAGCCGATCTGGCCCCCTATGAGGCGGCCCTGGAGGAGATCGACGCCACCCCCGGCAACGAGGTACTGGTCGCGGAAGTAGGCGGCGTCGTCGCGGGGACGTGCCAGCTCCTCATCTTCCGCCACCTCCAGGAGCGCGGTGGGCGATGCGCAGAGATCGAGTCCGTGCACGTCGACGAGCGCCTGCGATCCTCCGGTATTGGCGGCGTGCTGGTCGAAGCCGCCGTAGAACGGGCCCGGGAGGCCGGCTGCTACCGGGTCCAGCTGACCAGCAACAAGAGCCGGGAGGCGGCCCACCGCTTCTACGAGCGCCACGGCTTCGTCGCCAGCCATGCCGGTTTCAAGCGCTACTTGTCCTGAGCAACGGGTCGCGATCAGTCGCCCAGCGTCAGCACGTGCTGGTTCGCCCGCCCGCGGCGGAGGACCACCCAGCGGCCGTGCAGGAAATCTCCCGCCTCGAGCGGCCTGTCTTCGGCCACCCTCGTGCCGTTGATGTAGATGGCGCCATCCCTGAGCAGCTGCCGGGCGTTGCTTCGCGACGCGGCCAAGCCCGACTGGACGAGGGCATCGACGACCGACAGATCGCCGGCCTCGATGGCGGCGCGGGCCACCATCGTCGTCGGGGCGTCGGCCAGAGCCTTCTCGAGGGTGACGCGATCAAGCCCGACGATCTCGGGCGTGAACAGCACGGCCGCGGCCTCCTCGGCCCGGCGCGCTTCGTCGGGTCCGTGCACCATGGCCGTGACCTCGAAGGCCAGCGCCCGCTGGGCCAGGCGCGCCTGCGGGTTGGCGGCCGTGGCCTTGTCGAGCTCCTCGATGCGCCCCCAGGGCAGGAACGTAAAACGGCGCAGGTACTGACCGACCTCGGCGTCGGCAGTCCGAAGCCAGAACTGGAGGAACTCGTACGGGCTGGTCCGCGCCGGATCTAGCCAGACGCTGCCCGACTCGGTCTTTCCGAAAGGCCGCCCGTCAGCCTTGGTGACCAGCGGTGAGGTGAGCCCGAAGGCGGGGGCGCCCCGGCGCCGGCGGATCAGGTCGATGCCCTCGGTGATGTTGCCCCATTGGTCGCTGCCGCCGAGCTGCAGCTCACACTGGTACCGGTCGAACAACTGCAGGAAGTCCCAGGCTTGGAGGAGCATGTAGCTGAACTCGGTGAAGGACAGGCTCTCTTCCCGTGCTTCCAGTCGGGCTCGGACCGAGTCCTTGCGGACCATCTCGTTGACGCTAAACAGCTTGCCGATGTCGCGGAGGAATTCGAGCAGCCCGGCGGTACCGAGCCACTCGATGTTGTCGGCCAGGATGGCGCCGTCGTCCGGGCTCTGCCCCCCCACGCCGCTCTCGAGGTGCAGAAACCGAGAGATCTGGGTGGAGATACCGGCCCGGTTGGCCTGGAGCTGGTCGGCATTCAACAGATTGCGCTCCTCGCTCTTGCCACTCGGGTCGCCGATCATGCCGGTGCCGCCGCCGACCAGAGCGATCGGACGGTGCCCGGCCTTCTGGAAACGCTGGAGGAGGCACAGCTGCTGGAGGTGGCCGACGTGGAGGCTGTCGGCGGTCGGGTCGAAGCCGATGTAGAGGGTCAGTCGGTCGGAATCGATGCGGCCCGGCAGCGTCTCGTGATCGGTGAGCTGGTAGACGAGGCCGCGCCAGCTCAGGTCGTCGAACAGGGATGGCACTCGTCCAGCCTGCCACGCCGCTACCGCCGACCCCGATCGTTTGATCCCAATCGGGTCAGGCTGGGCCGCCTGCGGCCGGCATGAGCACGCCTCGCGTCTGGACCTCGACCGCTAGCCTGCAACTCTCATGGCGCGCCCGGTCGCAGTCGTCGCCCACACCCACTGGGACCGCGAGTGGTACGCACCCTTCGAGACCTTCCGGACCCGCCTGACACGCGTCCTCGACGGGCTGCTCGCCGAGCTGGAAAGTGACCCGTCGTTCCGGCGGTTCTTGCTCGATGGTCAGATGGCGGTCGTCGACGACTATCTGGCGGTCAGACCCGGCGCCGAGGAGGCCATCCGGCGCCTGGCCGGCGAGAACCGATTGGCGATGGGCCCGTGGTACATCCTCATGGACGAGTTCTGTGTCTCGGGCGAGACCATCATCCGCAACCTTCAGCTCGGCTTGCGCCGCGCCGAACAGTTCGGCGGAGCGATGCCCGTCGGCTACCTGCCCGACATGTTCGGCCATATCGCCCAGATGCCACAGCTCCTGCGCCTGGCTGGCCTGGAGCACGCGGTGGTGTGGCGCGGCGTCCCCGCCGCCGTCGACCGCACCGGGTTCTGGTGGCATGCTCCCGATGGGAGCACGGTCAGGGCCGAGTACCTGCCGGTCGGTTACGGCAACGGGGCGTTCCTCCCTGACGATCCTCCCGCCCTCGTTCGTCGACTGCAGGCCCACGAGGCAGAGCTGGCCTCGTTCCTCGGAAGCCCGTCCGCCCCCCTCCTCCTGATGAACGGCACCGACCACCAAGCCCCCCAGCCACACATGCCGCGGCTCCTGCTGAACGCCAATCGGGAGCAGGACCATTTTGACTTTCGCCAGATGTCGCTCGTCGAGTACCTGGCCAACGCGCCGACAACGAGCCTGCCGGAGTGGTCAGGCGAGATGCGCAGTGGGTCTCGGGCCCCTATCCTCATGGGCGTACTCTCCAATCGGGTCGACATCAAGATCGCCGCCGCCGTGGTGGAGCGTGAAGTCGAGCGAGTGGCCGAACCGCTGGCCACGCTTTGGCTGCCCCAGGAGGAATGGCCGGCTCCGCTCCTGGACGAAGCCTGGCTGGCCATGATCCGCAACTCCGCCCACGACTCGATCTGCGCCTGCTCCGCTGACCCGGTCGGCCGGGCGGTCCTGCACCGTTACGACACCGCCGCCACTCTGGCCGGTGAAGTGACCCGACAGGCTCTGGCCCTGGCCGGTGTGGCGACGCAGACCGCGGGCTCGATCGTGGTGAACGCCGGGTCGGCGCCGGCCAGCGGGGTCGTCGAGACCGTCCTCCCGGGGTCAGATCCTGTCCCCGGCACCCAGGTACTCACCGTCATCCGGGAGGCCACTGAAGAACGCCGCGGGGCCGGCGCCGACCTGGCTCGCATCCTCGGCGAGCTCGCGGCTGACGGATGGCTCGAGGGTCTGGGGGTCGACGCCGAGCTGAGCCATGGTCCGGGCGGACTCGAACTGCTGATACAGGCCGACGAATCTGGCCGGCCCAGCTTGCGCCTCCCCTCCGTCATGGCCGAGGCCTGGGCGCAGGCAGGCGCTCAGGTCGATCGGCCACTCCGGATCCAAGTCCGGCGCCGGGCATCGCAGCGCGTCGCGGCCTGCGTGCGCGACGTTCCCGGCTTCGGCTGGGCTGCCTTCAGCCCGGCCCTACCCGACGGAACCGAGGTCCGGGCCGGCCAGCTCGGGCTGGACAACTCGCTGGTGACCCTCGAGGTCGACCCCACCAACGGCACCTTCTCGGTCAACGGGCTGGCCGGCCTCGACCTTCTCGTCGACGGCGGCGACGAGGGCGATACCTACAACTACTGCCCGCCTCGCTCCGACACGTTGATCGACCGACCGGACTCAGTGGACGTGGAGCTGGTCGAAGCCGGCCCGGTACGAGGGCTGCTCGAGATCACGCGGCGGTTCGGATGGCCGGCGGCGGCTCTGGGCGGCAGGCGGATCGGTCGAGAGATCGTTGACGTCGTCTCCTTGGTGGAGTTGCGGGCGGGGGAACAATTGGTCCGGGTGACAACCCGTTTCGACAACCGCTGCCGGGACCACCGCCTGCGCGCCCGGTTTCCTCTTCCGCACGCGACGGACCGGACCGTCGCCGAATGTGCCTTCTCGACGGTGACCCGCGGTGCGCCCGAAGGCGGCCCCAAGGAACCACCCGTGGCCACATTCCCTTCCCGGCGGTTCGTCAGCGCCGGCGGCCTCACCATCACCCACGAGGGCCTCCTCGAGTACGAGCTGGTCGACGGCGGGACAGCCTTGGCTGTCACCCTCCTCCGATCGACCGGAATGCTGTCACGACCCGCCCCGGCCACTCGGCCCAACGCGGCCGGACCGGCCGACCCCCTGGAGGCCCCGCAACTGCTCGGCCCCCATCGGGTGCGCTATGCGGTGGCGGTTGCTGCGGTCGACCCGTGGCGACTCGCCGATATGGCCTGGCTTCCGCTGCACGTGGTGGCAGCCAGCGGGACCGGGCACCTGGCGCCGACCGGCAGCCGACTGACGGTTCGCGGTGCCGAAGTGTCCGCCCTGCACCGGGTGGATGGCGTCATCGAACTCCGCCTTTTTAATCCGGGCGGCGAGGTGGCGAGAGTCGAGGTCCCAGGCCACTCCGGGTGGCTGGTGGATCTCAGGGGCCAGCCTGTCGAACGGTGGGAAGGCGAATTCGCCCTACGGCCCTGGGGGATCGCCACCGTCCACCTTGACGCCGCCGCTTTGGACCCGTAACGGCCGCGGACTAACCCGCACCCGTGAGGACCAGCACGACCGGTTCGGCGTCGTAGCCGCTGGCTGGCCCGGCGCCCGTTCCCCACGCAGCCCACACCACCGCCCCCGTCGGCTCGACGCCAATCCCCATGCGGGCCAACGCCCCCCGGGCCGGCTCGAGGTCGTCTTCGGGGACCGTGACCACTCTCCCCCCGCTGGCCAGAATGGCGGCTCGCACCTCCCCGATCCGCGGCGGTTCGGCGATGGCGATACCCGTCGCGACCGTCGGACCACCGGGGCGCAGCCCGGCAAGGGGCGCGCAACGCTCGGCCTGGACGGCCACGATGGCTGGCACCTGCGGCACCCGGCCGGCGAACGCCAGCTCTCGGAAACCGAGCCACAAACCGAGAACCAGAGTGCCGTTGCCGGCCGGCACTACGACCGTTCCGGGTGCCCGCCCGCCGAGCTGTTCCCACAGCTCGAACGCCAGGGTCTTCACGCCATGCACAAACGCCGGTCGGTACACGTGGCTCGCATACCAGGCCCCGCTGGCCTGGGTCGCTTCCCTGGCCGCCACCGCAACGGCGGCGCGGTCTCCCTCCACCGCCACCACCCGGGCGCCGTACGCCCCTATCGCCTGCACCTTGGCGGCGGGGGTGGCCGCGGGCACGAACACGGTGGCTTCCATTCCGGCCCTCGCCGCGTAGGCGGAGACCGCCATCCCAGCGTTGCCGCTGCTGTCGGCCGTGACCCGCTCGACACCGAGACCGGCGGCCACGCTCATCATCACCGCCGCCCCGCGGTCCTTGAAGGACCGGGTCGGCATGAGGTAATCGAGCTTGCACCACAGCCCCGGCCGTACCGCGACCAAGGGGGTCAGGCCCTCACCGAGGGTGACTTTTTTCCAAGAGTCTCCTGCAGGCAGGACCGAGCGGTAGCGCCACAGCGACCACGGCTCGGTCCCTCCTATGGGGTCCGCCTTGGGCCCCTGCAGGTCGAGGAGACCGCCGCACTGACATCGCCAGCCGGGACTGGCCAGGTCCCAGCCCCGGCCGCAGCGCCGGCAGGTCTGGATCCAATCCGCCGGCGCCGGGCCGATGGCGACGGGTGGTGCGGACATTGGTGTCGATCCTAGGTATCGCTCCCCGGTCGGGGAGCCGCCTGCCCGAAGCCTCCGTGGCGGCCGGCGCCGGACTGGAATCGGCCCACGCCCTCGGCTATTTCGGGGCTGGCCAGGGAGATACGACCGTGAGCCAGCTCCGACCGGATGGCGTCGCGCTCCCCCAGCCCGTCCTGCTCGAGTGCCGACAATCGGTCCTGCCGCATGCAGGTCTGCGGGAAGCTGGCGATCTCCGCGGCGAGTTCTTCAGCCGCGGCACGGGACGTTCCTGTCGGCACGACCCGGTTCGCCAGTCCTAGCCGCGCTGCCTCTTCGGCGGGCACGGGTCGCCCCGTCAGGATCAGGTCCATGGCCCGGCTGGTCCCGATCAGCCTCGGTAGGCGGACGGTCCCGCCATCAATCAGCGGGACGCCCCAACGCCGGCAGAACACCCCGAGGGTGGCGTCCTCCTCGACCACCCGCAGATCGCACCACAGGGCCAGCTCGAATCCGCCGGCGACCGCATAGCCCGCCACGGCGGCGATGACCGGCTTCGACAGCTGCATTCGGGTCGGGCCCATTGGACCATCGCCGTCGTCGCCTACTCGGTTGGCGGTCCCGGTTCCTATGGCTTTGAGGTCCGCGCCGGCGCAGAAGGTGCCGCCTTCACCCCACAAGACCGCCACCGCCGCTTCGGAGTCATCCTCGAACGCCCGAAAGGCGTCGGCGAGCGCCAGGGCCGTCGGCCGGTCGACGGCGTTGCGGGCGTGGGGACGCGACAGGATCACCGTCGTGACTGGTCCGTCGCGCTCGACGCGTACTGGTAGGGGCGTGCTCGCCACCGGACCGGCATTCTGGCTCTGGCTCATCTTCGGGAGGCTAACGGCGACGTTGCCGGCGGGCCGAGACGAGTCGACGTGGTCCGGGGAGTTGGCCCCAACCGGGCGGCCGCCGGCCGGCCAGTGGGCCCGTCCCTCTGGGCTGCCACTACCCTGCCGATAGTCATGAGCGATGCGTCGATCGCACTCCGCTTCGACGCGGTGGATCTCGACCGCCTGACCACCTCAGTGCTGCACCACGTCGACTGGCGGGTCGGTCCGAGCGAACGGTGGGTGGTGCTGGGTCCAAATGGGTCGGGCAAGACCACCATGTTCGAGTTGGCGTCTGGTTACCTGCACCCGACCCGGGGGACCGTTGAGATTCTCGGGCACCGGTTGGGTCGGGTCGACGTGCGTCGATTGCGCGAGCACATCGGGTTGGTCTCGACCGCCATCGCCAAGAAGCTGGTCCCCGACATCACCGCCACCGACGTGGTGGTCTCGGCCCGCCATGGGGCGCTGGAGCCGTGGTGGCACGACTACGACCCGGCGGAGCGCGCCCGGGCGCGCGGTCTACTCGCCGACGCGGGGTTCGCATCCATCGCGGACCGCCGCTTCGGCGTGCTGTCCGACGGCGAACGACAGCACGTCCTCCTCGCCCGTGCCCTCATGAGCGACCCCGCCCTCCTGCTCCTCGACGAACCAGCCGCCGGGCTCGACGTCGGAGGACGGGAGCGCCTGGTGGCCACCCTCAGCCGCCTGGCCGCCAGCGGCGCCGCCCCTCCGATCGTCATGATCACCCATCACGTCGAAGAGATCCCGGTCGGGTTCACCCACGTCTTGCTGCTACGGCAAGGGCGCGTCGTCGCGGCCGGCCCGATACCCGACGCCTTGAGCGGCGAGGCATTGTCCGAAACCTTCGGAATGGCTCTGGTGCTCGAGGGCACCGAGGGGCGTTGGACCTGCCGGGCCCAGTGAGGCTGGGCCGGATTTTGGACAGTAGTACTGGGCTATTTGACGCACTACTGACCACCATCTGTCGGTAGCGGGGGCGCCAGCGCCGGCGTCTAGCCGAGGTGCTCGTGCAGGAAGGCGACGGTGCGGTCCCACGCCCGGGCCGCTTGCTCGGGGTCGTAGGTGCCGAGCAGGTTCTGGTCGTTGAGGAAGGCGTGGCCGGCGGGGTACCGCTCGATCTCGGGGGTACGCCCGTTGCCGGCGAGGATCTTGGCGGCGAGCTCATCGGCGGACGCGATCGGGACGAACGCGTCCGTCTCTGCGTAGTGACCGAGCACGGCGGCCTGTAGTCCGGAGTAGTCGTCGGGCATCTGTCCCGCCGGGTAGAACGCCACGGCCGCGGCTACCTTGCCACCCTCCTGTACCGCCAGGGTGAGCACGAACGCCCCACCCATGCAGAACCCGACCGCCCCGACCTGGTCGCCGCTCACGTCATCGCGTGCCAGCAGATAATCGACCGCGCCGGCCAAGTCCCGGCAGGCCCGGTCAACTGGCAGCTCCGACATGAGCTGGCCGGCCTCGCCGGCGTCGTGGGTAGTGCTGCCGCCGTAGAGATCGGGTGCCAGCGCCACAAACCCTTCCGCGGCGAAGCGATCGGTGAGCTCCGCGATGTGGGAGGTCAGGCCCCACCACTCTTGGATGACCACCAGACCCGGTCCCCTACCCGAGGGTGGTAGAGCCAGATACCCGTGGGCCTGAGCGCCGTTGCTGGCGAAAGCGACGTTTTGACGGGGGTTCGCGGTCTCGGCCATGGTGCGTTCCTTCCCTTACGAGGTCCACTCAAACGCGCAACGTCGGGCAAAGTAGCCCGTCGACGGCCGCAGTGGAAGGAAGGCGCGCTATCAGTTAGCTGGCAGGACGCTGGCGAGGCGGGCATCGACGTCGGCGACGACGTACAGCTGGCGCTCGAGCGTCTCGGTCAGCCAGCGCTCGACCTCGGTGCGGGTTTCGCCCTCGGGCAGGAAACCCCAAAGATCGAGCAGACAATCCTGCACCAACGACGCCGGGACTGACACCTGCCCTTCGAGCTGTCGCCTAAAAGCGGCCACGGCAGACTCGGTCCTATCCATCTGAGCGGGGGCGGCGGGTGCGTCGGTCACGACCACCAGCCTACGGCCCCCGGACCCGTTGTTCGGTTCAGATGTACAAATCAGGTCGGATCGGCGAAAACCGGGGATCTTTTTTCGAAATACGACGCCACCGCCTCAACCTGGTTGGGGCTGCCGATGAGCGATCCCATCACTCGGGACTCATCTTTGAACTGTTGTTCCTGGCTGACCAGCCCCGACTGGTTGAGCAGCTGCTTGGCGCCGCGGATGGCGTACGGATTGCTGGCGGCCAGCTGAGCGGCCAAGGCGAGGGCGTCGCCGCGGGGGTCGTCGCTGAGCTGGGTCGCCAACCCCAGGCGCACGGCGTCCGTGCCCGACACCATCCGGCCCGTCCAGGTGAGCTCCTTGGCCACGTCCAAGGGGACCAGGCGTCGCAGCATGTGGGTGCCGGTCATGTCGGGGATCAGGCCCCACCGGACCTCCAGTACCGAAAGCCGGGCGTCAGGCGCCACCAGTCGCAGATCGGCTGCCAGAGCGATCTGCAGGCCGCCACCGAGGGCCACTCCGTGCACGGCGGCGATGACCGGTACGGGCAGCTCGGTCCATACGAATGCGGCCTGTTGGCCGTGGTTGGTGATGCGCGTCTCGGTCCGTTCTCCGAGGCGGTTCGTGACCCGTGAATCCCGCTCGGCGCCGGCCATCGCCTGGAAAGAGGCGAAGTCCAGGCCGGAGCAGAACCCTCGTCCCTCCCCGGAGAGCACCACCGCTCGCACGGTCGGGTCAGCACCCAGCCGCTCGCCGACATCGACGAGGGCGTCGAACATGGCCGCGTCGAGGGCATTCAGCTTGTCCGGCCGGTTGAGGCGCACGTCGGCGACGCCGGCGTCGATGGTCACCGTGACGCGCTCGGATGTGGGTTCTGCCGGCATGTGGGACCTCCGGGGCCTTGATGGGGCAACATGCTAAGTCTCCGGGCCGGCGCAGGCTCCAGGCCGGCGCAGTCTCCAGGCCGGCGCAGTCTCCAGGCCGGCGCAGTCTCCAGGCCGGC
>Ga0302325_10004142_pt1 | contig 33638 bp, 36 predicted proteins | sample Palsa_T0_2_FD_201948 | JGI IMG/M metagenome (GOLD analysis project Ga0302325, IMG submission 201948) | Peat permafrost microbial communities from Stordalen Mire near Abisko, Sweden - Palsa_T0_2 | ecosystem: Environmental > Terrestrial > Soil > Palsa > Peat permafrost | place: Sweden: Abisko... | reverse complement strand
CATGTTCACGCGTGTCGCCAACGTGTGCGCGCTCCGGTCAAGGATCCCGTGGCGCGATCAGCTTGCGGGCATCCGGCGGTCGCGGGCACAGGACCGCGCGCAGGTCGACGCACCGGAATCCTCGTCCGCGGCCCCACCGGATATCCGAGTTGAACTCAGACAGCGTGCGTCCGGACCTATGGTCGCCGGTGTGCGTCCGCCTTGCCCGTTGACGTGTCCCCTTCGGTTGATTTCACGCGCCCGGCGGCCTCGCGGCTGCCGATCTTCCGGCGGTTGTTCACCGGTTAGCTACGAGTCGTTGACCAAAGGTTGACGATTCCGGCTGGTGATCCGTCAGGGTGTGATGAGTGAGATTGCCACCGCTTTACGCTCATCGACTTGGCCGGGACCCGGGGCCGGACTCATCTCGGGCCGCGTTGTCTGCGACTCTCGCAGGCGCGGTGGACGGCTTGGAAACTGACGTCTGCCTGACCGCGGATGGAGAGTTGGTTCTACTACATGACCCGTGGCTCAGCGGCGGCACTTCATCGAACGGGTGGGCGCACCGCGCGAGGTGGAGCGAGCTTCGTCACGTCCGTCTCCGCGATCGGAACGGCGCGGTCACGGACGAGACGCCGATGCGCTTGGAGGAGTTGCTCGACGGCGCGCCGCTCGAGCTTCCGCTGCAGGTCGAGGTCAAGGCACACGGCAATCCGGAGTTGGCTCGGGCGACCGCCGCTGAGGTATGCCGGATGGTGAGAGCGACGGCGACTCGCAGGCGCGTGGAGGTGCTCTCGTTTCACACCTGTGCGTGCGAGGAAGCAGCTGCCGATGGGCTGCCCGCGCGGCTGATCATCTGGGCTGACTATGCAATCGGAGCGCTGATTGATTGGGCTGCCGATGCAGGGGTCGGCGGTGTCTGCGTCGAGCACTTCCTGCTCCATGCGGAACTGGTCCAAAGGCTTCGCGCGTCGGGCCTGAGCGTGAGCACCGGAACGATCAATGACCCGACGCTCGCGCTGCAGGCGGCGTTGCTCGAGGTCGACGCGATCACGACAGATCGGCCGGCCGCGCTTCGACGGGAGCTCAGCTGCCCTGCCGGCCTGATCGGGGCTGAGCAGCGCCTCGGTCAGCCAGCTGCGCTGAGCACCGCAAGGATTCGGGGATGGCCGTCGATTTCGACCTCATCAATGACCTCCACGTCGTCCAAGCCGACGATGCGTCCGAGTCGGCGCACGCTCTCCTCGGTGAAGCCCCAGTAGACGAAGTCGTCACGCGCGTATACATCGCCCGGCTCGTGCACCTCGAGCGCCGATAGATGACCCGGCAGCCGTGATCCGTAAGTCTCGAGCACAATCTCGCCGGTCGGGGTCAGACGATCGGCGAGCGCCCGCAACAACGAGACCGGATCCGTGACGCGATGCAGAAGCCCGAAGCAGAGCGCGACGTCGAACTGCTCGTCAAGCTCGTGCACGTCCAACGCGTCCATGCAGCGGTACTCAACCTTCGAGTCCGCCAGTTCGGCGATCGCACGGAACCCGGCACCCGCCACGAGCTCAACGCCAAACCGAGCGTTTACCCAATCGATGTACTGCTCGTTGTCGACCGCGACCACGCGCCGGGCGCCGCGCTCCTCCGCCAGAAAGCTATAAAAGCCGTCGAACGCACCGACATCGAGGACGCTGCGACCGGCGAACCGATCGGCCCCCAGCACCGGGAGGCGGTAACCGTGATCACGGGCGATCCCTGGGGTGTAGATGCCTGGCGAAAGCGCAAATGTGTGAAACCAGAGCGGAACGGAATCCCGCACGCGCAATGCATCGCCGGACGGCGCGCCGATCGCCCATACGTCGGCCACGAGCCGTTCGTCGGCTGAAGTTTCAGGGATCGGCTCGACGACAACAGCCGCGACCGGGGCTTGAGGGACTTCGAGCATGGGGGTCTCCATCTGTCGTTGCCGGGAGCGCCAGTCGCCGCGTGACCTGAATTTGGGGTACAGCGCTACGTGGCATCTGCAAGACCCCGGGCCGCAAGCGCGCTCGACCCACCGATGACTATAACCTCGCCGCGCGGGGTTGCTCAACTCTCGGGCGGGTCAGGCCGTGCGGTGGCGCAGGGCTTCATAGCGGCGGCGCAAGAAATGCATGTCCCGCTCGAACTGCACCCGCCACGCGTCGGACGCGGTCGCCTGGCTGGCGTGATGGTGGTAGATGAACGCGGCACCGGGGACGTACGCGCCGGCCCACACGGAGTCGACCCCCAGCAGCAACCCGATATCGGACCCTCCGAGCACGGCGCTCCAGCCGCCCGCCACCAATACGGCGTCGGTGCGCCACATGGCGCCCGCCAGATGAAACGGCACCCAGCGCTCCTCATACCAGATTCGACCAAGCGTCCCGGGGGCTAACCTCCCGGGCGCGAAGCGGGGTTTCGGGATCCACGGGCCGCGGTCGGGCCAATGCTCGATCCAGTCTCCGAACGCGAGCCCGACCGACGGATCCTCAAACGCGATCGCCAAGCGATCGATCGCGCCCGGAACGGGCACGTCATCACTATCCGCGTTGAGCACGAGCGGCGCTTCTGCGCGCGCGAGTGCCCGATTGCGCGTGGCGGCGATCCCGGCGCGCTGACCGTTGGCTTCGATCCGCACCCGCGGGTCTGTGGCGAGCACGACCGGGAGCTCACCGGCCGCGTCGTCATCAACCTGTATCAGCCACTCGTAGTCGATCCGCGACGCGTCAAGCGCCGAGTGGGTCTCGACCAGCCGATGCCCGGGACGCGGGGCGAGCGCGGTGATGATCGCCACCGCGGGTCTCACGACCGTTCCCTCCGGACCGCATCGCCCCCAGGTCCCCGGCGGTACGGGTCACGCAACTGCAGAGCTGGGCTGCGTGGTGGCATCGAGGACGTGGGAGCGGCCCTCGCGGAGGACGCATGAGACCTGGATTCGAGCGATGCCACGTTGGCCACCGATCAGCGGTCACATGCGCTGAAGGCGGCGCGCTGTTACCAGGCAGGCGAGGGTGCTGGAACGGATCGGCCGGCCGAGCCTCTGGTGGAGGGCGTGGTTCTCGGCGCACAGAGCGTCGCGCTGCCGGGGTGAGAGCCGCGCCCAGAACGACATCGTGCCGAGCAGCGCGTTGAGCGCGTCGGCCGTGTGCTCGAGGAGCGCCGGCACCGCGGCGACCTGCGTGTCGTCAAACAGGCCTGAGGCACACCCCCGCGCGAGCTCGTAGCCTCCCAGCCACGCCCATACCTCCGACACGTTGCCGCGCCGCTCATCGACGCCCTCGAGCGTCCCGTCCAGGTCGCGGTAGGTCGGCCAGTCGGCGGCAAGCCCCGGCGCCACCCTCGCCATCGCGGCCCGGAGGGCCTGCTGATCGCCGGCGCTCCGCGGCTCGTCCAATCCGAAGTAGGAGACCAGCGCGAGGGTTCCGCCATCAACCAGCGCATCGGCGGCCTTGCGCCAGCTGACATCCGGGTCAACCCAGTGCATCGCCGATCCCGAAAACGCGGCCGAGTAATGCGCGTGCGGCAGCGCCGCCTCCTCAAGACGCCGATTGACGAACTCCACCTCCCCGGCGGTGCCGAGCCGATCCCGCGCCCGCGCGATCAGCCGTTCGCCGGGCTCGATCGCCGTCACCCGCAGGCCACGGGCGAGGAGGCTGCGTGTCAGCTGACCGGTCCCAGATCCGATCTCGAGCACCATTGCGCCGGGACGCAGACCCCCCACCTCGGACGCCCGGTCGATCAGCGCGTCCGGGTAAGCCGGCCGGTGACGGTCATACTCCTCGGCGACCTCGTTGAAAACCTCGCCGTCGCGACTGGCCTCAGCGCCACATGACATGCCCGGAAGGTAGATGACGACCAGGACGAGCCGGTCGCCCACGGGACCCCCACCCGTCGCAGGCCGCGGGCCGGTCGCCGAAAGGCCCCCGAGATTGAGCAGGATCGAAGAAGCACGGATGAGCCGGCGCTCCTAGGCTTGCGGCATACCGGCACCGAGATCTCGAGGAAAGGGACGCGCATGAAGGTGATGACATGTCAACAACTAGGTGGGCCGTGTGACTTCGAACTCCGGGGGGCGACGGCTGATGAGGTGATCAAGGCGCAAGATCAGCATCTGAAGGAGATGGTCACCGGAGGTGACGCCGCCCATGAGAGTGCGTTGAAGGACATGAAAGGTAGGTGGAAGAGACCGATCTCAGGCATGGGGTGGTACCGTCAGGTCAAGCGCGACTTTGGTGCTCTTCCGGAAGAGTGACTGAGCGTCCAGCGCGAGCCTGGTGGTGGCGGTCACAGGATCATCAGACTTCTTGTCGGCGCGACCTCGAAGGCGCAAGCTGTGCGTCATGAATAAGACATCGTTTCTGGGCGACAAGCCCATCAACCGCATCGGCTTCGGCGCGATGCAGCTTGCAGGACCCGGCGTTTTCGGAGCGCCAAGCGACCCCGAGGGTGCCCGCGCCGTGCTCCGCCGCGCGCTCGAGCTGGGCGTCGATCACATCGACACCTCGCAGTTCTACGGTCCGAACGTGGTGAATGAGCTGATCCGAGAGGCGCTGTATCCGTATCCGGAGGACCTGAAGCTCGTCACCAAGGTCGGCGCGCGCCGTGACGATACCGGCGGCTGGCTGGCGGCGCAGTCGCCAGCCGAGCTGCGCGCCGGCGTCGAGGAAAACCTGCGCACGCTGCAGCTCGAGCGGATCGATCTCGTCAACCTGCGCCTGTTCGACGAGCACGACCCCGAGGGTCGGCTGGCCGAGCAGCTAGGCGCGCTGGAGGATCTGCGCCAGGAGGGCAAGCTGGACCTGATCGGGATCTCCAACGCCTCCGCCGACACAGCCCGCCGGGCGCTAGACCTCGTCGATATCGCGTGCGTGCAGAATGCCTACAGCGTCGTCAACCGCGCCCAGGAAGACGAGCTCGAGCTGTGCGAGGAGCGCGAGCTCGCTTTCGTGCCCTTCTTTCCGCTGGGCTCGGCCTTCACAGGCGGTCCGAAGCAGCTGGCGGCCGACCCGGTAATCGCGGAGGTCGCCGCCCGGCGGCGGGCCACCCCCTCGCAGATCGCACTGGCGTGGCTGCTTCACCGGTCCGAGCGGATCCTGCTGATCCCTGGGACCAGCTCGATCCAACACCTCGAGGAGAACATCGCCGCCGGCGACATCGAGCTCGACGAGCAGGACATGCAGAGGCTCGAGGCCGTCACCCCGCTCGGCGACCCGATGGCCGCCGTCGAACACTAAGTGGTCATCGTCGTAAATAAGGCGATGTATTAGCGTCCGACTCGGGTCGTAGCGTGCGTGGCATCCTGTCGTCTCGTGAAGGGACGTTGACGCCGCGGCATAGCCCGTATCGGATCGTGTTGAGCGACGAGGAGCGTGCGGTGCTGGTCTCGCTCGCGCGTTCGTATACGTTGCCGTATTGGCAGGTGATGAGGGCTCAGATGGTGTTGCTGGCCGCCGGTGCGGGCGTGATGTCGTCTCGCAATGGCGTAAGCGGTTCTACGAGCAGCGCCTCGCCGGGCTGGAGGACCGACCTCGCCGCGGTCGACCGCCGGCTTTTCCCCCCTCAGGTCCGGGCTGAGGTAATCCGCCTGGCGTGCGAGCGACCCGTCGATAGCGAGGTGCCGCTCGCGCGCTGGTCCGCCAACGAGCTGGCCGCTGAGGCGATGACGCGCGGGATCTGCGAGCGGATCTCCGGGATCATGGTCTGGCGCTGGCTCTCCCAGGACGCGATCAAGCCGTGGCAGTACCGCTCATGGATCTTCCCGCGCGACCCCAACTTCACCGCCAAAGCCGCCAGGATCCTCGATCTCTACGCCGGCCGCTGGGAAGGCGAGCTGTTGCATCCCGGTGACTACGTCGTCTGCTGCGACGAGAAACCCTCGATCCAAGCCCGGAACCGCAGGCACACAACGCTGCCGGCCCAGCCCGGCGTCCCACGTGGCCAGCGCGTCGAGCACGAGTACAAGCGAGGCGGTTCGCTGTGTTACTTCGCGGCATGGGACGTACGCCGCGCGAAACTGTTCGACCGCTGCGATCAGAAGGACGGGATCGTCCCGTTCGACAAGCTCGTGGACCAATTCATGACCGTCGAGCCGTACAGCAAGGCCAGGCGCGTGTTCGTGATCGTCGACAACGGCACCGCGCACCGCGGCAAGAAATCGATCAAGCGGCTCGAAGGCCGCTACAAGAACCTGATCCTCCTCCACACCCCGATCCACGCCAGCTGGCTCAACCAGGCCGAGATCTACTTCTCGATCATCCAGCGCAAGGTGCTCTCGCCCAACGACTTCCCGGACCTCAAAACGCTGGAGTGGCAACTCCTCGCGCTCGGCCGCCGCTACGAGCAGATCGCCGCCCCGTTCGAGTGGAAGTTCACCCGCGCCGACCTCGATCGCCTCGCCCACAAGCTCAACCCGCCCACCGCGCAAGCCGCCTAACCGAATACGTCGGCGAACTTCCGAGCCACAGCACTAAGTCAGGGCGTCGCGAGCGTCGCGAGCGCGGCGCGGGTAGCTGCGTCGGCGGGCGCGTAGATGGTAAGCCGGAGGTCAGGGGCCCCGGTCGGCACGGTCTGCGCGTGGTGCAGACGCAGCGTCCCCAGCGTCGGGTGCTCGACCGTCTTGGTGCCGCGCTGCGTGTCGTTGACCTCGTGCTCACCCCACCACTCGACAAACCACGGGCTGCGCTCGTGCAGCTCAGCGATGAACTGCTCGTAGGCGGGCTCGCCGGCGTGTTGCGCGTACTCGCTGCGGAAGCGGGCCACCATGTTGCGAGCGGTGCCCTTCCGGCCCGGGTTGTACCGCGCGTCGCCGGGGTCGACCAGGAGCATCCACAACAGTGAGCGGTGCTCGGGCGACAGATGATCCGGCGAGCCGAACAACGCCGACGCCGCCGGATTCCAAGCCAGGAGCCGAGTCATCGGCCCAAGCAGGTACGCCGGCGTCGGATGCAGCGCCTCGACCAGGGACACGAGTAACGCGCGGCCGCCGTCTGGATCGTCACCCGGCGCAGCATCGGAGCTCTCGGGCAGCGGCAGCTCTGTCCGTGCCAAGGCGAACAGCGTCGCCCGTTCGGCGGCGTCCAGGCGCAGCGCCCGCGCCAGGGCGTCCAGCACCTCCGGCGAGGGGTGGATGTCGCGCCCCTGCTCAAGCCACGTGTACCAGGACACCCCAACGCCGGCCAGCGCGGCCAGTTCCTCGCGCCGCAGGCCCGGCGTACGGCGGCGGGCAGCATCATCCGGCAGGCCCACATCCGCCGGCGACACCCGCGCGCGGCGCGAGCGCAGGAAAGCGCGGAGCTCGTCACGCCGCAGGGGAGAAGACGCAATAGCCATGGCGTAGACCAGCGACGGTAGCACCCACCCCCACCCGCACCGCGGACCGCTCCGGCCGGGCTCGCCGAGATTCGTGAGGCGGCAAGCGGCTCATCTGGGCCGCCCACTGGGTTGCCGGTTGTCCCCAAATGCCCAGGGCGGGCGTCAGCGGTCTGGCCCTCGGCCTGGTGAGCGCGTAGAGTGGCCGGCGTCGCGGGGGACGGACACAACGACACCGGGAGGCTCCTATGGGTAAGGCAGGAATCGCGTTGCTCCTCGCTGTGGCGATCCTCGAGGGGTGTGGTAGCAGCACGAAGAGCAGCGGGTCAAGCTTGCTCTCGGGCACCGTTCCGACGAGCGGAGCCCTCGCCACGATCCCGGGGAGCGTCCCGGGGACGTCAACCGCTCCCGCCCCGGCGAGCACCGGAAGCGTCGCGACCCCCACCGGCGGCGCGACCACGACCACGACCGCGCCCACGGTCTTGGTTCCGAAAACGGGAGCGCTCACCTCCACTGAGTTCAAGGCGGCGGCGAACCAGATCTGTGAGCGCGTCGACGGAGAGGCCCAGTCCGTGGGAATCGCCGGAGAGACAGCCGACCCGAGCGCCGCGAGCAAGCTCAGGAGACTGGAGAAATACAGCGAGCAGGCGGTCGCGCAGCTCAGTGCTCTCGAGAGCCGGGGACCGGCGGCCGCTCAGAAGACGGACCGCGAGTTCCTCGGGTTCGTCAAGGACGGGGACGCCATCGGCGCCCGTGCGGCCAAGGACGCTGACAGCCGCAATCAGGCCGACTACACGAACCAGCTCGTGAAGCTCTCGGCGATCGCCGGGGACGAGACGGCGGCCGGGAACGCGCTCGCGCCCGCCTGCGCGCAGGGCTGAGCCCTCAGCTGCAGCGGGGTCACGTGCGGTCACCGCCGGCCGCTCCCGCGCGTCCTTCAGCTGATGCCGAGGCGGTCTCGTGACTGGCGTCGGGCGTCAGGACTCGGCATGGTGCGTGATCGTGGATCCAGCGACCGATCGGGGCTGTGCGCCAGAGCGGGTGCCGCGGGGGCGCGGTGCCGATCACGACGATGTCGGTGTCGGTTTCGGCGGCGGCGTTGACGATTGCGTGGGCTGGGTCTCCTGCGAGGAGCGCGAGCGTCGAAGCCGCGCCGTTGCGCCACGCGACCTCGCGCGCCTGCCGAAGCACCGGGCTCTCAAACGGGTTAGCAAGCCTCCGTGGCACGGCGCGCATCGGAGCGAGCCGCCCCACCCGGTACTCGATCGGCGCGAGCACGTGGACGATCCGTAGCGTGGCATCGAGCGCTGCGGTGAGCTGCGCCGCGAACACCGTCGCACGAAGCGATGCCGCCGAGCCGCTCGTTGCCAGCATGATCAGCTGCCGGTGAGCAAGAGGCGGGTTCCCGCTTGGGGCACCCGGTTCCAGGCGCGGGAGCAGCAGCCCGGGTCCTGGGGGTAGGTCAGCTGCTGGCTTGAACACGATGCTAGCTTCTCACTTCAAGTCAGCTTTAAGTCAAGGCCACCCGTGAAAGAACCCATCTCGCTGCTCAGCATCGGTGACGTCGCTCGCAAGGCCGGCGTGCGAGCGTCCCGGATCCGGTACTACGAATCGATCGGCCTGCTCCCACGGCCAGAGCGGATCTCGGGCCGACGGCGGTATGACGACGACGTGCTGCGCCGGCTCACGATCATCACCGCGGCGCAGCGCATCGGGTTCACCCTCGATGAGATCGGCCAGCTTCTCGGGCCGGGCAAACGCCCGCCGCACGAGCGACTGCGGGTGCTGGCGATCGACAAGCTCCCGGCGATCGAGGAGCTCATCAGCCGCGCCATGACAATCAGGAAGCTGCTCGTGACCTGCGCGGTGTGCGACTGCGAATCACTCGATCAATGCACGATCCTCGACGAATCGAATCTCGACATCCCGACCCGCGGTCGCTCGGGCGGGCTTGTCGACGTGCTTACGCGCTAAGCGGGTCAGGCGTGATCGCGACGCGCCACACTGTGACCTTGTCTCGATCTCGTAGCGGGTGGTCGCCGCCCAGGACCGCCGTGGTCGGAGCCTGTCTGGTTGTGCTCTCGGTCTCTGCTTGTGGAGGTTCGGGTCACAAGCACGCGCACACGACGGGCGCTAATGCCGCGAGCTCAGCGTCGGCCATCGCCTGCCAGCCGGCAACGCTGGCCGCGATGGCACGGTTCCTCGCGGTGAAACCAGCGAGCATCACAACGTCCGCCTCCACGGGCAACAACGCGATGCCGCAGTGCACCTTCACCGCCCAGCTGGCCCCAGCCAAGCGCGTCGTCGCACTCGCGAACGTCGACAACGGACCGTCGCCCTACTTTCGGCTCGAGCGGACCGAGGTCGAAGCGGCTCAGCCCTTCACCTCGAAGCGCCTGAGCCTGCCACCGCAGGCGGTTACCGGGCTCGGCATCGAAGCCGACTGGTTCCCGCAATATCCGCAGTTGATGGCCACCGACGGGGCGCGGTTGATAACGGTGTCCGTGACCTGGCGCGGCGCCACCCAGAGCCGCGAGCGGGCGCTCGCCAAGGCGCTCGCACGAACCTATCTGAGAAAGCTGTCCAAGGCCGCCGTGGCCAAGGCACTCGGATACCCGTCGGGATGAACGCTACGACAGGCTGAGGCTGAGGTGGAGGCTTGCTCCGAACAGAATCAGGGGCCAAAGGGCCGTCGCCACGACCGCCGAGACCACGCGGGAGACGGTGGCCAGATCCGCGTAGTAGTCGTGCTGGGAGGCGATCATCACGCCGAGCACCACGTAGGCGATCGAAGCCAGCCTGCGCATTCGTCCATATTCGCGGCGCCTCGCGGCGCTCCTGCCAACTACAGGACGTAGGGAATCAGCATCTTAGTCTTGGCTTGGTAGGCCGGATACGCCGCCGGGAACGATGCGGTGAGGTTCTTCTCCTCGACGGATGCCGAGTAGTAGAAGTACCCGGTCAGGACCGCGACGATGATCAGGCCGATCAGGTTGGTGACGAGTGCGGTCCCGAGCAGCGCGGCCAGGAGCCCCGAGTAGATCGGGTGGCGGACGAATCGGTAGGGGCCTGAGGTAACGAGCTCGGGCTCGGCCTTCTGGGTCATCGGCATGCCCCAGTTGCGCCCGAGATGGACGCGAGCCCAGATCGCCACCGCGATCCCGGATGCGAACACGACGGCCCCGATCGCTCCGAGTACCGGGCTGTGGACGGCCAGGCTCCCGCCGCGGAAGACGCGCACGAGGAGGATGACGGACAGGGCGGTCAGGCCATTCAGGGGGATCCGGCGCCTGCTGCCTCTGCCCTCTTTCACGCCTAAGGCGGACGCGAGCCAGTAGACCCAGAACACGACCCAGGCGATATCGATGGCAATCTTGAGCGCGTGCATCTCGTCGGCGAGCGTTGCCCTGGTGGCCGGACGCCCCGCAGCCTACGGCTTCCACGAAACCCTGTCATCGGCCCTGGGATCGATCCGCGCCGTCCACCCCCGGGGGCACTTGTGGTGCTATTCACGTTCACGTCGGCCGGCGACAGGGTGCTCAGAGCGATCCCCGCCAGTACCGCGACGGCTCCCGCGACCTGGCCGACGGCGGCGGTGTTGCCGAAGGCGAGCCAGCCGACCGCCGCGCCGACCACCGGCTCGAGGTTTATATAGGCGCCAGCGAGCTGGGCGGGAACCCGAGCCTGGCCGAACGCGAACAGCCAGAACGGCAGCAGCGTGCCGGCCAACGCGAGCGCGGCGAGCGTCAGGACCGGGATCGTCGTTGCCGGCGCACGCGGCGCGCCCTCGGTGAAGGCTGCGATCGGCAAGGCGACGAGCGCTGCGGCCGCGAATTGAACCGCGGTGACCGCGGCCACATCGCGCCCTGCCAGCAGCCGCGGCTGCACGACGACCATCGCGGCGGAAACGACCGCCGAGGCGAGCACAAGGAGATCCCCGCGCATCGTCGCGCCAGCGCCGCCCGAGCCCGCGACCAGCGCGATGCCGGCGAGGGCCAGCCCATACCCGCCCCACGCCAGCGGGCGTGCCTTGGCCTGGCCGAGACCCGCGGCGATCAGGGCGACGAGCACGGGGACAGCGCCGACCAGGACCGCGGCGTGGCTCACGCTCGTGTGCTCGATACCGGCGTTCTGGAGTAAGACCACCGCGCCGAACCCGATGGCGCCGGCGCCGGCGACGCGCGGCGCGAGGGCCTGGCGCAGCCCGCGCCGGCCGAGGACGGCGAGCAGGGGCGCGCTGAGCGCGAAGCGGGCGACGGTGAGCCAGGCTGGTCCGAGCCACCCGAGCGAAAGCTTGGACAGCGGGACGGTCAGGCCCCACAGCGCGCCGGCTGTGGCGAGGGCAAGGAGGGCGCTTCTGTGCTGCGTCTTCATATAACGATAGTGGCGCGTGCGAGGCCAAACTCGAGTTGGAATTTGACATCTCGACGCTTAGACGATGGAATATTGTGTGAGATGGCTCCTGAACTGGATTTAATTGATATGCGCCTGCTCGAGGAGCTCCAGACAGACGCCGACCGCTCCAATGTCGAGCTCGCCCGCCTCGTCGGCCTCTCGCCGGCGGCGACGCTGCATCGGGTGCGGCGGCTGAAGGAGTCGGGGATCGTGCGCGGGGTGGTGGCCCGGCTCGACCCGACGGCGGCCGGTTTCCCGCTCCAGGTCTATGTCGCGGTGACGCTCCAGCGCCACGACGACGCCACCCACCGGCGCTTCGCCAATGCAGTTCGCGCCATGCCCGAGGTGATCTCGGCCGACTGGGTGACCGGCGAGACCGATGCGATGCTGATCGTCGTGGCGCGGGAAGTGGCCGAGCTGCAGCGCGTGCTGGTACGGCTCTCGACGCGTGGCGGTGCCGCGCGCGTGACGACCCTCCTCCGGCTCGAGGAGCTCAAGCCGCCCTCGCCATTGCCGTTGGAGGCGACGGTCGAGCAGCCCCGCTCAGCCTCGGGTGGGCTCCTCGGCGGATAGCTCAGCGATCAGGCGGTCAAGCTCGGGCACCTCGGCTCGCAGGCTTGGCAGATTCACCACGACGCCCTCCTGGGTGCTGCGCGCGAGCACGACCACGACCGGTTCGTCCACGGACGGGTTCTCCTCGCGATGGGGCACGTACGGCGGCACGTACACGTAGTCACCGGGCCGGGTCTCCACCCGCCGCTCGGCCCCGTCCTCGAGAAACACGAACACCGGATGCCCACTGACCACGTAGATCCCGGTCTCCGCCTCGCCATGGTGGTGATCGCCTGAGACCATGCCTGGCCCGATGTGGCTCTCGCCCATCCAGATCTTGCGCGAGCCACTGCGCGCTCCCGAGATTGCTTCATAGCGACGCATTCCCGGCGTCTGCGCGGTCTCCTCGCTCAGTTGATCGCGGCCGGTGTGGTGCAGTCGGCGATGCCAGGCCGCGGTGCCGTCCTCGCTGCCATGCCCGCGCTCGGTCATCGCCGGCACGATAGCGCCGGGCCTGCACCGCCAACACGGTGGCCAGCCCCACATCAAGCAGTCCGAGCTGGTGGATCTGCTGCGGCAAATGGGCGATCAGGCGGCGCAGGTCGAGCAACGCTGCGAGACCGTATCGAGCACTCGCGACGGCCTGAAGACTGCGATCACCAAGAAGGCCCGCGAGACCAAGGCCGAGGTCAGCGAGTTCATGAAGACCTATCTCGAGGATGCCGAAGCGCTCGACGGCTTGGAGTTCCTGAGCATGGCCGAGGCCGGCGAAATGGCGCATTGGGAAATACTGGCCAAGCTCAACGAGCGAGCTGCAGACAGGGACATAGCCACGCTGGTCAGGTTCGCCGTACCGGTTCAGCAACGGCACGTGAACGCGGTCCGAGAGCAGTCACTGCGCTTGGCCGCCGAGGAGGACCCTTCCGAACCCGCGTGATCGCAGCCGCAGGACGAAAAAAATCACACTTACACGGCCTGAATCTGCGTAGCCTCCGCATAATGACGTCGTCGGACGAGGTCGACCTGGCGACGATGGCAAAGTCGTTTCCAACGGGGTAGTTGCGAGGTAATCGCAGAGGAGGGTTGTGATGACACCTGGAGACCATGCATCCGCTGAGCGGGTGGCGATTCCCGGCAGCGACAGAGCGCCGGAGCCCGAACACCCACGGGTGGGCGACCCCGAGCCCGACAGCGAGGTGGAGGTCACCGTCTACCTGCGTCCCGCGGCTCCGCTCGACTGGGTCGACCAGGAGGCGACGCGGCCCCCGGCACAGCGACGCACGCTCTCGCGGGAGGAGCTTGCCAGCGCGCACGGCGCGCGTGAGGAAGACGTGGACGGCGTGCGTGCGTTCGCGGCCGAGTACGGGCTCGAAGTGGCGGACGTGGATCTCGGCCGGCGCAGCGTCAAGCTGCGCGGGAAGCTGACCGACGTCGCGCGCGCGTTTGAGGCCAAGGGCCTGGGTTCTTATCGGCACCCGACCGCCGGTGTCTATCGCGGACGCCAGGGACCGCTCACCGTTCCCGCCACGCTCACAGGCGTGATCACCGGCGTGTTCGGAATCGACCAGCGGCCGCAGGCGTACCCGCATCTGCGCTTTCACGATCAAGCAGCGCAGGCGACGACCTACACGCCGGTCCAGGTGGCGCAGGCCTATGACTTCCCCACGGGCGTGACCGGCGCCGGGGAGACCGTGGCGATCATCGAGCTCGGGGGAGGCTTCGTCGAGGCCGACCTGAACACCTACTTCACCGGCCTCGGCCTGACCACGCCGACGGTCACCGCCGTCGGCGTCGACGGCGGCAGCAACTCGCCGGGAGGCCAGGCCGATGGCGAGGTCATGCTCGACATCGAGGTGGTCGGGGCCGTGGCGAACGGCGCGGCCATCGTCGTGTACTTCGCCGACCCGTCGGATCAAGGCTTCCTGGACGCCGTCTCCACGGCCGTGCACGACACCACCAACAAGCCTTCCATCGTCTCGATCAGCTGGGGCGGGCCGGAGGATTCCTGGACCGAGCAGGCGCGCACCCAGATGGAGCAGACCTTCACCGAGGCGGCGGCGCTCGGCGTCACGGTGACGGTCGCCTCGGGCGACAGCGGATCGACGGATGGCGCAACCGACGGCAAGCAGCACGTGGACTTCCCCGCCTCGGCCCCGCACGCTCTAGGGTGCGGTGGCACATCACTGCAGATCGTCGACGGCGCGATCTCCAGCGAGTCCGTGTGGAACGACGGCGCGGGCGGCGGCGCCGGTGGTGGCGGGGTGAGCATCGAGTTCCCCGTCCCCAGCTACCAGACCTCGGCCAACGTCCCGAACAACGTCGACACCGGCCAGCCCGGACGCGGAGTGCCCGACGTGTGCGGCGACGCCGACCCTGCAACCGGCTACACCGTACGCGTCGACGGGGCCGACCAGACGGTGGGCGGCACGAGCGCGGTCGCGCCGCTGTGGGCGGGGCTGACCGCCCTGATCAACCAGGCTCTCGGTAAGCCCGCGGGCTTCCTCCAGCCCCAGCTCTACGCGACCGCCACGCAGACCGCGTTCCATGACATCACCGAGGGAAGCAACGGCGCCTACGACGCGGGCCCGGGTTGGGACGCGTGCACGGGGCTCGGCTCACCCAACGGAGCGGCGCTGCTGCAGGCGCTGGGCGGGCCGGCACCGAGCACCGCCGCGCCCGCGCCGGGCGCGCCGGCCACCCCAGCCGCGTCGGCTACCCCGACCGCCGGGGGCAACGGGACGCCCGCTTCGGCCGCGACCGCTGGTTCGTGAGCCGGGCCTATCGCCGCACCACAGGAGATCTGACCATCTGACAGGAGGAGGGGACGCATGGCAGCACGACGTTTCGGTATTCCCCCGAGCACGGCCCGGGAGCAGCTGCAGAAGCACGTGGTCCCGGCGCCGTCCGAGGGCACGGGCAATCCACTCCCGGCTCCCACGGGCGCGTCGCCGTTCCGCGTCACACCGGCGGAGCTCGGCATCACGGACGCAAGCCCGCTCACCTTCTTCGTGCTCGGAGACTCGGGGGGGGTCAAAGACCCGGACCCGCAGAACAACGTCTCGAACGCGATGCAGGCACAGACGGCGCCTGCGTTCGTGTACCACGTCGGCGATCTTGTCTACTTCAACGGCGACGAGGCGGACTACCCGAGCCAGTTCTATGAGCCGTACGCGCATTTGAACGTGCCGATCGTCGGAATTCCCGGCAACCACGACGGAGACAACTCCGACGACACGAGCGTCCCGTCGCTGTCGGCGTTCATGTCGAACCTGTGCGCCACTTCGGCCCAGCTGCCGGCCGGCAGCGAGGAGTACAACCGCGACACCGAGACCCAGCCCAACTGCTACTGGACCCTGCGGGCGGAGGCGGTCACGATCATCGGCTGCTACTCGAACGTCCCCTCAGGCGGCGTGATCATGCCCGACCAGGCGGCCTGGCTCGCCTCGGAGCTCGGAGCGGCGCCCGCGGGCGTGCCGTTGATCGTCGCGCTACACCATCCGCCCTACAGCGCGGATGCGTTCCACGGCGGCTCGGCGAACATGGGAGACGTGCTCGACACCGCGTTCCAGGGCTCGGGCCGCGAGCCGGATCTGGTGCTCTGCGGTCACGTCCACGACTACCAGCGGTTCACGCGCACGATGCCCAGCGGGAAGCAGGTGCCGTACATCGTGATCGGCAACGGCGGCTACCACAACCTGCACAAGCTGGCACCCGGTGCGACGGCCGGCGAGCAGCTCGGCGCGGGCGTGGTCTTCGAGGCCGGCGATGCCAGCAACTGGGGATTCATGACCTTGACCTCGGACGCCACGAAGATCACCGCCGAGTACATCAGCGTCGCCAAGGACGGGACCGTCACCCCCAACGCCGACTCCTTCACCGCGGGCGGGTAAGCGCCCGGGGGTCAGCTTTGCGCTAGCAGAAGCCGGGCGTCCTCGAGCCGGCGGCGGAGCCCGTCGGCCGACTCGAAGCGCAGGGTCTGCATACCCAGGCTGCGGGCCGCCGCCAGGTTGCGGTCGGCGTCGTCGATCATCAGCGTGGTTGCCGCGTCGAGGCCGAAGCGATCGAGCAGGCGCCGGAAGATCTCCGGGTCCGGCTTGGCGATCCCTTCGAACCCCGAGACGACGGTCCCGTCGAACCAACTCAGGAACGGGAACCGCTCGCGACGACGGGGATAGGTCTCGGTTTCCATGTTGGTCAGCGCGTAGCACGGGACTCCCGCTTCCTTGAGCGCGCCCAGGATCTCTACGGTGCCATCGATGGGGCCGGCGATCATCTCCTCACCTCGGTGTGCCCACGCCCAGATCAGCTCGGCGTGGTCCGGATAGGCCGCCGCCAGCTCGGCACATGAGTTCTCGGTGGGCACGCCGCGATCGTGAGCGTCGTGCCAATCCAGCGTGCAGACCTCTGCCAGGAACCGCTCCATCGCCTCCTCGTCGGCGAACAGCTTCCGGTACAGGTGCCTCGGGTTCCAGTCCAAGAGCACGCCACCGAGATCGAATACGACGGCCTCTATCGATCCGGCGGCAGTTCCCACGCGCATCCGCACTAACGCGCCGGCCCGACCCGTTCCTCGGCATACAGCCGATCGGCGAAGACCCCGGCGGGATGGGCGCGGAGGCGCCGCACCTCGCTGGCCATCGCCTCTGGCACCGCCTCCGGCGGGGGCAGCGGCGAGCCGTAGCGGGCGGGCAACAGCATCGGTGCAGCGAGTGCGGCAAAGGCCAGATCGGCGGCGGTGAAACGGTCACCGAGAAGGAAGCGCCGGCCATCGGACAAGCGCCGGGCGATGTCGTCGAACACGATGTCGACCCGGTGCAGCGCCGCGGCTGCGGCGGCCGCATCGACCCCGAGGTAGCGGCGCAGCGACACCTCGACCGCCGGCCCGCCGAGCCGGAACATGCTGCGCTCCCAGCCTGGGATCCCAGCCAGCGCCCACGGCTCCATGTCGTGCACCACGGGCAGCGTCTGGTGGTACATCCAGAGTCGGCCGTCAGGCCCGAAGCCCTGATCCAGCGAGGCCTCGAGCGCCGCCGCCTCTGTGCCCAGCTCACCCTCGGGATAGAGCCGGCGGGCAGCAGCGAGCTGGATGTCGGTCCAGCGCAGGATCGCCGCCGATTCGGGCAGGACCCGGCCCTCGGCGGTGACGAACACGGGCACGGTCGTGCCGCCTCCCGCGAGGCGCGCGGCGGCGATGTGGATGAACTGCAGATGCGGCCGTTCGACGTAGTCGACGCCCGCCCGATCCAGAGCCCAGCGTGCCTTCTCGCAGAAGTGGCTGATCGGAATGGTGATGAGGCGTGCGCCCACGCTGCGAGTCTCGCAGTTTCCCGTCGGCGTAGCTCAGGCGCCGTCCGTCACCTCGTAGACGTCGGCGGCCGTAGCTGACATCACGCGGTCGGCCATCTGCTGCTTGAGCTCGGTGAGATGTGTCTCCTGCTCGGGGGTCCGATCGGGCATACGTGCGAGGTCGATGAATTCGTCGCTCACGTAACCCTCTCTGACGATCAGCGTGACCGTTCGCCCTCGGTAGCCGAGCTGGAATACGAACCGTGCCAGCGCGCGGCCCCGATCGGAGCGCTGAAGTCCAAGGTCGACGTCGTAGCGATCCTCGGTCACCGCGCGCGTCACGAGCTCGAAGGCATCACGAGCTCCCGGGCCTCCGAACGCGGTATGCACGCTGATCTCGCGCCGCTGGGGCGGACCGTCCGGTTCCAGCAGCGGCAGGGCGCGCTCGAGAACCTTGAACGCATGGGCGACCCCGCCCGGTGAGCCCGGCCCGTGGTAGCGCATCATGTCCTCGAACGAGAAGGCGATAGACCGGCCCTGGTCCTCTACCACGATCGAAGTGCTCATCTGGGCCTCCTTCATCTGCCGGCTGGTCGAACGGTCTGCCCCGTCGCCACCCTAGCGCGACACGGCACAGGCGACTCGTGGCGCTCACATCAATCTCTTCGTGAGTCCATAAAGGTCTCTTCGGGAGTCCCGAAGCTTCTCTTACGGGCGCGTTTCACAGTGGTGATCGGCTCCCTTTCAAGAGCCGTGTCACCCCGCCGCCAAGGCATCCATGAACGGATCACGAAGCCATGAAAGCTCTTCGCATACTTCCCCTCCTCGCCCTCGCCGGCGTGCTCGCGATCGTCGTCGCGTGGACCTCATCCGCCTCGGCCGCCGCGCCGGCCTCGACCGATGCGCCGGCCACGAGCGACGCGCCGTCCGCGTCCGGCGCGAGCTCCGCGTCCGGCGCGACCTCCGCTTCCAGCGCGACCTCCGCGTCCAGCGCGAGCTCGCAAGCGGAGGAGGCGACCAGCGCCAACTGGGCCGGCTACGCGGTCGGTGACGCATCCTCGTCGTTCTCGAGCGTGTCCGGAAGCTGGGTCGAACCGACCGACAAGTGCACCAACGGCGACGGCGACGCCGCCTTCTGGGTTGGGCTCGGCGGGACTTCCGAGCAGTCCGGCTCACTCGAGCAGATCGGGACGGAAGCCAACTGCACGAGCTCGGGCAGCGCCAACTACTACGCCTGGTACGAGCTCGTGCCGTCCGCTCCCGTGAGGCTCGACCTCGCGATCCGCCCGGGCGACCACGTATCGGCCAGGGTCTCGGTGAGCGGGACCAGCGTCACCGTCTCGCTGACCGACGAGACGACCGGCGGGTTCGTTACCAAGACGCTGCAGATGAGCGACCCCGACACATCGAGCGCGGAATGGATCGCCGAGGCCCCGTCGACGTGCACCGACGGAACGAGCGAGTGCCAGCCGTTGCCGCTGGCTGACTTCGGCAGCGTCACCTTCACCAATGCCTCGGCCACCGCAGGCGGGCACACGGGCACGATCTCGGACACGAGCTGGACGGCACAGCCCGTCGAGCTGAGCGGTGCCGACGCCGGTGGCGGCTTCGGTTACCCGGGATTCTCGGCCGAGCAATCCTCCTCCTCGGCGGCCGGCGCCTCCCCCTCGGCGCTCGCGAGCGCGGGGGGCTCGTTCTCGGTCACCTGGAGCGCGAACGAGGCGTCGTCCTCGGCCTCCGCGGGTAGCGGGGGCGGCGATTCGGCCGGCGGTGGTGGCGGCTACGGGTACGGTGGTGGCGACGGGTACGGCGGTGGCGCTGGCGGGTACGGTGGTGGCGGCTACGGTGGCGCGGGGTACGGCTACGGCGGTGGTGGCACCGCCGGCTACGGGAGCTACGGCGGCGGATACGGGCTCTGACCGCGCGGATGGACACCGTCGGCTACGGGAGCTACGGCGGCGGATACGGGTTCTGACCGTGGATGGCCGGCGCCGGCTCGCGGGGCGCGGTAGAAAACTGTGTCTGGGAATGAGTTTTATCCCCCGCCGGACGGCGTCTCCCGTCCAGCGCGCGGGCGGCGTTGTCAGCTTGTGAGAACCGGCGGATCGAGGCCGTGTTTCCAACGGCGTGCCCAGGTGATAATTCGGGTCCCGCAGTGCACATGAATGTCCGGCGCACGGCCGCAACTACGTGCCCGCTGACCCTGGAAGGGCTCGAATGGGTAGAGAGCGATGATGTCGTCCTGCAGCACCATCCCGGACCGGCACCCGCGCTCGGAGATTCGACGAACTTGCCAGCGTCCGGCAAGCCGGTGCCCTAGCACTTGCAGCGCGGCTGGCGTCGACGAACGCCGAGGCGACGATCGAGCGTTCGCTGACCGAGCCGGCCACGCGCCGAATCGACATCGACCAGGCGCGCGGGGTGATGGCCGGGCTTCGCCGGCTGATCCAGGCTGTGCACGTGATCAGGCTGGAGCTCGAGTCGCGCACGGAGCAGCGGCCGCAGGTTGAGCTGAGGCCACTCGTGAGCGCGCTCGACCAAACGCTGGCGGCGATCGCCGAGAAGCTGGCCAGCGGCTTCGCGCCGAAGTCCGGCCTGCCGCCGCTGCGGGCGCTCCACCGCGAGCTCGTCGAGGGCACCGCGGGCGCGGTCCCGGACCCGGTGCTGGTGACCGAGCTCGACGAGATCGTCGACGCGGTGAACACGGTCGCGGGCCTGCTGGGAATCGGCCAAGGCGGCGAAACGGGCGAGGGCGGCGAAACGGACACCGCGAACGCCACGGGCCCGGCCCTCGGGCGGCACATGCTTGTGCCCTCGCGGCTCAGTCGCCGGCGCCCGGGATGATCACCGCCGCCCCCGTGAACCGCCCCGCACGGAGGTCGCCGAGGGCGCGGTTGACGTCCTCAAGTGGATATTGCGTGACGCTGGTGCGCACGGGTACGGTCGGGGCGAGCTCGAGAAACTCCCTCCCATCCTTGCGCGTCAGGTTCGCGACCGAGCGAACGATCCGCTCACCCCAGAGGATGTCGTAGGGGAACGTGGGGATGTCGCTCATGTGGATTCCCCCGCACACGACCGAGCCGCCGGGCCGTACCGCTCGCAGCGCCGCAGGCACGAGCGCTCCGTCGGGCGCAAAGATGATCGCCGCGTCGAGCGGCTCTGGCGGGGCTTCGTCCGACGGGCCGGCCCAGACCGCGCCCAGTTCGAGCGCGAACGCCTGGGCCTTCTCATCGCCGGGACGCGTGAACGCGAGCACCTCGCGACCCTGCGATCTCGCGACCTGCACGAGGATATGCGCGGCGGCGCCGAAGCCATAGAAGCCGAGGCGGCGAGCGTCGCCGCACATGCGCAATGACCGGTAGCCGATCAGGCCGGCGCACAGCAGCGGCGCGGCCTGCAGGTCGGGATGGTCGTCAGGGATCTCGAAGCAGAATCGTTCGTCGGCGACCGCGTACTCGGCGAAGCCGCCGTCGATGTCGCAGCCCGTGAAGCGGGCCCGCTCGCACAGGTTCTCCTGCCCGGCTCGGCAGTACCGGCACACGCCGCACGTCCAGCCGAGCCACGGTACCCCGACTCGGCGTCCTCCCGGCTGCACCTCGCCCACGATCTGGTGTCCCAGCACCCGGGGCGGATCGCGCACGATCACCTCCCCGTCGAGCAGGTGCAAGTCGGTGCGACACACTCCGCAGGCGAGGACCCGCAGCAACAGCTGGCCGGGTTCCGGCTCAGGCGCCGGCCGCTCGACCAGGCGTAGCGGCCGGCCAACTTCTTCGAACACCATCGCTCGCATTACCGTATGTGTACATCAGCATGAGCACTCAGTAGTTCATCCTGTAAGTCCGTTGACAGGGCTGGCGAGCGAAAATCGAGCATGGCAAGGACGCAGGACCGAAGGTGTGCCTCTGGCACATCGAGTGTCCGAGGACGCCGCCAGGCGACGATTTGCAGCCGTCAGACCGCAACGGATTTGCAGGATGGGCCACTAGATGGAGATCGAACGCAAGTTTCTGATTCCGGCTCTGCCGCCGGATCTCGAGCAGTTTCCCCACACTCGCATCGAACAGGCGTACATCGCGATTGACGACACCGGCACCGAGGTGAGGATCCGCAGACGAGCCGAGGAGACCAGCCTCACGATCAAAGGCGGACGCGGTCGCTCGCGCGCCGAGGAGGAGCTCGAGATCGACCCAGGGCGCTTCGAGCGGCTATGGCAACTCAGCGGTGGGCGAAGCCTCGAGAAGACGCGGTACGAGATTGCCGGCGAGGGCGGACTGACGATCGAGCTCGACCTCTACGGCGGCGTCCTCGAGGGGCTGGCTACGGCCGAGGTCGAATTTCCCTCCGAGGACGCCGCCGAGCGCTTCGTCGCGCCGTCCTGGTTCGGTCAGGACGTGACCGACGACGACGCGTATAAGAACCGGCGGCTGGCGGTCGACGGTCGCCCGGGGGATGCCTGAGCCGCGCGCGGGAATATCAGCAGCGCGCAGCCGGCATGACTGGCGAGGTAGTTCGAAGTGCTGCCGAAGCTCAGGCTGCGCATCGGTCCGCGTGCCCGCGAGCCCGCGACGAGAAGGTCGACATCATCGCCGAAGGCGGTCAGTCTCCGTCCGGCCTGGCCGTAGGTGACCCTCCCGTCGAGATCCTCGAGTAAGTCTGCACGCGCTTCATTCTCCGCACGCTCGGCCTCGACCAGCTCCTCGAAGTCAGGCGGCGCATCCTCTTCGTCGGCGACCACAGGGAACGGAGCGACGTACAGGGCCGACAGCGTCGCGGCACATTCGGATGCAAGTCTCCGCGCCCCCACCACCACCGCGTCGGCCGCTTCGGAGAAGTCGTAGGCGACGCCGATGCGATCGATCTCGCCGCGATCGTGGGCGTAACCCCGCGGCGCGATCGCCACCGCGCACGGCGCGCCGCCCAGCGCGCCGCGGATGTGGTCGCCGAGCAGCACCCGTCCCGCCGGTCCTTGACCGCTCGAGCCCGAGACGATCAGGTCGGTGGGCCGGCTGAGCGCGAGATGATGCAGTCCGCGCCCTACCGAAGGCGCGCCGATGCTGCGCAACCCGGCATCGATCCCGGCCTCGGAGCGCTCACGCTCGAGCAGCTCCGTGGACTCGGCGTGCCGCACGGCGCTCTCGGTGCGCGAACCGCGAGCCGCACTCTCGGTGCGCGAACCGCGAGCCGGATCGTGCTCGCCGCCGTAGACGTGGGCCAGCGTCAGGTTCGCGTCGGGCTCGGCGAGCTGCCGGGCGAGGGCGATCGCGTCTCGCCCGTTCGGATCGCCATCGACGGCGACCAGGATGTCGTGGTACATGAGATTCCCTCCTCAGGTTCTGCTGGACGAGCTGCGATCCTCCCAGCGCACGGCTAGCTCCGGAGCCGCTTGGAGCGCATAAGTGCGGACTTTCGCCCATTTTCCTGCGCCGAGCGGACGTCACCCGGCGGGCGAGGCTGCGCCGGGCTCAGACCTCGCTCGAGGCGGCCCAGATGTTGATGCCGGCGTCCTGAGCGTAGCGCTCGATCTCCTCGAGCTCATCGGGATCGAACTCGAGTCGCGCCAGGGCGGCGACGTTCTGCTCGAGCTGCGCGACGCTGCTCGCGCCGATCAACGCCGAGGTCACGCGCTGATCCCGGAGCGCCCACGCGAGCGCGAGTTGCGCCAGGGTCTGTCCCCGGCCCTTGGCGATCTCATTCAGGGCACGCACGCGCGCGAGATTCTCGTCGCTGATCATCTCGGCGGAGAGAGAGTTGCCGCGGGTGACGCGGGAGTCCTCGGGGATCCCGTCGAGGTACTTATCGGTGAGCATCCCCTGGGCAAGCGGAGAGAAGACGATCGCGCCGACGCCCTCGCGCTCGAGCACGTCGAGCAACCCCTGCTCGATCCAGCGGTTGAGCATCGAATACGAAGGCTGATGGATCAGCAACGGCGTGCCGAGGTCGCGCAGCAGCCGGGCCGCCTCCTCGGTGTGACGCGGCGAGTAGGAGGAGATCCCCACGTACAGCGCCTTGCCCTGGTGCACGGCGGTGCTGAGGGCGCCCATCGTCTCCTCGAGCGGGGTGTTGGGGTCGAAGCGATGCGAGTAGAAGATGTCGACGTAGTCGAGGCCCATCCGACGCAGGCTCTGATCGAGGCTGGCGAGCAGGTACTTGCGTGACCCCCATTCGCCGTACGGGCCAGGCCACATGTCGTATCCGGCCTTGGTCGAGATCACCAGCTCGTCGCGGTACGGTCGCAGATCCTCGGCGAGAATCCGCCCGAAGTTCGTCTCGGCCGAGCCGTAGGGGGGCCCGTAGTTGTTCGCCAGATCGAAGTGGGTGATGCCGATGTCGAACGCCCGCCGTACGATCGCCCGGCTGGTGGCGAGGGGCCGGTCGTCGCCGAAGTTCTGCCACAGCCCGAGCGAGATCGCGGGAAGCTGGATCCCGCTCCGCGCACAACGGCGGTAGAGCATGTGCTCGTAACGGTCGGGTGCCGCGAGGTAGCGAACAGGAGCGAGGTCGGCGTCGAAGGGCATCGCGCGAGTATCCCAAGCGCCGGACCGGGCGGCACGAGAACGCTAGAGGCGGGCGGGCGGCGCCGGTCCGGGGTGCACGCCAAGCCCCCGCTCCGCCGCGTCGTAGAGCGCCTCGATCGTCCGCGCCTGGCCGAGCGCGTCGGCGCGGCCGAGGAGCAGCGGCGCCTCGCCCCGGATCGCTGCGCTCATGTTCTCGGCCTCGAGCCGGTAGGAGTCGACGGCTGCGATCTCGATCCGCTCGACGCGACCGTCGCGCCGGAGCTCGATCAGCGGATGGCGACAGTGCCAGGGGTCGCCGAGGAACAACGCTCCGTTCTCGCCGACGACCTCGAGCTCGTCTCGCGGGGCGAGCGCGAGGCCCGCGTCGAAGTGGGCGAGCACGTCGTCGGGGAAGCGCATCGTCGCCGCGAAGGCAACGTCGACGCCGTCGCCGCCGACCGCCTGCTCGGCGCTCACTCGCACCGGCTCTCCTCCGATCAGCCGCGCTGCACTGACGCAATAGCAGCCGACGTCCATCAGCGCGCCCCCGTCGAGCCCAGCGCGCAGGCGGATGTTCGCCTCGTCGCGCGCGGCGAAGCTGAACGCGGCCCGGATCATGCGCACGCGACCTACGGCCCCGGCCGCGACCAGCTCGGCGAGCCGCCGAGTCTGCGGATTGTGCCGGTACATGAACGCCTCCATCAGCAGCCGACCCTCGCGCTCGGCGACGTCGAACGCGGCTCCGACCTCCACGGCCCGGCGCCCGAGCGGCTTCTCGCACAGCACGTGCTTCCCAGCCTCGAGCGCGCGCACCGCCCACTCGAGGTGCAAGGAGTTGGGCAGCGAGATGTAGACGACGTCGACCTCGGGATCGGCGAGCAGCGCGTCGTAGCCATCGTGGCCCCGGTCGATTCCGTGCTCGCGCGCATAGCGCCTGGCCGCCTCACCGTCGCGGCTAGCGACCGCGACGACCTCGACCTCGGGCGACTGGCGGGCTCCCGCCAGGAACAGGCGGTTGATGTGCGCCGTCGACATGATCCCCCACTTCACCGCCATTGCTCAGACCGCAACGAGGCCTCCCACCCCGATCACCATCAGCGCGATACCGGCCGCTCCGGCCACAGTCACCAGCGCTAGTTGCCCGGCCTCCCGCAGCCATCTCTCGGCCACCCCGAGCCAGCGGTCCGCGCGCTCTCCGGCGAGAAGGCGGACGGCGAGGATCGCGACGAGCGGCGCGACAAACAACGCGTTGTAGGTGAAGAGCAGCGAGAGTCGGAGGATCGCGACCGCGTGCGCGCTGAGGATCGCCGAGATCGCGCCGAAGTACATGAACGCGGTCGGCAGCTCGACCGCCATGATCCCCGCTCCGAGCATGAACGCCGACCCGCGCGTGCTGCACCGGCGCAACTGCGGCTCGGTTCGCACCCGGCCGCGAGAGCGCCACAGGGTCGCCGCGAAGGCGAGCGCGAGCAAGCCGCCGGCTGCCTCGAGCGCGTGCTCGAGCGTGCCTCCGATCTGGTGCAGCGCGTTGATCAGCGCGGGCCCCGGACCGAATGCGAGCACGATTCCACCAGCCAGGTAGACGACGAACACGCCGAGGGTGAAGGTGGCGACGCCGCGGCCCCGGGGCGCGCCGGCTTGCCACAGCGCCGGCACGACCGTCGATGGATTGACCGAATCGGCGACCGCGATCGACACGACCACAAGCGTCAACGCGAACATACGGAGCAGCCGAGTCTAGGTGACGATGGGCGACGAGGCGAGCTTGGCTCAGGTCGTCGGCAGCCCGCGAAGCGCGGGGTAGAGGGCGCGAAATCGCTCGCGCTGCTCGCGGTAGGGCTCGACCCACGCGGCCACGGGCTCGATCCGCTCGCGCGGCTTCACCGTGGCCGCGACACCGCCGCGAACGTCCGGCCACACCCCGCAGGCGACGCCTCCGAGGATGGCGGCGCCGAACGCCGCGCCCGCGGCGACGGCTACGAGCTCGAGCGGCAGCTCGAGGACGCTGGCGACGATCTCCAGCCACAGGCGGCTGCGGGCGCCGCCGCCCGAGACTCGGCCGAACGTGGGCCGCTCGCCGAGCTCCGAGACCAGATCGAGCAAGTCGCGCAGGCCGTAGGCGACCCCCTCGAGCACCGCCCGGACGAGGGCGCCGCGGTCGTGACGAACGCTGAGTCCGACGAATGCGCCGCGGGCATCAGGGTCGGCGTGGGGCGTGCGCTCGCCGGCGAGGTAGGGGAGGAAGACCAGGCCCTCGGTCCCGGCCGGCCAGGCCCGCGCCGCGGCGGTCAGCTCGTCGTACGAGGCGCCAGGGGCGATGGCGTCCCGGAGCCAGCGCAGCGAGCCGGCCGCCGAGAGCATCACCCCCATCGCGTGCCACCCCTCCGGCACCGCGTGACAGAAGACATGGGCCCGGCCCTGCGGGTCGGGCGCGAATCGCTCGAGCGCCGTGAACACGACGCCCGAGGTTCCGAGCACCACCGACGCAGGGCCCGGGCCGGCGACGCCGACTCCGAGCGCGCCCGCCGCCTGATCGCCGGCACCGGCGGCGACCGGAGTCCCGGCGGCGCCCGGAACCCCAGCAGCGACCGAAGCCCCAGCGGCGCCCGGATCACCCTGGGGCGCGCACCCGCAGGACTCCGGGCTCTCGAGCACGCGCGGCAACCACGCGGGCTCGAGCTCGAGTGCGCCGAGGATTTCATCACTCCAGCGGCGCCCGGAGACGTCGAGGAGCAGCGTTCCCGAAGCGTCCGAGACGTCAGTCGCGTGCTCGCCACACAGGCGCAGGCGGACGTAGTCCTTGGGCAGCGCGATCCGGGCGATCCGCGCGTAGAGGTCAGGCTCGTGCCGGCGCAGCCACAGCAGCTTGGGTGCGGTGAAGCCCGCCAGCGCGCGATTGCCTGTGAGCTCGATCAGTCTTTCGGGGCCGACCGTCTCCTCGATCTGCTTGCACTCCGCGGACGTGCGCTGGTCGTTCCACAGGATCGCCGGCCGGAGTACCCGATCGTGTGTATCGAGGGTCACCAGCCCGTGCATCTGACCGCTGAGCCCGATCCCGGCCGGCGGGCCCGCTGCTGCCTGCAGGTGGGTCAGCACCGCCTCGGCCGCTTGCCACCAGTCTTCGGGATTCTGCTCGGCCCAGCCGACCCGCGGGGTGGACAGCGGATAGCCGGCGTCCGCGGCGGCGAGCACCGTTCCCTCGGCGTCGATCGCGAGGCCCTTGACGCCCGAGGTTCCCACGTCGATGCCAAATAGGGCGCTCATGCGCCCACCGAGGTCACGCCCCCGCCAACGAGGTCACGCCCCCACCGCCGAGGTCAGCTCCCACCGTGGAGGTCACGCCCCCAGCGCCGCGTAGACGATCTCGTATGCGCGCACCGCGTCCTTGTCGTGTTGCGCCTCGCGCAGCGCGGCGTCGTCTATCTTCGCCGCCGTCGCGTCGATGAAACGCCAGTGGGCGAGCGAGCGCTTGACGGCCCCGACCTGATCCTCGGTGTACGGGTAGAGGTCGAAGCCGAGGCGCTCGCCATCGGAGCCATACCCGCAGCGACGCAGCTCGAGCGCAAGCTCCAGCGTCTCCATGAACGCGGTGGTGCCGACCATGTTGTCGTCGTCGAAGCTGCCCCAGCCGGAGTTGGCGTGCTGGTGACCGAGCAGGCCCTCGGCGTGAAGCAACGCGGCGTACTCGGGCAGGTGCTCGCCGTTCATCAGCAGGTGCTGCCAGTCCATGTTGATCTGGACGTTGTCGATCCCCTCGGCGCGCAACCTGTGCACGACATGCAGGCACATCCCGATGTTGCGCATCAGGATCTTCATCGCCGGCTCCGAGTTCTTGTGTTCCAGGAACAGCTTGACGCCGTGGCGGGCGCAGACCTCGGCGGCCTCGCCAACACCCTCGATCAGCCAGCGCCAAGAGTCGGCGTATGGCGTCTGGAAGGGGTAGTTGTAGCCCTCGATCCCGGGCCAGATGATCAGATGGGCGCCCAGCGAGCCGGCGAAGTCCGCCGTCTCGCGGACGATCCGGCGTGCCTCACCGCGAATAGCCTGGTTCGGGTTGACGAGGCCACCGCGGCCGAAGCGAGGATCGAGGTGGAGGCCGCCGGCGATGCAATAGATGTCATGACCGGCGAGCGCCCCCCGGACGTCTTCGAGGTTTTCCGGTGACAGCTCGTCGGGGTAATGGAACTCGTAGCCGTCCATCATCTCGCCGAGGCCCTCGACCGCGCGATGGACCTTCTCGGCGACCGGCTCGGCGCGATAGTCGTGCACCGGCTGATAGCCGCCGGGCACGAAGCGCGTGATCATCGGCCCGAAGGCCCAGATGCCCAGGCTGGTCTTCATCGCTCCTCCTTCGTATGCGGCGGCCCGGATCATAGGGATGCTCGTCGTCGGAGCGGGAGCGAAGATGTGGCTACTGGCCCAGCGCCGCGTGGACGATCTGGTATGCCTGCCCCGCGTCATTGTTCTGCTGGGCAACGCGCAGCGCCGCATCGTCGACCTTCGCGGCGACGGAATCGATGTACCGCCATTGGAGCACCGATCGCCTCACCGCGGCGAGCTGGTTCTCCGCGCCCGCGTAGAGGTCGAAGCCGATCCGCTCGCCGCCGCTGCCGTAGTTCCAGCGCCGGAGCTCGAGTGCGAGCTCGAGCGTCTCCATGAACGCTGCGGTACCGACGATCTCGTTGCCCTCGAAGGTGCCCAAGCCCGGGTTGGCGTGCTGGTGGCCGAGCAGCCCCTCGGACGCAAGTAGAGCCGCGTACTCGGACAGGCGCTCGCCGTTCATCAGCAGGTGCTGCCAGTCCAGGTTGAGCTGGACGTTGTCGATCCCCTCGGCGCGCATCTGCTGGATCACGTGCAGGCACATACCCACGTTGCGCAGCAGGATCCTCATCTCCGGCTCGGAGTTCCTATGGTCGAGGAACAGCTTCACGCCGTGCCGAGCGCAGATCTCGGCCGCCTCGCTGACGCCGGCGATCAGCCGCTGCCAGGAGTCTGCGTAACGAGTCGGGAACGGATAGTCGTAGGCCTCGAGGCCAAGCCAGATGACCAGGTTGGCCCCGAGCGAGCCCGCGAACTCGGCCGCCTCGCTAACCAGTCGGCGAGCCTCGCTGCGGACGCTTGCCCTCGGATGCACGAGACCGCCGCGGCCGAACCGCGGGTCGAGGTGCAGACCGCTGGCGATGCAGTAGATGTCATGGGTACCGAGCGCCGCCCGGACCTCGTCGAGGTTCTCGTCCGAGATCTCGTTCGGGTAGTGGAACTCGTAACCGTCGATCGTCTCCTCGAGACCGGTGACCGCCCGGTGTGCTTTCTCCGCGACGGGCTCATCGTCGTGACGGTGCACTGCCGGATACCCATCGGGGGTGACGCGCGCGACCGCCGGCCCGACGGCCCAGATGCCCAAACTGGTCTTAATTCGGTCCCTCCTTCTATAAACCTACCCAAACCTACCATTCAGCACCTCGTCGTAGGAGTTACTCGCGCGAGGTGCCTCCCGGTTCTCGTTCCGGTCACAATGAGGCCGTGATGGGCAGCGACGGCCTGAAAGCGGCGGAGGCGAAGATGCGCGCGGCGGGTCAGCCCGAAGGGGCGATCCGCTCGTTTCGCAGCGCGTACCAGCGACTAGCGGCCGGCGAGTCAGCCGAGGTCGCAAGCGCCGAGCTCGAGCCCGCGAGCGAGGTCCCAGCGCTGGCGGAGCTGCCGGAGGCCGACGGTGCGGCCGCACTCGAGCATGTGGTGACGATCAAGCTCAACGGCGGTCTCGCGACCACGATGGGGCTGCGCAGCCCGAAATCGCTCGTTGAGGCACGGGACGGGCGGTCCTTTCTCGACATCATCATCGGGCAGACGCTCGCGCTCCGGCACCGCCACGGTGTCCGACTGCCATTGGTGCTGATGGACAGCGAAGCAACGCGCGCCGAGACACTCGCGGCGCTCGAGCAGCACCCGGAGCTGGGCGATGACCTGCCGCCCGACTTTCTTCAGAGCATGGTTCCCAAGCTCGAAGCCGAGTCGCTGAAGCCGGTCAGCTGGCCGCGCGAGCCCACGCTCGAGTGGTGCCCGCCCGGCCACGGCGATGTCTACGGCGCGCTGGCGCGCTCGGGACTGCTCGAGACGCTGCTCGAGCAAGGCTTTCGCCACGCGATGATCTCCAACGCGGACAATCTCGGCGCGACGCTCGATCCCCGGATCGCCGCTCACCTCGCCGCCGACCAGATCCCCTTCCTGATGGAGGTGGTCGAGGGCACCGAGGCCGACCGCAAGGGCGGGCACATCGCCCGCCGCCGCGCGGACGGGCAACTGATCGTGCGCGAGACCGCACAGACACCGGCGGAGGACCTCGATTCGTTCACCGACTTCCGCCGCTGGCGCTACTACAACACCAACAACCTGTGGGTCGACCTGCGCGCGCTGTCCGCGGCGCTGGAGGAACACGACGGTGTACTCGAGCTGCCGCTGATCATCAACCGTAAGACCGTCGATCCCCGCGATCCGGACTCGCCGGCGGTGCTCCAGCTCGAGAGCGCGATGGGGGCGGCGATCGAGCGCTTCTCCGATGCTCGGCTGCTGTGCGTCCCGCGCACCAGGTTCGTGCCCGTGAAGACGACCGACGACCTCCTGGTGCTCCGCTCGGATGTCTATACGGTGTCCGACGATCTGCTGTTGGAGCCCCGGCCCGAGCGCGCCGAGCGACTGCCGTTCGTCGAGCTCGACTCGCGCTTCTACAAGCTGCTGGATGATTTCGAAGCACGGTTTCCCGATGGGCCTCCGTCGCTGCGCGAAGCCGAGCGCCTGGTCGTCCACGGCGACGTGACATTCGGGCCGGGAGTGGTCGTCCGCGGCGCGGTCGAGCTCGAGTCCGAGGAGCGCCGGCGGATCGAACAAACGGTCCTGACCGACGAGCCGCGGCCGACCGCGGTCAGCTGAGGCTCCGTCACCCAGGGAGCGGTGCTTAGTGGAAACGGGCCACTTAGGTTCGCTAACGTAGTGACATGCGACTGATTGCGAGCTTCTGATGCCCCGTCGTGACTTTGGACGCGATACCGGGTTACAGGCCCGGATGGTGCTGACCATGTTCCTCTTGGGACTGGTTTATGTGGTGCTGATCGCGGTCGCCATCGGCAGCGGCGGCGGGATCGGAATCGTGATCTTGATCGCCGCGGCTTTCTTCGGCGTTCAGCTGTTCGCATCGGACAAGATCGCGCTGTCCGCGATGGGCGCCAAGGAGGTTTCGGTCGCCCAGGCGCCGGAGCTGCACTCGATCATCGAGCGGCTCTGCGTACAGGCCGATCTCCCGAAGCCGCGGGTGGCGGTCATCAACGCAAGGATGCCGAACGCCTGCGCGCTCGGCCGCTCGCAGAAGACGGCGACGATCTGCGCGACTACCGGCCTGCTGGAACTGTTGACGCCCGCCGAGCTCGAGGGCGTGCTCGCACACGAGCTCACGCACGTGATCAACCGTGACGTGATGGTGATGACGATCGCCAGCTTCTTCGCCTCGATCGCGGCGATCCTGGTGCGTTTCGGGTTCTTCTTCGGCGGCTTCGGCCGCGGCAACCGCAACGCCCAGGGGGCGTTCGCGGCGGTGCTCGCGGTGTCCGTCGCGGTGTACGCGATCTCGTTCATGCTGCTCCGGGCGCTCTCGCGCTACCGCGAATACGCCGCTGACCGCGGCGCCGCGGTGCTCACGGGCCGGCCAAGCGCATTGTCATCGGCGCTGCTGAAGATCAACGGCACGATGGAGCGCGTCCCCAGCCGGGATCTGCGGAGCGCCGCAGCGATGAACGCCTTCTTCATCGTGCCGGCGCGCCCGAAGGGTTCGCTCAGGAACCTGTTCGCCACCCATCCGCCGATCGAAAAGCGGATCGCGGCCCTGAGCCGGCTCGAGAGCCAGCTGCAGGGCACACGCTAAGCCGCGGTCTCGCCTCCCTGTTCGAGTCGCGCGATCTCGGCTTCGATCGCGCTGCACGTGGCCTGCCAGCACGGGTCGAGAGTCTCCAGCCACGACATATCGATCGGTTCCGCGGCGGGGAAGTGGCCCTTCGCGTGGAGCTCGAGCTCCGTCGCGGCATCGATCAGACCGGTCGCCCCGATCAGCTGAGCGCTCCCGCGAATGCCGTGAGCGGCTGCGCCGACGGCGTCTGCATCATTGGCGGTGAGCGCCTCGATCGCGCGCTCGAGATCGGCCCTGATCGCAGCTACCAGCCCGCGCAGCATCTCACCGCCCTCCTCGCCGGGGAACAATCCGCGCAGCTCGACGAGGCGGTGAGGATCGAGGACCGCGGCGGACGCCGGTAGCCATTGGGAGACCACCCGCTCGAGATCCTCCTCACCGAACGGCTTCGCCACGTAGTCGTCCATCCCCGCCTCCAGGCATTCCTCACGGGCTCCCTCCATGGCGCCGGCCGTCATCGCGACGATCGGGATGTGGGCAGCGCCGGCTTGCTTGGCCTCTCGACGGCGGATTTCGCGGGCCGCGTCGTAGCCGTCGAGCTCCGGCATCTGGCAGTCCATCAGGATCAGGTCGTACGACCCGGCCTCATACATGCGCAGAACCTCGCGGCCGTCGGCGGCGAGCGCTACGGCGTGTCCGCTCCTGGTGAGCAGCCGCTCGACGTACAGGCGGTTTGTGGGGTGGTCCTCGGCAACCAGGACGCGGAACCCCACGGGCGACGACGCGGCAGCGCGGGGTCGCGGCTGATCGCGAGCCGACGCCGCTGTCTGCGGCGGCGTCGTCGGCGGCGTCGCGGCCTGGAGCGCCGTGGTCCTTGGAGATTCGCCGTGGTCGAGGAGCTTGCGCCGCATCGACAGCGTGATCGCCTCGAGCAGGCCCGATTGCCGCACCGGCTTCGTGATGTGCTGGCGGATCCCGTGTGCCGCCAGCGTCCGTTCTGCGGTCTCCGAGGACGCGAGCATGATCAGGCGGGTACTTCGCAGGCGAGGCGAATCGGCGATTCGCTTGGCGAGCTCGAGACCGCTCTCGCCGGACAGATTGAGGTCGAGCAATGCGACGTCGAATGGCTCGCCGGCGTCCGCGGCGCGGGCCAGCTGAGCGAGCGTGCCGGCGGCGTCGCGCGCGGAGCTGGGTCGCATGCCCCACGAAGCCACGTAGGCCTCGATGATCCGGCGATTGGCGGCGTTGTCGTCGGTCACCAGCACCCGCAGCCCGCGCAGCTCCACCGGCAGCGCGAGCGCCGTCAGCTCATCGAGCGCGGGGGAGAGCGAGATCGTGAACCGGAATCTGCTTCCTCCTCCGAGCTCGCTCTCGGCCTCGATCGTGCCACCCATCAGTCTGACGAGGTCTCGGCTGATGGTCAGGCCGAGACCGGTGCCGCCGAACCTGCGAGTGGTGCTGGCGTCAGCTTGGGTGAAGGGATCGAACAGGCGGGCAAGGCGCTCCGGGGAGATGCCGATGCCGGTGTCGCTCACCTCGAAGCGCACGTCCGTGACGCCATCGTGCCGTGACGCCATGCCGACCGCGACGGCGACCTCCCCGGCGGCGGTGAACTTGATCGCGTTGGACAGGAGGTTCGCGAGGATCTGGCCGATCCGTAGGCGGTCACCCCGTACCGCGCGTGGTACGTCCTCGTGGACGGAGACGTGAAGCTCGAT
>Ga0302325_10004141_pt1 | contig 33639 bp, 21 predicted proteins | sample Palsa_T0_2_FD_201948 | JGI IMG/M metagenome (GOLD analysis project Ga0302325, IMG submission 201948) | Peat permafrost microbial communities from Stordalen Mire near Abisko, Sweden - Palsa_T0_2 | ecosystem: Environmental > Terrestrial > Soil > Palsa > Peat permafrost | place: Sweden: Abisko... | reverse complement strand
GCGTCATGAGCGGGCAGAGCGTGTGGCGGAGTTTCAGCGGTTGCGTTTGATGAGGGCGGTGAGGGAGATGGCGTGTGAGCGTGGCTGGGCGGCTGAGCGTGGTGATGAGGGGTTGTCTGTTAAGGCGCTCGTCGCTCGCGCTGGTGTCTCGCGCCGAACCTTCTACGAGTTGTTCGAGAACTGCGACGATTGTCTGCTGGCGGCTCTGGATGCGTTCTTCGCCGAGATCGCTGTTGTCCTCACTGCTCTGTATGAGGGTGACGGCCGCTGGTCGCAGCGGCTGGGGGCGGCGCTCGTCGTGCTGCTTGCACTCGTGGAGCGCGAGTGTGAGATGGCGGCGCTCGCGGTCTCCTACCTCCTTGGATACGGACCTGAGAGCCCGCAGTTGCGGGGGCGTGTGTTGGAGTGTCTGCGGGGCGTGGTCGATGAGGGGCGTTCGCAGGCGGTGTCGGGTCAGGCGCTTTCGCCGTTGACGGCGGAGCTAGTCGTCGGGAGTGCGCTGACGATCCTCCACGCGCGGCTGCGAGCCGGCTCGCAGCAACTTGGCGCGCTGGTGGGTCCGTTGATGTGGACGATCGTGCTCCCTTACCTTGGCCCGGCGGCGGCGGGCAGGGAGCTCGAGCGGACCAGGCGTCCGCCGACGGGTTTCTCGCCGACGGCTGGGGGTGAGCCTGTGCGGTCGCCTGTGATGCGTGTGACCTACCGTACTGCGAGGGTGTTGGAGGCGATCGCGCTCGTGCCGGGTGCCAGCAACGTCGAGGTCGGCGCTCATGCGGAGATCCCGGATCCGGGGCAGACCTCGAAGCTGCTCGCGCGTCTGGCGCGGCTTGGGCTCGTCGAGAACCGGGGGGCGGGGTGGGCTAGGGGTGCTCCGAACGAGTGGCATCTCACCGACGGCGGCAGGGAGATGGAGTCGACGATCACACGGAGGTCCGCTCTGGCTGGGGATCCGCGGAGGGTGCGCGATGCCTGAGTCGCCGCGAAACGGTGCTCGCGCTCGGGGGCGGGTGTTGGTGGAGCTCTCGCAGGCGCAGGTCGAGGGGGTGCTCCGTGACGCTGGGGGCAGCCCCAGCATGTCGGTGGTGTTCTCGGGGCTCGCTGGGGTGCGCGACGTGCTGGAGTCCCGTCGAGCGCTGTTGCAGGATGCGCGTCTGTCGAGCTCGCTGCTGTCCGGTCTGGCGTTGCTCGCCGCGTTCCCCGCGGACGGAAGCTACGTCGGCAACAGTGAGCTGGCCACCAAGCTCGGTATGCCGATGAGCACCGCCCACCGCTACATCTCGACGCTCGTCGCCGTCGGACTCGTCGAACGCGACCCCGCCAGCCGCCGCTACAGACTCGCCGATGCGCGCTAAAGGAGCACCTCGCCTGATGCTCGCCGATCACGCCAAGCACCTGGTGTGATCGGCGAGAAGAACCGCTCGCTGGCCGGGCCATTCGTGCTCTTGAGAGCGCCGGCATTCTCAAGCGCGTCGACGCGAAGAAGTGGGGACGTCTGTGGGAGGCGCAGGACGTCTTCCGCCTTCTCGACGAGTTCGAGCGAGAGCTCGCCATCCCCGAGGGCGGCGAGAAGCCAGCCCAGCCAGCACCACGGATCGCCCGAGCGCTTGGATGTAACACACGGTCTCTACGCCGCTGGCCAAGCGCGACCGTTGGCTAGCCATAGCTGGAGCAGCGGGTCGATGACGCGCCAGCCTGTCTTCGTTGACTGGTCGGCGATGATGTGGCCGTCGCGGTGAAGGCGCTCGATCGTGTCGTTGTTGCTGCCGGTCTTGCTGACTCCGTAGCGCTCGCGCGCTACGCGGCCTTGTAGTGGTGTCGTGCGTTGGGAGACCACTGCCATCAGCCGTCGCTCGCTGTTATTCCATGCATCCCAGGCGGCCTCGACCTCGGGCTTTGCGTCACGCGTAGCGTCGGTGAATGCCGCGACCCAGTCCTCGCTGGTGGCTGTCGCTCGGGGTTTCGTGTGCTCGTAGAGATGGTGTGCGAGCAGCATCGCGCGCTGCGGGTGTCCATCCGCTGTTGCCAGCAGCAGCTCCAACGCCTCGCCGGGGTCACGGCCACCGTTTTCAAATCGAACTCCGATGTACTCCGCCAGATCCTCGGACGCAAGCCGTGGGAGATCCACCGGCTTGGCCTGCGCGAAGAACGCATGGTGGCGGTCTGAGAACAGCTCGCGCATCAAGCCCGGGTGAGACCCGGAGAACACGTAGGCGGCGACGTTGCCGTGCTGCTCGAGCTCAGAGCGGATCGTGCCGGTGAGCGCGTCCCCAGCCCGCACGACGTCTTGAAACTCGTCGAAGGCGATCGCGCACTGGCGACCGTGGCGTTCTTGCAAGCGGCGCGGCAACGCAAGCCGGTCCAGCAGTTCTGGCGTTCGCTGCTCAGGCGCGAGCTCGACGCCAACTCCGCCTGGAGCGGCCTTCACGCGCGGCCTGAGCGTCGAGATTACCCCGGCAAACCAGCGCTTGAGCACCCCGTGGAGCTGCTCACGATAGGCGCGCTCGATGCGCTCGGCGACATCGGCCGCGGTGAGCACACCGAGAAAGTTCACATAGATCGGCACGAAGCCGTCCCTGTCGGCGGCCGCCAGCGCAGCCTTCAGCAACGATGTCTTGCCGTAGCGGCGCGGTCCCTCGAGACGACTGTTGCGGGTCTCGCCGATGCGGTCGCGCAACAGAGCCAGCTCCACGGTCCTGCCGGCGAGCATCTCGGGCGGTTCAAGTGGGTCCTCGTAGATAAAAGGGCTACCCATGGGTGCCAGATTCTAGCACTAGTCAGTGCTGCTATATGGCACCACTTGGTGCCTCTATGCGGCACTTCCCAATGCGGTCCTCCGGCCCGGAGGATGAGCCTGGTTTTGGAATAGGGAGAGGAAGCCGTCGGCTGCGTCTTGGCCCCGGCGGTTGCGGGACTTGGGAGAGGTCTTGGAGGCAGGCGAGGATGTGGAGGTGTTGTCCGCCTGCTTCGGAGATGAGGGCGGGGAGGTCGTGGATCGTTGGCGTCTGCGGGGCCAGCTTGAGCTCTACAAATCCGCGTGGGAACGCGCCGCAGGGTTCGTGTCAGCGGCGGACATGACGGGCGCGGGCCAGCGAAGCTCGGTCCAAGCGCCGCGATCTGATGGTCGAGGTCTGGCTTTGACTGACTTTCGAAAGATGCAATCGCGCTGGCACCGTGTGAACGCCCCACGAATCCCTAATGGTTCTCGCGGTCTCTGTCCGATAAGGGCACGGCACCAATGCTTAAGCATCCATTCGACCCAGTGAATAAACGAGCGTGTAGTCGAATGATGTCTGCCCACCAGTGGCGCTTTGCGTGAACCGATCCCGATGACCATGAGCCCCGAGCCCCCAAGTCCACGAGAGTCGAGCGCGCTCGTGCCGCCGCCTTCGCCGCCCCCGAGCGACCCTGACGGCGATCTGCGTCGTCTCGGTGAGAAGCTGATGGCGCGCGGGGAGGACGTGCTGCAGCTCACGCGTGCGCGGATGACGGGCGAGCAGGTTGAGGAGCTCGTGCAGGAGAGCTTTGAGCGGATCAGTAGAAGCTCGACGATCGCGGTGGCGCGGTGGATGTCGGGTGAGGGCCTGGAGGTCGCGCGTGAGCTGGGCCAGGGGACGTGGCTGATCTTCGGCGAGCTCGCGGCGCACCATGCGGCGTCGCTCGATGAGGTCATCAAGCGCTGTCTTTGGTGGCGTGACTCGATGGCCGAGGTGCTGTGTGAGGATGCAGCGCGACTGGAGCTCCCGGCTGGCGTCCTTGCCGAGGCTCTGAACATCTTGCGGCTGAGCCTGGAGTTCAGCCTTGTGCGGATGGCGGAGTGCTTTGAGGTGGAGCGCAGGCGCACGGATGAGGAGCTCAATCGGCGCGGGGAGGAGCTCGCGTTTCTGGCGACGCACGACCCGCTGACGGGTCTGCCGAACCGCACGCTGATCCTCGATCGGGTCGAGCAGATGCTCGCGCGCGCTGCTCGCAGCCAGACGCCGGTGGCGGCGCTGTTCATCGACCTCGACAACTTCAAGGGCATCAACGACACGCTCGGTCACGGCGTTGGCGATGAGCTGTTGCGGGCGGTTGCGGCGAGGCTCGATGGCGTCATTCGTGGCGCTGACACGCTGGGGCGTCTGGGCGGCGATGAGTTCGTGGTGATCTCCGAGGATCTGTCGCTGGCGGCGGGCCCTGAGCTGATCGCGGAGCGTGTGCTGGAGGCTCTGCGACATCCGTTTAACCTCGGGCCGGACGCGCAGAGTCGTGTGACGGTCACGGCGAGCATCGGCATCGCGGCCGGGGAGGGAATCTCAGCCGAGAACCTGCTGCGCGACGCGGACATCGCGATGTACAGCGCGAAGTGGGAGGGCAAGTGCCGCTATGCGTTGTTCGAGAGCGGCATGCAGGACGTGATGCAGTACCGCATGGAGCTCGAGATGGACCTGCGCGAGGCGCTGGGTAACGACGAGTTCTTCCTGGCCTATCAGCCGACGTTCGATCTGAGTGACATGACCCCGAACGGGGTGGAGGCGCTGATCCGCTGGCGCCACCCTGTCCGCGGCGTCGTACAGCCAAACGATTTCGTCCCGCTGCTGGAGGAGACGGGGCTGATCACGGACGTCGGCCGGTGGGTTCTGAAGCATGCGTGCGCCCAGGGCGCCGCGTGGCGGGCTGCCGGCCACACGATTGGTATGGCGGTGAACGTCTCAGCACGCCAGCTCGACAGCGACCAGATCCTGAACGACGTCCAGGACGCGCTGTCGGCAAGCTGCCTCGATCCGTCGACGCTCACGATCGAGATCACCGAGACGACGCTGATGCGCAACATCGAGCAGACGGCTCACCGCCTCGCGGCGCTCAAGCAGCTCGGCGTACGGATAGCGATCGACGACTTCGGCACCGGCTACTCGTCGCTCGCTCACCTCCAGCGCTTCCCCGTCGACGCGCTCAAGATCGACCGTTCGTTCATCAGCGGTCTCGCGCACAACGCGGAGGGCGAGACGCTGATCCGCACGCTCGTCCAGCTCGGCAAGTCGCTCTCGATCGAGACGTTCGCCGAGGGCATCGAGCAGCAGCAGGAGCTCTCACTGCTCAGAGACGAGGACTGCGACAGCGGGCAGGGCTTCCTGTTCGCGCGTCCACTGGACGTCGCCGCGACCGAGGCGTTCCTACAGCGACTGTGCACGTCGGATAGCAAGTCGTGACGTTCATCGCCTGCGCCCCGAGCGGTGCGCGATCTCTGTAGGGGGTTCCTCTACAACGTTGGTTGCCGTGGAGCACTTTCCAATGTTAACGTCTAAGCTTGGAATGTGGCTAGCGAACTCCAACCTTCGCGCGGACGGCTGGAGCGCCGCATATGGCGGCCACAGCGAGACTATGGCGCGGGCCGAGGCCACCGAACCACACAGACGATCCATTGCTTCGTGCCCGATCCAGTCGCGGACTGGGATCCGCCGCTGACCGCGGCAATCGCTGGGACGCTCGCCGAGGCCGACGCTGCGGTGCGCGATCTCAACGAGGAGCTTCCACGTCTCGCAAGCCTCGAGGCGCTCTCGCGCCAGCTCCTGCGACAGGAGTCGGTCGGGTCGAGCCGGATTGAGGGCCTGATGATGGGACAGCGACGCCTCGCACGCGCGGAGGCAGGGGTCGGTCGTGATGACACGGCGCGCCAGATCGTGGGCAACGTGCGCGCGATGGAGAGCGCGATCGCGCTTGCGTCCGAGCTGCGCGACTTCCAGCTCGACGACCTCCTCGAGATCCATGTGCGCTTGCTGGACTGCACCCGCGACGAGCATCTGGGAGGCGTGGTCCGCAAAGAGCAGAACTGGGTCGGCGGCAGCGCGTTCAGCCCGGCGGGGGCAGAATTCATTCCGCCCCCCGAGGATGCACTGCCAGCGCTGCTCGACGATCTGGTCGCATTCATCAATCGCGACGATCTCCCGGTGACGATGCAGGCCGCCATCGCGCATGCCCAGTTCGAGACGATCCATCCATTCATCGACGGCAACGGGCGGGTGGGAAGGTCACTGATCCATGTGATCCTCCGTCGCAGAGGTCTCGCGCCCTCGGTGGTCCCGCCGATCAGCCTCGTGCTTGCGACGCGCTCGAAGGAGTACGTCGGCGGGCTGGATGAGTACCGCTTCGCCGAAATGAGCGACTGGCTGGTCTTCTTTGCGGTGGCGACGATCTCCGCCGCGCGCAAGTCTCGCGGCCTAGCCGGCCGCGTGGAGTCTCTCTACGAGCAGTGGCTCTCGCGACTCGGCAACCCGCGCTCGGATGCGAGCTCCCGCCGGATCGCAAGCCAGCTTCCAGCTGAGCCGATCATCACGGTCGCCCGTGCCGCCGCCGTCGCCGGAGTGAGCAGCACCGCCGCCGAAAACGCCATTCGTGCTCTTGAGAGGGCCGGCATTCTCAAGCGCGTCGACGCGAAGAAGTGGGGACGTCTGTGGGAGGCGCAGGACGTCTTCCGCCTCCTCGACGAGTTCGAGCGAGAGCTCGCCATCCCCGAGGGCGGCGAGAAGCCAGCCCGGCCAGCACCGCGGATCGCCTGAGCGCTTGTATGTGTCTGGGGCTAGAGCTCGCGAGTGGCCGGCTGGTGGTCGCTCAACCAGTCGGGGATCTGCTCGGGTGGGATCGGTTGGCTGAGGTGGAAGCCCTGGGCGACGTCGCATCCGTAGGCTTCGAGTTCGTGCAGCTCGGCGGGGGTCTCGACGCCCTCGGCGACGACCGACAGGTTGAGGCTGTGCCCGAGTTGGATGGTGGAGCGCACGATGTTGGCGTCCTCCTCGTTGTCGGTCATGCTCATGATGAACGAGCGGTCGATCTTCAGCGTGCGCACGGGCAGGCGTCTGAGCTGGGCGAGCGAGGAGTAGCCGGTGCCGAAGTCATCGAGTGAGAACTCGACGCCGAGCTCGCTGATTCGCGCGATCACCTGCAGCGCGCGTTTGGGGTCGCGCATGAGGGTGTCCTCGGTGATCTCGAGCTCGAGCTGGCTGGGTGTCGTGTCATAGCGGCGCAGCAGCGCGTCCAGCTCGTCGGGGAGCCGCGTGTCGATCAGGCTGGCGGGCGAGACGTTGACCGCTACGGGGATCTGGTGGCCGGCCTGGCGCCACGCGTGCTGCTGCGCGAGCGCGCGATCGAGCACCTCCAGCGTGAGCGCTCGCATCAGGCCCTCGCGCTCGGCGAGCGGCAGGAACTCGTCGGGGGCGAGCAGGCCGAGGCGCGGGTGCTGCCAGCGCACGAGCGCCTCGACGCCCGCGAAGGCTCCGCTGTCGATCGACAGCTTGGGCTGGTAGTGCAGCACCAGCTGGTCGTGTCCGAGCGCTTGGCGCAGCTCGCTGACGAGTCGCAGCAGATCGCGCGTGTGGCCGTCGCCCTCGGCGAGATAGCTTTCGATGCGGGTCTGTCGCGACTTGGCGCGGTACATGGCGACGTCGGCGCAGCGCAGCAGCTCGGGACGGCTGCCGGCGTGGGTGGGCGCGAGCGCGACGCCGATGCTCGCCTGCACCGGTATCAGCAGCCCGTCGATGGGGAATGGCTCGTCGAGGGCGTCGTCCAGTGTCTGGGCGGCGCCCAGCGCGCTCGCCTCCTCGCGTACGCCGCGCAGCAGCACGACGAACTCGTCCCCACCGATCCTGGCGAGCAGCGCCTCGGCCGGGAGCGCCGCTTGCAGGCGGGCTGCGACCGCGCGAAGCAGTTCATCGCCGGCGTTGTGGCCGAGCGTGTCGTTGAGCTCCTTGAAACGATCGAGGTCGAGCAGCATCAGCGCCACCGGCTCCTCCAGGGCAAGCGCCTGGTCGGTGGCCTCGTACAGGCTGCGGCGATTGGGCAGCGCCGTCAGCTCGTCGGTGCGCGCCTCGACGGTGCTGCGTGCGAGCAGCGTGCGCTCGCGCCCGGCGAGCACGACGCGCGCGAACAGCACCACGACCGCGAGGATCACGAGCACGTGCGCAACCGTGGGAATCCCGCGGATCGCGTCGACTACGAGCACCGCGAGGATCATCAGCGCGAAGAAGCCGCTGAGCAGCTGTTCGCCCCAGCCGCCCGTCTCGCGCTCCAGCGGCGTGCGGGCGCCGGGGCGGGGACGCGTCCAGGCTGCGAGCGCGATGATGGCGGTGGACGACGGCCACGTGGCGGTGACCCAGCCGCCTTCGACGTAGCTGCCCTTGGCGACCTGGTAGAGGTAGACCGAGTCGCCAACACCGGCGATGAACAGGCCGAGCGCGAGCAGCAGCCACGCCCTGCCGGCGCGATGGCCGATCAGCACGAAGCCGCCGGCGACGAGCGCCAGCAGCAGCACGTCGAAGGTCGGGTAGGCGAGGTTGGTGGCGACCTTGGCGATGCTTCCGTGCGTGGAGGTGACGAGCGGATCGAACAGCACGCTGGCGGCGATGCTGGCCAGCGCGAGGGCGCCGACCAGACCGTCCAGCCAGGTGGATGCGGGAAATCGCCCGGCGCGCGAGCGGATGAGCAGCATCACTCCTATGTACAGCGGCGGGTAGTAGCCGAGATAGCCGGCGTCCGCCCACGACGGGTACGGCGGGTTGGCGACGTTGGACAGGACGCTGTTCCAGTAGGTTTCGCCGAGGAAGTAGACCCCGAGCGCGATGCCGATCGCCCCCCACGCCGCTCGCTCCTCCCATACCCGGGCGCGCCACAGGCACAGCAGGCTGGACGCGCCGATGATCCCGTCGACGAGCCACTGGCCCCAGCGCGTCTCGGTGTGGCCCGCGCCGAGGCCGAGCGTCACGTACGCGCCATACGCGAGGACGCACGCGAACAGCAGCACGAGCGCTGCGTTCACCAGCCGCGGCCGCGACCCCGGCGCCGGTCGCCTGCTGACGCGTGATCGCCGGCCGGCGGCGGCGCCTATGGCGCTGGCCGGTCTAGCCTCCATGGAGGCGCCGGAAATCGAGAGATGTGGCCAGGGAGGAAACCGCATGTTGGCTGCGTGGAGGGCTCTGTATCCATCGGCAGCGGACTGCCTGCTCTTGATCTTCGCCCGCTCGCGCCTGGCCTTGGTGAGCGCTCAGCGCCTATCGGGCGTGCGCGTTGGCGACCGCATGGAGCGCCCGCTCGCACGGGAGCATCTTCTACGGCAACGATCAGCTCGGCGAGGCTGACCTCGAGCGCGCCGACGATGCGCCTGACGGTCGTCCACCGCGGGTTTGTCTGGCCGCGCTCGATTTGCGCGAGTGACGCGACGGTGATGCCGGCGTTGTGAGCGACGGTTTCCTGCGTGCTACCACTGACTCGCCGCAAGCGACGCAGGGCGCGAGCGTGTTGGGTCGCCGCTTGCGCGGCGTGTGGGCCTTTTCGGGACATGAGTTTGGAGGCTTGACTAGATTTAGAGTCTGCTCTAAGCTTCTGCGGGATGTCAGCTTCAGCCCCGGCGGCCGGCCTGCGTGAGCGCCACAAGCAGCAGCGCCGCGAGCGCATTCTCGAGGCGATTCGCGAGCTTATGCGTGAGTCTCCGGATGAGACACCCACGGTTCAGCGGATCGCCGAGCTGGCGGACCTCTCGCCGGCGACGGTCTTCAACCTGGTCGGGCCGCGAGAGCAGCAGTGGGCTGCGCTGTCTGACGCGTTGCTGCGCGAGCTCGATGCCTGCCTTGCTTTCGTCGCCGATGAGGACCCGCGTGAGCAGGCGCGCAAGATCGTCGGCGAGACGGCCGAGATGGTTATCGCCGACGCGGCCGTCTCGAGGCATCTGGTCAACAGCGGCGGGCGCGTCGGCTCGCTGCTGCAGGAGAACCCGGTCTCGCAGTTGCGCGTCGCTTTGCGCCGCGGACAGGCGGCTGGGATGCTCAGACCCGATCTTCATATCGAGGCGCTGGTTGGGCACATCGCGACGGCATGCGGCGGCGCGCTGCGTCAGTGGGCAGCTGGCCAGATCTCAGACGCGGCGTTTCGTAGGCGTGTGCGCTTCGCGGTTGACGTGGTGTTCGCCGCTGGCGCAAGCGAGGACTGTGCCGCGGAGCTTGCCGCGCCGCTTCAGCGCAAGCGGCGGCGGGGGTCGCGATGACGCCGGCCGCATTCGTGTTCGACGGAGCTGCGGGCATCCGCCTGGCTGCCGACACCTTCGGCGATGCGCACGCGCCCACCGTGCTGATGCTGCATGGTGGCGGCCAGAGGCGACACGCGTGGCACGCGACCGCGACGAACCTCGCAGACGCCGGCTGGCAGGCGGTCACAGTCGATCTGCGCGGCCACGGCGAGAGCACCCACCCGCGGCCCCCGGCATAGGCGCTCGATGGCTTCGCCGCCGACGTACGCTCCCTCGTCGCACCTACGCGAGCCACTACTTTGCGGCCGCGGGGACAGCGTGCCTGCACATTCTTGAAATGCCTGCGAATTACATCAGTGGCAAGCCGCCGGCGGTGCGCCTCCTCGCGTATGCGAGCAGCCCTACCGGAGCGAGTTCGCTCACTCGTCGGCGCGTGCTCATTCGTGGTGGGCCGAGCTCCCCGTAGTCGACGGCAGGGCTCAGGCCTCGCCAGCTCGTATTCCGAAGGGGCGGGGAGCCCTCGACACGGCGCCTCACGCTCCCGCCCTTCGGCATTTGTTACCTCCCGCTAAATCGAGTAGATCCGCCATCCGGGCCGTCCGCCGGAAAGTCCAAGTGCAGGCGGACGCTTGCATTCCGCAAGAGCCAGCAGGCGTGGTGAGGAAAACCGCAACGGATCACTGGAAATATGCCCGATCCGGATGCTGTTTGATGCCACGCTGACAGTTCGGTGACAGTCAGATGCCGCCGGCTAGCGAGATCTGTGCCGTCATGCTGGCGGTACTGGTTCCCTTTAGACCGGCTCCTATCTCGACGCTCCGGCTAGGCTCGACGGGACCGCGCCAACCGTGACCGCACCGCCCCACGCTGCCATGGGCGCTGACGCGAAAGACGGTGCTGGCGTTTCTCTCGCGACTCGTGATGCGCCCGGGCCGATCCCGATCCGGCGGTGCCCGCGAGCAACTTGAGCCAATCTGCATACATGGTCACCGCAGCCGGTCTAGCGTGACGATCGGGTCGTGCGTCAGCGCGAGGGACTCTCGACGTTTATGAGCCGGGAAAGCATCTTCCGTCATCCTCCGTAGCTGCGGTACACCCGACGCCGAAGACTAGGCTGCCGGTCTGCCCGACGCCGCAGGCCGCCCGCGCGTTTGTACCTCGCGCCGCACTTCGCTTTCAGCAGTGCTAAGTGGTGACAGTCGAGTGACAGCCGAAGCCTCTTGCGCTCGCCATCGTGCGTCACGCACTATCGGGCACTCTACGGCCAGTCTGGATCAGTCGAACGCACAAATCACCTGCTCTGGTCAATGCCCTGCTGCGATAGGCGGGCTCTCGCCACAGGTGCCAGCACTCCCCCTGTGGGCAGAAACTCGACGCCCTCGTCTGGCGGGACATCGGTTAGCACCTGCGCTGCTCGCCGTCGCCGCGCCGAGTGGCGACGAGCGGCATGACCGTCGCCACCCCTGCACCGCATCCCGCCGAAAGCTTCTACCCCTTGACTTACAAGGAGAGGAGCCATCCGCGATCATGTCCTTGCGGTTTGGGGCAGCTATCGGCTTGCCCACGCTTAGACACCCATGGGCATGTCGTCCTTTCCTACAAGCGCTTCGCCTTTGTTTATTCGCTCGCCCGAATGCTTGCGCTGGCGAACCTCCCGCCGGTTGCGTCGGTCGAGCTCGCTCGGTGCGCGCCACCGCTATCCGCTGTTGGCACGCGACGTCCAATCACTTTGGGTTGGCAGCGGGTTACGGACTTCGAGTTGACATTCGTGGAGCAAATGCTATAGCGTGCTTGTCAACGTTTATTCAAGCAGGGGAAGGACGGCACGGCTGTCGCTGGCAGATGCGTGCGGGGATTCTCATGGCAAGCACGGTGGAGGAAGGGGAGACGGAATGCAGTCAGCGACACCAGACTCTTGTGCAGACCAGATCTCGACGATCCGCGTCCGAGCCGACTGCGACGCCCAACAGATTGGCGAGCATGTGCGCCATCCGTGCAGGTTTTCCTCACCGCGCCGGTCGGCCAGATCCCTCGGGCTTCTCGGCATCCTGCCGAGTAGGCCTGTCGAGTGGGCTCCGCGGCTTCGTGTGCCTGGCGAAGCAAATCGGCGCACGAGGTGTTGGCGGGCGATGACGTCGAGGCCGGGATTTGCATGCGGATCGTCGGCGCGTGTGGGTCAGCGCGGCGAACGCGGCGTGCCCGCTCGCTGTCCTGGCGCTCCACGCCCGCGACTACGGCCGCGAGCTCTTCAGGACCACGTACCGCAGAACCGCGCGACCACGATCAAGGAGACAACGTGAAGCCCACAGAGCAGCGCCGGACCCGGGCCACCAGGCTGGTCCTCGCAAGTCTCGCCACGACGCTCGGCGCCCTGACCTTCGCGACGGCCCCGGCCTTGGCCGCGGCCCCGGAACAACCGACCGCCGAGCCGACCAGTGCGGTAACGGCGACGACGGCGACGCTCAACGGTATCTTGAGCCCAAACTCTCCGGGGGAACTAGGCAGCACCTACCAGTTCCTCTACAGGGCGTCTACGAAAGGCGAATGCAAAGGCGCCGGTGAAATCAAGGCGCCTGCGTCGCCGGCCATGTCGATCGGCGCGCAGGGCGAACCCGTCTCGGAACCGGTGACGGCCCTGAAACCCGGCAGCGAATACGCGGTCTGCCTGGTCGTCCACAACCAAGCAGACACTGAAGAAGCGCTCAGCAGCCCGGTCACGTTCGTGACCGTCCCTGCTCCGTCTACCGAAACTCCCACCCCGATCGGCGCGACCACGGCGACGTTCAAGGGCAAGCTGACGCCGCCCAGCTCGGTGGGCGCCGAATACGTCTTTTTCTACAACCTCGGTGAAGAAGCCGCTTGCACGAACGAACAGGCGACTCCCGTCGAAAGCGCGGAGCCCGTGTCCACAGCGGTGACCGGACTCGAGCCGGACGAGAAATACACGGTTTGCCTGTTCGTCTTCAACGCGTTCGGCGGGGAAGAGGCGTCGCTCGTGCACTTCACGACGCAACCAGCCCCGCCCGAAGTCCTCGCGGAAAGCGAGAGCGCTTCTCCCGTCAGGGCGAGCGAAGCGACGCTGAACGCCGTCATCAACCCGAACAACGAGAAAACACCTTACTTCTTCGAATACGCAAAGACCGAAGCGGCGATCGGCACCTCCGGCGCCACCAGGGTCTCCGGTACGCCCGAGCTCGAAGGCTACGGTGGCCAGGGCGCGAGTGTTGGCACCGGTGCCGTGCTGGCGGCGAACACGACCTACTACTACCGCGTCGTCGCTGAAAACGCCCAGAGCAAAACCGAAGCCAAAGCGGTTGACGGCTCGGTGCGGTCCTTCACGACCACGACGCCATCCCAAGAGGAAGCGATCGCCATCACCGGCACCACGGTCACGTTGCATGGTGTCCTCAATCCAGTCAAAGCGGGAGAAGCGGACTCCTACGAATTCCTCTACCGGGCGTCCCCGACCGAATGCGAAGGCGAAAGCGTGACGCCCTCGACCTCGGCCTCCGGAGGGCAAGCAGAAGCCGTCGAAGCCGAACTGACGGGTCTGTTGCCCCATGCGCAGTACACGTTCTGTCTACTAGCCCATAACGAAGTGGGGGAAGCGGCAGCCGGGCCAGCGGTAACGTTCACGACCGCCGCGGTCGGCATCACCACCGAGGCGTCCTCCGAAGTCGGCTCGACCTCGACGAAGCTCAGCGCGCAAATCGACCCAGGCGAAGCAGCGACAAACTATTACGTCGAATACGGTCCGAGCCAAGCCTATGGCTTCTCGACGCCCGTAGCGAGCGCCGGCGCGGGGTCTGGGTATGTGAGTGTTCAAGCGACGCTCGGAGAACTGCAGCCGAACACCGTCTATCACTACCGCTTCGTCGCAAAAAGCTCCTTCGGTGCGGCCCCAGGCCCCGACGCGACCTTCACCACCTTCGCCCCCGCCAGCGGACTGCCCGATAACCGCGGCTATGAACTGGTGAGCGTCTTCCCGTCCGGTTCGGACATTGAGGCCTACCTTCCCGAGATACTGGAAATTCCATACATTCAAGCGAACGAACATGGTATCCACACCGGGCACCAATTCCGGGTCGCTTCCGATGGTGACGCGGTCGTCTTCCCGGGCGATCCGTCCCCCACTGGTGGAGACGGCAGCCGGGGCGTCACCAACGGAAATCAGTATCTGTCGACGCGTACCGCGAGCGGGTGGGAAACGACAAATATCCAGCCTGCTGGCATTCCAGCTGCGCAGTATGGTGCATTCTCAAGCGACCTCTCTGTCGCGATCCTCAGCGCGGAACATGTAGCCCTGACGGAAGACGCGCCGGAAGGATATAGCGACCTCTACACGCACGCCCTCACGGGCGGCGCCAGCGGTGAAAATCACCCATTCAACACAAGTACCCCCCCAAACCGGAGTCCTGCAGAATTTTCACTTGGCAACGAAGGCTATTCGGGTGGGAACGCCGGCACGAGCGTTGTGCCCGCCTACAGCCACCTCCTGTTCGAAGCCAACGATGCGCTGCGGACGATGAATGTGCCCGCGGCTGGCGGCAGCGGCGAAGATCCCTCTTCCCACCTCCAATTTGGACAAGAGGAGAATCTGTATGACTCGGTCGGTGGGGGCTTGTATCTCGTCAACGTGCTCCCGGACGGGACGACGGAAGCGAACGCGGCGTTTGGGGCGCCTCCAGCGATCATCTTCAACCCTCATGATGTGAGCCACGCGATCTCGGCTGACGGGTCGCGGATCTTTTGGTCGGCGACGGAAGGACCCCAAAGTGAAAGGCGAATAAAGGCTCTCTATGTGCGTGAAAACGACACCTCGCCGGATGCGAGCACTGTCTTGATAGCGCAAGGCGGGGAATTCTGGACCGCTAGCAGCGAAGGATCGCTCGCCTTCTACACAAAGGAAGGCAAGCTGTATTCGTTCGACGTGGAAACCGAGCAGACTACTAATCTGAGCGTCGATCTCAATCCTCCAGAAAAAGCGGAAGTGCAAGGTGTGGTCGGGGCCAGTGAAGACGGCGAATACGTCTATTTCGTCGCCCGGGGTAAGCTGGCGAGCAACGCAAATGCCAACAAAGAAGACGCGAGAGCAGGTGCGGACAATCTCTACCTGTCTTACAACGGCACAACGACGTTCATCGCGAGGCTCCAACCGGGAGATGGCTGTGCCGTGGCGCCGCTCTCGGAATGCCATTATGGAGAACCCGCCACGGGTGACTGGCAGTCGGACGCCGGATATCGCACCGCAGAGGTGACGCCCGATGGTCACAGCCTCGTGTTCGTGTCCAACCAGCCCCTTACCGGTTACGATCCTGGGACCCAACAAAGAAGCGCTACTGGCGAAGATCTGGATGAGGTGTTCCTCTTCCAGGCACAGTCGGGCACGCTCACATGCGTGTCGTGCAACCCCAGCGGTGAACCGCCCGTTCCCACCGAATTCAACACACACTACTACGATGATCCGATCGGAGGGTTCATTCCGATAAGCCGGAGTCACGCCGGCGAACAGCCGCGGGTGATCTCTGAAGATGGGGATCGGGTGTTCTTCGACAGCGGCGAGCCGCTGCTCCCGACCGCCACCAACGGCTGGCTGAACGTGTATGAGTGGGAGCGCGCTGGTACGCCCGGTGGGTCCTGCCCGGAAGGCGCACCAAATGGCGGGTGTATATATCTGATCTCCAGCGGCAGTGACCCGGAAACTTCGTACCTGCTTGGTGCTGACGCAAGCGGGAACAACGTGTTCTTCTACAGCAATGCCGAGCTCGTCGCCGCGGATCGCGGCGGCGATGACTATCAGGTCTATGACGCGCGCGTCGACGGCGGCCAACCGCCCGGCGAATCCAGCTGCTCGGGAACGGGTTGCCAGGGCGTGCCACCCTCGCCCCCGATCTTCGCGACCCCCTCCAGCGTCACCTTCAACGGCGTCGGCAACTACCCGCCGTCCTCGCGGCCCGGAGTGGTCGTCAAGCCATTGACCCGAGCTCGGAAGCTCGCGAAAGCTTTGAAGGCGTGTGAGAAAGACAAGTCAAGAAAGCAGCGCACGAGATGCGATGCGAGCGCTCGTAGGAAATACGGCGCCACAAAAGCCGGAAAAGCCAGCAACAAGCGGAGGGCAAGCCGATGACTGTCAAGACTTTGATGCTCACCCTCCTCGCTGCCTGTGCGCTGGGTGTCCTCAGCACCCCGGCATTTGCCGAAACCGCAGGCACTGGTTGGGAGGCGTATTCGTCGGTGTCCCCAACAAACCTGAAGCCGGGTCGGGCCACGGACGAAGTGAGGGAATTCAAGATCACCGGCGCGGGCGAAGGCAAGTTCCGGCTGAAAGTGAACGGGGCGAACTCTCCATACGATTTCATCGGTGAGACACCATTTGTCGCGTTTGACGCCACGCACGGAGAAGTGCAGGCAGACCTGGAAGCCATTCTTGGCGCCGGCAATGTGGCGGTGAGCAAGGGAGGCACGGAACCGTATGTCGTTACGTTCACCGGCAGCTTGTCCGACCAGAAGGCCAATTACACGTTGAGACTGGAAACGGAAGGCTCTGCTTCTTCTGTTTCGGGAGAACAACCGGTGGTCGTGACGAAAGGGCGAGAAGATGGCGAGATCCAGATCTACATCTTCAACACCGGCGCGAAGCCGAGCGAAGGTAGCATCACGGTGACCGACACGCTGCCTCCGGGGGTGACTGTCGTGAAGGCGGGCGGAACGGATTTCCTGTCTTTTTCGCCGCTGGGAGAAGTAACCAGTGCAAAAGAAGAAGAACAAGAGGCTAACACTAGTCCCGGTTCTAGGCCAGAACAAAAAGGGCCCCGCTGGACCTGCACGGGTAACGGCTCCGGTGAAGCGGATCTTACGGGTGCGACGACGTTCACGTGTACAAGCAACCCGGCTTTCCTGCCGTCATTGCCGCACGGCTTTGGCGGGTACGGCATCCCCATATCGATAGTCGAAAACGTCGGCGTCTTGGTCAAGGTTGACCAAAATGCGAAGGAAGGCACCAAGGCGGGCGCCGAAGGCAACCAGATAACTGTCGCCGGTGGCGGCGCGGCGAGCACGGCCAGCACGTCTGACCCGGTCACGATCTCCTCTTCAGAACCGGGCTTCGGGATCCCCGGCTGGGACGCGTGGTTCTCAAACGCTGATGGCAGCATCGACACGCAGGCAGGGTCCCACCCGTATGAGGCGACGTTCGTCAACTCCTTCAGCGAACTCGCCAACGGTAAACGGGCGGGCGGGGAACCCAGGGACCTCGAGGCGGTTCTTCCCCCCGGCTTCTTCGGCGACCCGGGCGCTGCACCGCGCTGCACCCGCGAGCAGCTCGATGCCTTCACCTGCCCGGCCCAAAGCCAAATCGGGGTTGACTGGAGCGGGTCAGCCAGCGGTGGCCCAGGCGGCCTCAACCCCGTCGGCGGACGGCCTGTGTACAACATGGTCCCGCCGCCGGGGGTCCCGGACGAGTTCGCGTTCTCGCAGGCAGGATACGTCGTGGCCTTCGATGCTGGGGTCCGCAGCAGTCACGGCTATCCGATCGTCGAGCACATCGACAACCTGCCGGAAGTGAAAACGGATATGAACGTTCTCACACTGTGGGGCGTCCCTGCGGAAGAAAGCCACGATACCGAACGCTGCGAAGGCCGCTTTAACGAATCGGGCACCACCGCTGTGGAGTGCGGCTTTTCGTCGGGGCTGTTGGCGAAGCCGTTCTTGACGTTGCCCACGTCGTGTGAAGGACCGCAGACATTCACGCTTCTCGGCTTGAGCACCTGGACAGACGAAAGCGCGAAGGCTGGGAATGCCGTCTCGACGCACAATGACAGCGGCACTCCGACGGGGTTCACGGGCTGTGAACATCTGACCATCGAACCGACCTTCTCCGCAGTCCCGGATACGGGCTTTGCAGATACACCCGCTGGGTTGAGCACCGAAGTGGAGATTCCGCAGGAAAACCTCGCGCACCCCGGCGGTCTGGTGGCGGCGACGTTGAAGAACACGGCGGTGACGTTGCCGGAAGGCCTCGTCATCAACCCAGGTCAGGCGGCGGGGCTGGTGGCGTGCCAGGCCGCGGAAGCAAACCTGGAAGGCGAAGGCCCGCAGCACTGCCCGAACGCATCGAAAGTCGGAGCGGTCAAGATCCAGACGCCACTGCTTGAAGAAGAGGTCGAAACCGAACTCGACGGCAACGTGTACGTGTTGCAGTCCAACCCGCCCGAACTGGAGCTGCTGGTAGCGGCCTCCGCCGACGGGATCTACCTGAAGCTCGTCGGCACCGTGCACCTGAACACGACCACGGGCCAGATCACGACAACGTTCAACGAAACCCCGGAGCTGCCGTTCACCAGCTTCAAACTGACGTTCAGCGGTGGAGCGCAGGCCGCGCTGGCGACCCCGGTGCAGTGCGGCTCCTACACCACGAGCTCAGACTTCACACCGTGGACGACCCCATTCGGCGCGAATGTGCTCGGCACGGCCGGCTTCTCGATCACAAGCGGCCCGGGTGGAGGAGCGTGTCCGTCGTCGTCCTTGCCGTTTGCGCCATCGTTGATCGCGGGCGCGACGACTGACCAGGCGGGTGCCAACACCAACTTCTCGCTGCTGTTGCAACGCGGCGATGGCCAGCAGCGCATCGAAAACCTGTCGTTCAAGGCGCCCGCGGGCCTAACGGGGGAGCTCTCGCACGTCCCGCTGTGTCCCGAACCGCAGGCACAGGCAGGGACGTGCTCGTCCGAGTCTCAAATCGGCCACACGACGGTCGCTTCCGGTCCGGGCCCGTACCCGTTGATCGTCCCTGAACCAGGACGCCCCGAATCCCCGATCTACCTGACCGGGCCATATGAGGGTGCGCCGTTCGGCCTCTCGATCGTCACGCCGGTGCTGGCTGGCCCGTTCAATCTCGGGACGATTGTCACCCGTGCGAGGATCGAAGTCGATCCCCGCACGGCGCAGATCAGCGTCACGACGGACCCCCTGCCGCAGATCGTTGACGGTGTTCCCACCGACCTTCGAACGGTCGACTCGGTGATCGACCGGCCCGAATTCATGGTCAATCCGACCAACTGCGACTCGCAGGAATTCTCGGGCACCGCGACAGGGACGCCCCCGCCGGGTGCCGGTGGCGCGGGCGCTACGGTGCCGATCTCTAGTCATTTCCAGGTGGGTTCGTGCCGCAGCCTCGAATTCAAGCCGCAGGTCGCGGTCTCGACGGTCGGGAAGGCCTCGAAAGCTGATGGCGAGAGCTTGTTCTTCAAGATCTCCTACCCAAAGGACGCGCAGGGCTCTCAGGCGTGGTTCAAGGAGGCGAAGTTCGACCTGCCGATTCAGCTCCCGGCGCGGCTGACGACTTTGCAGCAGGCGTGTCTGGCGGCGACGTTCGAAGCGAACCCGGCGGCGTGTCCGGAACACGCGTTGATCGGCCACGCGACGGTGCACACGCAGGTACTGCCGGTGCCGCTCACCGGCCCCGTCTATTTCGTCTCCTACGGAGGTGCGAAGTTCCCTGAAGCTGTCATCGTGCTGCAGGGGGATGGCGTGACCGTGGATCTGCATGGGGAAACGTTCATCAGCCAGAAGGGGGTCACCAGCGCCACATTCCGCAACACCCCGGACGTGCCGTTCGAAAACATCGAAGTCACGATCCCCCAAGGTCCGTTCTCGGAGTTCGGCGCCAACCTTCCCGCGAAAGACAAATACAGCTTCTGTGGGCAGAGCCTCAAGATGCCGACGTTGCTGGTTGCGCAGAACGGCCTGGAAATCCACCAGGAAACCCCGATCGCCGTCACCGGCTGCGCCAAGACGAAGACGCTGACCCGCGCGCAGAAGCTCGCCGCCGCGTTGAAGGCGTGCCATAAGAAGAAGGGCGCAAAGCGCGTCAGCTGTGAACAGCAGGCGCGTAAGACGCATGGGCCGGTGAAGAAATCGCGGAAGAGGTAAAGCCGTCGTGATGTGCCTCGTTTGCCCTCACGGCGCCTGTAGTGGGAGCCACGACGCTCTGCCCCCAATGTCCTCCCGCGTGGCTCCCACGGGACGCAGTGATGGCGACTGATCCGGCCGCGACCGCCACATTTGCGACGGGCCGAAGCGGACGGTCCCACGCCACCGGGCGGAGCCGGCCGTGCCCGGGCGCGGCGGATCCGCCGAGGATCGAGTTGCAGCGCGCACGCAGGCTGGTCAGCGTGGCGGAGGCGGTCCGCGACTTGTCGTTCGGGGGAATGCCGGCTGCGGAGGCTGATGGCGGTGTCTCACGTGAGACATTTGACGAGCATCTCAATGGTCGAGAAGCGGCCCTGCTGGCGGCGTTTGAGCAGACGCTGACGCTTGCCGCCGAACGCGCGAGCGTGGCCTTCCACGGCCAGGATGGCTGGGCCGACCGGATCCGTGCGGCGCTGGTGGCGGTGCTCGAGTTCTTCGATGAGGAGCCGGCGCTCGCGCGGTATTGCGTGGTGGGTTCGGCGCAGGCGGGGCCGGTCGTGCTGGCGCGTCGCGGTGAGGTGCTCGATCGTCTCGCGCTGGTGCTCGATCACGAATGCGCGCCGGCTCGAGGGTACCCTCCGCCGCTCACCGCGGAGGCGGTCGTCAGCGGCGTGCTGGGTGTGCTGCATGGGCGGCTTTCGAGACGTGATCCCGGAGTACTGGTCGCGCTCTGCAACTCTCTGATGAGCTTCATCGTATTGCCGTTTGTGGGTGCTCGCGCGGCACGCAGGGAGCTCTCCCGTCCGGCGGCGTCAGCGCCGGTGGCGCGCAGCTTGCCTGTCGATCTGCACCAGGCTCCCGCTAAGAGCCCGAAGCATCGCCGCACACCGCAGGTGTTGAGTGTCATCGCGGGTGAGCCGGGGCTCAGCAACCGGGAGGTCGCGTTGCGCGCGGGGGTCAAGGACCAGGCCCACATATCGAGGCTGCTCGCACGCCTTCAGCGGCTGGGGCTGGTCGAGAACAAGCGGGATGACCGGATGTCGAGCCCGGCGAACGCGTGGCATCTCACCGTTCGCGGTCACGAGCTCGAGCGGACGCTCGGACAGCAGGCTCCAGAGCCACCGTCGAGCGTCGACGTCGATCTTCCGCGCGAGCTCGTCGGACTCCTCGATAACCGTGCGGTGTTGGTGTTGAGGGTGATCGGCGAGCAGCCTTGGCTGAGCAACAGGGAGGTTGCTCTTCGCATGGGGGTCGAGGACCGGGCCCAGGTCTCTCACCTGCTCAGGCGTCTGGCCGGGCTCGGGCTGGCGTCGAGCACCCGCGATACCCGGCGCCGGGGCAGCCCGAATGCGTGGCAGCTCACCGCGAGCGGCGAGCAGCTCCACGCGGCAATCGGGCGCGAGACCGCCGTGCCCGCGCGCAGTGTGGCCCTCCATCTGATGCGTGATCTCGGCGGTCGCCTGAGCGAGCGTGCAGTCTATGTGCTGAGGGTCATCGGCGACCGGCCCGGGCTCAGCAACGGCGAGGTTGCCATCCAGAGCGGGATCGGAGCCCCCACGCGCATGTCCCAGCTGCTCGCTCATCTCGCCCAGCGGGGCCTGGTCGAGAACGCTCGCAGCCATGGACGGGAGAACCACTGGCAGCTCACCGCCCGTGGGGAAGAGCTCGAGCGGGCGATCTGGAACGAGACCCCAGCAGTAACGCAACGCACCGTCGCGGTCGAACTGCTCGGAGACCGGGGTGCGCGCCTGAATCACCGCGTCGTCTCTGTGCTGAAGCTCATCGCCGACGAGCCGGGACACAGTAACAACGAGATCGCGCTACACGAGGGCATCCAAGGCAAGGGGCATGCCTCCAGGCTGCTCGCGCGTCTGGCCCGCTTCGGGCTGATCGAGAACACACGCACAACAGGCCGCGAGAACGCGTGGCAACTCACCGCGAGCGGAAGAGAGCTCGAGAGGACAATCCGTCACGAGGACCCACACGCTGGGCGGTGAAGGAGCGCCCGATGCGGGTCGGCGCTACCAGGCAACCCGCATTCCATACGGACGTAGCCTTGGATCGTTCGAGATGAGGACCGCATCCTCGAGGCTGGCTTGGGCGACGAGCATACGATCGAACGGATCGCGATGGTGCCACGGCATCGTGCGGACCGCTCGTGCGTGGTCGATGCTCACCGGCAGGGCAACCGCTCCACCATCCAACAACTGCCGCGCGAACCCGTCCGGCGCGTCGAGCTTTCCGAGCGATCGCTTGATCGCGACCTCCCACACCACCGCCGCGCTGAGCAGGATCTCGTTGGCGGTGTCGGTGAGCAGATCGCCGGCGTGCGCGCTCAACCGTCGATCGTCACCGAGGAGCCACAGTGCGGCGTGGGTATCGGCGAGAAGCCTCACCGCGCGCCAAATGCGTCGGTGATGTCTTCGGGAAGCTCGTCGAAGTCGTCGGCCATGTGCACGCGCCCGCGCCAAGCGCCACGCACCGACGCCAGCGACCTCGCGTCCTCGACGACGGGCACCAGCCGCACCGCCGGCTTGCCGTTGCGCTGAATGACGATGTCCTCGCCGGCTTCGGCGCGCTCCACCAGCCTGGAGAGATGAGTCTTGGCATCGTGCATCCCCACGCGGGCCACATCGCCAATGCTAGCACGAGCTAGCTAGCCTTAGTCATCGTCGATCGGCCGCGTGGCCTGAAGGCCCGACGCAGTCCGTTCCGCCCTCCAGGTGCTCCGCTCAGTCCCTCCGGGCCCGCTCACGTCCACGCGTGGCTGATCGCCTCGCGCTCGCTCAGGCTGGTCGCCTGGAAAGGCGCGATCAGGATCGTCCACGGCGTGCTCGTGCGGTCGGGGAGCCCCCACAGGCCTTCCTTGCTAGCGCTGCCGCAGAAGTAGTTCAGGCGCTGGCCTTCGATCACGTTGGTGGCGCCGTCGGCGAACAGGCAGCGCAGGCCGTCGGACAGTTCGAGCGCCCACGGCTGAAGGCTTTGCACGGGGTGGAGTGGTTGCCCTGCGCGTGGGCCAACGGCCTGGTCGGGTGGATCTCGACGCCGCGTTTCAGCCACGGCGCTTCTGGGCAGACGACGACGCCGCGGTCGTGCGTCGAGCTGAAGCACGGGTCGTACACGAAGTTGCCCGAGAAGCATCGCCACGCATCGCGCCGCGTGGTCGCTTCCGAGCCGCTCGGGCAGTCTCCCGACCTCGAGCGCGTGTGCAGCGTGACGGACCCGCGTGGCGTGAAGCCTCATAGACGGTCACGGTTGTGCCCGCCTGTGCGTAGGCCATACCCGACAGGCTGACGACCACGCCGAGCGCGCACACCGTCGTTGCCAGGCACCTTCGCATCCGGACGATCATCCGCAGCCATCCTACTCGTCCTCCGTGCCGGCGAGCCGCCCTTGCGCCCGGCTCGCCGCCGGTCTCGCCGTCAGCCGGCGGGTGTGCGACGGGTGCGGTCGACCGCGTGTGTGACGCGCTGGCGGACGCTCGACAGGTACTTGGTGGCGAGCGCCTGCTCGAGCGCTCCGGACGCGACCGCCGCCTTCAGCTGTGCTTCCCTGGCGCTCACCAGCGCGTCGATGAGGCCCGTGACCGACTTGCCGGCCGCGGCTTCGGCGATCTGCGCAAGGCTCCGGCCGGAGCGCAGATCCTGGCGCAGCTTGGCGACGCTCACGCCCAGATAGCCCGCGGCGGTCGATCGGCCGGCAGAGGCTCGGACGCCGTCGACCGCGAGGGTGACTCGGCTACGGACGCTCGCTGCGTGCGCCCGCTGGGTGGCGCTCACCAGCGCGCCGATGAGGCCAGCCGCCGACTTCCCGTCGGTGGTGTTTGCGATCTGCGCGAGCGTTTGTCCAGATCGCAGCTTGCTGCGCAGCTGGCTGCGTGTAAGACCGAGGTAGCCGGCGGCGATTGCGCGATCGCTGACGGTCCGGGCGCCAGCCGAGTGGCTCGAGCGGCGCTCCGCTCGGGTGCGCGCGATGCGGGCGCGCGGGTAACCTCCGTGGCGCGGTCCGCCGTTGGCGGACACGCTCGCCACGATCACCCCTGCCGCTACCGCCGCCGCCGCGACCGCGAGCAGCAGCCTCCGCCTGCGCTTTGGTCTGATGAGCCCCATCAACTTGAGAGCAGCTTGCCACTTGAGCCTAAGATGCACTTAAGTTATAAATCGACATCCGAGTCGCACGGCAGCGCGCTAGAATGGCCGTCCAGTCAGGTGGCTGGCCGGCCAGCCAGGGCCGTGCCTAGGTCCCGCGTTCGACAGGTGAGCGCAAGGGCCCAGGTGGGCCGCGCAGAGCCGTTTACAGTCGGTTCACAGAGCATTTACAGACGACAACTCGACCCCTGGGGTCGACCGCTCGCGCTGTCGTCAAGTACGCGTGCGTTCGTGATATGCTCGCGCCCTCCATCTCGGAGGTGGCGGAGGAGGGGAGACGTCCGCGACCTGGGGATGGCAGAGTCAGCCGCGAGGCATATATGCCGTTCCAGGCGAAAGCGAGGACTTAGGAGAATGAGGACGTTTAGGTTGGTACTTGGCCTTGCCGCAGCTGTGTGCGCGTTCGGCACGCTCGCGGCGCCCGCGCTGGCCAAAAAAAATCATACGCACCCGCACATCCTGGGCAAGTTCGTCGCGAACTACCCAAGCGGTAAACCGATCTCGGAAACGAGCCCGGCGATGGCGAAGGGCGTTGGGGATGAGGAACTGATCGAACTCGCGGAAGGCGCGTTGACGATCGGGGACGAAAAGTGCAGGAAGGTCTCGTCGGCCGGCAGTGTCGACGCGGAACGCTCCGACACCCTCTACCAGCGCATCACGTTCGTCGGGTGCTGGGCCAAGACGCTCGTGGGAACCTCCAAGCGCGTCACCGAAGAAGTGAAGGTGCCGAAGTTCAGCATCGCGTTGGAATTCCACTCCAACGGCTTCGTTGAAACCGGAGAAGGCGAAAACAGCTCGGTGGAAATCAAACACTCGGCGATCTTCATCAAGCCGCGCAAGGGCGCAGCCTGCACGATCGTGATCCCGGCGCAGACGATCCCGATCAAAGCGATCAAAAAACCGGAAAACGAATTCGAAGCCGCCTCCTACGAAACGGAAGAAGTGCCGGCCAAGATCAAGAAGTTCCCCTCGGGTTTCGAGGAAGAGCTCGATATCACGATGGAATTCAAGAAGGTCCAGACCGAAGTTGAGGGTAACGAACACTGCCACGTCGGTCCGGGCTTCAAAGGCAACAACGGCGTCTTCGACGCTGAAGTCGAAGAACTGAGGATCAAGAACGGCAACCTCGGGTTCCGAGACAAAGAAGAAGTGGAAGCCGAAGAATAAGTGTGATCTGAAACCAGGCTAGCCTGGACGGCCTGACAAGGGGAGGGACGAGCGCAGACAGCGCTCGTCCCTCGTCCTTTCCGATAGCGGCACACCAGCAGCACACGCAACCGGGGGAGAGACATCGTGAGAACGGGGACAGGGATGACCCAGCCGCAGGACGCGGCCGACGCGAGCGCTGCCGTCTGGTCGGTATTCGGCGGGCGGCGGTACGCGGTCCGCATGCTGCTGGTCGGCGCCGTGCTCGCTGGTGCGCTCGCCGCGGGCTTGACCGGGCCTGCCTGGGCGCGCGCCGCCGGAGCGAAACCCGCGGCCGAAAAATCTCCCAAGGTCGTCGTGCAGCCGAGCGACGTGACCGTCGAAGCGGGTCAGAGCGCGACCTTCGAATCGACGGCGTCGGGAGAGCCGGCGCCGACCGTGCGGTGGCAAATTTCGACCAACGCAGGCGCGAGCTGGAGCTACATAGCCGGAGCCACCTCCGATCAGTACACGATCGCGGAAACGATGACCTCCGAAAGCGGGGACAAATACCGTGCGGTCTTCAACAACCCCAAGGGCCAGGCGGTGAGTGAAGGCGCGACGCTGACGGTGCGTATCACCCCGACGGTGACCGAGGATCCGGCGAGCACGACCATTGAAGAAGGCCAGAGCGCGACCTTCGAAGCGGCAGGCGCCGGCTTCCCGACGCCGAGCGTGCAATGGGAACTGTCGACCAACGGCGGCGGCACGTGGAGCAAGATCGTGAAAGCCACCGCCGATACGCTCACGATCGCCGACGCGAAGACCTCCGAAAGCGGCTACGAATACCGCGCCACCTTCGAAAACGCCGCCGGGCACGCGACCACCACGCCCGCGACGCTGACGGTTCAGCTGGCGCCGAGGGTGACCACCGAGCCGGCCAGCACGACCGTGGAAGTCGGCGCCAGCGCGACCTTCGAAGCGGTGGCGGCGGGCGTTCCCACCCCCACGGTGCGTTGGGAACTCTCGACAAACGGCGGCAGTAGCTGGTCGTTGGTGGAAGGAGTCACGACCGACCAGCTGACGATCGCGAGCGCCCAACGCTCGGAAACCGGCGACGAGTACCGCGCGCGCTTCGAAAACGTCGCCGGCCATGCGACCAGCGCGGCCGCGACGCTGACGGTGCAGGACTCTCCCAAGGTGACCCTGCAGCCGGCAAGCACGACCGTGGAAGTCGGCCAGGGCGCGAGTTTCGAAGCGGCGGCGTCGGGGATACCGACCCCGACGGTGCAGTGGGAACTGTCGACGAGTCACGGCTCCAGCTGGAGCGCCGTCGCAGGCGCCACCAGCGACCAGCTGACGATCTCGAGCACCGTAGACTCGGAAAGCGGCGACGAGTACCGTGCCGTGTTCACGAGCAGCGCAGGTATCGCGACGAGCCTGCCCGCCACACTGACGATCGCAACCCACCACTACGCGGTCGTCGACTGGGGTGAGAACGTGTTCGGTCAGCTCGGGGACGCCAACACGACCGAAAGCGACGTGCCCGTGACGGCCAGCGGGCTGAACTTCGTGACGGCGGTCGCCGGCGGTCTGCATCACAGTCTGGCGCTGCTCACCAACGGTACGGTGATGGCCTGGGGCGAAGACGAATACGGACAGCTCGGCCCCGCTCCCGGCGAAGAAGCGCTGCTGAGCGACGTGCCCGTGCCGGTGGAAGGGTTGAGCGGGGTGGTCGCGATCGCAGCCGGCAACGACTACAGCCTCGCGCTGCTGAGCAACGGCACCGTGATGGCCTGGGGCGGGAACGAACACGGGCAGTTGGGCGACGGCACCACCGAAGAAAGCGACGTGCCCGTGGCGGTCAAAGGCCTGACCGGCGTCACGGCGATCGCCACCGGCGGCGAGCACAGCCTCGCTCTGCTCAGCAACGGCACCGTCAAGGCGTGGGGCGCCAACGCGTCCGGCGAGCTTGGCAACGGCAGCATCAAAGAAAGCGACGTGCCCGTCAGCGTCATCGAGCTCACGGGCGTCACGGCGATCGCCGGCGGCGGCGAAAACAGCCTCGCGCTGCTCGCCGGCGGCACGGTGAAGTCCTGGGGCGATGACGAATACGGGCAGCTGGGCAACGCCACCGTCGAAGAAGAAGGCGGCGAACGCCAGAGCAACGTCGCGGTGACGGTGGAAGGCGTCACAGGTGCCACCGCTGTGGCCGGCGGCCAGCGGTTCGGCATGGCGCTGCTCACCAGTGGCAAGGTGATGGCGTGGGGCGAAAACCGGTCCGGTCAGCTCGGTAACGGAAGCACCGCGCGCAGCGACGAAAAAGCCGCCGCTGTGAGCGAGCTCTCGGGTGTCACCAGGATCGCGGGCGGCGGCGCGCACAGCATGGCTCTGCTGGGCGACGGCGTCACGATGACGTGGGGCGAAGGCAGGTTCGGGGAGCTCGGGAACGGAACGTCGGGCTCCTCGAGCGTCCTGCCGGTGCAGGTCAGCGGCCTCGGCCAGACGGTGGGAATCGCGGCGGGCTCGCTGCACGACCTCGCCTTCGGGGAACCGATCCCGGCCGTCACCGGCGTGAGTCCCAACGAGGGCGCGCTAGGCGGCGGGACATCGGTCAGCATCAGCGGCATCCACCTCTCCGAAGCGAGTGTGGTCACCTTCGGCGGTGTGGCTGCGAAAAGCTTCACCGTCAACTCGAGCACGTCGATCACTGCGATCGCACCCGCGCACGCGGCTGGGACGGTCGCCGTGAGCGTCACCACGCCTGCAGGCGCAAGTCCCTCGACGCCGGGCGACGAGTTCACCTACGAGCCGCCGCCCGTCGTCACCAAGCTCTCCCCCAAGAGCGGGCCCGGCAGCGGCGGAACGACGGTGACGATCACCGGCGAACGCCTCTCCGAAGCCAGCGCGGTCAGCTTCGGCGGCGTCGCCGCGAAAAGCTTTGTCGTCAACTCGGCGACGTCGATCACCGCCGTCAGCCCGGCGCAGGCGCCGGGGACCGTCAGCGTGACCGTCACGACACCGACCGGCACCAGCGCCGCGAGCTCGAAGGCCAAGTTCAAATTCAAGAAGAAGTGAGCGGTCCCCGAGCGCTGAGTGTCGCGAGCGTGGGCCCGGGCGTGCGCTAGGCGCTGGCCATCACGGGCGCGCAGCGCGCGTCCTGCTTGGACTTGTACATGGCCGCGTCGGCCCGCCTGATCAGCTCCTGCGGGGAGGTGGCCTCGCCCTCGGAGCACGCGACCCCGACGCTGGCGCTGATCTCGACGCTCGCGCACGACAGCTCGAAAGTGCCGCACAGCGCCTCGCAGATGCGCTCGGCGGCGCGCATCGCCACCTCCGAGCCGCGGATCTCGCGCAGCACGATCAGGAACTCGTCGCCGCCGAGGCGACCTGCCACGTCGGTGTCGCGGCTAGCCAGGCGCAGGCGCTCGGCGACCTGCACCAGCAACTCGTCGCCGGCGGCGTGGCCGAGCCTGTCGTTGACCGGCTTGAAACGGTCGAGGTCGACGTACACGACGCCCGTGCCGGTGCTGTCCTGGCGCCCCAGCTCTCGCTCGAGCGTGCTCAGCACCGACGAGCGGTTGTGGCACTGCGTCAACGGGTCGAACGTTGCGCGCCGCTCCAGCTCCTGGCGCGCGCGGGCGCTATCGGTGATGTCGAGCACGCATGTGATTGCGCCGCTGACCTCGCCGCTCGCTCGCAGCAGCGCGCGCAGGCTCAGCAACGCTCGCCGCCAGGCGCCGGACGGCAGCGTGATGTCGATCTCCACGTCGCGGTCGACGCCTTCGGTGAACACCTCCTCGAGCGTCGCGTCGAGCACCGCCGTGCTCTCCTCGGTGAGCGTGTGCAGGAGCGTGTGCGTCGAGGTGACGCTCGCGCTGGGCTCCTCACCCACCTCGGCGTCCTCGGAGGCGGGCGCGAGCTCCGAGGACTGCGAGCCGTAGAGGATCTCCAGCAGGCGAGCGTTGTGGTAGACGACGTTGCGGTCGGTGTCCAGCTGCAGTAGCCCCACGGGCATCGCCGCGGTGAGGCGGCGCAGCAGCTCCTCGCGTTCCTGCAGCGCCTCCTGGGCCTGCATCTCGGCGGAGATGTCGATGATCTCCACGAGCACGTAGTTGCGGTCGGGGTGGTTAAGGAAGTTGCGCAGGGTGGTGTCCACCCACATGTACGTCCCGTCCTTGCGCCTGCGGCGTAGACGAGTCTGCTGGTCGTGATTGGTGGAGAGCACCGCCAGCCAGCCCTCGACCGCGCGACCCTGGTCGTCCGGGTGGATCTGGTCGAGCACCGAGTTGCCGATCAGATCCTCGGAGGTGTAGCCGAACATCTCCGTGAACGCGGGGTCGCAGTCGAGCACCCTCGCGCCCTCGTCCTCCATCAGTGAGCAGAAGCGTGGCGCCGACGGCGCCTGCTCCGCGGGCTCGCTGTCCCCGTCGGCCTCCTCGTCGCTGGGGATGATCACACCGAGCAGCACGCCGTGGACTTCGCGCAGGTCGAGAAAGTGCAGCGTCGTCCACGTCGACGGTTTGCGCAGCAGGCGCACCTTGCCGGCGGCCGCGCCCTCCTCTTGAGCGCGGAGCCACGTCCTGACGACGGTCGCGCGGTCGCCGGCGACGACGTTGTCGATCAGCGCGCGACCCTCGATCAGCCCCTGGCCCCACAGACCCACCGACTGCGGTACCGGCACGATCAGCCCGTTGCCGGCGAGACCGCACACGAGCGCGTCCGGATGCTCGCGCAGCAGCGCTTCGGCTCCGGCGGCGACCGCTTGGCCGTCCCTTGCGAGTGGCTGACTCATGTCGCTGATGGAATCGGCGCGCACGCGCGCAGGCATAAGTCCTGAAACCAGCACTTGGACGCTGTGACGGAAGCGGTCGCCTAATGTCAATGCCGCGGCAAGGCTCGCGCTCGAAAAGATCTCGCCCGTAGCCCTTGACGTTCCCAATAATCTTGATAGGCTCTATGAACATTGATCGAGACTGGAACGCTCGGTCGATGCGATGCAACCTGACGTTTCTCTCCTCGCTCTGAGGAAGGGCATGCGCCCGCACTCAGACCCTCCACGTGACTGGGCCGGCTTCACCGCCGGCCCAGTCATGGTGCTCTCGCAACTTCGTCGCCTCTCACCCGTCAGCGAAGGGCGCGATCGGCACGCCGTGGTCGGAGTCGCGCATCCCGAGCTCGTACGCGCCCCCGTGCTCGCTGCGCAGCGTCGTCGGTTGCCCGCGCCGGGGCGTGACGGTCAGCTCGAGCGCGGCGACCGAGCAGTTGATGACGTCGTGTTCGCCGGCCGGCGAGCGATCGCCGTCTGGATCGGCGTAGCGCCAGCCGGCGGCCGACTCGCCGGGGACCCGCACGTCGGCGTGCAGCTCGATGCCGCCGGCGCCTGCAAGCGTGAGCGAGCAGCCCGCGGGGGTCTCGGCCACGTGTGTCCCGCGCGCGGCGATGCCGCCCAGGCGATGGCGCTGGCCGGCGAACGCGAGCGCTCCGCTGGCCACCCACGGGGTCATCCGCCCTGCGAGCTTCAGCCGCGCGAGCGCCACGTCGAGCCACGCGGTGGGGGCGTCGTGGAAGGCGAGCCCGTGCAGCCAGATCCAGCGCTCGGCGTGCTCGGAGCCCCAGTTGTGCCCGACCATACCCGGCCACGCGCGCAGCTCGATGGCGGCGCGTCCGGCGAGCTCGAGGACGCCGTCGAAGCTGGCCGCGGGCGCCGGGCTGGTGAGCTTGGTGCGCGGCAGCGGCATGCGGTAGAGCAGCGCGGGAGACAGGTGGCGCAGCGGCGGCTGCTGGGAGGCGAAGCGAAGCGACCAGCGCGCATCGCCGCAGCCCCCGTCCGCCGACCCGGGCCCCATCGAGCTGTCGCCGACGGCAATCCAGCGGCCGGCGGGCGCGCTCAGCTCCTCGGTGGTCAACTTATGCATGAACGGGCGTCCGCGTCGAGCGTCGAACACCGTGCACCACACCGACCCCCGCGGCGCTCGCCCGGGGGGCTTGTGCACGGTGTGGCGGATCCAGATCCCGACCGGCTCCTCGGGACAGACGGCCCGCAGGTAGAACGACTCGTACATCCCCGCGCGCCTGGACGCCGTCGCAAACACCGCTTCGCTCGCCATCGCAAGCGATCCTAACCCCGCCCGGCGAATCCTGAGAGGATGCCGCTGCGATGAACCGGGAGCCGCTTGTCAAACTGCCCGCCGCGCTGACGAGCGCGCAGCCTCGCGCGGACGCCCGCTACGTGATGGGGGTGGACGGCGGCGCGACGAAGACGCTCGCGGCTGTGCTCGATCTGCACGAGCGGGCGCTGTACCTCGGCCACGGTGGTCCCAGCAACGAGGATGCGGTCGGCGCCACCGCCGCCGTGCAGGCGCTGCTGGGCGCCGCCGAGGAGGCGATCGGACGGGCGGGCATCGACGCGGAGCAGCTGGGCGCGGCGGTGCTGGCGATCGCGGGCACCGACACGGAGGACGTGGCGCAGAACGTGCGCTCGGCGCGCACGGACGCGTGGATCGTGGTCAACGACGTGGTCGCCGCGTGGGCCACCGCCACCGGCGGCGGCCCCGGCGTGGCGGCGATCGCGGGCACCGGCTCGAACGTGTTCGGCGTCGGCGGCAGCGGCTCGGATGCGCGCGCGTGGCGCGCGGGCGGCTGGGGCCATCTGCTCGGCGACGAGGGCTCGGGCTACTGGCTGGGCGTGCAGTCGATTAAAGCGGCGCTGCGCGACCGCGAGGCGTCGGGACCGCCGACCGCTCTGAGCGACGCCGTGGTGGCGTTCTTCGGGGAGCGCAGCGTGGAGGCGGTCGCCTCGAGCGTCTACTCCAAGCCGCTGACCAAGGGGCAGATCGCGGCGTTCGCGATCGAGACGGCCAAGCTGGCCGAGCAGGGCGACGCGGTCGCGCGCGAGCTGTACGAGCGCGGAGCGAGCGAGCTGGGCGAGCAGATCGTGGCGGTCATCCGCGAGACCGGCCTGGCCGAGGCCGGCGACGGCGGCGACTCCACCGACGCCGGCGGCGAGTTTCCCGTCGGTCTGATCGGCAGTGCGTTCAAGGCGGGCGCGGTGTTCGTCGAGCCGCTGACCCGCGCCGTGCACGCGCATGCGCCGCATGCGCGCGTGAGCGCGGTGGAGATGGCCCCGGTCGGCGGCAGCCTGCTGCTCGCCGCGCGCGCGTGCGGCCACGGCGAGGAGATCGCGGCCGAGGAGCTGACGCCGCTGATCGACGGCGCCCTGCGCAGATAACCGCGCCTCAGCGCTCGAGCGCGGCCGCGGTCGCGAGCAGCCGCGCGTCGATCTCCTCACGCCGCCCGATCGCGCCGGCTCCGGTCCCGGACATGCGCACGGCGGCGGCGGCGTTGGCGAAGCTCGCGGCCTTCAGCGGCGATCGGCCGTCGCTGAGCGCGACGAAGAACGCGGCCGCGAACACGTCGCCGGCGCCGACGTCGTCGGCGGGCTGCTCGAGCGGCGGAACCTGCAGCTCGAGGAGTTCGCCGCCGGGCGTGAGGATCGTGTTCGGATGCGCTCCGGCGGTCACCGCCACCACCGCGCCCCCCGCGGTGGCCGCTGCGATCAGCTCGGCGCAGCTGGGGCGCTCGTGCTCGCTGACGACGATCGCATCGCACCGCCGCGCGACCTCCGCGGCCGCGTTCGTCGGCTGGCAGACGCCGATCTCGGCGTCGGGCCCGCTCCACTCCCGCACGAGCCCCTGGGGCGTCAACCCGACGAACGCGGCCGGCCCGCGCCAGCGGTCGGGGCTCTCGCGCGCGACCGGCGCGAGGTGCAGAATCGCGGTGTCGACGGCGAGCTCGTGCGCGATCGGGCCCGCCCACGCGAGCACGCGCTGCCTGCGCGCCGCGCCCGAGCCGAGCGTGCGCAGCGTGGTGGTGTGCGCAGCGGGCAGCACCTCCAGCTCTAGCTCGTGGCGGTATGGCTCGAGCAGCTCCTCGATCTCCTCGGCGACGCCGCGGGTGAGGATCAGCGCGCGCAGCCCCAGCCTGGCGGCCTGCAGCGCGCTGTAAAAGGCGGCTCCGCCGACGCGGCTGGAGCCGTCCTCGAAAACGTCGACGGTGACGTGGCCGACGGTGGTGTAGTCGAAGTGCAAGTCGGGGTTCAAGTTCGCCCTCGCTGTGAGGGCTGTGGGAGAATGCCCTGCATCTGCCCGGCGGCGGGCGGCGGCGAGCCGCGTGGGCACGAGCATGCGTATACCAAATCGAATGTCGCCGTCGACTGTTGTGCTTGCTTGAGTCGATGATTTACGAGCCCGATCACCGGCGAGGGGCGTGGCGCCCCTCGCGCACGCTGCCGGCGGCGCTGACGATGCTGCTGCTGTCGCTGGCGCTCGCTGCGCCGAGCGCGCGCGCGGCTGCCGCGGGGCCCGGTCACGCGGCCAGGCGTGCGGCGGGTGCGTCGGCGTACCCGGCGGGTGCGACGCGCCCGGCGTTCGTGGCGCGAGCGTCAGAATTCGCGGATGGCGCCCGGGC